>Ga0181517_10006437_pt1 | contig 10059 bp, 3 predicted proteins | sample PEATcosm2014_Bin_31_FD_119748 | JGI IMG/M metagenome (GOLD analysis project Ga0181517, IMG submission 119748) | Peatland microbial communities from MTU Mesocosm Facility, Houghton, MI, USA - PEATcosm2014_Bin01_30_metaG | ecosystem: Environmental > Terrestrial > Soil > Wetlands > Peat | place... | reverse complement strand
CCCGTCACGCCGAGCGGACCGCGTCGATGCACGGCCAGGACCCGGTAGCTCTCCAGCGCGTCGAGCACCTCCCGCTGGAACGTCGCCTCGTGGGTCGCGCTCGAGAATTCGCCCGAAGGCAGGCGGTGCCGGACGAGGAGCGCGGCGTAGCCGGGGAGCATGACCTTCTCACCCGCGGCGACGAGCTTCTCGAAGCCTTGGGTGTAGGGCTGCGCGAGCACGTCGAGCTCCGCCTCGCTCGGACGCCCCGCCTGATCCTCCCCCGCCGCGACCAGCTCTTGCAGGCGAGTGACGCGCGCGCCCGGGTGGGTCTCCTTGCTCGCGTGCGCCCTGTGGAACATGACGTCGACGGCGCGACGGTCGCGCGCGGCCTTCTCCTCCGGGACGTCCTCCAGGCTCGTCGGGTAGCTCTGCAAGCAGGCCGCGACGAGGGCGATGTCCGGCGCCGTCTCGAAGCGATGGGATCGCGTGAAGGCGAGCACGCTGGCGGCGAGAGGACCGTCGGTCCCGTGCCCCACCAGGTCCGCGAGGACGCAACCGGCCTCCACGCTGGCGAGCTGGTCGCGGTCGCCGATCAGCACGAGCCGGGCCTCCTCGTGGACGGCCTCGACGAGGTGACGCATCAGCACGAGGTCGACCATCGAGACCTCGTCGACGACGACGACGTCGGCGGACATCGGGTTCTCCGGGCCGTGTCGCGCCGACCCGTCCGGACGCATACCGAGGAGGCGGTGCAGCGTGGTCGCCTCGAGGGCCTGCAGCGCGGTCTTGACCCGGAGGGGGGCCGCGAGCGTGTGTTTCTCGTCGCCGAGCGCCTCGCGGACCGCCTCGCGCATGCGCGCGGCCGCCTTTCCGGTCGGCGCGGCGAGCTTGATGGTCAGCGGGCGCTCGGGTCGTTCCTCTTCCAGGATCGCGGCCAGCAGCCGGGTGACGGAGAACGTCTTTCCGGTTCCGGGACCGCCGATCACGATCGCGAGGCGCCGGCTGGCCGCGAGCCGCACGGCGCGGGCGGCCTCGCCGTCGGTCTCCCTGTCGAACAGGGTCGCGAGGGTCGTCTCGAGCCGGGTGAGCCTCGCGTGGTCGGGGACCGGGAGGTTCGCGCGCCGCCGCAGCGCCGCGGCGACGACCTCCTGTTCGCGGTGCATTCGTCGTGTCAGCAACAGGCTGCCGAGCGACGTCTGCTGGCAGACGAACGGCCTGTCGACCTGATCTCCTGACCCTACCATCGGCGAGCCGAGCGTCGTCGCCTCCCACCGCGCCGCGTCCGGCCAGGGGATCTCCTCGTCGCCAGGAGCGGCGACATCCTCGGGCGTCTCGCCGTCGTCGTCGATGGTCGCCGCCTCGGCGTAGCGCTCCTCGAACCGGCGGCGCTCGACGTCGACGCCGACCTTCGCGTGTGCGAGGCGGACGCCCGCATGTCCGAGCCGGGGCGCACGCACCGCGAACGCGAGGCCGAGCATGCGCTCCGGATCGTCCTCGCCCCATCGTGGCGCCGTGAGCGCGACCGCGAACACGTCCTCGGGCGCCAGCAGCCCGGCGTCGAGGAACGGCTGGGCGAGCGCGCGAAATGCCGAGCTCATCGCGCCGCCTCGTCGCCTGGGCAGAGGGCGAGGTCGAGCGCCTCCACCACGCGCTTGGGCCAGCGATCGCCGAACACGCCGAGGCAGCGGTCGCTCTCGCGCCAGCGGGGCGTCTCCGGGCCCGACACGCCGCGCAGGAAGAGGTAGAGGTAGCCGCCCACGTGGGTGTCGTAGTCGTAGTCGCGCAGCCGCACCCTGAGGTGACGGTGCAGGGCGAGCGTGTAGATCAGCGCCTGCAGCGGGTACGCCGTGCCCGCCATCTTCCACGCGAGCCAGGGCGCCGCATAGTGCCCCGGCTCCGACGTCTCGATGCGGTTCGTCTTGTAGTCGACGAGGAAGTACCTCGTCGCTCCGCTCGCCTTCGCGCGGAAGACCAGGTCGATGGACCCGGTGAGGATGCCGGCGATGCTGCCGATGAGCGCCGCGCCGTCGGCCAGGCGCGTGCGCTGGTGCTCGATCCACGGCGTGGCGCCGGACGAATGTCCGAGGGGAGTGGAGAAGATGGCTTCGTAGACGGCGCGCGGCGAGGCGCACCCCGGACACCGCTCGAGCGGGCTGCGCTCGCCCGGGGATCGGGCGGGATCGCGCCTCCATGCCGTGCCGTCACCGATGCGCAGGTCGAAGCCGATCTCATCGAGGCGGTCACCGGGGTCGATGTGGCCGAGCGTGAAGCCGGCCGGCAAACCGCGGACCGGGTCGCCGGCATGCGCGGCGTCGAGCGGGGTAGCGAGCACGCTGGGTAGCCGTGCCTCGAGCTCGCTCACGGTGGGGTCGCCCGCCTTGAAGCCGAAGCGAGCCCCCTCCTTCAGCAGGACCTCCCGGAGTCCCTGGCCGTCCTTGCCTCGGACCGCTCGGAAGTCGATCTGCTCGAGGACCTTGTGGACCCACGAGCCGTACTCGGTCCCGCCCCCCAGCTTGAGCCGCGCGCAGTCGGTGAAGCTCTCGAGCGGTGGCTTCCGGAGGGTCGCCTCGTCGCGTGCGTCCTCGCTGGCGGCCGTCGCCCCCTCCTCCAAGGTGGCGTGCGGAGCCTCGCGCGGGAGCTTCTCGTCGCGGTCGTGCGCTCCGGTCGCGGGCCCGAGGCCGCTGAAGCTCGTGACGACCCAGCGATGGGAGACGACGCTCCGCCCGCGCGGCCACGGGCCCGTGCGCAGCTCCACGGTGTCCGTGTCTCCCGGCGTCCATCGGGGGAGCGTCGCCTCGGGCGCGGTCTCGGCGGACCACGAGATCGTCCCTCCGCCGTGCGCGACGAGCTCGTCGAGGCGCTGCCGTGCCGCCGTCCACGCGCGCGGATCGTCGCCGTCGAAGGCGGGCATCGCGTCGTCATCGAAACCGCGGCCGGTCGGGTCTCGCATCAGCAGCCGGCCGAGCGGTGTCGCGCTCGTGCGGGCTCCGTTCTCGCCGATCGGTCCGTACCACGCGACCGTGTGGTGCCTGGCGCGCGTCAGGCCGACGTAGAGCTTGCGCAGCGCCTCGCGTCGCTGTTCGGTCGCGTAGCGGTCACGCGCGTCGCCCCGCTCGTTCGTCTCGCGACTCGCGACGTTGAGCTCGGGCCGCGCCGATCCGCGCACCACGATGGGGTCGCCGGCGTCCTTCTCGGCGCGGGCCGACGACGCGTACGGCAGGAGCACGATCGGATACTCGAGCCCCTTGCTGGCGTGCACCGTCTCGATGGTCACGGCGCGCGCGTCGCTCTCCAGGCGCTGCGCGGTCTCCTCGGCGCGCGCCCCGACCTCTGCGCGCAGCCAGTCGGCCAGCGCGCGAGGCCCCCAGTGTCGGGCGCGCTGCTCGACGTGCGCCAGCTCGAAGAGGTGTCGCAGGTCGGTGGCGTGCCGCTCGCCGTCGACGAGCCCGAGGACACGCGGGTAGACGTCACCGTCGACCGCCTCGCGATCGAAGGTGCGCGCGAAGCCGTGCTTCGACCAGCGCTCGCCGGCCGCTCGCAGCCGCTCGGTCCAGACGTCCCAGTCGCGGACGGTGACCCCGGCCGCCCGCGCCTCTCGACGCGCCTCGTCGCCCCGGGTCGCGACCGCGAGCGCCCAGGCGAGCTCGTCGCCGCTCCACCCGAACAGCGGCGTCACGACGGCCGTTCGCGCCGCGCGGTCCCGCCCGCCGCCGGCCACGGCGTCGAGCCAGGCGGCCAGCCAGCCGGCGACGACGGTGTCGAACACGGAGTCCTTCGACGCCGCGACCGCCGGGACACCCGCGCGACGCAGCGCCAGCCGAACCCGCCGCGCCTCGTTGTGGCTGTTGACCAGGACGGCGAGGTCGGCTGGCTGGACCGCACGCGTGTCGGCGTCTCGCCCGATCCGGCTGCGCTCGCCCCTCAGCCAGCCCACCACCTCGCGGGCGGCGAGCCGCGCGAGGACGCCGTCGATCTTGCTGGAGACCGGCTCTCCATCGGCGCCGCCGCGGACGCGATCGTCGAGCCAGCGCAGCTCGAGGCCGGAGCGCCCAGGAACGAGCCGATCGGGCCTCGTCGCCGACACCTCGACGTAGTCGATGTGCTCCTGGTCAAACGCCAGGGAGCTCTCGCGCCACAGCGCGTTCATCGCCTCCACCGCCTGCGGGTCCGACCGCCAGTTGTGAACCATGGTCCGTCGGTGCCGCTCATCGACCACGCGCGATGCGGCCAGGTACACGTGCACGTCGGCGCCGCGGAAGCCGTAGATCGCCTGCTTCGGATCCCCGATGAGGAAGAGCCGTCCGTGCCCGTGGAACGCGGCCTCGATGACGCGCCACTGCGCGTCGTCGGTGTCCTGGAACTCGTCGACGAACGCGGCGAGGAAGCGCTCCCGGATGCGCGTCGCGATGGGGCTCTCTGCGCCGCCGTCGCGCGTGACGCGGTCCGCGAGGCGGGACAGCATCCCGTCGAAGCTGAGCGCGCGACGCCGCGACAGCTCGGCCTCGACCCGGGCGCGCACCGTGCGAGCGAACGCAGCGAGGGGGGCCACCTCGCGCTGGACGGCGTCGCGCCGGGCGACGAACGCCTCGAGCTCCTGGAGCGCGGGCGTCCACGCGCGCCCGGCCAGCTCCTCCGGGCTCCCCTCGAAGCTGCCTCGGAGGGTGCCGTCGATCAGCCGGCTGCGCGACGCCTCCGATGCCGTCCACTCGCCGGCCCCCCTCGCGAGCCACGCGCCCACGTCGCGAGCGGACGACGCGATCCAGTCGGCGCGGCCCCGGACGCGCTTCCGCCGGGCGTCGTCCTGCAGCTGGCCGAGCGCCCTCGCGTGCTCGTCGCCGCCCCAGCGGTCGCGGAGCGCCGCCGTGTCCGCCGCCCAGGCGATGGCCCTTCGCACATGCGCCGGCAGGTCCTCGGGCGTCACCGGCACGACCGACGGCTCGGTCGGCCCTGTCATCTCGCGCGCGACCTTCAGCAGCGCGCCCCGAGTGAAGCCCAGATCCTCGAGGAGCACGACCGCGCCCGGCGACGCCTGCGCGTACACGGACGCCAGCGTGTCGTCCACGATCTGCTCGAGGACCTCGCTCACGTCCGAGAGCAGCTCGAGGTCGGGATCCTGCCCCGAGTCGAACGCGAGCTCCTTCAGTATCCGCTGTGAGAAGCCGTGGATGGTCGAGATGGGTGCGAGGTCGAACGAGCGGAGCGCGAGGTCGATCCGCTTGTCGATCTCCGCTCGCCTCTCGAGCGACCGAAGCCGCGCGAGGACAGGGTCCTCCGTCGTCGCCGCGGGGGCCCGGAGCGTCGCCAGCGCGTCGCGCAGCCGCCCCCGGATGCGGTCGCGAAGCTCGGCGGTGGCGGCGTTGGTGAAGGAGATGGCGAGGATCTTCTCGACCGGAACGCCGTACTCGGCGACCAGGCGCAGGAAGAGGCTCGCGATCTGGTAGGTCTTGCCCGTACCGGCGCTCGCCTCGAGCAGCCACGTCGTCGCGGGCGGCAGATCGACGCAGTCCTGCCAGGGCTCGGCGCTCATGTCGTCTCCTCGTCCGCGTCGCCGCTGGCGGAGGCCGTCCCCTTCTTCTTCTTGGTCGACGCCTTCTTCTTCGACACCCTCGCCTGGAGCAACGGCCGCCAGACGGGGTTCGCCGCCTCGAGGAGCGCGCCGGCGTCCCGGGCGAGGTCCTCGACCGACAGGTGACCGAAGAGCGCAGAGACCCAGGGGTCGTCCCGATCGCCGCGAGCGTGCGGCGCCCCCTCCCAGACCGATTCGAGCCCCTCCACGAGGTCTGCGGCGTCCATCGACGGCTCCTTTAGGCTGCCGTTCACGAGGTCGCGCGAGAGCCTCGGGAACAGCGGCAGCGGGCCGCGGCGGATCCGGCGCCACGACTGGACGAGCGCGGCGAGGTGCGCGTGAGCCGTGTCGGCGTCGGCGGGCGCCGCGAGCTCGACGGAGCTCCGGCACCCGATCACGTGAGCCGCGCGCGCGCCGGCTCCGGACGCGACCGCGACGAGGAGCGTGATCCACCCGAGCAGCAGCTGGGTCGCGTTCGGGTCCTTGCTCGCCGTCACCCACACGAGCTGCAGATCGCCACCGGTCTCTCGCACGTCCGTGGCGACCGCCGTGACGGCGAGACCGTCCGCGTCGCACGACGCCTGTAGCGGCGCGCTCCGGAGGCCGGTGACGCTGGCGGCGCGTCGCTTGGCCTCGCGCACCTCGAGCAGACACTTCTCGAGGGCGTGGCGGCCAGCGGCGCGCAGCGGCAGCTCACCCTCGCCACGCAGGCGGAGCTCGAGCGCGTCGAGATCCGGCTCGGCATCCGCCTCGCACGCGGCGAGCAGGCGGTCCCGGACGCCCCACTCCTCCAGCGTCCCCTGCTCGAGCGGCTCGCGATCTGCGATGACCTCTTCCCTGGTCTCGAGCGACAGGTGCAGCCGGCTCTTCAGCAGCTCGGCCTGCGGCCTGGCCAGGGCGTGGGCCAGCTCGCCTGCCGTGAGCGTCTGGACCGTGTGATCCTCCTCGGGCCACCGGGCGTCGAGCGACGTGGCCGCGAGCCCGGAATCCACGCGCTCGCCGCGCAGCGCCCTGGCGGCGTGGACCCACAGCGCATCGACCGGCAGCCGCCGTTCGTCCGCGAACGCCTTCTCGCTCCAGGGCTGCAGCGGGTGCTCGATGAGGAGGTCTGCCGGGTCGCGTCCGACGCCGGCGGCGACGACCTCCACGATCTCGCTGGCGACGACGGAGAGCGGCACGCGGGTGCCCCGCTTCGGCTCGAAGCCGTTGCCGAACAGCAGCAGCGCGTCCCGGGCGCAGAGGACGGCCTCGAGGAACAGGTGTCGGTCCACGGTGCGCCGGTCGTGCTCGCCCGGCCTGGGCGTCGCGAACGGATCCCACGCGGGCGTGCGCGCCGGCCGGGGGAACAGGCCGTCGTCGAGGCCGAGCACCGCGATGACGCGGAACGGCACCGAGCGCATCGGCTCGAGCGCGCAGACGGTCGCCGCGCCGGTCACGGGCCGATCGCCCTGGACCGGAAGATCGAACGCGCCCCGGAGCAGCGCCGCGACCGCCGTCCGGTCGAGCTGCAGCGGCTCGCCGTCGTCGTCGGGGAGCAGGCGGGCGAGCGTGTCGTCGACCTGCCCCCGGAGCCACGCCGCGGCGTCCTCTACCCGCGTGAAGTCATCGAGCAGCCCGCGCAGACGCTCGCACCACCCGTGGCTGCTCGCAGCTTCGCCGACGCGGCCCCTGACCCCCTCGAGCCTCGCGCAGATGTCGGCCAGCCGACCGAAGCGCGCGGCCCGATCGCGCGTCGACAGCTCGACGGGGACCGCGGGGGCGAGTGCGCTGCCCGCCGCCGCCGGGACGGTCCCGAGGCCACCCGTGTCGTGCATCAGCAGGCCGAGCGCGAGCCGCTCGAGCCCGAAGCGCACGGTGTTCTGGTCGACGCGAGGCTGGTCGTGGCGCGCCCGGTCGGCCGCGTCCCACGCCCAGCGAATCCCGGACTCGAGGATGAGCTCGCGCAGATCGGCGACGTCGTCGTCCCCGAGCCCGAAGCGCGCGCGCACCGGCGGGATGGCGAGGATCTCGAGGAGGCGAGTCGCCGAGACGCGCTCCTCGGCCAGGGCGAGGATCTGCAGCAGCGCGTCGGCGACCGAGTTGGTCGCGCGGATGCCGAGGTCGGCGATGGACACGGGGATGGCCGGCGTCCCCCCGCCGCCGCGCGCGAAGACGGCCGCGAGGAGCGGCGCGTACGCCCCGACATCGGGGGTCATCACCAGGACGTGGCGAGGCTCGAGCGTCTCGTCCGCCGCGAAGCGACGGAGCAGCTCGTCGCGCAGCACCTCGCACTGACGCAGCGGGTTGTGGCACGCGTGGACCTCGAACGAGGGGCACCCGGCCAGCGCGCTCCACGGCGCCTCGCCGCCCGGCTCCGCGCGCGGATTGACCTCGGCGCGGTCGATCCAGCCGTGAAGGCGACCGAGGAGGGTCGGCTCGGCGGCGAGCGGCGCTGCGGGGATGGGGTCGTCGTAGGCGAGCGTCTCGAGCCACTGCTGCAGGTCGCGGCTCGGCTCGCCGTTCGCCGCCAGCAGCGTGTTCTGCTGGCGCAGCGTGTCGAGGAGCGATGCGATCTGCGGCGGGCTCTTCGCGTCGCGCAGGGCCGCGCGCTGCGCGCTCCGCTGCCGGATGTCCTGCCACCACTCGGAGGACGGCGTGAGCGCGAACAGGTGTACCTCGAGGTGCCGTGCGAGCTCGGCGATGCGCAGCTTGTCCCCCGGCCGCAGCGTCGAGAGGCAGAAGACGAACAGGGGCCGCCCCGTCCGGACGCGCGCGCGCGCCTGCACGTCCCTGAGCCGCTCTGCAGGCGAGGGCTCGGGCGAGGCGCGGCCGAGGTCGTGGAGGACGAAGGCCAGCCACGCGTGCTCGCCGGGCGCTGCTGCCGGGTCGGTGGCCCACGCGAGCGCGTCGTCCGGTCGATCGTAGAGGAGCTGCTCGACGGCCCCGGCGACCTCCCCGGCGAACACGATCTCCCTGTCGCGCACGTCGCCGCCGACGTCGCCCAGGTACTGGCGGATGCGCTCGAAGTCGGGCTCGCGGATCCGCGCGCGGACCGACGCGAGCACGCGCATGCGCAAAGGCGGCCCGCTCCAGGGGTCGATGCTCGTCGCGGGGCGCTCCCAGAAGACGGTGCGGTCGGAGAGGTCGGGGTCGCCGGTCAGCCAGCGCGCTGCGCCGTCGAACACGGCGCGCGGGAAGAGGAAGTCGACCCGCGCGACGCCGCCGAGGCGCGTCGCCAGCTCGTGCCGGAGCCACCGCTCCATGCCGCGGCTCCCCACGAGGATCGGGACCGGCTCGAAGGGATCGCCCGGCCAGGTGGCCTCGAGCACGGCGCCGAGCGCCAGGACGAGCTCCTCCACGCGCTGGCTCCGGTAGGCGTGCAGTGTCATCGCGCTCTCCCTTGCGGACGTCTCCCTCGCTCGACGCGACCTGGCGGGCGCGGGATCAGGGGGTTATGGGGCGCATCGAGTGCGGCGGCCCGCTGCTCGCGACGACCGAGGTGCAGTAGAGCGCCGTCGCGGCGTGCGATCCGAGCAGCTTGAACAGCTCGAAGTCGACGGGGTCGAGGTTCGGCTTGTGGTGCAGGAGCCGGAAGATCGCGACCGCGCCGATGACCGAGCGCTCGACCACGAAGGGGACGCAGGCCGTGAGGTCGGCCTCGGCCGGCCGCTCCGGACGCGCCGAGGTCGCATCGGTCGCCTTGGCGATGTAGCTGCGCCCGGTGACGGCGCACTGCCCGATGATGCCCGTGCCGACCGGGATCGGCTGCAGCTTCGAGGCTTCCATGCCGAACGAGGAGGAGACCACGAGGTGCGTCCCCTCGTCGTTCATCTCGAAGACGACGAGCTCCTCCGACCCGACCAGGTTGATGACGATCTCGTGGATGGCCGCGAGGACATCGGCGTGGCTGATCGTCCCGTGCAGCCGGAGGGTCGCGGCGTAGAGCTTGGAGACGTTGTCGTTCTGCGCCTCCACGTCCAGGTAACGCTCCAGGTACGAGCGCCGCTCGGCCTCGATGGTCTTGATGCGCTCCTCCACCTGCAGGCGCTCCCTGCGCTCCTGGTCGAGCTGCCCCTCGAGCGTGCGGATGAGCGCGCAGAGCTTCTCGTTCTCGCGCGTGAGGTCACGCAGGTACTCCTGCGTGTTGTCCCGCACCGTCCTGATGTAGTCGCTCAGGCCTTCGCGGGGATCGGTCACGCGCCCACTCCGATGTACTTCTGGATCTTGCCGAGCAGCTCCTTCTGGTTGAACGGCTTGGTGACGTAGTCGGTCGCGCCTCGCGCGAGCGCCTCCTTGACGATCTCGGGCTCGCCGCGCGTGGTCACCATGATGATGGGCGTGTTCTTCGTCGGCTCGAGCGTGCGGAAGAGGCGGCAGGTCTCGAGGCCGTCGATGTCGGGCATGACGATGTCGAGGAGGATGAGGTCGGGGTGCTTCTCGGCGGCCAGCCGGATCGCCTGCGCGCCGCTCGTCGCCTTGATGACGTCGTAGCGCCACCGCAGCACCATCTCCTCCAGGATGAGCACCGTGGG
>Ga0181517_10006436_pt1 | contig 10059 bp, 8 predicted proteins | sample PEATcosm2014_Bin_31_FD_119748 | JGI IMG/M metagenome (GOLD analysis project Ga0181517, IMG submission 119748) | Peatland microbial communities from MTU Mesocosm Facility, Houghton, MI, USA - PEATcosm2014_Bin01_30_metaG | ecosystem: Environmental > Terrestrial > Soil > Wetlands > Peat | place... | reverse complement strand
GCTTCGCCCGGGCTTCGCCTGGGACCCACCAGGGGCCATAAGGCCCCTGGACCCCATGATTTGGGTGCCACAGCGAGGATGAACCCGAGGCGCCCAAAAGAATGGGTTCCAAGGGCCTCTCGGCCCGTCGCGCGAAGGCGCGCGCCGGACTTGGCGGGGTCCAGGGGCAGAGCCCCTGGCTTGCTGCCGCGGCGCTGCTCCTTGCCGCGCCGGCGCATGCCCAGCCGCTGCCGGACACCGGCACCACGGTCGAGATCGGCGGCCTGCGCCAGCAGCTCGAGGGGCTGCTCGCCACGGGGACGACCCTGCAGCCGGGGACGGGTACCACCCCGGGCTGGACGATCACGCCGGCACTCGGGGCCGAGGAACGCTGGACCGATCACCTGCTGGAGGCGGACGGCACGGGCAAGAGCACCTTCGTCACCGCGCTCCTTCCCTCGGTGCTGATCAACGGCCAGACCGAGCGCACCGCCACCACCATCAGCTACGCCCCCGCGCTGGAGTATTACAGCAACGGCAGCCGGGGCCGGATCAACCAGGACCTCAACGCCGCCAGCAAGATCACCGTGTGGCCGGAGCATCTGTTCCTCGACCTGCGCGGCTTCGCGGCCGTGCAGCCCACCTACGGCGGCTACGGACCGGGCGGCACGGCCGCAGTGGCCAGCCAGGACGAGACTCAGACCCTGAGCTTCTCGGCGCACCCCTATCTGCGCCAGTCGTTCGGCGATCTCGGCAACGCCGAGTTGGGCGCAACGCTGTCGCATGTCTCGCAGAACGGCCTGGCCAGCAGCCTGTCGTCCGGCCAGCCCGCGCCCATTGTGGCCGTGCCCGGACAGAACCTCACCGAGGAGCAGGAATATTTCTCGCTCTCCTCGGGGCCGGCGTTCGGCCGCACCACTGCCGGCCTGCAGCTCTCGGCAAGCCAGGACACCGGCAGCGGGGTGTTGAGCAACGCCCGCCAAGACTCTGCCGTGGTCAATCTCGGCTACCTCGTCACCCGCAGCCTCACCGCCCTGACCTCGTTCGGCTACGACGACATTCACTATGCCGGCACGCCGCCCTTCAACTATTCCGGCCCGCGATGGAGTGTCGGCGCGCACTGGATACCCAACCCGGACAGCTCCATCACGGTGAACTACGGCCGCCAGGAAGGCGTGGAGTCGGCCCAGGTCGATGCCAGCTATGCCCTGACCGCCCGCACCCGCGTGTTCGCGCGCTATTCGGAAGGGATCACCAGCGGCCTGGAACAAGTGCTCAACGGGATGAACGGGTCCACCCTGGACGCGGCGGGCAACCCGGTGGCCAGCAACGGCACTCCGTTGCAAATTAACAATGGCTTCTACGGCGTGCAGAACAACCTGGAGCGGGTGACCGACACCTCGGTCACGGTGACCACGCTGCGCGATCGCGATGCAATGGCGGTGACCTTCAGCTACCAGCAAAGCCACCAGCTCGCCGCCTCCTCCGCCACCAACGCCAGCAGCCTGAACTCCACGGGCTGGTACGGCACGCTGTCCTGGCAGCGCAGCCTGTGGCCGGACCTGAGCGCCTCCGCCTTCGTGCTGTGGGGCACCAACCAATACGCCCCGGCAAACGGCGGCAAGAATTCCGATACGTTGGTGTTCAGCCTGAACCTCAACTATGCGGTCTCACGGACCATAAGCGCCTACGCGCAATACAGCTGGACCCGCCAAACCTATGCCGGTTTGGCCGGCACCATCCCGGCACTGCCCACCAACCTGATCATCATCGGCGCCCGCAAGACATTCTGAGCATCCGGTCCGGCACACCCAACCATGTACGAACGCCACTACAACTTCACCGGGTCGCCCTTTCAGCTCACCCCGGATCCCCGTTTCTTCTATGGCAGCCGCGGACACAGCCGGGCGATCGCGCATCTGACCTTCGGACTGGCCCAGGGTGAAGGCTTCATCATCGTCACCGGCGAGGTGGGCGCGGGCAAGACCACGCTGATCGAGCGGCTGCTGTCGCAGCTCGACCGCGACACCTATGCGGTGGCGCACGTCAACACCACCCAGGTCTCGGGCGACGACCTGTTTCGCCTGGCGCTCAGCGGGTTCGGCGTGGATGCGGCTCAGGCCAGCAAGTCGGCGCTGCTGCTGCGCTTCGAGGAGGCGCTGCGCGACCACCGCCTGGCCGGACGGCGTTGCCTGCTGATCGTCGACGAAGTGCAGAACCTGACCCCGGCGGCGCTGGAGGAGCTGCGCATGCTCTCCAACATCACCGAGAACGGGCGGGCCTCGCTGCAGACCATCCTGATGGGCCAGCCGCAGTTCCGCCGCCTGCTGGCCAGCCCCGACCTCGACCAACTGCGCCAGCGCGTGCTGGCCTCGTACCATCTCGGTCCGCTCAGCCCCGCTGAAACGCGCGCCTATATCGAGCACCGGCTGACCACCGTGGGCTGGCGCGGCAACCCGCACTGGGAGGACGCCGCCTTTACCGCCGTCTACGACCATACCGGCGGCATTCCGCGCCGGATCAACCGCCTGTGCGGGCGGGTGCTGTTGTACGGCGCGCTGGAGCGGGCCGGCACGATCAGCGCTGCGATGGTGCTGCATACCGCCGAGGAACTGGCCGAGGACCTGGAAGGGCTGCCGGCGGCACCCGTCGCGGCGGCGGCCAGTACCCCGGGGGATCTGCTGCACCGCGTCGAGGCGCTGGAGGCGCAGGTGACGCGGCAAAAACGGGTGTTCCAGCGGCTGATGGATGTGCTCGGCGGGGCCGGGGAGTCATGACGCCCCCGACCCTCGTGAATGCCCTGACCGTCGATGTGGAGGACTATTTCCAGGTCCAGGCGCTGGCCGCCTCGGTGCCGCGCGCGGCCTGGGAGGACATGCCGCGACGGGTGGAAGTCAACACCGAACGGCTGCTCGCGGCCTTCGACGGGGCCGGCGTGCATGCCACCTTCTTCACTTTGGGCTGGGTGGCCGAGCGCCATCCCGCGCTGATCGCACGCATCGTCGCCGGCGGGCACGAACTGGCCAGCCACGGTTATGGCCACGAGCGGGTGGACACGCTGGGGCCGGAGGCGTTCCGCGCCAATGTCGGGCGCACCAGGAAGCTGCTGGAGGATGCCGGCGGCGTGGCGGTAACGGGCTATCGTGCCCCCACCTTCTCGCTGAACGCCCGCACGCCCTGGGCCTTCGCCATCCTGGCCGAGCAGGGCTACCGCTACAGTTCGAGCGTGTATCCGGTGAAGCACGACCTCTACGGCACGCCGGACGCGCCGCGCTTCCCCTATCGGCCCGAAGCGGGGCCGTTATGGGAGATTCCGATGACCGCGCTGCGGGTGCTGGGCCGCAATTTTCCCTGCTCCGGCGGCGGCTGGTTCCGCGTGCTGCCGTACCCGGTGTTCCGACTGGGGCTGCGCCGGTTCAACCGGACGGAAGCGAAGGCGGGCGTGTTCTACACCCACCCTTGGGAATACGACCCGGAACAGCCGCGCGTGCACGTGCGCAGCCCGCTGTCGCGCTTCCGCCACTATGTGAACCTCTCGCGCACCGCCGGGCGGCTGGAGCGGCTGCTGGGCGACTTCGCCTGGGACCGGATGGACCGGGTGTTCGCCGGCGTGCTGAAGGATACGTGAGGCACGTCGCCATCCTGCTGGCCGGTCCTGCCGTCCCCGCCAGCTCGAAGCAGGCCAGGAACCCAGGCTCATGAGCGTGGCCGCACGCCCGCCGCTGGTGGCGACGCTGATCCTGAACTGGAACGACAGCGAGGCCACCAGGCGCTGCGTGGAATCCGCGGTAATGACCGCGTATCCGAACCAGCGCCTGTATGTGTTCGACAATGGGGCCTCGGCGCGCACCCGCGCGGAACTGGCTGGGCTTGCGGCCTCGGCGACGATGTTGGAGAGCCCGACCAACCTTGGCTACACCGGCGGCAACAACGCCGCGATCCGCCGCGCCATCGCCGATGGCGCTGATTTCGTGTGGCTGCTCAACAACGACGCCGTGGTGACGCCGGATGTGCTGCCCTCCCTGGTCGGGCTGGCCACCAGTGATCCGCGCCTGGGGATAGTCAGCCCGCTGATCTGCCAGGAGGAGAATCCGGAAATCTACCAGTTCGCGGGCGCCATCAAAGATTTCCACCATGGTCTGTTCATCGACACGATCGACCGCGAGGTCGGGCGCGACTGGCAGGCGCGGCTGGCGGACCGATTCCTGATCTTCGGCACGGCGATGCTGATCCGCCGCACGCTGATCGAGCGCATCGGCGAACTGGACGACCGACTGTTCGCCTACCACGAGGACATCGACTACTCGCTGCGCAGCCTGGCGGCCGGCTTCGCCAACCGTATCGATTTCGCCAGCCGGGTGCTGCATCGGTCCAAGCCGCCCGTGCCGGCGCCGCATGTGTATTACCTGATGACCCGCAACGAGCTGCTGGTGTGGAACAAGCACAGCAAGGGGAGCTGGCTCCGCTCGCGCCTCTATGCGGCGAACCGGGTCGCCGGGCTGCTGGAGCGCTTGCGCGAGCACGGGCCGCAACTCGACGCGGCGCTGGCCGGATTGTGGGACGGGCTGCGCGGGGTCTGGGGGCCCTATGACCCGCAGCGGCGCATGCCGCGCCGCCTCGCCGACGCGCTGAAGGCACATCCCGCATTCGTGCGCAGGGTATTCAGGCTGATATAGCCGCGGCCGCTACAGCCTGGCGGACTGCAGCTTGGCCCAGCCCCAGCGCAGCAACTCGACGGCATGGTCGCGGAATTCGTGGCGCACCAGCCAGATGGCGGCGAACCAGGCGAGGCCGCCAAGGCAGCCGGTCAGGACCAGGACGAGCGGTAGCGGCCAGGCGGTGGCGATCGGGCTCAAACGCACCAGCGCCGCCACCGCCGCCACGACGAGCGCCGGAACCCCGCTGCGCCACCACACAGCGGCGAGGTCGCGCAGGCGCAGGCCGATGGCGCGGCGCATGGCGGCGATGTAGACGATGAGAGCGATCAGGCTGTTCGCCACATAGGCCCAGGCCACCGCCTGCAACCCCAGGCGCGTCGCCACCAGCAGCAGTGCCAGCCAGTTCAGCAGTAACCCGGTCTCGCATAGGAAAAACAGCCGCACGCGCTGTCGTGCGACCAGTACCTCATGGTAGGGCATGGCCGCGAAAATCAGGATGCTGGCGAGGCAGATCATCGGCACCAAGGCGGCCGCCGGCCGCCACTGATCGCCATACAGCAGCACCGTTATCGGCTCGGCCCAGATCGCCAGCGCGGCATAGGCGGGCCAGCTCAGCCCGGTGATGACGGCGACGAAGCGCAGATAGACCCGCCCCATGCCACCCGTTTCCTCCCGCTCGGCCTGGACGAAGGCGGGCAGGGCCGGCTGGGTGGCGGTGGCATAGAACAGTGTCTGAATGAGGTTGGCGAGGCCAAGGGCGCGCGAGTACAGCGCCGTGCTGGCCAGGCCCAGGACGCGGCCGGTGATCAGTTCGGCCGCCTGCATGCCGACGTTGCTCGAGATGGAGGTCGCGGTCAGCCAACCGCCGAAGCCGATGGGGCGGCGCCAGCCGCGCAGGGAGGGCCGCAGACCGACCAAGGCCGGGACACACAGCATAGTGCCGAAAGACGAGGTCAGGTTGTTTGCCACCTGCGCCCAGGCCAAGCTGAGCGGACCCGAGCCGGTGGCGGCGAGCGAGATGACCGTCACCGCCTGGATCGCGCCGGCCGCTAAGCCGACCCACAGCATGGCACCGAAGCGCATCTCGCGCATCAGCAGCAAGCCCGGGACCACGCCGATCGGGCTGAGGCCCTGTGCCACCGCCAGAATGCGCAGCGAAGTGCCGACTTGCGGGTTTGCATAGAATGCGCTGGCCCACCAGCTTATCGCCACCAGCAAGGCGGCGAAGCCGAGACCCAGGAGCCAGCTAAGCCCGGCATACAAGCGCAGATCCTCGGTCGAGATCGTCGGCAGGGAGACGAAATACGCCGGGATGCCCATCGTCCGCAGTGCCCCCAGCAACCCGATCACGCCCATCGAGACAGCGAACACGCCCATTTCCGCCGGCGTAAGCAGGCGTGCCACCACGACGCTGGCGCCGAACATGATGACCTGCCGCCCATATTGCCCAAGAGCCGACAAGATGATCGAACGACGGAGGTTCATGCATCTTCCAGTGGAGCGGGTCGTCGCGGGCTTATGCGGGGCCGCAATGCGGCGCGCCGATCCGGCCAGCGCCGCATACCATGTAAACCGCCGGCAATGCATCCGCGCTGTTGTGCGAGAGAGTCGCGGGGCGGCTGGTATGCCGGACCATCGGGACCGGAAACAGGTTGTTCCGAGATCGGGAGCACCATTATACACGGCCGGCTCTGCACAACCGCGCGCCGCCCGGCGGGGAACGGAGGTTTTTTGGCAATCCAGGTAACTGTCGGCATGCCTGTCTACAACAACGCGGCAACGCTGCGCCGTGCGATCGACAGCGTCCTTCGCCAGACACATGGGGAATGCCTGATCCATGTATCGGACGACACCTCCACGGATGCATCCTGGGAGATCGCCAAAGACCTCGCCGCTTCCCATGCGAATTTCACCTGCATCCGCCAGGCGCAGAATCTCGGGCCGACCGGCAATTTCCGCTTCCTGCTGCAGCAGGCGCAAACGCCCTATTTCATGTGGCTTGCCGGCGATGATTATCTCGAGCCGACCTATGTGGAACGGATGCTGGCCGAGCTGGAGAGTGATCCAGGCCTGGTGACCTGTGTCTCGCAGGTCCGGTTCGTGCGGCCCGACGGCAGTTCGCGGCTCGCTTCCGGCACCTATCCGTTGCAGGCCGACATCGTGACCAACCTCGCCGCCTATCTGTCCGACCCGACCGACAATGCCCGCCAGTATGGCTTGCACCGCACCCGTCCGCTGCAAATGGCGTTCCCCACGGGCGACTTCCTCATCGGCTATGACTGGGCGCTGATGGCTGGGTCATTGCTGTACGGCAGGCATGCGGAGGTCGCCGAAATCCTGATGGTCCGCAACGAAACGCCCCATCAGGCCTACATGGCGATGATACGCCGGAACGCCCGCTGGTGGCTGGAGCGTGTCCTGCCGCTGCTGCCGATGAGCCTGGACCTGCTGTTCCGCCAGCGGATTCCTCTGGGGCTGCCGGTGCTGAAAGCGTTGCTCTACATCAATATCGTGATGCACTTCAGCTACGCGAGGGAGTTCCATCCACGCTACGCCAAATTAGAACCATTCCTGCACCGGCACCTGCTGTGGCGTCTGGCGCACCGGCCGATGGGGAACGGATCGGCGCACAACCCCGGCTGTCGCGGCAGCGATGGCGCAGGCCGGACGGAGATGCCATAGATACCCGTCGCGGGGGCGACGAGTATCTAATGGGTCGTAATCAGCCACCGGGAACCGCATGCAGAAACACTTTCTCCCCCACGGCAACGCCGAGCAGACAGCGGAAGCGATGGCGCTGGAGCTGTCCCGACTCCGCCTGCAACTGCGCCACACCCGTCTGCGTCTGCTGGAAGCGGACCACGAGCGGGCGGCGCTGCGCAACAGCAATAGCTGGTGGATCACCGCACCGCTGCGGCGGTTCATGCGGCGCCATCCCGGCCCGGCCCTGCTGGCGCGCCGGGCGCTGCGGTTGCTGGTCTGGGCCGGCACGGGGGAGCTGACCGGCCGCCTGCGGGCGCGCCGGGTCGCCGCGGCAGCACAGGCGCAAGAATTGCAGGCACCCTCCTTCCCGCAGGACGGTCCGGCCCCCGCGATGCTGCCCTTGCCAGCCCCCTCCGGCCCGCAGGGACGTACCATCCTGGTGGTCGACCAGGGCGTCCCGCTTCCCGACCACTTCGCCGGGGCGCGAACCTTGTTGGGGATTCTCTCGCTACTACGGGCGGAAGGCTGGTCCGTCACGTTCTGGCCGTTCGACCGCGCCGATGCCGGCCCCTATGCCCGAAGCCTGGAGGCTCTCGGAATTTCTGTCGTCGATCATCGCTTCGGCGGCGATCTGGAGGAGTGGCTGGCGGCGCATGGCCCGCGGCTGGACCATGTCATGCTGATGCGTCCGCGTATCGCCGGAACCCTGCTGCCGGCGGTGCTGCGCCATAGCGACGCCAGGCTGAGCTATTACGGCCACGACATGCATTATGCCCGCTTCCGCCAGGAAGCGGAGCTGAGCGGGAACCGCGACATGCTGGAGATCGCGGCGCGCATGGAAGCAGCCGAGCGCCGTGTCTGGCGGGCGGTGGACGTGGTGCTCTATCCCTCGCCCGAAGAAGCGGCGGAGGTGCAGCGCCTGGAACCGGGCGTGGATGCGCGCGCCCTGCCGCCGTATGCCTTCGACAGTTTCCCGCCTCCCCGGCTGCCGACCACGGGGGAAACCATGCTGTTCGTCGGCGGCTTCAGGCACCCTCCCAATGTCGACGCTGCCTGCTGGTTCGTACAATCGGTGCTGCCGCGTATCCTGGCGCAACGGCCGCACGCCCGGTTCGTCGTGGCCGGATCATCGCCGCCCGCCGCGGTGCACGCCCTGGCGGGGCCGCAGGTGGTGGTGACCGGACAGATCAGCGATGCCGAACTGGCCGATTGGTACGCCAGCGCCCGGGTTGCGGTAGCGCCGCTGCGTTTCGGTGCCGGGGTGAAAGGCAAGGTGGTGGAGGCCCTGCACGCCGGCCTACCACTGGTGACCACCACGGTGGGCGCGCAGGGGCTGCCCGGACTCGCCGCTATCGCTCCGGTGCATGACGACGCCGACGCCCAGGCCGATGCCGTTCTGCGTCTGCTGGCCGACGATGCCGCCTGGCAGGCGCAGGCCGCTGCGCAGGTGGCCTATGCGGAGCGGCATTTCTCGCGCGAGACGATGCGCGCGGCACTGCTGGCGGCGCTGGCGGGAGAGCCGCCGCTTGCCGGGGAGGTGGCAACCTGATTGAGTCTCTGCCGGCCCACGCGCTACCGGTTAGGCGAAGAGTGCAATGCCACCGCCTTGAGATAGCTTTCCGCCGTGCCGGTGAATTCGGTCCTGGATACCGCAAGTCCGCCGCCGCGAACCGGGCCGGCAAAATGGACTTTTGCCTTCACTTTGGCGACCACACATTGGGAGATGGCCCGATCCGATGCTGAATCCAACGCCCAAAAAGAAGCTGATGATCCTGGCGAATCGACTCGAAACCTACGTGCGACGGCTGACCCACTCCCACGAAGATGTCTCTGGCGTCCCGCCGACGATCGACTGTGCCAGCCACCAGGACTTTTTAAAATTATGCGAACAAAATTCTTTAGAACAGGCTCGAATATTCGATATAGAATCATCTCTTATTCAGGAAAAAGAACAATTTGGGGTACGTGGGCATTGCGTTGTGTGCAATATGCGCATGACGTTCAAGGTAGATTACCAATACTCGTACGCCATGTGGAACGGAAAGCCGGTGCCGAATTGGCGCGAGCGTTTGGTCTGTCAAGAGTGCGGCCTTAACAACCGTATGCGTGCTGCCTTCGGCTTCCTCAAGACGATCGCCCGCCCCGCCGATGCGATCTACCTGACCGAGCAAATAACACTCCTGTTCCCGGCCGTAGCACGGCTTTTTCCGAATACGGTCGGTAGCGAGTTCCTCCGCGACGGCACACCAAGAGGCATGATGAACGCGGCTGGCATTCGCCACGAGGACGCAACCTGCTTGACCTTTCAGGACGCGTCATTCGATTGCATCGGAACATTCGATGTACTGGAACACGTGCCTGATTATCGCCGTGCCCTGGCGGAGTTCCATCGTTGCCTCCGTCCGGGCGGTATGCTGCTGATGACAGTGCCGTTTGACGTGCATGCACCAGCAACGCTTATCCGTGCCGTCGTGGAAAAAGACGGGTCCATAAGGCATCTCCACCCACCCGAATACCATGGCGACCCGCTCTCCAAGGATGGCGTCCTGTGTTTCCACAATTTTGGCTGGAGCTTCCTGGATGACATGAAACAGGTCGGCTTCAAGGATGCGTGTCTTTCGTTCTATTGGTCGCGGCAACTGGGCTACCTCGGCGGCTATCAGTTCGTCATCAAGGCAAGCACACCCGCCAGGGCTGCCGAGGCATGAAATCCTATGCG
>Ga0181517_10006431_pt1 | contig 10063 bp, 14 predicted proteins | sample PEATcosm2014_Bin_31_FD_119748 | JGI IMG/M metagenome (GOLD analysis project Ga0181517, IMG submission 119748) | Peatland microbial communities from MTU Mesocosm Facility, Houghton, MI, USA - PEATcosm2014_Bin01_30_metaG | ecosystem: Environmental > Terrestrial > Soil > Wetlands > Peat | place... | reverse complement strand
TCCTCCAGCCGCGCCGCCAAATGGGCCAGTCCCGCGACGGCCGGAGGGGGAAATGTCTCAAAATGGGACACAATTGAGAGAAAACACCGATTTCCCGCCGTCGCTGGTCAAAAAGAGACAGTTGGTGGCGGGGCTGGCGCGTTCGGCATTGGCGGGGGTTCATTCCAACGGGATGAAGATCATTCAGCCCAAGGTTGGCGCGGAGCGACTACCTTGGGTGGCTCGGCCAATATTGTATCCACCCCGCAGGCATTAAAATTTTGACAGGATTTACAGGATGCACAGGATGGGTTGGGTTGAATCCTGCCAATCCTGTTAATCCGGCCAGAAACCGGCACGGTGCGGACGCGCCCCGCTAATTGCTCGACGCGGACGGTTGCTTGCGCCATATTGCCGGCATGAGTTCGGACGAGCGCGAAATTTTCAATTATCTGCAGACGTGGGGCGGCGAATTCATCAATACCAAGGAAGTCAGCCGCCGGGCCGGCACCAAACAGCGCTTCCACGAAGACCCCGACTGGGCCAGGCCCATAATGCTCGGCATGGTCGAACGCGGCATCCTCGAAAGCGACCTGCACGGCCGCTTCCGCGTCAAGCCCGAGCCCAGAAAGGGCCGCAAGCAGCGCTGGGTCTCGCCGGACATCGAAAAGATTCTCAATGAGAACGGCGTCGAGATCGAGGGCGCCGAAGGCGGCCCGGCTGACGACGACCATTACGACCAGCTCTGATGCTCGCGGCGCTGCTCACCGCCCTGCTCTTCGCCACCTCCGCCGTCTGCGGCCACCGCACCGCGAAACAAACCGGCGGCATCGAGGCGAACTTCTGGCGCATCACGCTCGCCACCATTTTTCTCACGATTTGGGCGTTCACCTTCGGCGCGGGTTTTGCCGGCGCGCCGGAATGGTTCATGTTGAGCGGCCTCTTTGGCATCGGCATCGGCGACACGGCCTTTTTCCAGGCGCTGCCCCGCCTCGGCAGCCGCCGCACCGTCCTGATCACGCAATGCCTCACCGCGCCGTTCGCCGCGCTCATCGAATGGCTCTGGCTCGGCACGAAATTGAACCTGCCGGAAATCCTCTGCGTGGCCGTCATCCTCGCCGGCGTCGCCATCGCGCTCGCGCCCGGCGACCACCTGAAGATTTCCGCGCGCGACTGGCGGATCGGCCTGACCGCCGGCCTCTTCGCCGCGCTCGGCGGCGCGATTGGCGCGGTCATCATCCGCAAGGGCTACGCCGCCATCCATGATGCCGGCCTGCACGTGGATGCCGGCACGACCGGCTACCAGCGCGTGCTGGGCGGCATTTTGATTCCCACGGTGGCGCTGCTGGTTTTCAAATGGCGTTCCGCCCACGCGCACGGCCCGGCGTTTGCCGGCGGCACCCTGCAAATCTCCCGCGACAAATGGCGGCGCATCTGGCCGTGGGTTTTGGCCAACGCGCTGGCCGGCCAGACCCTCGGCGTGACCTGCATGCAATGGGCGCTCAAGACCACGCCCGCCGGAGTTGTCGCCGCGATCATCGCCACCACGCCGCTGGTGCTGCTGCCGATGACGCGCATTGTCGAGGGCGAGAAAATCGGGTTCCGTTCCCTGCTCGGCGCGCTCGTGGCCGTGGGCGGCGTGATTGGGCTGACCTTTTTCCGGTGAAGTGAAGGTCAATCCTGCCTTCTTATCTAATCTTGCCGGAGGGCAGCTTGTGCAGCATGACTAAGACCCTGGCCTTCACGGGTGGCGGTCCAGCAGCAGCGAACGCCAGCCGTGGCTGACACTCCGGGCGCGGACGGTTTCCCGGGTGGGCAGGTTCAGGATCGGCTGCCACGAAAAGGCGGTAGCCCGGACCAGCCCGGCCACCAGCGGACGCGGCTGGAGCCTGCGCCCGGAAGTTTCAGTTGGTGCATTCATGATTTTAGGTGGGGCCGGTGGAAACTACCGGACCTGCGGCACACGGATGTCGCCACTGTGATTGAGGATGCCGAACGCATACAGCAGCCACACGACGACGCAGATCACGACGACGATGTTGAGGATTTTTTTGATCTTCGCATCCATCGGGATGTAGGTGTTGACCAGCCAGAGCAGGATGCCCACGACGATGAGGGTGACGACGAGATTGATCAGTGGCATAATAGGGCTCCAATCGGTAAAAGGTTTTTGTAGTTCACGAAGTGATTCTAGCCCGGCAGTTGGATGGCGGATATGGGGTGTTACCCGACTAACAGTTCGCCGGCCCAATCTTCCAGGGCCGCACCGGCCGTGTTCCGGGCACGGCGAAAATTTTGCGCAGGATCAGATGCGTGGGCAAAAAGGCGCCCAGCCACAGCGCGCCCAGCCAGAGGATGACATACAGGTTTTGGTTGATCCATTGCTGCGGCTGCTGGTCGTTGAAGCCATAAAGGTAATTGAGGTTGACGGGAAGATTGGGATCGGCCGGATGCGCGCCGGCGGGCGGGGTAAAAAAATAACAGACAAACATCAATCCGGCGGCCAGGCCGGTCCAGGCCAGCAAGGCCCGTGGATGATAGCCCACACGGGACAGCAGCCAGACGAGCAGGAACGGCAGCCAGCCATGGAACAGCGAAAGCCCGCGCGTGAACAGCGGCAGTTGAGGGTCGAACATATAACTGGTCAGGTTCAGAAAGTGAAACCCCAGCAGATGGCCGCCGAAGTCCGCGAGCCAGAGGCATTGCGGCAGCAGGATGCCCACGGCGCACATGCTGATGAGCAGCGGGCTTTCCAGCCACATGCCCGCCACCGTGAGCAGGAGTGCGGCATCGCAGAACCATAGAAAATTGGCCGTCCCGTAGGTGTGGAGATAAACCGGGACCAGCACGGCGAGAAAAGCCGTGGCGGCGATTTTCGCGGCCAGTGGAATTTTGCCGGGGGTCATTTTCGAGCCGTCGGTCGGATGGCCAATGCGGATCATCGCACGATGACTTCCGGCGGCCGCACCACGAGCACCGGCGGGCCGACGATAACCTCGTCACGATGTCCGTAACCGCCGCGGTCGTGATACCGGCCGCCATCCGAAACCAGGCAGCCGCCCGTGGCGAGGAGGGTGATGACGCAGACAAACAGCAGGATGATTTTCTTGGTTGGATTTTGCATTAGGAAGCAAGCTACGCGCCGGACCGGAACTTCGCCATGGGGTGTTGTCCTACCCCGCCGGACGTTCGCGTGCCGAATCATGGGGAGAACACCCCATGGCAATTCTCCAGTGCCGGCTCCATAGTAATCCAGAGCCTATGTCCGCCCATGAACCATTGAAATCCGCCGCCGCCAAGACCGGCCACAGCGTCCTGCACAATCTCACGACCTTGGCGCCGCCCTTCAAGCCCGCGCCGGAAATCCGGTCCCAGATTTTGGGCGGGGTGATGGTGGTCGGCCTGTGCGCCGGCCTGCTGATCCTGATGCGCTTTCTGCTGGCCGACTGACTGGCGCGGCTACTTCCTCTTGATGGCCGGCAGCGGCACTTCCTTGATCAGGTCGTGTTCGATTTTGGAAAGTTTTTTCGATGCGTTTGCCCTGTTCACGCAACTGGTCCAAAAGTGTTCTGTTTAGTGGAGAGTCGGCGCATCCACCAGGAGCAGAAGCCACCAACCATGAGATATTACCATGGCAAGGTTCCATCATCCCACTCTCGACTACAGACTGGGACAACGACCGCATTGAGGTAACGGTCGGAATGCCGGATCAATTGATGTTCAACTAACACTGCGTCGCAAGCCGGCATCGTCATAGTCGCAGGCCAAAGACCGACGGCCGGCATTCCCAGTTGGGCACCAGCACGGTTGGGGCGCAGCCATTGTTGGGTGCAGGCAAAAGCGATTCCACCGCACCCAATAACTCCGCCAGGCTATAGGGCTTGAGCAGCAGGGCGAAGGGTTGAAGCCAGAGATGGTCGGTGAACTCTTCTTCGGGCAGGGTGCCCGTGGCCATGAGTATCGGCAAGACCATGCCGGCGGTCCGAATTTTAGTGACCAGCTCTATGCCGGATGATTTCGGCATCTGATTGTCGGTGACCATTACATCATACTCTTTCAGTTGCAGTGCCGCCCAAGCGGCGGCCCCGTCCTCGGCGACATCCACCAGATGGCCGGCATCCTCCAATATGTCGGCGTTGAGCCGGCAGATCAGTGGTTCATCATCCACCACGAGAATGCGCTGGGGAGGACCGGACCGGCTCGGAAGCGGTTTGCCGCTGCGATCATTTGAATGGGAAATTGATGAGACGCTCATGGCAACCACTATAGTTCGGCATTCTGTGGATGCCATGGGGTGTTATCCCCATGGAGCACGAGAACCATCGGCGGCCCTTGTGCACCAATATCCTCACCGGCCTGACGGCCGGGATGTAATTATCATATCGCGGCAAAAAGAAAATCGTTCCTTAAAAGACGGCGGAACCCATGAATGTGTGAGCGGCACTGGCGGGATATGTCAACAATCTTCCCTTGTGGCGCCAACGCTTGAACATAAAAAACCATGGGTATAAGACCTAATGGCAGGTTTCTTGGCGGTGCAATAGTCTCACCTCCACGAGCAACCCTATGTTGTTTGTGAACGACAGTAAAATCAAACCAAAGAGAAACAAACCGATGCCTACCAGGCATCGAAGCACAACGGATAAACCAAACAAACAGCAAACAAACGGAAAACATTAACCATCGAACAAAACAAATATGAAACAAAAACTAGCAATCGCCGCCGTCGCCGCCGGACTGGCCGTCTCGGCCGCCAGCAGTCAGGCCTCCTTAAACTTCGCGGGCGTTAACAATGCCCAATTCAACGCCAGTGGGGACACGTTCCAGTTGAACCCCATTGCCGGCTCCGCCCTCACCCCGCAATTCGACTTCACGGGAGCCGATTCAGGCCTGACCGGCTGGATTACGGGTGCGCCCTGGTCAGTAAACATGGCCAGCCTGTCCTCCACCACGGTGGGGAGCATTGTTTACGAGCAGGCTCCGGTCGTCGGTGGCGGCCAATTGAACATATTCGACGGGGTGAATACTCTGACCGGCAATCTTAGCTGGCTTCAGATCCACACCCTTTCGAACGGTCAAGGCGGGTTGGCGGATTCCTTGTCCGTCAATCTGACGGGCATCAGCTACACCGGCCTCAACCCCGATTTGCTGGCATTGGCCGCCGGTGGGAATGGAAATCTTAACGTGACTTTCCAGTTCTCCGGCGTCAATCCCAATTTGACCAGCATATTCGCCGGCAATACGGGCATCACGACGGCTTCTTACTCGGGATCCATTTCAGCCACCAGCGTCTCGTAGGTTCCGGAACCTTCGACCGTGGTGGCCGGCATGCTGCTCCTGCTGCCATTCGGCGTCAGCTCGGTGCGCATCTTGCGCAAGCACAAGCAAAGCGCGGTCTAACCGGAAAGATCCGCATTCAAATCACAACAGGCCGGTCATCTGACCGGCCTGTTTCTTTTGGAAGCGCAATTCTGAGGTAGGGTAACACCCCATGGAACCGGTGCGGGGCTTCCCCTACTATGCAAACATGATAAATAAAACAAACCATCGTATTGAAAACATCAAACAATCAACTCACATGAATGCCTGCATAAAATTATGTTCCATGGCACTGCTGACCATCGCGAGTGCGGCCACTGTCCAGGCATCGCAGACCAACGTGGTTCAAAGCCTGACCATCAAGATGACCGCCTGGTCCCAGGGGCCGACTACGACCAATGGAACTACTGTCACCGTCAAAGCCAACAGCCAAAGCATTGCCACCAAAGACATCCTGGGCTGGCTGGGCACGGCTACGACCAACAATTTTGGCAGTTCACAGCTTTTGGTCATGAATCAGCTTGGGGTTCCCGAATCCCAATCGCGCATTATCGCCCGGACCATCACGAAAGTCTCCAAAACCCTTTCCACCACCAACAATGTGGACGTGTCCGGATTCTTTGGCAGTGTCACCTACGCGGCGACGGTCAATAATTACAGCTATAACAGCTCCAGCAACGTCGTCAACCCGGGCACTTACTACGGCTACTGGGGCTTCTACCTGCTGAACAATGCGAACTATCCGCCGCTGCCGGTGACCTTTCAGGTCAGCGGCCTGGGGGTTGACTCGGCGGTTGATATCACGAACACCAAGAAAGCGGTGCTGGGACTGGCCGACAACTTTTCAATCACCAATGCCGCCGGCATCGGCATGATGGGCACCAACGAGTTTATCATTGGCGGCAACATTATCATCAGTGGAAAAACGGTCGAAGTGGATCCTTGAGCCGTTTCGTAGCCGGCGAATTTCCATCGGCGCTTCGCGACCTTGGCCGGGCGGCTGATCCGCCCAGCCTGATGGTCAGCCAACCAAACAAAAGCCCGAAGCTTTCAAATCAGAACGCGCCGGATATTTCCGGCGCGTTCTTTTTGTCGTTGTGGACGACCACCAATGATGGCAGAACGCGCCATCCCTATCTAATCTAAGTCCCCCTCTTTTTTATGGCCGGGGCCGGCGGGTTCTCCAGATTTTCCGTCACCACGGCGATCATCGCCTCCATCCCTTCCTTGATTTCGTTGACCTGCGGATGCACTTCCTTGATGAGGTCGTGCTCGATCTTGGAAAGCTTCTCGATGCGCCTGCCCTGCTCGCGCAATTGGGCGAGCAAGACGTTTTGTTTGATGGAAAGCCGGCGCATCCACCAAAAGCAGATGCCCCAGCAGAGGGTTCCGGCGACGGTCATCCAGAAGGCGAGGCTGTTTTCGTTCATACCCGGACCGCCGCCTAAACGATGGTCAGCTGCACGCTGCTCTCGATGATGCCCGCGCTGATGGCGTAGCGTGTGAGGCCGGCGGTGTCGTGGATGTCCAGCTTCTGCATGAGATGTTCGCGGTGCTTCTCGACGGTCTTGATGCCGATGCCAAGCTCGGACGCGGTCTCCTTGTTGGCTTTGCCCTCGGCGATAAGCTGGAGCACTTCCATCTCGCGCGAGGTCAGCGTGGCCATCTTCTTTTTGAGCAGTCCGGCGCGGTCAAGCGCGGGCGGATGCAGCCGCTCCTGCCGTTTGGCGATGGACGGACTGAAAAAAGTCTTTCCCTTTTGCACCTCGCGGATGGCGCGGCACACGTCGTGCGCGGAAGTCTGCTTGAGCAGAAAACCTTTCGCGCCGGACTCGATGGCGTTGGTCACATACGCGTCGTCGTTGTGCGCGGAAAGCATCAGCACCTTCGTGGCGGGAACGGCCTTGAGCACCTGCCGCGTGGCTTCCAGGCCGTTGAGCAGCGGCATGGCGATGTCCATCAGCACCACGTCGGGACGCAGCTTGACGGCCAGCGCCACGGCCTGCCGGCCGTCGGACGCCTCGCCGACCACGGTGATGTCGGCCTCGAATTCGAGCATCTTGCGGAAGCCTTCGCGCACGATCATGTGGTCTTCCGCGAGCAGGACGGTGATGGGTTTCATGGACATTCTAATGTGGATTCTTTGCCCGTCTTTTTCAACGCCGCTTTGCGCCCTTTGGCGAACGGCACTTCCACCTCGATGGTGGTGCCTTTGCCCGGCGCCGAGGCGACACAAAAGGTGCCGCCGACCATCTCGACGCGTTCCCTCATGCCGAGCAGGCCGAGCCGTTTGCTGCCCTTCCCGTGCATCACGCGTTCCACCTGGAATGATTTGCCGTCGTCCTTGATGTGCATGGCCACGCCGTCGGCGAGCTTCGTGATGTTCACCTCCACGCGGCGGGCGTGCGCATGGCGCGCCACGTTGGTGAGCGCCTCCTGCGCCACGCGAAAGAGGACGGTGCGCTTGGCGATGTCCAGCGCCTCCACCTCCGCAAAGGCGTGCAGGTGGACCTGGAGGCGCGTGCGCTGCGAAAAAGTTTTCACGAACGAATGCAGCGCGGGAATCAAACCCAGGTCGTCCAGCACCGCCGGGCGCAGCTCGCGCGCGAACCGGTGGACGATGTCCACGGATTTTTCCACGAGCCGCTGCGTGCGGGCGATGTTGGCCTCCAGGCCGCGCGTGTTGACGGACGCCGCCTGCTTCAGCGTGGCCAGCCGGATGTTGATGCCCGTCAGCGTCTGCGCGATGACATCGTGCAGCTCGCGGCTGATGCGTTTCCGCTCCTCCTCCTGCGCCGACAAAATCTGGCGCGACAACTGCCGCAACTGTTCCTGCAACCGGTCGGACTGCTCCAGCAGCACCGAATAATGCCGCTCGCTTTTTTTGAGCGCCGCCTCCACCGCCTTGCGCTGGGCGATCTCCTGTTCCAGCTCCAGGTTCGACGCCGCCAGCTCCACCGTGCGCTGGCTGAGCGCCTCGATGAATTTTTTCAGGTGCGCCGTCGCCGTCCGCGTGTCCCGGTGCGACTTCTCGATCGGCAGCACCGCCGCCGCAAAGAAAATGCCCGCCTGCTTGATGAGCGCGGCGCGCTTGGCCGGCGCGCAGGCCGGCAGCAGTTCGGTGATCAGGGTCTTCTCGTGCAGCTTGGCGAGGTCAAGCGTCTGCAACCCGGCGGCCAGCGCCTTGCCGCCCAGCCCGCGCGCGGATTCCAGCGTGGCGTGCTGCCCCTGCTTCAGATGCTGGCGCAACGTGTCCTGATAACGGCGGGATAAATTGAAGAGTTGTCGTTTCATAGGCTGCCAAATTCCTTTGCGACCCGGCGGACGGACTGGGCCGATTTTGCCACCATGCGCTCCGTGCTGGCGATGTCGTTCTTAAATCCCTTGTGGTTGACCCGCGCCTCCTGTTTCAGGGAGAGCAGCCGGACATTGATGCCGAGCAGCGTCTGGGCGATCTCATTGTGCAGCTCCCGGCTGATGCTCTTGCGCTCGTCCTCCTGCGCCGCGATGACGCGGTGCGTCAACTGCCGCAGGCGCTTTTGCAGTTCGAGCGATTCCTCCAGGCATTTCTTGTAGTGCAGCCCGTTTTTCTCGGCGGCCTCCTCCATGACCTTGCGCCGGACGACGCCGCGCTGCAACTGCCGGTTGGTCGCGGCCAGCTCCACCGTGCGCTGGCCGAGCGTCTCCTTCAGCCGGCTCATGTGCAATTCAGCCGATTGCGCCGCACGATGCGTCTCCTCAATCGGCGCATTGGCCCCAGTGAAAAAACTCTCCGCGCGCCTGACCTGCCCATTCTTCTTATCGGGCGACAATCCCAGCGCCACCAGCGCGTGCTCGTGGATGCGCGCCAGTTCCAGCGTCTCCAATCCGAGCGCGACCGCCTGCCGCCCCAGGCCCTGCGCCGACAGCAGGCGCGCGGGCGCACCCGGCTTCAGGTGCGTCCGCAGCGCGGCCACATAGTTTTGTGACAACGTGATCAGGCTTTGCTTCATGTTCGCATATTCGTGGCGGCCGGGCGTTTTAGAAAGCTTTATCTTTATCTGCGCCGATTGTCCGCCCGGCCGAAGACAGCATCGGACAATTCCGTCTCAATCGCCATGGGGTGAACACCCCATGGACTTCGACCTGCCGTTCAGGCGATGCTGAGAGGTATGAAAAATAAAAAATTGCTCGTCACCTTCCTCGCCACCGCCGCTTTCGCGGTTGGCTGCGACAAAGAACAAACCGCGTCACAACAGATTGACCAGGTTAAAACCGAAACCAAGCAGGCCGCGTCCGACATGAAGGACTACACCTTCGCGCAGAAAGATGACTTTGTTAAATACATGCAGGACCGGCTAACCACCTTGAACCAGGACCTCGACAAGCTCTCCGCCAAGATTGACAGCTCCAGCGACGCCATCAAGGCCGAGGCCAAGCCCAAACTGCAGGCCCTGCGCGACCAGGCCGCGAAACTGAACCAGCAGCTCGCCGATGACTCGAACGCCACCGCCTCCACCTGGGACAGCGTCAAGGCCGGCACCAAAAAGGCCTACGACGCGATGGCCGCCGGCTGCCTGGACGCCCGCCAGTGGCTGAGCGACAAGATCGCGCCGTGAACCGGCCCGCCCCCATACAAAACCATGGGCGGCTTTACTTTTGCCATCGCGATGACGGCAGATCAAAACAGACCAACAAAACGAAAATATAAAAACATGACAACACTCGAAATCAAGGGCGACTGGAACATCACCAAGGGCAAGCTGAAACAGAAATGGGCCAAGCT
>Ga0181517_10006430_pt1 | contig 10064 bp, 8 predicted proteins | sample PEATcosm2014_Bin_31_FD_119748 | JGI IMG/M metagenome (GOLD analysis project Ga0181517, IMG submission 119748) | Peatland microbial communities from MTU Mesocosm Facility, Houghton, MI, USA - PEATcosm2014_Bin01_30_metaG | ecosystem: Environmental > Terrestrial > Soil > Wetlands > Peat | place... | reverse complement strand
CCTAACTCGTAGTCGACGCCGAGGGCGCCGGCGTAGAGGTTATAGGAGAGGTCGGTCTGGCCAAAGGGATAGTTGAAGTCGCCGCGCCCGATCATAACTTTGATGTAGGGGACGAGAGGGCCGTAGGTGCGGAAGTATCGTCCGCCGACCTCATAGGTACGCTGATAGGACTGGTCGCTGTTGGTGCTGGAGACTTGATGAAAGAGCGCTTCAAGGCCGAAGTGGGAGTGGCGGTTGAAGTCGACGTAGGCGGTGACGCCCTGGAAGGACTGCGTGCCGTAGTCGGGCTTGGCGGTGGAGAATCCGACGCCGATCTGGAGGTCGCCGGCGCGTGAAGCAGTTGAAGTGGCCTGGGCGTGGAGGATGGAGGCCCCGCCGAGCAGCAACGCCAGCGCCAGTCTTGCGATCACGAGGGCGCACCGAGGAAGCGGGCATAGGTTGGCGGATTCAACGGAGGCGAAGAACCTGTGGTATCCGGTATGGATGGGGGAGGACATAAGCCCTGCCAGTTCCCCTTGGAGTGAGCTGAGGGGCTGCGTCAGAATGCGGGATCATTCTACAGGCGCACGGGGAGCTAGTGGAAGCGATAGGCGAAGCCGGAGGAGATGACGATGGGATTGATGGTGCGCGGGACGAAGTTGGGCCATCTCTGGATTTCGATATCGAGGAAGCGCAACATGATGCGCCTGGATTTGGCGTAGTCGACGCCTGCGCCGACGGAGTAGGCGGAGCCTGGACCTCCGTTGAGTCCGACGTTGTCCTGCCACTCCTGGATGTCGAGATCGTGGAAGCCGAAGAGGCCCTTGGCGTAGATATCGTAGCGGCCCAAGGGGTAGGTGATTCTGGGGCCGACGAGATAGGTGAGCTCACCTCGGTCGAGCGAGGTGATGAGACAGATGCAATGAAAGTCGCCTTCCAGGCTGAGGTGATCGTTGAGCGCGTAGTCTGTGTAGCCGGAGACGCCGAGGATGAACTGACGCGAGTATTGGGGATCACCGATGTTGGGCTGAACCCAGAAATCAGGTCTGGCATAGGTCACAGTAAAACCGACCTGAAACCTGCCCTCGGCGGTAGCGACCGGCAGCGCCTGCGCACTCGCGCTGGAGGCGAATGAGAGCAGACAAGCCAAGGGGCCGATGATCCTGAAGGTCTTCAGCATTCCATCTCCTGGAAAAGTGGTGCAAAGAGCTTGACCTTAGAACGGTGGTCCGGATTGTGCGAATAAGCGGCTGGAGAGGACCGTCTGGTCCACAATCCGGAGAAGGAGGGTTATTGGGATGGCGCAGTTGCCGGCGCGGCCGAGGGCGTTGCCGGTTGGGCTGCGGGTGTAGCCGTGCCGTTGGGCGGGGTCGCGATGGCTGGCGGCTGAGAGCCGTCCGCAGGCGGGGCGGGGGGAGGAGCAGCCTGGGACGGGGAGGACCCGAAGTAGGAGAGCTTCATGAAGACCGGCGTGACCTCGAAGGGCATTTTGTCGCGGTCGCTGAGGAGGGGCTCGTATGTGGTGTTCATCTGGACGAGCTGATCGGTCCAGGGATCGTGGCGCAGGAAGTTGTCCAGCGGCATCGCGGCCTGCTGCTTGAGGTCTTGCATATTGAGTTTGATGCCCTTGGGGAGCATGGCTTCCATCCAGAAAGTGTTATCGACATCGCTGCGGATGAGGGCGTCGCCGATGATGGGCTGATTGAGTGCGGGCAGGGCCTTGATTCTCTGCTGGAGTTGTTGCAGATAGAGGCCGAAATACTTTTGCCCGTCGGCGAGGTCCTTGACGCTGAGGAGTTGCATTGCCTTTCTGGCGGCTTCGGTATTGTCCGCGGCGGTATGGTGCATGGGGATGCGTTCGAAGACCGAGGCCGAGGGGAAGAGCAGGCGGTCGTTGAAGGCATACTTGGTATCGAGGCGATGTCCGAGGATGACATGGGCGACCTGGAATGCCAGGAGAGCATTGAGATTGCCTATCTGCTGGGCGCCGTCGGAAGTGGGAACGCTGGTGGTGTCGATGAGTCCCTTGGAGAGGATGATGGTATTGCCGATGGAAAGTGACTCGAGGGGTTCGGTGAGCAGGGTGCGCACACGGATGGGCCGGGTGGTTTGGATGTTGTTGTAGACGAGGATATTGTTGGCGAGTGCGGCGAGTGTTTTGTCGAACTCGCTGGGAGCATCGAGCAGGCCGGCCTGATAGAGGCGCTCGATGACATTGTCCTCTGCCTGCTGCACCCACTCACGTTGCGCGGCGAGGGGGCTGTAATCGGCTGCATCGTTGGAGACATCGGTGGCCCCGGCTACGCTGAGCGAGGTGTTTTCCGCGTTGGAGTCGGGGACCTTGAGGGCGTAGCCCCAAATGTAGTTGATGGCTTTGAATTTGAGGGTGCTGCTGGAGCTTTTGGGGTCGCTCTCCTCGACATAGAAGGAGGTGGGGAGCCACAGGTTGGGCTGCACGTTGGTGCGCCAACTGTCGAAGTGGTAGAACTCCTTCATGCTGAGGATGGAGCCGGCGAAGTCTCCGTTGAAGTGGATGACGTTGGCGCCATTGGTCTCGATCCAGATGCGCCCGAAGAAGCGGCCAAAGTCCTTTCTGGGACTGGTGGGCGAGACATCGAAGACGGCGGTGGGCACGTTGCCGAGGAAGTCGTTACGGACGAAGGTAAAGGTGTAGTGCTGGCGATCGAAGCTATTGGAGTCCATGAGGACCATCTGGACGAAGCCGGACTCATGGAAGGTGAGACGAAGGCTATTGGAGATGCCGGTGAGTGCGGTGAGGGAGTTTTTAAAGTTAATGAGGTGACTTTTTTTGGTACCGAAGTTTCCTTTGTTGTTTTTGTATTCGTCATCGTTGATGACCCTGCTGAAGTCGACACGCGCCAGGAAGTGCTGGTCGGTCTCCGGCACCTGATAGAGGACGGGATCGGGTTTCATGTTCTGGATGTACGTCTCGACCAGGGGAGCGCGGTCCTTGACGACCTTGATGACCTCTTTCTCGCGCAGGATGGCCCTGTCGATCAAGGCATTCTGCGCAGGGGTGGGCTTAAGGCCGGTTGTGTTGTCGTAGGTAGGCTTCTTCTTTCCGAAGAGGGGGATCCCCTCCGCAGCCAAGGCAGGAATCGTTGTTGCGAGAAGAAGCACCAACGTGGCACCGGCGATGGATTTTGAACGAAGAATCATGATTGCGGCTCCCTGGGGCGACCTAACGGTCTCCGTCTTGAACAGTTCAGCGTGTCGTTAAAGCAGGTACTGGTGAAACGAATGAAGCAAAAGCAAGATAACACAAGAGCGGCAGCGAATGGTTGACGAACGGCCCAGCTATCCAGCGAGTTGAAAGGCCACATAGACGACCCCATCCCAAGAGATCGGCTGACCGGCGGCATCGGTTGCAGGCTCAAATTTTGTGGCCATGATGGCTCGCTTGGCTGAGTCCGCGAGGCCATGACCAAGATCGTTGACGACACTGAGTACCGTGACCGCACCATTGGGAGCGACCCGGATACGGAGGGTGATGGTGCCTTCGATGTGCAACTGACGGGCTTCTTCGGTGTACTCCGGCTTGGGTTTGTAGATGACCTTGGGTTCGGTACGCTGGAGGGGAGTGACGGCCACGACTGCCTTGGGCATGGAGGTCTGCGCGACTTGTCCGAGGTTGACCTGACTGGCGACTTGGCCGGTGCCCGTACCGCCGGGGACGCCGTGGGGAATGCCATTGACGGCAACCAGACCATTGCCATGGAGAGAGCCACCGGCACTTCCATTGCCGAGATTGACCTTGGTGGCTGAGGGGCCGTTACCGCTGCCGGCGGCGCCGGCGAGGCCCCGGCCGAGATTGACATCGGCTACGGCTGGGCCATGGAGTGCGAGAGCATTGGCGTTGCCCAAGTTGACGGCTGTGGGATGCAGGTCGTGGTTGACCAGGGAGGCTGGTTTGGCGGCGAGGTTCACCGCGACCGGGGCGGCAACGGGAACGACCTTAAGCGGGGCCGGGGGAGTGATGACGGGCTTGGGGGCGTCCATCTTGATCTCGGGCGGCTTGGGAATATCGATTGGCTTCTCGACCGCGATTTTGGGAGCCAGCACTTCGATCTTAGGGCGCACTGGCGGCGGCTTGGGTGTTGGCGGAACGATGGTGGGCTTGATCGGCTCAAGCTTGGGGGCAGGCTGGAAGGTGAGTTCGGTGAGCAGAATTCGCTGCTGAATTGCCTTGCTGTTTGCGGCACTAATGACGATGAGGACGAAGAGGATTATCGCATTGACGACGACGGACAGGACGACGGTGGGTTTGTTCTGTCGACCGGCATCGAGAACGCCAAAGTGGGCAAACTGCATGCTCTGGGGCGGACCGAGTTTGTCTCCCTGAGGCGGCATTGGCATAGTCGTACTATCCTTCTATCGGTCGCTCAAGCAGAGAGCGAAGAGCTAGTCTTAAGTATGACGCAATCCGAGACTCCGCGGATACAAATTGCGCAACCAGTGAACCATCCATCCACCGAGCGAATTCCGGAACAGGGAAAGAACCGCCGGGCAACGATGGATTGTGAAGGTCATTTTAGTGTTTTGGCAATCGATTTGGCTCGCCGACCTGACGCGGCCATGAATCAAGTTAGATGCGGGCAGCTCCTCCGTCATTGTTTATTAACCCGGAGTTCCTGAAAATCACTCTTTTTGAGTTCCGCTCCCTATACTTTGGTTGTATCTGTATAGAGGATGCAGGGAGATGCGATGAGGATTCTGATAACCGGCGGTGCAGGATATATCGGCGGAACGGTGGCAAGACTTTTGCTGGCGGGCGGCGATGAAGTGACGATTTATGACAATTTGTGCCACAGCAAGCGGAGCGCGGTGGCGGCGGGCGCGGAGTTTGTGGAGGGCGAGCTGGCCGACCGGCCGTTGCTGGAGAAGACGTTGAAGGCCGGACGATTCGACGGAGTGATGCACTTTGCTGCGCTGATTGAGGCGGGCGAGAGCATGCAGAAGCCGGAGATCTACTTCAGAAACAATACGGTGGGGACGCTGACGCTGCTGGAGGCGATGCTGGCGACGGGGCAGAAGCGGCTGGTGTTCAGCTCGACGGCGGCGTGCTACGGCGAGCCGGTGACGACGCCGATCCTGGAGGACGCGAAGCTGCAGCCGACCAACGCATACGGCGAGAGCAAGTTGATGGTGGAGCAGATGCTGGGCTGGTTCAACCGCATCCACGGGCTGAGATACGCGAGCCTGCGCTACTTCAACGTGGCGGGGGCGATGGAGGGATACGGCGAGGCGCATGAGCCGGAGTCTCACCTGATTCCGCTGGTGCTGGATGTGGCGCTGGGGCGGCGGAAGAGCATCAAGATTTTTGGCGAGGACTATCCGACGCGCGATGGGACATGCATCCGCGACTACATCCATGTGCGGGACCTGGCGGACGCGCATCTGCTGGCGCTGGCGGCGCTGGCGAAGGAGAGCTGCGTGATTTACAACATCGGCAATGGGCAGGGATTCACGGTGCGCGAGGTGATCGAGTCGGCGCGGCGAGTGACGGGCAAGCCAATTGCGGTGGAGGCGTGCGCGCGGCGGGAGGGCGATCCGGCGGTGCTGGTGGCGGGGTCGGAGAAGATCAAACAGGAGCTGGGGTGGAAGCCGAAGTTCGCGGAGTTGGACACGATTGTGGCCAGCGCGTGGGAGTGGCATCAGCGGCGGTATGCGTGATGGGAGAAGTGTGCAGGGCGATGTTTGCGGAGTAGAGTGTTGGGCGAGAGTGCGGAGGCGCAAGGCGGGCCGGGAGGGTGCAGATGATGCGCTGGTATTCGGGCAGAGGACGCTGGATCGCGGCTGCGGGGTTGATTGCGATTGCGGTGGGAGTGCGCGCGGGGACGGCACAGCAGACAAAGACGCCTACGCTGGAAGGGATTCTGCGAACACTACAAGACAATCTGGACGCATATCACAAGGACATACCAAGCTTCCTGTGCGACGAGCACGCAATATCGACGATGGTACCGGGGACAAGGGTTCAGAACACGGTTACGGATTCGACCTTCCGAGTGAAACGCGATGTGAACACCGACGGCAAGATAACTCTCACCGAGTCACGCGAGATCAAGACCGTAAATGGAGATGCAGCACAGGGGGATAAGATTTCCGGCCCAGCCATCTTTTACGGGGCCTTATCAGGCGGACCCGTTATTGTCTCCCTGAGCCAGCAGGCCTGCATGCGTTACAAGCTGCGGCCCATTCAGCCAAACAAACCGTATATCGTCGAATTCGTCAGTAAGCCGGTTAATGAGCGCCCGGCAGATTGCGTACTACAGGAGGATGGGGCCGGTCTAGTTGTTATCGATCCCGCCACCATGCAGGTCACCCATCTGGAGTTCACGGTTCCTAACCATACGATCTTCGCGGGCGGAAAGACGGCCAACGGCTATATCATTCTGCCGAACACAGGGGTCTGGGTTGCCTCGATCGACTACGCCAGGGTCGCCCTGGAGGGGAAGACTTTCTGGATGCCTGCAACGATTGACGGAAAGATAACCGGCGGACTTGGCCCGACCGTCCCGACCGTCTGGTCGTTCCACGCGACTTACAGGAACTTTCACAAGCTGGAAGTGACGTCGCGCATCCTGCCCGCCGATGGCACGACTGCGCCGTGACACGCACAGCAATTTGAAGAGATAGGAGAGCATAAAGTGTTCGCGAAATTTACCCGTGAAATAAAGCCACAATCACGATATTTGCGCCCTGCTTATGTGCTGGCTGTGGCGATGAGTACCGTTTGTTTGCTCTCCGTATCCGGCTTGGTTGCTACGGCGCAGGAGACCTCAACATTGCTTGTGCTGCGGCCGAAGCTGAAGGACAGAAATGCCGACAAAATCGACACTGTCGAACCTGGTGTGGACTCCAGCATCATTGAGCCGGTTGTGCAGTCCGATGTCTCCGAGATCAGGATCGGGGGAAAACCCGCGACCATCACGGCTTGGACACCTCTGCTGAATGGGCCGACGAAGCTTCAGTTGGTTGTGCTGTTCGATTCTCAACTGCGGATTGGCATGGGCCATCAGTTCGATGAGATCAAGAAGCTGTTCAACAGCCTACCGTCGAACGTTGAAATTGCCGTGGGATTTTTGCTTCAAGGCAAGGCAGTGATTAAACAGCCCTTCACTGCCGATCGTACACTTGCTGGCAACGCGTTACATCTGCCAACCATATTAGAGGCTCTCAACCCAAAGAACGATAACGGCGATCCGTACTCTTGTCTCCACGATCTGGCAGTCCATTGGCCCGATCCCGACCCAAAGAAAGTTCGTGCTGTCTTGGTATTCCCGGGCGGCCACGGAAACCATTACGCCTCACAAGGGTTAGACCAGACGGATCATGAAGTCGTCAGTGTTTCAGATGACTTGATACGCGCTGGAATTGCGCCTTTTTCCATTGATTATGTCCCCCCCGAAATTCCGATAGGATCCCCTGGTAGTGTATCCGGAGGAATCTCCGACCAACTGTCAAAGATGACCAATGGTGAGGCCATTTCTTACTACGGGGTACAGGGCACAACCTCAACGTCCCTCGATCCGCTGCTTTATCGGTTTTACTCGATCTTATACAGCGAGGCGGTGGTCACGGTGACGGCGAAGGGTACCGGCCTGCAGCGGCTCGACATCAAGTCCAGTAACGATGCGATCAAGGTAGTGGGGCCGGACCAAGTGATGATCGGAAATGAGTTGCCGACGAAGTGAGATGAATGGTCCAGGCGTGGAAACACAGAGGCAGCCAAAGGGGATGCTGATGCAAGGCTGGCAATTGGGCAGAGGGTGCTGGATGGCGGCTGCGGGGCTGATTGCGCTTGCGGTGGGAGTGCGCGCGGGGACGGCGCAGCAGAACTCGGCTGCAAATTCGGATTCGCAAAGTAAGGCTACGGCGCAGAAGACGGGGACGCCGACGCTGGGGGAGATTCTGCAAAGATTGCAGGAGAATGTGGACCAGTACCAGGCCGAGGTGCCGAGCTTCTTCTGCGATGAGCATGTGGTGTCCACGATCATTCCCGACCCAAGGAATGAGAGCCGAGTGACGGATGCGACGTTTCGCCTGAAGCGGGTGCCCGAGCCGGGTGTGAAGGGCGCGACGATACTTGAGGAATCGCACGAGGTGAAGATGGTGAATGGCAGGCCCGCGACGGGCGATAGCGTTGGCGGCCCGGCCTATCTTCGCGGAGCATTCTCCAACGGGCTGGCTCTGGTCTCGGCCAGCCAGCAGGCGTGCATGCGGACTACGCTGCGGCCGATAAGGAAGAACAATGCGAGCGATCCCATCACGATCCAGTTTGCCAGCGTGCCGGCAAGCAGGCGTCCGCATGACTGCCGGATCGAGGAAGACGTGAGCGGGCGGGTGCTGATCGACCCGGAGACCATGCAGGTGAGACACCTGGAGTTCACCGTCCCGCGCCACTATATTGGCACGACCACGTACACAACATTCAATGGGCTGGGGCTTGACGAAGCTACGATTGTGGGGCGATGGGATGTGACGGTGGAGTACGCTCCCGTTGTGCTGGAGGGGCAGAGCTTCTGGCTGCCTACGAAGATTACCGACAAAATGAGCAGCAGCCTGGTGCGGAGCCGTTGGTCGTACGATGCGACCTATAGCAACTACCACAAGATGGAGGTCACATCGCGCATCGTGCCTAGCAGCGACGCGCCGGGGAAGTGAACACGTGCGACGACGGTGATTCTGGCTGCGCCAGAATGACGGGCAAGAACAGACAAAGACAAATGCGGGGGTCCTTCGACTGCGTTTGGCGCAAGTGTGCGCCAAACTACGCTCAGGATGACAAGCAAGAACGGGTAAACAGGATGATGGACAACAAGGATGACGAACAAAGAGGCAACCCACCCTTTGCAATGAGGCCGCAAAGGATGGGCGCTCGCAGAGACAATGAAACTGCGCGATCCGACCGCTACTGAAGAAGCTTCAATATGGCCTGCTCGGCCTGGTTGGACTGCGACAGGGCTGCCATGCCGGTCTGCTCGAGGACGTTGTACTGCGTCATCTTCGCCACTGTCGTCCCGATGTCAGCGTTCTGCACGGTGTTCTGCGCGCTGCTGAGGTTGGTAACTTCGGTGTTTTGCACGCTGGTGTCGGCGGTCAACTGATTGACGGAGGCGCCGATGGTGCCGCGGGTAGCGGAGACGGCGCTGATGGCAGCGGTGACGGCGGTGAGAGCCGCGGTGGCATTGGCAATCGAGGAAAGACTGGTCCCGTTCAGGGCCAAGGTGGTGGAAGAGAGAGCGCCGATCAGGGTGGTGGTGGTGGTGGTGCCGCCAGCCGTACCGTCGCTGGTGAAGGTGGTGACAGGAGTGGCGCTGAAGACGCCGGTTCCGTTGAAACTTGTGGTCGAACCGATCTGGGTGATCTCCGCCAGGATGGACTGATAGGCGGTGTTCGCAGCCGTGCTCTGTGCAGCGGTGAGCTGTCCGTTGGCGGCTTCGGTGGCCAGCGTGACTGCCTGGTTGAGCAGAGAGGTGACCTGCGAGAGTGCGCCGTCGGCGGTCTGCAGCAGGCTGACGCCGTTGGATGCATTCTGACTGGACTGGGTGAGTGCAGCGATGTTGGCGCCCAAACCGGCAGCGATGGAGAGTCCCGCCGCGTCATCCGCACCGGAGTTGATCTTCAACCCGGTGGACAACTCGAGGAGGGTGTTCTGCAACGAGGCCTGTGTGGAAGACAGCGCATTTTCCGCGCCGAGCTGGGAGACGCTATTCAGGACACTAATCATTATGGTTGCTCCTTGTATCGATTTCCGCCTGCGCTGCAAGTCGTCTCTGCGATGGGTTAGTTTCCATACTATGGAGCAGGTGGTTGCTAGTGAACATGGAGCAAGCAGCGTGCCAAACGAAGTAGGCAAATTTTGCCGCTTTAACGAGGCTGCAAGGCGAGAAAGCAGCTAATTCGATTGGAATTGGATGAGAAAGGCCGTGCGGCGGTCTTAGCGTCATCCCATTTGCGAGCCGGTTGCTAATGAAAAGGCAATGAATAGGGCACGGCTGCGCGAACAGGTAAGGGCAACGACAGAGGTTCTGGCCTTCGACTTCGCTCAGGCCAGAATG
>Ga0181517_10006426_pt1 | contig 10066 bp, 7 predicted proteins | sample PEATcosm2014_Bin_31_FD_119748 | JGI IMG/M metagenome (GOLD analysis project Ga0181517, IMG submission 119748) | Peatland microbial communities from MTU Mesocosm Facility, Houghton, MI, USA - PEATcosm2014_Bin01_30_metaG | ecosystem: Environmental > Terrestrial > Soil > Wetlands > Peat | place... | reverse complement strand
GTATGCCTTCACCGAGAAGCGCGGCGGCAAGGCGATCCTGGTATTTCGTTTTGATGATCCGGACAACGCCATCAAAATCCTGCAACAGAGCAAAGTGAATGTGATCGCCAGCGTGGACTTGCTCAAGCAGGCTTAGGCTTTATGAATTTGAGCGAAGACGAACTGAAGCGCATTTTCAAAAACGACCGCTACGCCGGGTTGTCGAACATCGAACTGCTGACCGCCGCGCCCGGCCACGCGACGGCGAAGATGACGCTGCATCCGCATCATTTGAACGCGCTCAAGACCGTGCAAGGCGGCGCGATTTTCACGCTGGCGGATTTCACGTTTGCCGTCGCGTGCAATTCGCACGGCACGCTGGCCGTGGCGTTGAACGTCAGCATCACTTTCATGAAGGCCGCCACCAGCGGCACGCTGTGGGCCGAGGCGCGCGAGGTTTCAAAAAATTTCAAGGTGGGCGCTTACACCGTCACGGTAAAAGACGACCAGGGCGATTTGGTGGCGCAATTTCAGGGACTGGCGTATCGCAAAAAGGACAAACTGCCGGTGTGACCCCAGACCGGAAAATGAACGGCATCACGCCACGAGCATTGGTTCGTCGCGTTTTGCCTTCCGTCCAAAGTTGGGCGACGTTTTTGACTGACTAAATCCTAAATCCGAATGGCGAGTGGATGACCAAATTCCCAATGACGAACCGCCGCGCATCCAGTTTTTTGGCATTCGTTGTTATTTCGTCATTATGGTTTAGTCATTAGTCATTTCTCGCCGCGTCATCCGCAGTTAAACCGCGTTTTCCCTCACTTGAACCGGACGACAAACCATTGCTGCGGCCCTTCGGAAACCTTCTGCGTCGCGTTGGTGCTGGCGACGACTTCTGCGCCGGTCGCTTGCAGCCAGGCGTCGAGCGTCGTGCCGCGCAATTGTAGGTTCAAACCGCCTAATACGACGTATTCAATCTGCTTCTGCCGAAACCGCTCCGGCGGGTCGCTCAACAGAAAATGTTCCACCCGCCGCGAACCGAGCGGCAGCCACAGCGAAATGTCGCAGTCATCCTCCGCGCCGATGAAGCCGACCACCCTGACTTCCGGCCGCAGCAGCGCACGCACGCCGGCCAGCGGATCGGCGCGTTTCGCATAAACGGTGTAGACGTCCAGCGCGCGGGCAATCAAATGTGAGTTCGGATGCCGCGCGGCGAGTCCGGACAAAATGGTTTGGGCCGGCCACAGCGGCCGGTCCGGCGTCAAAATCAAAACGACCAGCGCCAGAAACAAAACCCCGCCGGTGAGCGCGCGCCACCAGGCGCGGCTGACAATTTGCGACTGGCCCGCGCCCGCGAGCAGCAACGGCAGCAGCAGCGGATAATAAGGCGCGATGAGCCGGTCGGGCGTGACCATGCCGGATTTCATGCAGAAGGCCAGCAGCGCCACCCACGGCGCAATCAAAATTAGCCGGCGGAATTCGGCGGGAATGGCGCCAGTTTTTCCCGCCGGCGATTCCACGCGGCGGCCGGTGAAAAATCCCGCGCACACCGAAACCGCCAGCAACCCGCTCAAGCCAAATCCGATTCCCGCCCAGTCTTCCGTCGGCAATTCGCCCAGCCACAAAAAGTTCGGTTCGAAATTCGCCATCATCGGCGCGGAAATAAAATGCGGCAGCGCGGCCAGCGCGTGTTCGTTCCACCAGCCGGCCAGCGGAAACAGCGGCGGCGTGAAATTGTCCAGCGCCAGCAGCAACGTGTTGCCCCAGACGCCGACGACCGGATTTTTCATGGCCATTCCGGTGCGCTCGATGGACAAGCCCGACCAGTCGCCGAGAAAATGCACGTTCAAAATCGCCGTCGGCAGAAACGAAACCGCCGCCGCCAGCAAAATCACCAGCGCCGACGCGGCCGGCTTGCGGCGCAGCAGCGGGACGAGCGGGAAAAACAAAATCGCCCACGGCAGCAGCAGCGGCAGGTTGCTGGCTTTGGCGCCGGTCAGCAGCGCGGCGGCCAGCAGCGAATGCCACAAGTCCGCCGGCCGCCGCGTTTTCCACGCGCGCAATCCGAAGTCCACCGCCGCCAGCGCATAGACGGTCGGAAACGTGTCGTTCGCGATGCCGCCAGCCTGGAGGATGAAATCATAGCCCGTCGGCAGCAGCCACATCCAGTGCCACGCCATCCGCGCGCGGACGCCGAGTTGTGTGAAAATGCTGAACGCCAAACCCGGCAGCAGCAGGAACGGCAGAAAGTTGATCAGGAACAAACCGCGCGTGGACTGGGTGAACAGCAACACCGGCGCGGACAGCCATTCGATGCCGCAGGCGCGGTCGTTCATCCGGAAATCCGTCGTGTGAATCCAGAACCAGTGGCCGTGCGCCAGCCATTGCAACACCCGCCCGGCGCGATACGCCAGCCCGGTGTAATTGCCCGGCGCATGAATCGCCCCGCCCAGAAAAATCAAAACCGCCAGCGCGCCGAAACAAAACGGCAGGGGCCGTCGGAACCGGCGGAGAATTTTTTTTGGGTTGGGGAACAACGAACATCCAACATTCAACTTCCAATGCCCAATGTTTTCAATTCGCCCGCCTTCATTGGTTGTTCGGTGTTGAATGTTGAACGTTGAATGTTTTTTCCATCTTAGAAGGAGAAAAAAAATCACCGCCGCGCCCAGGCAAACCGCGTAGCCGGGTCGGTTCAATTCTCCCGCCGCCGACAGTGCCCAGCCCGCGAGACTGGCGAACGCGGAAATCCAGAGCCACAACCTGACGCACGGGCGCATTTTCGGCGCGACCGTAGGCGGATTCCCCGCGCGCGTCAATGTTTCTTCCTGGAATCGCCGTCGTTTTTTTCGCGTAGCAGCCGGCGTCAGTCGGCTCCATCGAATCTCGCATCAATGTGTAACGCCGTTTCATTAACACCGGGCTTCAGCCCGGTGAAGGTCGGCGAATCTGTCAAAACCGTTTCAACGGTTTTCCCCGCGCTGGCAAGCCGTAGAAACAGTTCGCTGGTCAGTCAGATTGATTTGCTCATCGGGCGCGGTCGGCGCGGTCGGCGGTTTGGGTTCGGGGCCTTTGGCCGAACCTTCGCGCTGCTGGCGGGCGGCGACTTTGCGTTCGTAGTCGGCGCGTTCGGCCGCCGCACGCGCCCGTGCCCGTTGTTCCAGCCGCGCGCAGACTTCGTCCATTTTCCAAAGCAGTTTTTCCCGCCGGGCGATTTCCTTGGGAAGGCGCGCCAGGTCTTGGCCTTGCTGGTCGGCGCGCTCGGCTTGTTGCAGCCGTTCATTGATGTCCTGGCGCAACTGCGCGCGCAGTTCCTGGGCGCGTTGGCAGGTCGCGTTTTTATCCTTGGAGGCGCTGGATTTGATATGCATGCCGTCCAGACTGACGGTGCCCAGCGACAGCAACTGGAGTTCCTGGGCCAGTTCCAGCACCATCCACAAACGCGGCGGCGATAGCTTCCAGGTTGTCCGCCGGAACGCGGGGAGGGTGTCGTGATTCGGATGCGTGCCGACGGTGAGGTAACGCACGGCCACATCCCGGTAAGTTAGCCCGTTCGATGCGGCGGGAACGGGAACTAAAGACGCCGTTGGCGTAGCAGTAGATGAGCAGCGCCAGCATCGTGTGGGGACAATACGGTTCGTCGCCGCAGCCCTTGTGGTTGATGGCGAAGGCCGTCAGCGCAATCGTTCAACGGTTTGGATGACGAAGTGGACCAAATCATCTTGGGCGACCCAGTCGCGCAGATCGGGCGGCAGGAGCAGCGGGGTGTTGCGGTCGCTATTTTTGAAACGGCGGGCCATGAGGCAAAGATGAACGATGCCCGTCGCCTGCAAGTTTCACTCAAACAAATTCCTTTTTAAATAAGTCCTACAGGCTCTTAACCATATAAAATCAGCACTTTTTGAAATGGAGCCAGTTGTCGGATTTGCTCAACCATTCAACCTAAAAGCCCCTCGAAATCAACGGCCTGTAGCATCGCTGATGTCTTGACTATAATGCATTTAACTTTTGTGTCAAGGATAACTCGTCACGACTTTTTTTAACTCAATTTAACTCTTGCCAAACGAGGTTTGCTGGCATTTCTGCTGGCACTTTATTGGATTGGGGGGCGGAGATCGAATCGGCTGATTTACCCCGCCTTTGCGCCCTCAATGTTCATATGTTTACATTACCGCTTAAAAATCCACGCCCAGCCCGACGACGAGGCGAAAGTCGTCCGGCTGGGGTTGAACGTTGTCCAAGCCCCCCCCGCGAATTGGAAATGCGATCCCAGATAAAGGAGACATCCAGATCGAAACGCTTGGTCAGTTCAAACGACAGGGTGCTGATGCCGTGGTGCGTGGTTTCGCCGACTTCGCGGCTGGTGTATTGGCCGCGATATTCCAGGGTCAACTTGGTGCGATAGGCGATGTCCCACTTAAGACGGCTGCTGAATGCGAGCGCGGCGGTGCCTTTCTCGGTCGGTTCACCCGGCTCGCTGTATTCAAACCAGGCATACTGTAGGCCGGGCCGGTGGTAATGTTCCACTCCAGCGTCGGGCGATCAACGATGTCATATCCCAGTCCGCCGCCGAGGGTAACCCGGTCGGCCAGGTTCTGGAATGGGTCTTTGTAATATTCAACGCTCGGCACGAGCACATAGAATCGCTGCGAAAGCCAGTAATCGAACTCGCTGTTCACACGATGATTGTTGGCGTTCTCCACGCCGTTCACGCTGCTGAGGTTGCCAAGGTAGTCGAGGGTGAAGCGCGTTTCCGGTGTGCGCCGTTGCAGGTTGGCGCTGGCGTTGTAAGCAACCTGCCTGGTGTTGCCGGTCTGCAGGTTCAGACCGAGTGACACCTTGCCCGACCAGTAGTCCAGCTCTTTGGATCCGCCCGGGGTGAGGCTTTGAATTTGCTCGCGTGAAAAGACCCGCGGTTGCGCGCCGCCTACCAAAACTTGATCCGGCGTAACCGTGACGGGGCCGGACAAATTCTCGCCGGTTACGGAAAGCACATCCAGAATGTGGTGGGCGCGAACTTGCCGGATGTCTTTCCAATCAAACGTCAAGTCGTCCAGCTCCTCGGAATAGAATTCAAGCTTGCGCTCCTGCACAGCCTTGAGCCGGCCCTTGAGCCACTCCCCGGACTTGAGTTGAATCCAATCAAAACTGTCCTCCGGCGGCACCCAGCTCAAGTCGGGCAGCGCGTCATTGGTGTGCGTGGAGGCGACGTTGTCGGGGTTGAAAACAACGTTCGTGGTAACAATATAGTTGGTGATTACTACCATGTTCGTTACAAGCAGATAGTTGGTCGCAAGCACGGGTGCGACCGCAAGCGTTGGAGCAGCAACCGGGTCAGCGCAGAAACAACGCAGTGCCGACAGGAAGACGAAGGTCATGGCAAACATCAAAGTGCGCATTGATAGGCTACGGCTGTTTTGTTTTGAATTCACAAGTGGTTCAGAAAGTTTTGGTTTCATGTGGAAAAACGGAATGTGACGGGGGTGCCCGGTCCTCATCGAGCGTTGTTTGCCAGGCGTTCGGCTGCGCGCCACTCGGGACGGACAAGTTTGACATGTGATTTGTTGCGACATGCGTCAGAACTGGTGGCCCAACTCCATGTAGAACATGCTGCCTTCCGTTTATACTCCGTAATCGAAGCTGACGACTGTGGCGATGTTCCATGCCAAACGAAATCCCCCGCCGCCGTCCACCTTCCAGCCCGTAAGAGTGGTGTCGCCCACTGAATTAAACACGCGATCCGTGTCCACGAATGGCACCAGCATAAACCGGAGGTGTTGCTTGAGAAAAACCGACTCCCCAATCGTCCAACGCATTTCCGCGTTGTCAACCGCAGTGGCGTCACCGACGAAACGGTTCTGGACAAATCCGCGCACGGTGGCGTAGCCACCCAAGCCTCTCGTGTCGCCGTCGGTGGCCGGGATGATCGGGGCGGAGTAGAACGGGACATCGCCGAATTGCATCGTATAGGTCAGCCGGTCGGCCAGCACCAACCGGCCCGGGGCGGGCAGCAGGTTATAAAAGCCCCGGCCGCTGATCGCCACCTGCTGATAATCAAATGACGAACCCATTGCCTTGCTGGACAAGCGGGCGCTGGTCTGAAGCATCAGGCCCGAATCCGGATCCGGTTCAAAATCGCGCGTGTCGTAAGTCAGCCCGAGCTTCAAGGCGTTGTCCCAGCCCCCGTCGAAACCCAGGACCTCTCCAGCCAGATAATCACTGCGCAGCCGGGTTTCCTGCATGACCGCTCCGTCAATCTCCTGGCCGGAGTAGTCGTGGACGTTGACGCGGGTGAGTTGTAGCCCGATGAGTGGCCGGAGCCGCCGTGCAAATAGTCGGCCAGACCCGCCACACATGGCTCACGCTAAAATGAGAGCTAATGGATTTTCTTCCGGTTCAGAAATGCACGCCCAAGCCGACGACCAGGCTGAAATCGTCCGGCTTGGGTTGAACGCCGTCCGCGCCAATCTTTGGATTCGAGATGCGATCCCAGATGCCGGAAACATCTAGCGTGAGGCGTTTGTTGAGGTCAACCGACAGTGTGCTGACCGCGTGGTGGGTGGTGTCGCCTACTTCACGACTGGTGTATTGACCGCGATATTGCGTGGTCCATTTGATGCGGCGGGTAATATCCCATTTGAAACGGCTGCCAAACGTCAACGCGGCCGTGCCTTTCTCCGTCGGTTCACCCGGCTCACTGGATTCAAACCAAGCTTGCTGGTAAGCCGGACCGGTGGTGATATTCCATTCCAGATTGGGGTGGTCAATGAGGTCGTAGCCGATGCCGCCCCCGAGGGTGACCCGATGCGCCAGATTTTGAAATGGATCCTTATAGTATTCAGCCGATGGCAGGACCAGATAGAACCGCTGCGAAAGCCAGTAGTCGAACTCGCCGTTAACACGGTGATTGTTGGCGTTTTCACTGTCGTTAACTGTGCTGATATTGCCGATGTAATCGAGACTGAGGCGCGTAGCCGGCGTGCGGCGCTGGAGATCAATCTGGGCATTGTATTGGACCGCCTTGGTGTTGCCCGCCTGAAGAGTCAGCCCGAGCGACAGGTCGAGCGACCAGTAATCCCGCTCCTTGGATCCGCCTGGCGTGAGACTTTGCAATTGGTCACGGGGAAGGACATACGGCGTTGCGCCGCCAACCGTGACCTGCTCTGGTGTCACCGTGACGGCACCTGACACCCTTTTGCCGTCCACGAACAATACGTCAATGGTGCGGGGGGAACGCACTTGCCGGATGTCTTTCCAGTCGAACGTCATGTCGCTCAACTTTTCGCTGAAGAATTCGAGCTGGCGATCCTGCATGGCCTTGATACGACCCTTGAGCCATTCGCCGGTGTTCAGCTGAATCCAATCAAAGCTGTCCTCCCGGGGAACCCAACTCAAGTCGGGCAAGGCAGAATTCGTGTGGGTGGCGGTAACACGATCCACGTCTAGAACAATGTTCGTGGTAACAACATAGTTGGTGACGACGACGACGTTGGTGACCAGCACATAACCGTTGGCGGTGACGGGCGAAGAGGAACTGAATGGCTGCGCGCCGAGGCCTTGAGCCGCTGATGCAAGGCAGATTAACGCCAAGCCCACGCTTCTGGCAACCAACGTGGTGTGATGCGCATTCATGTTTCGGGCTTGGTCGGAACTATTGCGCGGGAATGGTGATCAGTGGCAGTTTTTCATCGCCGCCGGTTTCCGCCAGCGTGAACAGAAACATGATGGCGGTGAACGCGCGCTTGGTGCGCCAGTCACGGTCATCCACCCAGAACCACTGATCGCGGTAATGCACGGCAGCAAAGGCGTCCGCCGGTTTGTTCTTGCTGCACTTGATCTCGACCGGATCACTATTGACGACGGAATTGGTGGACTGCAACGACGGCGTCGCCCGCCCGTCCTTCACATCGGATTCCGGCACGTCCGCGTAGGAAGCCATGGCCTGCATGATCTGCACCATGGAACGGCTGCCCACCGTCAGTTCATTCGTCGCTCCCAGCACGGGCGAATAGACCAGGTTAAATTGCTGCTGACCCTCCGGCAGTTTGAGCAGACGCTTGATTTCGCCAAGCTTGTCCGCAATTTCCGGCGTCAGGTTGTCGCGCCGGAAAAACATCACGGCGGTTTCAGTCTTGTCCTTGTTTTCCTCCACGCGCATCCCCACGGCTCCCGCCTCCTGCACCTCGCGCAACAATTGCAGCACCCGGACGAATTCCGGGTCGGCCTCCCGCACGGCCCCGGCGGTGGCGGAACGATTGTGCAGGCCGTTCAGGGATTCGACGGTCATGCCGAGGACGAAGTCCGCCGCGTAACCGGACTGGAGCATGAAGAAAATATTCTTGGGTTCAATCGGCGTCATGAGTCCGCGCAAAAAGGCCTGCCCGGTCAACGGCGTGTAGGTGATGGTGGGACGGTCGGTATAGATGGCCTGCCCGCCCGCCGCCAGGAAGTTGCCTTGGATCGCCTTGTCGGAGGAGAGCGTGCCGTTGACGCTGACACCGGTTTGCATGGAGTAGCCGGCCACGACCGACGATACATCCACGAACACCGGCAGGTCCATGTAGCGCAGCTTGACGATGTTCAACAACGTCTGCTGTTTCCACGAATCGGCAATGGCCGAGCTGTAATCAAAGCGGTCCACGGCCACGGTCTTGGGGCCGAGATGAGCGCAGCCGGTGAACAGCAACGCTGCCGCAAGAGTCAGGCTGGTGGCTACGCCAAAACGAAAGGGATAGATGAGTTTGTTCATGGTGAGTTTGATTTGGAGTTTTTTGCCGATATCCGCGCAGCTAGAAAGCGGTAAATCAAAGCGGCCAACAGCGTGATGACCACGAGCAGGATGCCTTTCCAGAAAGCGTAGTCCACAATTTCCTTCCCGCCGGTTTGCGCCTGTTGAACCACCGGGCCGATCTGCGCCGAAAGTTGCAGGAGGTTTGTCGAGCCGATCGTTTGATCGAGCGTGATGAGCAACTGCGTCAGTTGCCGCGCCGTCATTTCGAGTTGCGCCGCCGACTGCGTGTAGTCCTGGATGCGGAACGGTTCGGCGTTGGTCGCCGGCGGGCTGGGAGGTTTATTTGTGTCGCCTACGCCGAAACGTTGCATCAACGTGTCGAGGGTCGTGATCGTTGTATTCAGGGAATCGGAAAACTGCGTTCCTGACGACATGAGTGACGAGACATCTTTTTCCTGCGCCTGAAGGGCCTTGAGAATTTCCTCGCGCTCGATGCTGACCTGGCCGGGCAACTGCTCGGCCACCCGGGCGAAGCGGTCCACGGAAGCCGAAATCTGCGTGGAATTCAAAACCAATTGCTGCACCGCGGGGGTTTCCGTTGCGTTGATGGTCAGGAGTTCAGTCTGCCAGCGCAGCAGCATCGGCATCTTTTGGGTGACGAAGAGGGCGCGCTCGGCAAACATCCGCGTCTGGGCAATCTCGCGCACGGCCGGGTCCAGGCCGGAGAGCGGGTCAACCTTGAGCAGGCTGAACACGCTGCCGGGTTCGACCGCGTTGTCCTTGCTGGCCTCCGCGAGTTGCGAAGCGATGCCAAGCGAGCTTACCGCCAGCACACTCTCCGGCAGCGGATTCTGGCTGTGCCACAAGTCTATCGAGCGGCGCAACTCCGCCTGCTGCTCCGGCGTCAGGACCGTTCCGACGAGCCGCCAGATTTCGGTCTCGCCGTTCCGGGCGCTTTCGAGCATGGGCCGGGCGGATTCACCGAAAACCTCCGGCTGCCAGCGTTCCTCCAGAGCCGTCCGCATCATCGTGACAAATACGGTCATGTCGAGCAGATTGGCGACGGCGTTCTGGCCGGCGGCGATGGAAACGGTCTCGGCGTTGAGCGCAATTTTCCACTTCAGGATTTCCGCGGGATCGGGCGCGTTGGTGCCGCGTTGAAGCTTGTCCACACCGATGACCATGCGCGTCGAGTATTCGTCTGCAAACCGCAACAGCGTTTGTTGCACCTCCACCGGATCTGCGGGTTGCTTGGCCTTTTTGCCCGGCGTGACGGCGCGGACGGCTCGTCCGGGAACATCCACGGCGGACTGCACGAGGCGGCAACCCGTGGCCAGAGCGAGGAGGATCAAAGTG
>Ga0181517_10006425_pt1 | contig 10066 bp, 8 predicted proteins | sample PEATcosm2014_Bin_31_FD_119748 | JGI IMG/M metagenome (GOLD analysis project Ga0181517, IMG submission 119748) | Peatland microbial communities from MTU Mesocosm Facility, Houghton, MI, USA - PEATcosm2014_Bin01_30_metaG | ecosystem: Environmental > Terrestrial > Soil > Wetlands > Peat | place... | reverse complement strand
CCGCGCGGCGTTTTTATACGTCGCCGACGTGCGCGATCCGGTCTTCGAAGTCGACTTGCTCGACGGCGGCGAGGACGCGCGGGCCGTCTTCGGCGAACCGGCGCCGGCCCCCGAAGAGGACCAGTTCGACCGCGAACCCGGCCCCGCGCCGACAGCGGCGCCGCTGGAAGAGCGGCCGGCGCCCGAGCAGATCGCGGCCCCGATCGAAGACCTGCTCAAAGACGGGCAGGAGTTGATGGTCCAGGTGGCGAAGGAGCCGATCGGCACCAAGGGCGCGCGGATCACGAGCCACATCAGCATTCCGAGCCGCAACCTCGTGCTCATTCCCTTCGTCGATCACATCGGCGTCTCGCGCCGCATCGAGGACGAAGGCGAGCGCGTGCGTCTGCGGAACCTCGTCGATTCGCTGCGCAGCGCCGGCATGGGTTTTATCGTGCGCACCGCGGCCGAGGGCAAAGACCGCGAAACGCTGGCGCACGACATCGAGTACGTCACCGACCTGTGGCAAAACATCTACGGCAAATACAAAAACGCGCGTGCCCCGGCGCTGCTGCACAGCGACCTGTCGATCACGCTGCGCGCCGTGCGCGACCTCTTCAACGCCGACATCGACCGCGTCGTGATCGATTCGCCCGAGGAATACGGCAAGATCGTCTCCTTCTTCGGCCGTCACATGCCGATGATGGACTGCGCGGTCGAACTCTACGACGGCGACGAGCCGATCTTCGATTTCTTCGGCCTGGAAGTGGAAATCGCGCGCGCGTTGCAGCCCAAGGTCTGGCTGAAGAGCGGCGGCTACATCATTATCGAGCAGGCCGAGGCGCTGATCGCGATCGACGTGAACACCGGCCGCTTCGTCGGCAAGCACAATCTCGAAGACACGATCCTCAAGACCAACCTCGAAGCGGTCAAGGAAATCTGCTACCAATTGCGGCTGCGCAACCTCGGCGGGCTGATCATCATCGATTTCATCGACATGGAAAAAGAGGCCAACCGCGAAAAGGTCTTCGCCGCGTTGCAGGAGGCGCTGACGCGCGACCGCGCCAAGACCAATATCCTGAAAATCTCCGAACTCGGCCTCGTCGAAATGACGCGCAAGCGCACGCGCGAGTCCATCTCCCGCGTGCTTTCCGAGCCGTGCCCGTATTGCGAGGGCAAGGGCTACGTCAAAAGCAAGACCAGCATCTGCGCCGAAATTTTTCGCGAGATCAAAAAAGAGAGCAAGACCGCGCCGGGCAAGACGCTCATCCTCTGCGTCCACCCCGACATCGCCGACCTGCTTTACGAAGAGGAGCGCGCCGGCCTGGAATTGCTAGAGCAACTGACGGGCAAACGCATCACGATCAAAGACAACTCCATCTTTCACTTGGAACAGTTCGAGATTCTCTTCGCCTGAACCGCGCCCGCGGCGAATCGCTTACGCCGCGTGCCCGTTGCCGCGCACGGCAGGGAAATTGACGCGGATGAACTTCAGCGTCTGATCCGCCACGTGGCGATAGCCGGCGATCGTGCGACCCAGGCCCGGCAGCGGCAACGGCCGCGAAGCGCCGCCGAGCGCGGCGTCGGCCAGCAGGATTTGCCAACGGCGCCGGAAGCGGCGGGTTTCGTGCATCCAGACGCGCCGAATGTCGTGCATGTCGAGGTAGCTCGTCGCCCGCGTGCGCCCGCGATGGTCGATCAGCGCCAGGAACAGCATGCCTTTTTCGGTGGATAACAGCAGCGAGAGGTCGTCCAATCGCCACGCCTCGACGCGCCGGTACAGCAGCCAACCCAGCAGCACGAGGTATAGCGTGGCGGAGACCGACGCGAGCGCAATCAGCGGGGCGAGCGCGCGGCTCATCGTCAGGTTGGGCAAGACATACAGGAACCCGGCAATAAATGGAATGCCCATGGCCAGCAGGATAATCGCGAAGGCCGTCTCGCCGCGGAATTCGCCGGCGCGGCGCGAGAAGCGGATTTCCCGTCCGGGAATCGCGCTGGAAAGCTTCTGGTAGAGCGATTCGTTTTCCCGACCGAGCTGGTCGAGAAAGCCATCGTACTCATCCTCGTCCCGTTCGTTCAAGTTTTCCATGGTCGTTACCTCTGGCGAATGGCCGATCAACTTCCCTGTTCAAACGTTAATCACCACCGCCGGAGGAAGATACTGGTCATGCGACAAAATCTCAACAGTCATCGAATGGCAGTGAAGAGTGAAAAATGAACAAGGAACAAGGAACCGCCCTATCTCGCCCGAGTCACCCACGCGTTTTGGGAAAACGTCTAAAAACCGATCAGTTGGGGCCGCACGTGACGATATCGCGACGGGACTCGGGTTGAGCCGTGAAAATGAGGCTCTACCCACTTTTTCCTTAGCCTCGGATTTGTCCCGCGCCGAAGACGACGAATTTCGCCGCGGTCAGCTCCGCAAGACCCATCGGGCCGTACGCGTGCAGCTTGGTCGTACTGATGCCGATCTCGGCGCCCAGGCCGAGTTCGCCGCCGTCGTTGAAGCGGGTCGAGGCGTTGACGAGCACGCACGACGATTGCACCTCGCGCAGAAACCGGCCCGCGCGGGTGTAGTTTTCCGTGATGATCGCCTCGGTGTGGTCCGAGCCGTAACGCGCGATGTGCGCGATCGCGCCGTCCATGTCGTCGACGACCCGCACGGCGAGGATCAGGTCGAGATATTCCGCGGACCAATCGGACTCATCCGCGGCGGCCGTATGGCGCGATCGCCCGCGCGCGTTCGCAGCCCCGCAACTCGACGCCCGCCGCGCGCAAGGCTTGCGCCGCTTCCGGCAAAAAATGCGGCGCAACGTCGCGGTGCACCAGCAATGTTTCCATCGCGTTGCAGACGCCGGGCCGCTGCACCTTGGCGTTCATCACGATCGGCAGCGCCTTGGCCAGGTCGGCGTCGGCGTCGACGTACACGTGGCAGACGCCCTTGGCGTGGTAGATCAGCGGCACGGTCGCGTTCGCCGCGACGAAGCCGATCAGACTCTCGCCGCCGCGCGGAATCAGCACGTCGACGAGGCCGCGCGCTTGCACAAGGTGCAGCACCAGTTCGCGGTCGGGGTCGTCGATGACCTGCGCCGCCGTCGCCGGCAGACCCGCCGCCGCCAGCGCCCGGCCGAGCGCCGCGCCGAGCGCGCGGTTGCTGTGCGCCGCCTCGGAGCCGCCCCGCAGCACGGCGGCGTTGCCGCTTTTGAGGCACAGCGCGGCGGCGTCGATGACGACGTTGGGCCGCGACTCGAAAATGATGCCGACGACGCCGAGCGGCAGGCGCATCCGGCCGACGCGCAGGCCGTTGGGGCGGATTTTAAGATCGTAGATTTCGCCGATCGGGTCGGGCAGGACGACGACCTCTTCCACCGCGCCGGCCATCTCTTCGAGGCGTTTGGCGTTGAGCGTCAGCCGATCGACGAGCGCCGCGGATTTGCCGGCCGCGCGCGCCGCGCCGACGTCGCGGGCGTTGGCCGCCAAAATCTCGCCGGCGTCCGCGCGCAACCCCGCCGCCAGGGCGGTCAGCGCCGCATTTTTTTCGGCGGTGGACGCCACGGCCAGCCGCCGCGCGGCCGCGCGCGCCGCGCCCAGCAGCGCGTGCATCTCTTCTTTTTTCGTCATCGGCGCGTCCCCTTTCAAACGGTAAGCACCAGGTCGTCGCGGTGCACGATCTCGTCGCCGAAGGTGAAGCCGAGCACGCCTTCGATTTCGTCGCCGCGCCGGCCGCGCACGCGCGCCAGGTCTTCGCTGCCGTAGCGCACGACGCCGCGACCGATTTCGCCGCCGTCCGGGCCATTGAGCACGACGACCGCGCCGCGCGGGAACGAGCCTTCGATTTTCGCCACGCCTTTCGGCAGCAGGCTCTTGCCGCCGTCGCGCAGCGCGCTCGTGGCGCCGGCGTCGAGCGTCAGCGCGCCCTGCACGGCCGCCGCCTTGGCGAGCCAGCGCCCGCGTCCGCCGACCTTGTTCGGCAGCGGCACGGCGAAGGTGCCGACGTCCTCGCCGCGCAGCGCCTGCTCGAGCACGCTGCCCTTGCTCTGCGCGATCAGGCAGGGGATGCCATACTGGCGGCAGAGGTTCGCGGCCGACAGCTTCGAGCGCATGCCGCCGGCGCCGAGCGCGCCCGATTTTTCGCCGGCGAGGCCGAGCAGCTCGTCGAGCGGTCCGTCGATGAGCGGCACGATTTTCGCCGTTGGATCGACCGCCGGATCGCCGTCGTGCAGGCCCTCGACGTCCGTCAACAGAATCAGCAGATCGGCGTCGATCAGGCCGGCGACGAGCGCCGAGAGAAAGTCGTTGTCGCCGAACTGGATTTCGTCCACCGAGACGGAATCGTTCTCGTTGATGATCGGCACGACGCCGAGGCCCAGCAGACGCAGCAGCGTGTCGCGCGCGTTGAGATAGCGCCGGCGGTCTTCCAGGTCGTCGCGCGTCAGCAGCACCTGGCCGGTCTGCAATTGCAGAGAGGAAAACAGCTTTTCGTAGAGCGTCATCAGTTCCATCTGGCCGACCGCGGCGCAGGCCTGCTTGTCCTGCACGCGTTCGGGCCGCTTGCCGTGCGCGACCCGCCGCGCCCCGAGCGCAATCGCGCCCGAGCTGACCAGCGCCGTCGCCGTGCCCTGTTTCTGCAACTGCGCGATGGTCGTCGTCAGCTTGCCCAGAAATCCGAGCCGCACCAGGCCGGCCGGGTTCACGATCGAACTGCTGCCGACCTTGATCACGATTCGTTTCAACGATTTCGGGTCGAACCGAGCCGCCAAGTCCCCCTCCTTTACCTAAATTGTAAGAGCGCCTTTCCAGGCGCGATTCGTAAAATCGCGCCCGGAAGGGCGCACTTACAGGCGCCCGAGATCGCGCCCAGAAGGGCGCTCTTACACCACCCTCCCAGCCTCTCAGCCTCTCAGTCTCGCAGCCTCTGCGCCTATCCGTTCGCCTTCATGAATTCCTTCATGAACGCGGTCAATTCTTCGATCGACGACAGCGGGCAGGCGTTGTACATCGACACGCGGATGCCGCCGACCGAGCGGTGGCCTTTGAGGCCGATGAAGCCGCGTGCCTTGCCGTCGGCGACGAATTTCGCTTCGAGTTCTTCGCTGGGCAAGCGGAAGACGACGTTCATGAAACTGCGGTCGGCCGCGTTGTTCGGGTTCTTGTAGAAGCCGCCCGAGCCGTCGATCGCGCCGTACAGCAGCGCGCCCTTCGCGCGGTTCTGCTTTTCCATCGCCTGGAGGCCGCCCTGTTTTTTCACCCACCGCAGGACGTTGCGGACCATGTAAATCGCAAAGCACGGCGGCGTGTTGTACAGCGAATTTTCCGCGGCGTGCGTGCCGTATTTGAGCATGGTCGTCAGATTCGGGTTGCACTTGGCCAGCACGTCGTCGCGGATCAGCGCCAACGTCACGCCGGCCGGGCCGAGGTTCTTCTGCGCGCCGGCGTAAATCAGGCCGAACGGCTTCACATCGAACGGCCGCCAGAGGAAATCGGACGACATATCGGCGATCAGCGGTACGGCGCCGGCGTCGGGGAACGTCATCCACTGCGTGCCGTAAATCGTGTTGTTGGACGTCACATGCACGTACTCGGCCTTCGGGTCGAAGTCGAATTTCGTCGGGACGTATGTGAAGCCTTTGTCCTCCGACGATGCCGCGGTACGCGTCTTGCCGAACAGCTTCGCCTCTTTCAGCGCCTTCTTCGACCAGGAGCCGGTCAGCACGTAATCGGCGCTTTTCTCGCCGCCGAGCAGGTTCATCGGGACCATGGCGAATTGCAGGCTCGCGCCGCCTTGCAGCCACAGCGTCTTGTAATTTTCGGGCACGTTCAACAGCTCGCGCACGAGCGCCGACGCCTCGTTGTGGACCTTTTCGTATTCTTTCGAGCGATGCGAAATCTCCATCACCGACATGCCCGCGTTCTCGAAGTCCAACAGTTCCTTCTGCGCCTGCTCGATCGCTTCGAGCGGCAACGCGGCCGGACCCGCATAATAATTGTACGCGCGTTTCATTTGGCTCTCACCTCCTGGTCGGTTTGTGTTCCCGGATCGCCTCGCGCCGGCCGCGGTCCACGCCCGCTTCGCGTGGCGGGCGACGAGCCGGCCGGCAAGACACTGCCCTATAATAACGATAGGAATTTACACCACGGCGCGGCGTATGGCTAGAACGCTGCCGGAAGGCAAAAGGAAAAAGGAAAAAATGCCGCGGGCTGCCGCGAGGCAGTTCGTGGGCGATGCATTGGCTAGCGCGCAAACACCCCTACATACACCGGCGGATGCACGGTCGCGCGGATGGTGAAGCTGGCGGCGCGATGGCGCAGCAGCATTTGCGTGCTGGCGCCGCCGTCGCAATTGATCGCGCGCCAGAGCGCGAGGCCCTTCGGTTCGAGCGCGCCGAGCCAATCGGCGAGCTCCGGCAGGGTCAGGCCGCCGGTCAGCGTTTCGGTGGCGGCCAGCACGACCCGCCCCTGGCGATCGAGGCCGACCGCGGAGCGCCGCGTCGCCAGGTCGGCGTTGCGGAAATGGCGTTGCGCGGCGCCGTCGGTCACCAGCCACGGCCCGGCTTGGAACGCCTGCGTCGCGCCCTCGGGATTCGCGTCGGTGCGCTCCTGCAAGAACGCCTGGTCGCCGCGGATGAAAAACACTCCGTGGTGCAGCGAGCCTTCCTTGCGCGGCGGCGACACGGTCTCGCCGTCGACGATCAGCAGACCCATGGCCTTCAGATCGGGCTCGAAATAGCTCGCGTTCACGAGGGCCAGCGCGCCGGTCGAGCGCGCCAGCGCTTCCATGTCGAGCGCGCCGAGGCGGTCGGCCGGCACGGCGACCATCCGTACTGCCAATTTCGCCGGATCGACGCGCAGCGCGGCGAGGCCGATCGTCGAAATCCAGCGCCCCTGCCGGCGGAAACGCAGCCAGCGCAGGTCGAGACCGTCTTGCAGACGCCGCCACTGGCCGCCGTCAATGAGCCTGAGCGCACGCTTTTCGGATTGGCGCTCGTCGACAAAACGCGCAACCAGCGAGGCCGACCAATGCGGATTGTTGAGAGCGCGCCAGCCGAGCAGGGCGAGCGCGACGGCAACCGCCGCGGCCAGACAGAATATCCAGTTGCGGCGCGGAATCGGCATCACAATTGCTTTCGTCGCCGTTCGCCATTCCCCATTCAACATTCTGCGTTCCGCGTTTCTGGGTTACCGCGCCGCCGCGTCGCCCCCGGCTTCGGCCGCTTTGAGGCGGCGGACCAAGCGCGTCAGCAGCACCTGGATGACGGCGGTCGCGGGCACGGCGATCAGCATGCCGAGAAAACCGGCGAGTTCGGCCCAGACGAGCAGCGCGAAGATGACGGTCACCGGGTGCAACCCGAGCTTGTCGCCGACGACCTTGGGCGTGATCAGATTGCCTTCGAGCGCCTGCGCCACGCCGAAAACGGCGATGACGCCGAGCGGGTGCTGCCAATCCTGATATTTGAGGAGCGCCAGCAGCAACGCAGGCACGACGCCGACGATCAGGCCCATGTACGGCACGATCGCCGCGCAACCCGCGACGACGCCGATCAGCAGGCCGAGCGGAATATGCAAAATCAGCCACAGGCCGAGCGAATATAACGTCGCCAGGATCAGCGCCACCGTGATCTGCCCGCGCAGGAAATTCGAGGCGATTTCGTCGACCTGCTTCATGAATTCGACGAACGGCCCGCGCCAGCGCGCCGGGGTCAATTCGATCACGCCGTCGTTGATTTTGCCCATGTCGCGCAGCAGGTAGAACCAGGCGATCGGCACGACCAGCAGTGTCAGCAGTTTGGTGATGAAATCCATCACGCCCGTGACCGCGCCCTTGAGGAAATGCGTCAGCGGCGAATACACCGCCTTGGCGATCTTGTCGATCGTCTCGCGGTTGTCGCCGACAAAGGCGCGCAACTCGTCGTGAGTGCGCGGCAGTTCAATGTGCAGCGCGCTTTCCACGCGCGGCACGATCGCGTTCAACGCGTCGGCGTAGCTCGGCAGGTCATCGCCGAGCGCCGCGAGTTCCCGGCCCACGACCGGCACGGCGATCAGGTCGGTGGCGACCAGCGCCGCCAGCAAGAAAAAGGACAGCAGGCCGATGGCGGCCGACCGCGGCAGGCCGCGCCGTTCGAGCCGGTCGACCAGCGGCTTGCAGATGTAGGCCAGCACCCACGCCACGGCCAGCGCCGTCAGCACGTGCCGAATGCGCAACACGAAACGCCACAGCGTCGCCAGGGCGAGGATCAGCGTCACGAGCTTGACCCATTTGTTCGCCCAGATTTCCTTCAGGAAATGCGGCGCCGGTTCGTCCATCTACTTTTTCTCTTTCGGCCGGAGCAGCATCCGAATTTCGACCGGCGCCGGTTTGGCCTGCGTGATGACTTCGATCGTTTCCATGAGGTAATCGTCGGCCTCCAGCCGCAGCACGTGCGCGCCGATCGTCATCGGCAGGCCGTCTTTCAGCGCGGTGAAATCCGCCGCGTGGCCGACGTACACGCCGTCGAGGAAGACCTTCGCTTCGCCCGGCTTCACGGCGAGCGGCACGCTAACCGTCGGCGCCCCGGCGTTGAGGCGCTGCAAGGGCATCGCGCAGGCGGCGGCCAGCAAAACGACAATCAGGACGCCCAGCGCGACCAGTCCCGATCTGGAATGCGGAATGCGGAACGCGGAATGCGGAATGCCGGACCCCGAATCCCGTGCCCGGCGACCCCAATCCCCAGTCCCCAATCCCCAGTCCCCAATTCGAACCTTCATCTCGCCTCCAGCAGGTATTGCCATACATTGCCCGTTTGGCCCTGCGGTTTCAAGGCAAAGCCCGGCGTCTTCGCCGCGGCCAATTCCTCGGCCAATTGCGCGGGCGGCCCGGCGAAGACGATTGCGAAGCGCACGCGCCCGCCGGCGGCGAGCGAAACCAAGTCGACCTTCTTCACGTACGGCAGGCCGCGCAGCAGCGTCTGCGTCTGCTGCAAGCGGTCGTAATCCGCGACGCCCAAAATCTCGACCGTCACCGCCGCGGCGCCGGATTCCTGCAACTTGCCCTTGCGCGCCAGCGAATCCATGAGCGCCGCGAACAACTCGCGCCCCGCCGCGTCGGCGACCTGCGCGCACGACCCGGCGGCGGGGAATTTGTACGCGAACGAATCGAGCATCGCCGCGGCCGGCGCATCCAGAATCTTGACCGCCGCCGTCTCGTCGCACGAGTCGGCCTGTTTATCGGGCGGCGTCTGATCGGTCAACTCGATCAGCGCGGCCAGTTGCAGCCCCTTCGCCGCCGCCCCACGTGCGAAATCGTTGTACTGCCGGTCGCGGCGCGCCTTGGCGAACGACGGCGCGCCGAGCAATTCCTCGGCGAGGGCGGCCGGCGCGAGCGGCTGGTTGGCGATCTCGAAGCGTTCGCGCAGCGGTCTCTCGATTTCGGGCGCGAAGGCGAAGCCGCCGGGCCGTTCATGAAACGGGATCAACGCGAGCGTCGGCTTTTTGCCGGCCTTTCTCGGGCCGACGCGGATGCCGCGCACGGCCTCGCGCAGCGCGTCGAGCCGCACGCGGGCCTCGAGCGCGACGTGCAGTGTCGCGCCGCGCGTTTCCTCGGCCTGCACCGCGAAGCTGACCACATAGCGGGCCGGATCGGCGAGAATTTGCTTCTTGATCTCCGCGTCCTTCGCCTCGAGCTCCTCCGCCGGCGCCGTCTGCGGCAGCGCGGCTTCCAGCGCCTGGGCGAGGGCCAGCCGCGTCGCGCGCTCCTTCGCCGCTTCGCGATTGGCGTCTTTCCACGGCACGTCGGCCTCGCCGGCGAAGATGGCAAATTCGTCCGCCATTGCGATCGCCGCCAGGGCGCACGATACGGCCGTGACAAACAGCGTCGCCAATGCACTGTTTGTCGAACCAAGGCGGAATCTATTCGTCATAGTTTGGCGCCCCACTTACTGACCACCGACCACTGACCACTGACCACTGACGACTGACCGCTGCCGCTTAGAAGCCCAAGGCGGCCGCAATCGCCGCCAGATCCGGCGGCAGCACGATCGGCGGATTCGGCGACGCGGCGGCGAGGCCGGGCAGGCGGCCCGTGTGATAATCGACGCCGATCTGCGAAAAT
>Ga0181517_10006421_pt1 | contig 10071 bp, 6 predicted proteins | sample PEATcosm2014_Bin_31_FD_119748 | JGI IMG/M metagenome (GOLD analysis project Ga0181517, IMG submission 119748) | Peatland microbial communities from MTU Mesocosm Facility, Houghton, MI, USA - PEATcosm2014_Bin01_30_metaG | ecosystem: Environmental > Terrestrial > Soil > Wetlands > Peat | place... | reverse complement strand
ACGGTTGCCAGATGGCCGATGCCATTCTTGAGCAATGCCGAAGTCATCATGGCAACGCGAGCACCTGCCATCATTGACTTCAACACGTCCTCAGCCGTGTGCACTCCGCCGGTGATCGCCATGTCTGCCTGGATTTTTCCGTAGAGAACCGCCACCCAGTTGAGGCGCAGCAGAATTCGTGCGGCGTGCTCAGGATGAGGTTGGGAACAACCTCCAGGTTTTCCATGTCGAAATCCGGCTGGTAGAAGCGATTGAACAAAACCAGCGCTGCCGCGCCCGCCTGGTCCAAACGCCGGGCGGTATTGGGCAGCGAACTGAAGTAAGCGCCGATTTTTACCGCCACGGGAATGTGGAGGCTGGCCTTCACCTGCGAGACCAGGTCAACGTAAACCTGTTCCACCTGGCTGCCGCTCGTTTCAGCGTCGGTGGGAATGAAGTAGATATTCAGTTCCAGCGCGTCGGCGCCGGCTTCCTCAATCTTCTTCGCGTATCCCACCCAGCCGCCCATGGAGCTTCCGTTCAGGCTGCCGATGATGGGGACCTTCACGGCTTGCTTGGCGCGACGCAGGTGTTCGAGGTAGCCGTCGGGGCCCAGATTGTACCCGGTCATGTCGGGAATGTAGGTCAGCGACTCCGCAAAACTTTCCGTCCCCTGCCACAGGAATCGGTCCAGCGTATTGCTTTCCACGTGGATCTGTTCCTCGAACAATGAGGGCAGCACGATGGCGGCTGCGCCGGAGTCCTCCATGCGCCGAATATTGCCAATGTCTTCCGACAGCGGCGAAGCGGACACAACGAGAGGGTTTTTCAGGGTCAAGCCCAGGTATTTCGTAGTTAATTCAATCATTTACTTTGCCTCCTTCGCAGCGCCGTTCATCGGCATCGCGGCCAGGTTCTGGTAGTCTCTCCAGCGGGTCCGGACGTCTTCTTCCGCCAGCAGCAGCAAACGCTTGGCGGCTTCCGGATCGCTGTGGGTGAGCATGGTGTAGCGAGTTTCGTTGTAGATGTACTTTTCAAGTGGAAGCGCTGGCGGCCGTGAATCCAACTGGAAGGGATTCTTGCCCAGCTTCACCAGATCAGGATTGTAACGGTAGAGCGGCCAGTAACCGGATTGCACCGCAGCTTTCTGTTGATCGCACCCGTGAACCAGGTCGTACCCGTGAGCGATGCAGTGGCTGTAAGCGATGATGAGGGACGGCCCGTCAAAAGCGTCGGCCTCATTAAAAGCTTTGAGCGTTTGCATGTCGCCCGCACCCAGGGCCACCTGCGCCACATAGACGCTGCCGTAACTCACCGCCATCATGCCCAGGTCCTTCTTGGCCCGGGGTTTCCCGCCCGCGGCAAACTTGGCCACGGCTCCACGAGGAGTGGATTTTGACATCTGCCCGCCGGTGTTGGAATAGACCTCCGTGTCCATCACCAGGACATTCACGTTGCGGCCGCTGGCCAGTACGTGGTCCAAGCCTCCGTAACCGATGTCGTAGGCCCAGCCGTCTCCGCCGAACGCCCAAACGCTCTTCTTAACCAGCGTTTCCGCGACGTTGGTGAGGTCGCGCGCCTCAAGTTGCGTGAGGCCGGCGAGCTTGGCTTTAAGAGCCTTTACCCGCTCGCGCTGCTCACGAATGCCGGTTTCGTTGGATTGGTCGGCGTTGAGCAGGCCCTGGACGAGTTCGTCGCCGAGGGATGCCGCGAGGCGCTTGACCAATTCGCGGGCGAACTGTGCCTGCTGGTCAACGGCCAGGCGCATGCCCAGCGCGAATTCGGCGTTGTCTTCAAATAGTGAATTCGCCCACGTGGGACCGCGGCCTTCATGATTGACGGCATACGGTGTGGTGGGCAGGTTGCCGCCATAAATCGACGAGCAGCCCGTCGCGTTGCCGATCAACGCACGATCGCCGAACAACTGGGTCATGAGTTTGATGTAAGGTGTTTCACCGCAACCTGCGCACGCGCCGGAGAATTCAAACAACGGTTGCAGCAATTGCACATCTTTCACCTGTCCCATGCTGAGGGTGCGGCGGTCAACTTCCGGAATATCCAGGAAGAAATTCCAGTTATCGCGCTCCGCCTCGCGCAAAGGCATCTGTGACGCCATATTGATGGCCTTGTGCTTGGCCTCACTCTTGGACTTGGACGGGCAGATTTCCACGCACAACGCGCAGCCCGTGCAATCTTCCGGAGCCACTTGCAGCGTGTATTTGAACTCCTTGAACTCTTTCCAGCGCGCCGCAGTGGACTTGAAGGTGGCGGGAGCTTTATCCAGCAATGCCGGATCGTAAATCTTGGCCCGGATCACGGCATGTGGGCACACCATTACGCATTTTCCGCATTGGATGCACAGGTTCTCATCCCACACGGGAATATCCAGCGCGATGTTGCGCTTTTCCCACTGGGCCGTGGCCGTGGGGAAGGTGCCGTCGATCGGCATGGCGCTGACCGGCAGGGAATCGCCTTCTCCCTCGATGATTCTGGCCAGAACATCCCGAACAAACGCCGGCGCCTGGGACGGTACCGTCTGGCGCAGGTCGAAGTTGCTGTTGACTTCGGCCGGGACCTTAACCTCGTGCAGGTGATCGATGGATGCGTCCACGGCGGCAAAGTTCTTCTTCACCACCGCTTCGCCACGCCGTCCATAGGTTTTCTCAATGGCGTGCTTGATGGCCGCGATGGCCTCGTCGCGCGGCAACACACCGCTGATGGCAAAAAAGCAGGTTTGCATCACGGTGTTAATGCGCCCGCCCATGCCGGCATTCTTTGCCACCTGGACGGCGTCGATCACGTAGAAGCGCAGCTTCTTTGTGATGATCTGGCGCTGTGTGGTGCGCGGCAACATGTTCCAGACTTCTTCGGCGCCGTAGGGGCTGTTCAGCAGGAAGGTGGCACCAGGTTCCGCCACCTTGAGCACGTCAAGCCGCTCGAGGAAAGAGAACTGGTGGCAGGCCACGAAATTCGCTTGCGAAATGAGGTAGGTGGAATGGATCGGTTTGGGCCCGAAGCGCAGATGGGAAGTCGTAACCGAGCCGGACTTCTTTGAGTCGTACACAAAATAACCCTGCGCGTAGTTGTCCGTATCTTCGCCAATGATCTTGATGGAGTTCTTGTTGGCGCCCACCGTGCCATCGGAGCCGAGGCCGTAGAAGACGGCGCGCACGGTCTTGGGGTCTTCCGTTGAGAACGTGGGGTCAACTTCCAGGCTGGTGTGTGTAACATCGTCAACAATGCCCACCGTGAAGTGATTGAGCGGTGCGGGTTTCTTCATTTCGTCGAACACTGCCTTCACCATGGCGGGGGTGAACTCCTTGGAAGACAGCCCGTAGCGCCCGCCGATGATGCGCGGGAAGGCGGTAAACGGTGCGGTGCCGGCGTTGAGCCCTTCGCTCACCGCGGTAATGACGTCGACGTAAAGAGGTTCGCCGGCGGCGCCCGATTCTTTGGTGCGGTCGAGCGTGGCCAGAGACTTCACGGTTTTGGGGAGAGCACCAAGGAAGTGTTCAATCGAGAAGGGCCGGTAGAGGTGGACCTTCAATACGCCCACCTTTTCCCCGCTCTGCGTGAGGTATTCCACCGTTTCCTGCGCGGCTTCCGCGCCGGAGCCCATCATGATCACAACGCGCTCCGCGTCGGGGGCGCCCACATAGTCGAACAGGTGGTATTGGCGGCCTATTACGCTGGCGAGTTTGTCCATGACGTTCTGAACGATTCCGGGGCATGCCGCATAAAATGAGTTCGCGCTTTCCCGGGCCTGGAAGTAGACGTCGGGGTTTTGCGCCGTGCCGCGAAGCATGGGGTGATCTGGTGACAAAGCCCGCTTGCGGTAGGCTTCCACCAGGTTGGCGTCAATCAAGGCGCGCAAGTCATCGTCCGTCATCTCTTCGACTTTGCCCACCTCGTGCGACGTGCGAAAACCATCAAAGAAATGCAGGAAGGGCAGGCGCGAAGCGAGCGTGGCAGCATGTGAGATGAGGGCGAAGTCCATTACTTCCTGGACTGAATTTGACGCCAGCAGGGCAAAGCCCGTGGAGCGGGTTGCCATCACATCGCTGTGGTCCCCGAAAATCGACAGGGCATGTGCGGCCACGGTGCGCGCCGTGACGTGCAGCACTGTGGGAGTCAATTCTCCGGCGATCTTGAACATATTGGGAATCATCAGAAGCAGGCCCTGCGAGGCCGTAAAAGTGACACCCAGTGATCCGGCCTGAAGGGCGCCGTGCAGCGCACCCGCAGCGCCTCCTTCGCTTTGCATTTCCATCACATTCGGGACAGTTCCCCAGATGTTGGGCTTTACTTCTGCGGACCACTGATCAGCCCACTCACCCATGGGAGAGGAAGGGGTAATGGGATAAATGGCGATTACTTCACTGACGCGATAAGCCACCCTGGCGGCAGCCTCGTTCCCGTCAATAGTTATCTTCTTTCTATTCATTGTTTCACTCCATCGTCCAAATAGTATTTGTAGAAAACTTGTGGAAATAAAACCTGGTTCAATCCGGCCTTGCAACGGCGGGGCTGAACCCCACCCTTCGGCTGCTAAAGAGAATGCCGTGGCGTCATGATGATTTTACACATCCGCCTCCCAGGCGGCGGCCCACTTCGAGTGCGGCCAGCGATTCGGCGCGGCGCTCGGCGGGGTCCGCTGCCAGTGCGGCATCCCAAGCCTCAGGCGGCAGCAGTGGATTGTTCTCGAGCCAGGCGGCGATCGCAGCCAACGCGGCACGCTTGGGATTAGCTTCGCGGCGGAGCGGGAGAGGAACAACGCAGCCCATCGGTGGGTGCGCCTCGATTTGTGAGTCCACAAACAGCAGGGTTTCCTCCCGGCACGCCGCCACCGTCCCGTTCGCTTGCAGTTCCTTCCACCCCTCGTCACTGACCGCCAGTACAACGTCGGGGCATTCCATGCCCGTGTAATCGATGGGCTTGGGGCTAAGACAGATCTCCGACAGGGAGAATCCCGATCCCTGCGTGACGGGGTTGTCATTCTTTTGCGTTGAATAGAGTCCCGCGCTGAGTGCCGCGCGGCATAACAAAGCGGCGGCGGATTGAACGCGCTCACCCGCCGTTCCAGCTAACACCACCCGGACCTCGTTCGTTAGCTGTGCTGTGGTGTTCAGGCGGGGGACCGGAGGCTTGGCACGCTTCGGCTTGCGCACGTTCTGTTCGTGGCGGTAAAGATCCCGGAATGTTGGGCGCTCTATTTCCGTTTCCAGCTCACCGATGGCATAACCCTGGCGGTCGGCGATCTCCTTAAGAGATGCCCCGGTGGCTTGGTTCCACCTCGTCCCGTAGGCTGTGCAAAGTTCGACGATTTCCACCACGGAGAATCCGGGATAGTTGATGGCGTCCGCGATGGTCGTCGCCAATTCCGGGCTGGTGGCAAATTGGCGGGCCAGGAATGTGGCATGGGCGGTGCGCAACAATGCCAGTATATCGAGTGGCGGAATCGAGTTGCCGTCCGGCGTGGTAGCGGTGACCCAGTTTAGAGGGCTCAGCGCAGAGTGCTGCCCGCCCGTCATTCCGAACATAAAATTGTTGTGGAGCAACACAGTGATATCAACGTTGAGTTGCGCCGCGTGGACCAGGTGCAACAAACCAATCATCGCCCCGCCATCGCCAATCATGACGATGGGTTTTAAGCCCTGGCGTTCCATGGCAACGTCAGCAAGAGCCATGCCGGTGGCGAACGCTGTGGACCGCCCGTGCGTCGTATGAACCGTGTGCAGGTAGGGAAACAGTGAGTCCGCCAGACCCACGCACCCTATGTCCGTCGTCAATACGACCGATCGCGGCGGCAAACCCAGGCGCTCCAAGGCATTGCTCAGTTGGCGTACCACCAGTGAATGCCCGCAGCCCCGGCAATAAGGGAGTTTGGCGGTGGGCGAAAGGTAAAGGGCTTCTGTTGTCATGCCATCAACCCCTCCACCGCGCGGGCGATGTGGCTTGGAGAGATTAGATGGCCGATCTGGTTTATGCCAAATATCCGTTTGCCGGAAAGGTAGGGCGTCAGGGCGGCGCGATATTGGCCGGTCAAGTTTTCTTCGGCCACAAACACCATGTCCACGCCCGCGGTGGCCCAATCCAGCCATTTCTTTGGTATTGGAAACAACGATTGGATCTGCAAAAAGGAAACACGCAAACCTTCGCCGCGAAGTATCTCCACCGCCTGGCGGGCAGCGCGCGCGGTAACACCGTAACTGATCAGCAGGCAGCGCGCGTCAGGGTCAAGGTCAGGCCGCACCAGCGCCATTTCCTCTGCGTGCGCTTCAATCTTGCGCTGGAGGCGCTGCAGCACGTTGATCACCTGTGGGGAGTTTTTGCGCAGGCGTCCCTGCGGGTCATGCGCAGATCCCGTAACCGTGGTTTTGATCTCTTCGCCCACCGCGGCAAAGCCGGGGACGGTCTCCGGTTCCTGAACGGCATAGGGAGCGTAATCAGCCGTAGCCGTGGCCCGCTTTCGGTTCACGAGATCGGGAATCTGTAAGGCCTCATCGTTCACAACTTCCGAGGTCATACCGACTTCTTTGTCTGATAGCAGTATGACCGGAGTGCGCAACCTTTCCGCCCAATTGAAAGCGTGAATGGCGAGTTCGTATGATTCCGCGGCGTTGCTGGGAGAGAACACCGGCAAAGTGTAGCCCCCGGATGTGGAAAACTCCGCCAGCCAGATATCTCCCTGGGCACCTTGTGTCGCTCCCCCGGTGCTTGGCCCCAAGCGTTGCACCAGTGCTACAACAATCGGGGTTTCGGTCATCAGAGCGTACTGGACGGTTTCGATCATCAGCGCCCATCCAGGACCGGACGTAGCGGTCATGGCTTTAAGGCCTCGCAAGCTTGCACCAACGCAATAGCAGAGTGACGAAATTTCGTCAGGTGCGGAAAGGGCTAATCCTCCGCGCGTTGGCAACTCGCGCATCATGACTTCATAGATTTCTGATGCGGGCGTTATGGGGTAGCCAGCAAAGAAACGACACCCTGCGGCGAGCGCACCCTCCGCGAGCATCCTATTCCCGGAACTAAGACGTGATAGCATCCCTAGCAACTCACGCCTTAAAGAAGCAACAGGAGGGCCAAGATGAGCAGCCACGTTGTGAGGCTAACTTATTTTATTGCTTATTGTTGCAAGTGCCCTACGGATGGCTGTTTTGGATTCAATGACATAAAGGGCTAGAAGACACTGCCGTGGCGTGAAATCCACCACGTTTGAACGGGATGCCTTGCTAGCGACCACCCCACCTGCCGGTGGGGCGCGAACGGGGCTCAGTGAGAGGTACGGCCCACGGCCAGCGCCGCTCGTCGAAAACTGCGCTCGCTTGCGGGTGAAAGGGGAACCCATGAAAACGATGGGATCAGGCGGTGGTAGGGTCCAAATAATCTGACCACAAGTAAGGCATAGGAAACCAGGAGTTTGAATCGGACTGTGAGCCACAACATCTGCCAGCCGCCGGTTGCGTTGGTTTCAGATGTCTCGATGGGGGCAAAGTCGGGAGTCCGCACCAAGTCGTCAAAGGACGCCTGCAAGGCTTCCAGCCATTGGACCGCCAGGCGTTTCCGCCCAACCATCAACTCTTTGGCTAATTTGGGGAAGGCGAGCTCTTCTTGTAGCCAACGCGAATCGGAGGGGTCAAAGATACGCTCGGAAAGATCCAGCCAGCGTCCATTCCCGATTCGTGGGGCGCAGCCTTTTTCGCCGAAGGCATCGTCCGGGTTATGAGGCTCAGGCTTCTGGAGCAAGCCTATAACGAGGATGAAAAAGGCAATGGCAATCGCAGCGTATATGAGCATGATCATTTGTGCAGCAGCTTCGACAATTCACTATTGAAGCGTGTCAACTCAAGAGCCACAGCGTCGGAACTTCCACCGACGACGGGCGACATCTCACCCACATTGGGTACAGATGAGCGCTCCCATAGTGCGATCGTCCAGACGAGTAAGCACAACGTGTATCCAACGGGTGTCATTATCCAGTAGATATCACCGTAAAGCACACGACCAAACAGCCTTGCTGCAGCAAGATTGGCAGTGTTAATTCCCAGGTAGATAGAAAATCCCAGCATCAAGCCCGCCACATTCCGCCCCAGTTCCGATCCATAGTGGCGCGTCGCGACAAGAAGCGCAGCTAGAACCACCGCCTTGGTTACCGAAGCCCGTAAGGCAAAACCGAGCAGGGCTGTGGCCATGCCAGGCGACCAGAGTAGTGCCGGCAGCACGTAAAAGAGCCCAAAGACGGCTGAGATAACAACGGTTATGGCGCGCCCGAGGTTGCGGATGGCAGGAAAGCGGCGAAAGATCTGGTCGGAAATCTCGACGAGGACGGTGAACTCAACGAGGATACTCACCAGATAATAAAGCCAAAACGCGGTACGGTATGCTTGGGGCTCGAGCCAGTACACCAAGTACATAATGGTGGACCCGCAGAATGCATAAATGATGTAAGAATAAAACAGCGGAAACAACTTGAAACACTTGCCTGCGATCCCGCGGAAGAGGACAACCCCCGCCAGAACAAACGCACACAAGCTAATGGCCATTCCTACATTCTGCATAAACCCGACCAGGGATGGGCAGGCGCCGCGTACGCCGTGCATGCCCATCCTTGGCCGAAAAACATCTTACTCACCATCTGGGGGCCACGGCGACGGCGGAATACCAGCCGGATTCCTTTTAGACTGTAGCATAGTCGTTACCTCCTTTCCAGTGCCATTATCTGCACTGACGTACTAGATGGCGTAGGCAGGTTGAACAATTCAAGGATGTTTAATGTTGGTCCAGCTGTGGGGTATCTGGTGGAGAGGTGACATTGTCTGCGGGGCGGACAATGTCAAGCTGAAGCGGTTTCAGGGAAAGAGATCTAGGGCAATTAGGCCTCTTCGAGAGGCTCGATGTTCCCAGGGTTACTTATATTAGTCTTTTGAAATCAATGGCTTGGTGGAAAGCAAGGTTGGGTAGTTGAGTTGGCACTTCTAGCTGCGGTGGAGCAATCGCGCAGGGGGGCGAAACGGTGTACGCATGTACATAATTAAATAAAGTATTGATTGATGTGTATTACTACTATAACACTTACTCACAAATGAGATAAAGGAAGTTTAATGTGGAGTGTCGTCACCCTTCGATTTATATCTATTCAGAACCATGCCCCGCCTAATTTTGACCATCCTGACGAGCAATTGAGAAATCGATGACTTGACCTGCCTCACGGTGCATAGAACCTCCGATTGGCATCCTTCCGGTGGCGTTTCGATATTGTTGCCAAAGACTTGACGCTGAAATGCTTCTCCATGGCAGGAGTGATTCAGACTCTGGGGATAGAGGGAAGCGTCAATCGGACTCAGACACGCGGGCGATTTTGGCGCCCACGCGGGTAAGCTTTTCTTCAATACGTTCGTATCCACGATCAATGTGATACACGCGGTCGATCAGTGTTTCACCCTCCGCGGCTAATCCGGCCAGCACCAGCGAGGCGCTGGCGCGCAAATCCGAGGCTTGGATTTTCGCCCCGCTTAGGTGCTTCTTGCCGCGTACAACGGCCCGGCGGCCATTCATTGTAATGTCGGCTCCCATGCGTGCCAGTTCCAGTGCGTGCATAAAGCGGTTTTCAAAGATTGTTTCCGTAATGACGGATGAACCCTCGGCCTGCGTCATCAGCGTCATATACTGGGCTTGCATATCCGTAGGGAAACCCGGGTACTCCTGTGTTGTAACGTCAAGTGCACGCAGCTTGCTCCCTGCCTTTACCGTGAGGGTGTGGCCGCCGCTCGTACCATTTCCCGCATCGCGAACTACTTGCACGCCCGCACCTTCCAGTTTGGCAATGACCGCAGTGAGGTGCGCAGGGTTGCAGCGCTCAACCGCGAGTTCTCCGCCGGTAACGGCAGCGGCAGTGAGGAATGTCCCCGCCTCAATGCGATCAGGAATAATGCTATGTTCGGCCCCGTGCAACCGACTGACGCCGCGGATACAAATCTTGTGTGTTCCCGCGCCGTCGATATTAGCTCCCATTTTATTGAGCAAATCGGCGAGGTCCTGTACTTCCGGCTCGCGCGCAGCATTTTCAAGGACCGTAACCCCATCGGCGAGCGT
>Ga0181517_10006418_pt1 | contig 10076 bp, 9 predicted proteins | sample PEATcosm2014_Bin_31_FD_119748 | JGI IMG/M metagenome (GOLD analysis project Ga0181517, IMG submission 119748) | Peatland microbial communities from MTU Mesocosm Facility, Houghton, MI, USA - PEATcosm2014_Bin01_30_metaG | ecosystem: Environmental > Terrestrial > Soil > Wetlands > Peat | place... | reverse complement strand
GCGGAAGCGATGATCGCCGACGGGCTGTTCGACCGTTTCCCCTGCGATGCGATCTATGGGCTGCACAACCAGCCCGGCATGCCGGTGGGCGCCTTCGCCACCCGCAAGGGCGGCTTCCTGGCCGCCGTCAGCTTCTGGGAGGCGCGCTTCAGCGGCCCCGGCGGGCACGGCGGCGCGGCGCCCCATTTGTCGGCCGACCTATCCGTGGTGGCGGCGCATTTCATCCTCGGCTTGCAGACCATCGTCGGGCGCAACGTGCCGCCGCTGGAAACCGCGGTGATCAGCGTCGGCCACATCGCCGGCGGCGACGCCGAAAGCCCCAACGTGATGCCGGCCGAACTCACGGTCTCCGGCACCGCGCGCTGTTTCAACGACGGCGTGCGCGGCCTGCTGAGCACGCGCATGGCGGAACTGGCGCACGGACTGGCCGCGCTGCACGGCGCCACCGCGACCTTCGATCCGCACTGGAATACGCTGGCGACGATCAACCACGACGCGCAGGTCGAGGTGGCGGCGGCCGCGGCGGCGGCACTGCCCGGCGCGCGGGTGGACGCCGACGCCCCGCCGGTGACCGGCGGCGAGGATTTCTCGTTCATGCTGCGCGTGCGGCCCGGCGCCTTCATGTTCATGGGCAACGGACCCAAGGGCGGGGCCCTGCACACGCCGCAATACGACTTCAACGACGACATCATCCCGCTGGGGGCGGCGTACTGGCTCAGCGTGGTTCAGCAGGAACTGGGGTAGCCCGGCGCGCCTTACGGTCTGGCGCGGTTGGCCCGTGGCGGGTGCCGCTGATCGCCGGTATGCGTTTCCGGGGCATCGGCGTCGGCATCATCGCCCCGCTGATCCCTCACCACTCCCGCCGGGCCGCCTCCTGACCTTACGCGGATAGCGCTGTACCCGGCAGGATCTCGGCGGGCGGCTGACCCGCCCGGAACAGGAACGCCGGATGCGGCCCCGCCAGCTGGGTCTCGCCGTTCGACACAAGGAGCCAATCGCCTTCGGGCAGGCCGACCACCGTGTCCGCCGGATTGGCCAGCAGATATTCGGCCAGCCGCTGCCGGCGCGTCTCGCCCTGATGGCCGGGCGGCATGGCGTCGGTGAAATGCGGGTTGATCTGAAAGCCGACCAGCCCGAGGGCGGCGAAACCCTGCGGATCGACGATCGCCATGTCGTTGCTGGTGCCGATGGTCGGGCAGGCCAGGTTGGAACCGGCGCTCCAGCCGACATACGGCACCCCGGCGCGCGCCCGCGCGGCGATCGGCGCCAGTAGCCCGCGGCGCCGGCACTCGGCGAGAAGGTTAAAAGTGTTGCCGCCGCCGACGAAGATCATCTCCGCCGCCGCGACGGCGGCAGGCGGGTCGGTCATGGCGTGGATGGGATCGAGGACGATCCCGGTCTCGGCGAGCGCGGCCTGGACCTTGGCGGTGAAATCGTCCCAACCCACGGTGACGGAGGCGAAGGGGACGAACAGCGCCCGCGTCCGCCCGCTGGCGATCGCCGCGATGGCGCCGACGGCGTGGGAGAGGTAGCCGCCGTCGGGCGTGCGCGAGTTGCTGAGCAGCAGCAGGTCCATCACAGCACCTCGGCGGTCAGTTTGGCGATCAGGGCGTTCGACAGGATCACCGGGCAATCAGCGCTCTCGGCCGCCGCGCGGCGGTGGTGTTCGACGAAGCCCATGCAATCCATCACCACAATGTCGGCCCACTGGTCGCGCAGGCCGCGCGCCGCCGCCGCGACCGCCGCGTCGTCGCCGGCATAGGGCGAGGCGACGGCGTAGATCGGCGGGTGCGCCAGGCCGGCCCACTTGCCCGCCTCGCTGGCGATCTGCGAGGCCAGCGGCACCACGATGCCGACCTGACGATCCCCCGCCAGCGCCGCCACCGCCGGCGGCACGATGCGGTCCGGCTCGACCAGCCAGGCCGTGCGGCATGTCAGGGAGGCGAACTGACCGGTGCACAGCAGCAGGATCGTCGTGCAGCCCGCCGCCTCCAGGTCGCCGAGTTTTGTCCTCGCCGCCTCCTGCGCCGCGTGGCGGTCGATAGTGACGACGGAGCCGTCGAGCAGGCGGGTGATCAGCTCGGGCTGGCCGGCGACGGGGGCGAAGCGGGCCGCGATTTCCTCCCTGCCGAGGCCGTCGAGCAGGCCCACGTGCAGGCGCGGCACGTCGGCGCCGATGGCGGCATCGAGAATCGGGGTGATGTCCGGCCTCGGCGCCTGGCCGATGGTGATAGTGCCGAGCTTGCGCGACCGCATCGTCATGCCCCCGCCGCCGCCCGGCGCTGCAAATGCGCGAGCGATCCGTACAACGCGATCAGCCGGTCGTATTCCATCGCGTCGTAGAAGCGGGCCGTGCCGCGGGTGAACTCCTTGGCAACCTCGACCGCGAATTTCACGGCGAGCGCGATGTCGGTCTCGTGGCTGGCGCCGGTGCCGCAGCCCGGCACCACGCTTTGGGTGCACAGCGCCACGCCCACGACCGGCGCCGCCGTCGCGATCGAGGGCTGCAGGATGCTGTTGAGGTGGTAGACGCCGTTGCCGTAGGGGGTGATGTCCTGGGTGGTGATCGGGAAGGTGACGGCGAGCCGTCCGCTGGTCATTTCCATGATCCGGATGAGGTCGTCGGAAACCCGCAGGATGTAGCCCTGCTTGACCGTCGGCGAGATGGCGAAGCCCTTGTGGTTGAGGATGCGGTTGCCCTTGGTGGTGTCGATCGACAGCACCGCGTCCATCTCCGGCACCACCTCGTGGGCGTTCATGTCCTCGGTCTCGACTGGCGAGTCCATGAAATCGACGGGCTCGTGCGGGCGTGTCGGGGCGTCGGGGCAGACATGGGTGCACAGGATGACGTCGCCGGGGAGCACGTCGCCCTGGGTCTGCATGTGCGCGAGTTTTAACGCCGTGGCGACCGCCGCGACCGCGCCGTCGCCGTCGGACACCAAGCCGATCCGGGTCGGCCGCGCGCCGATGCCGCCCAGCCGCCCGACCACGCCCAGGGTCGGCGCGCTGCCCCCGGCGAGCCGCCCGTGGCTGCCCGGCACGACGATTTTCACGAAGTCGGTCGCGCCCTTGGCGCCGTCGATCCGGGTGACGGTGACGGCCGCCGCGGGGGTGCGGGCAAACAGGTCGACCACCGTCCGGCCCGACGCGTGAGCGCTGTCGAACGCCTCGAAGACCTGGATCGTTTGCGCAAGGCTCATGATTGTGATCCTCCTTGGGTGCGACGTTTTGAGACCACCGGGGAGTCTGACGCAATGACCGAAGCCGCCGCCCTGCTCGCCGATTTCGGCATCGACCGCGCGACGCTGTCGGGCGGCCCATTGCGCGCCCACTCGCCCATCCACGGCACGGTGACAGCCCGGCTGGCGATGGCCGGGGCCGCCCAGATCCGCGCCGCCATCGCCCGCGCCGCCGCGGCTTTCCCGGCCTGGCGCGACACCCCCGCGCCGCGCCGGGGCGAGCTGGTCCGCCTGCTCGGCGAGGAACTGCGCACCGCGAAAACCGCGCTGGGCCGCCTGGTGACCCTGGAGGCTGGCAAGATCGTGCAGGAAGGGCTGGGCGAGGTGCAGGAGATGATCGACATCTGCGACTTCGCGGTCGGCCTTTCCCGCCAGTTGCACGGGCTGACCATCGCCACCGAACGGCCCGGCCACGCGATGCGCGAAACCTGGCACCCGCTCGGTCCGGTCGGCGTCATCACCGCGTTCAATTTCCCGGTCGCCGTGTGGTCGTGGAACGCCGCGCTGGCGCTGGTGTGCGGCGATCCGGTGGTGTGGAAGCCGTCGGAAAAAACCCCGCTCACCGCGCTCGCCGTTAAAGCCCTGTTCCACCGCGCCGCCGCCCGTTTCGGCGGCGTGCCGGAGGGGCTGCTGGAAGTGGTGATCGGCGGCGCTGAGGCCGGCGCGGCGCTGGTGGACGATGCCCGCGTACCGCTGATTTCCGCCACCGGGTCCACCCGCATGGGCCGCGCCGTCGCGCCCCGGCTGGCCGCGCGCTTTGGCCGCGCGCTGCTGGAACTGGGCGGCAACAACGGCATGATCGTCTGCCCCTCGGCCGATCTCGATCTGGCGCTCCGTGCCATCCTGTTTTCCGCCGTCGGCACCGCCGGACAGCGCTGCACCAGCCTGCGCCGGCTGTTCGTGCATGCCGACATCTACGATGCGCTGGTCCCCCGGCTGGTGCGTGCCTATGCGTCCGTGCGGGTCGGCGACCCGCGCGATGCCGCCACCCTGGTCGGCCCGCTGATCGACGCCGCCGCCTATGACGCCATGCAGGCGGCGCTGGTTGACGCCCGCGCCCAGGGCGGCACCGTGCACGGCGGCGAACGCCTGCTGACCGACGCTTTTCCGAAGGCGTTCTACGTCCGCCCCGCCATCGTCGAGATGCCGGGGCAGACGGAAATCGTTGCCCGGGAGACGTTCGCCCCCATCCTGTTCGTCATGCGCCATGACAATACCGGGCAGGCCCTGTCCTGGCACAACGCGGTGCCGCAGGGCCTGTCATCGTCCATCTTCACCAACGACCTGCGCGAGGCCGAGTTTTTCCTCTCGGCGGCGGGCAGCGACTGCGGCATCGCCAACGTCAACATCGGCCCCAGCGGCGCGGAAATCGGCGGCGCGTTCGGCGGCGAGAAGGAAACCGGGGGCGGGCGCGAATCCGGCTCCGACGCCTGGCGCGCCTACATGCGGCGCGCCACCAACACGGTGAACTTTTCTCCGGCGCTGCCGCTGGCCCAGGGGATCAAGTTCGACGCCGGCGTTTGAAGATGGATATGCGGTAAGACTATATCACGGCAGGAACGGTCCCCAGCCCGCGCGCACCGGATGGTCCGGCGCTAGCGGCAGCTCGACCGCGGTGTTGGTCGCCGAGGCGTAGTAGATGGCGGATACCAGCTCCAGCGAGCGGTAGGCGTCCTGCAGGCTGAGCGGCCACGGCGCGGTGCCGGCCAGGGCCGGATGGAGTGCCTCGAACAGCCCGGCGAAACTTTCCTGGCGCGGCACGACGCCGGCCAGTGCCGCGTCGATTTCCGCCTGTCCGCGCGCCCCGCGGGCGACGAAGCGCCAGGCGCCCTCGGCCGGGCGGTAGGGCGGCACGCCGGGGTTCTCCGCCGTCAACTCGGTGAAGCAGAACCGCAGTTTTGTCACCTCCTCCGCCGCACCGAGGGTGACCGAGGAGGTCACCAGCGCGCCCGAGGCCATTTCCAGGCAGATCGCGGCGCAGTCCTCGGTTTCGATCGCATTGACCCGGGTGGCGACCTTGGCGGACACCCGGCGCACGGGGCCCATCGTGAAGGTCAGCAGGTCGTGCTGGTGAATCGCGTGGCCGAGGATGGCACCGCCCAGCTCGGTCGCCTTGCGGCCGCGCCAGTGCACGTCGTAGTACTCGGGCGGGCGGTTCCAGTGGGTCTCGATGCTGGCCACCAGCGAGCGGCCGGCGAGGCCGACCTCGATCAGCCGCCGCAGCCCGGCCAGGCCATTGCCGTAACGGTACTGATACACCGGCACCACCGCACGGTTGGCCTGCGCGGCGGCGCGCATCAGCCGCTCGACCTGGGCCAGCGAGCCGACCAGCGGCTTTTCGCACAGCACCTGCCTGCCGGCGGCCAGCGCGGCCTCGATGGCCTCGAGATGCAGCCAGGGCGGCAGGCAGATGTCCACCAAATCGATGTCGGGGCGGGCCAGCACCGCATCGTACGAGGTTTCCACCACGGCGCCGGGCGCCTCCGCCGCCAGGGCCGCCGCGCGGGAGGCGTCCAGATCGCAGACCACCGCGACCTGATAGCGCTCGCGGTTGGCGAGAAAACCCTCCACATGCGCGGCCCCGATGCCGGCGCCGATCACCGCGACGCGGAATCGCCGGTCCATCAGCCCGCGTCCGGCCGCGCCAGGTTGCCGAGCCGGGTCGCCATCGCCTCGGCCCGCATCGCCAACTCCATCACCTTGAAGCAATGGCGCTGCGTCATCGCGGTTTCGGTGCGGTCGAGCACGTCGGCCACCAGATCGGGATAATAGGGCAGACCGGCGTCGGAGCAGTTGATGTACTGGGTGGATTTGTTATCGACCAGGAACAGATGGCCGGTGCCGTCGCGGCCGGCGATGTCGACGTTCTGGCGCAGCTCCAGGGTGCCCTCGGTGCCGAGGATGGTCAGCCGCCCGTCGCCCCAGGTCGGCAGTCCGTCCGGCGTGTACCAGTCCACCCGCACGTAGCCGCGGCCCTGCGCGCTGCCCAGCAGCATCTCGCCGAAATCGGCGAAGTCGGGATCGCCGGGATTGGCGAAGTTGCCGATCGCGGCGTGGACGATGTCGGCGTCCGCCGAGCCGGTGAAGGTGAGGAAGCTCTCGATCTGATGGCAGCCGATGTCGCACAGGATGCCGCCGAACCGGTCGTGCTGGAAGAACCAGGCGGGCCGCAGGTGGCGGTTCAGCCGGTGCGGCGCCAGCACGACGGTCTGCACCACGCGCCCGATCGCGCCGGCCCGCACCAGTTGGAGGGCGCGCGTCGCCGTCGTCGATTCGAAGCGCTCGGAATAGTTCACCGACCAGATCCGCCCGGTCTCGGCGACCGCCTGGCGCAGGGCGGCGAGTTGTTCGGGAGTGGTGCAGCCCGGCTTGTCGGTGCCGACGTCCTTGCCGGCCCGCATCGCCGCGATGGCGATGGCGGCGCGGTCGGCGGGAATCGCGGCGGTGAGGATGAGCTGTACCGTCGGGTCCTCGATCAGGCGCCGGCGATCGGCCACCCGCGGGATGTGCGGAAAGCGCTTGATGAAGCCGGCGAGCGGCTGCGGTTCGCCTTCGGTCCAATAACCGGCGCACTCGTGGCCGAGCTCGAGCAGGCGGCCCGTCATTTCGTAGATATGGCGATGATCGACGCCGATCACCGCGAACCTGATCCGCCGCTGGGCTGGCTCAGCCATCTGTCACTCTCCTGAATTGCCGCATCTGGGCGCGCCGATCATAGCCCCCGGCGCGCGGCCCTGTCAGTGCTGCGGCGCCGCCGTGCCGATGCCGCCCCGGGTGAGGCCGAGCAGGATGCAGGCGCCGAGCACCAGCATGATGCCGGCCAGCACGAAGGCGCCGGTGAATCCCCACCAGCTCACCAGGTAGCCGGTGACGATCGGCGCGGTCACCGCGATCACGTTGGCGCCGCTGGTGAACAGCGCGATGGCGCGGCCCGCGTCGCCGGGTCGGAGGACGAGATCGTTGCACAGCACCGAGTTCAGCGAGATGGCGTTGGCCATGAAGGTGACGCAGATCGTCAGTGCCAGCACCACGGCCCAGGTCGAGGTGAGCCAGGGCGTGGTCACGATCAACAGCGCCGGAATGAAGGAGAGCACCACCGCGATGCGCCGCCCGCCGGCCCTGAGCGACTCGGGGGTGAACACGAGGTCGGTGACGCGGGCCAGCGCGATGCTGCCGACCACCGCGGTGCCGTAGATGATGGCCGTGTACATCCCGGAACCGAAGATCGCGATGCCGCGCTGGGTCTGCAGATAGTTCGGCAGCCAGGTCAGCAGGAAGTAGTAGGCATAAACGAGGCAGCCCTGCGCGAGGGTGATGCCCCACATCGGCAGGCTCTTCAGCAGCGCAAGGTAGCCGCCCGAGCCTGGATCGGTGACCTTGCTCTCGTCGCGGTTGGCGAGGATCAGGCCGCGCTCGCCCTCGTCGAGCCACGTCGTATCCTTGGGGTCGCGCACGAAGAGCAGCCAGACCGCTGCCCAGACCAGCCCGACGGCGCCGGTGACGATGAAGGATGCGCGCCAGCCGAAGTCGCGCACCAGCCAGCCGACGAACAGGGCGCCGAACCCGACGCCGAAAGACTGGCCCAGCGAGATCGCCGAAATCGCCAGCCCGTATTCCGACCGCGGCGCCCAGGCGCGCACGGTTCGCGTTCCCATCGGCCAAGCACCAGCCTCGCCCGCGCCGAGGCAGACGCGGGCGATCAGGAGGCCGGTCAGGCCGACCGCGACCGCGGTTCCGGCGGTCGCCAGCGACCAGAACCCGACGGCCAGCGGCAGCAGGAAGCGAAAGCCGAATTTGTCGGCGAGCGAGCCGCCCGGGATCAGGAAGACGATGTAGGACCACAGGAATGCCGAGAACAGCCAGCCCAACTGGATCGGGCTGAGGCTCAGTTCCCTGGCGATCGAGCTGGCCCCGACCGACAGGTTGACGCGATCGACGTAGTTGATCGCGGTCATCAGGAACAGCAGGGCATAAACGAAGACCCGTCCGGGCACTTTGAACGGGCGCGTCGCGGGCGATCCCTGTGGCGTCGTTGTCGTGGCCATCGCACCCTCCTTGCCCAAGCGGTCGTATTCTAGGATACAAACGGGCTGGGCACGATGGCATTGATCCACGTCAAGGTCGGTCCGGATACGACTTGATTGCCGGCGGCCCAACAACAAAAGACACCCGGCCGGAAGGCCCGGCCGGGTGTCCTGCCTGATCGGGGGCGATCGGGGCGGTTACTTCGCCGCGGGCTTGCGTCCGCGCTTGGCCGGCGCCTTCACCGGGGCGGGCGGCGGCGGTTCTGGGGCCGCGACGACCGCGCGGCGTCCCAACCCGATCTTCCGGGCCAAGGTCGAGCGGTGTTCCGCATAGTTGGGGGCCACCATCGGGTAGTCACGAGGCAATCCCCATTTCGCCCGATACTGGTCGGGAGTCATGTTGTACGCGGTTTTTAGATGCCGCTTGAGCATCTTCAGCTTCTTGCCGTCTTCCAGGCAAATGACGTAATCGGGGAACACGGACTTCCGGACGGGAACGGCCGGTTCCGGCCGCACCGGTTCTTCGGCTGTCTTGCCGAGGTCGGACAGTGTCCGGTACACCATTTCAATCAGTGGCGGCACTTCCGCGCTGTCCAGCTTGTTGTGGGAGACGTGCGCGGCCACAATTTGCGCCGTCAGCCGGCGGAACAGATCGGCTTCGCCTTGATCTGACATATCATTCAACCGTTGCTCGGGGCGGCCAGCACAGCGCAGCCACCATTGGGTGCATAGCACTACAAAATCTGCGAGTCGCGTCAAGGCATAATTGAGATTTATCGCTTGATTCAGCACTATTCGCGTCGATTTCGGCTCCGCCGGCGCGAATCGGCGGCCTCGAGCGCGGTCAGTGCCCTCACGCCCATCGTAACGGTGCCCCGGTCGCTGCTTGCAGCGCCTCGCGCGACAATCCGGGCAGCCTATCGATGACCACGAAGCCGTCGGCCGTTACGTCGATGACGGCCAGGTTGGTGTAGACGCGCGTCACCACCCCCGGCGAGGTCAGCGGGCAGGTGCAGCGCCGCACCAGCTTATGCTTGTTGTCCCTGGTGGTGTGCTCCATCACCACCCAAAGCCGTTTCGCCCCCGCCGCCAGATCCATCGCCCCGCCCACCGCCGGCGCGCTGTCACCTTCGCTGGTTGCCCAGTTGGCGAGATCGCCGTTCGCCGCCACCTCGAAGCCGCCCATGACGCAAAGATCGAGATGCCCGCCGCGAATCATGGCGAAGCTGTCGGCGTGGTGAAAATAGCTGCCGCCCGGCCGTAGGGTGACGTGCTGCTTGCCGGCGTTGATCAGCCACCGGTCGGCCGCCTCCTTCGGCGGCGCCGGTCCCATGCCGAGCACGCCGTTCTCCGAATGGATGATGACCTCGCGCGCGGCCGGCAGGTGGTCGGCGATCAGCGTCGGAATGCCGATGCCGAGGTTCACATACCAGCCCTCCGGAATGTCGCGCGCCACCCGCGCGGCCAATTCGGCACGGCTCCAGGGGGTGACGGCGTTCATGGGTCCGTGCTCCTCATCGGCACGTGCAGCACGCGGTTGACGAAGATGCCGGGGGTCACCACGGCTTCGGGGTCGAGCGCGCCGAGCAGGACGATATGCTGGGCCTGTACAATCGTCAGTGCCGCCGCCGTGGCCATGACAGGATTAAAATTCCGGCCGGACCGCCGGTAGGTGAGATTGCCCCAGCGATCGGCCTGCCAGGCCTCGATCAGCGCCACGTCGCCCTTCAGCGCGTATTCCAGCAGGTGCGGCCGGCCGCCGAAGTCGCGCGCTTCCTTGCCGCGGGCCAGCAGGGTGACGGCGCCGGTCGGC
>Ga0181517_10006416_pt1 | contig 10077 bp, 4 predicted proteins | sample PEATcosm2014_Bin_31_FD_119748 | JGI IMG/M metagenome (GOLD analysis project Ga0181517, IMG submission 119748) | Peatland microbial communities from MTU Mesocosm Facility, Houghton, MI, USA - PEATcosm2014_Bin01_30_metaG | ecosystem: Environmental > Terrestrial > Soil > Wetlands > Peat | place... | reverse complement strand
GTCTCCTGCTGGTTCTGGAAGTTGCTCACGGCCGAGCGGGAGGAGCTTCCCGAATACATTCCCTGTCCGCCCGGCGAGCCCTTAGTGGCATCGCCCAGCGGCGCGCTGGCTACCAGGCCGCGGGCGTCGATGGGGTAGAAGGCGACGTTCGAGCGTATGGCGGCGTTGATGGTGGCGCGCAGTTGCGCTTCGTTATCCAGGCCGGTGCGGGACATGCCGCTGGCGAAATACACCAGCGCTTTCTTTTCGGGCAACGAAGCGAGCATCCGGACGGCCGATTCGAGCGCGGCCAACTGCCGGTCGGTGTTGAAGATATTGAACTCGGTGTCATCCTGAGTGAACGCCGCGCCGGTATCCTCGGCGCTGTCGTCGCTCACCTGGTTGGTCATGTCGCTGCCTTCGCCGATGCTGAGGCCCTTGATGATGCGGCTCAGCTCGTCGCGGTCGTCGGTGAAATCCGCCAGCACGTTGAGATCGCTCGAGAAAGTCATGATGGCCATCAGGTCCGATGGCGTCATCTGGGTCTTGAGGAACTTCTGCGCGGCGGCCTGGGCGCGGATCTGGTCCTGTATGGGCATGCCGATCTGGTCGAAAAACATCACCAGGAGACGGCGGTCCTTGTACTTCACCTGGCCCGGCCTGGAGGGCGCAATATCGGTCTTGATGGGGGTCTTGATCACGGACGGTACGTCGGCGGCCTTGGGAGCCCGCGGCTGCAAGGAGGGCGGTGCCTCGGCCAAGGGAGCCGCGGCCTGCTCTTCGAGCCGCTGGAACTCGAAGATCGAAATTTTCTGCGGCTTGCCGTCCTCGGTGATCGTGAAGTCGGACGCCTTGAGGCCTTCGATAGGGTTACCGCTCTTGTCTTTGGCCGAAACGTTGACGACCACCAGTTGCACGTTGGATTCGAACTTATAGCCGCCCTTGGGAGCCGCGGGCGTACCCTGGGAGGGCGCATTCTGGGCAGCCGTGCTCGGGGGAGCCGCATTCGGCCGGGGCGCGCTCTGCTGCGCGGAAAGGGCCAGCAGCCCGGCCAGCAAGGTAACGAGAATCGGTCGCATAATTTAGAACCTGAATCGCAAGGTGGCGGTCATGTCGCGCATGCCGCCGGCGCCGGCCAGCGCGCCGAACTGCTGGCCCAGAGTGGTCACCCAACCCGTGATGGTGACGTGGTTGAGAGCATTGGTGGCGTCGAAACGCAAATCCACGCTGCGCCGCTCGCCCAGCCGGAAAACACGCCCCGCCGAGGCATTCAAGCCAAAAGTGGAGGGGCCGATGATGGTGTCCCGCCCGGCGTTGCCCCACTGGCCCGGAAGGGGATTGGCAAAGGCCAGCAGGTTGAAGGGTTCACCCGGATCGGGGGCGTTCACGGCCAGGCCGGTGGCATTGGCCCGTACGCTGGTCAGGCTGGCGCCGGTGCCTGTCCCGGTGGCTACCACGCCGGCCGCGATGGGCGTGAGCGGTGCACCGCTCTGGATCGTGATGTTGGTCATCAGAGTCCAATCCTTCAGCAGCGCGCCTTTCCAGCCGTTGATCAGGGTTCCGCCGGCTCGTCCCATACCCGTGCTGTACTGTGCCTGCATGGTCAGGCTGTGGGTGTGATTGAAATTGGAACGAGCCCGCTCCGCGGTGAGATCCTGCCAGTTCTGCGCCACGATGGTAGCGCCGGGTACCGAAGCATCGTCGATGGACTTCGAGAAGGTATAGAATACGTTGCCCGAGAAGCCGCTGCGGAAGCGGCGCATCAACTGGACTTGGGCGGCCTGGTAGTTCGAATCTCCGTTGGATTGCTCGTAGATCCAGCCGTTGGGTCCCAGGGCCGGCCCCGTGTAGCTACTCGGCTCGGAGTTCGGATAATACTGCTGATCGAGCCGCGTGCCCTTGGTACCCAGGTAGGAGAGCGTGAGGAACAGCGCGCGCGGCAGACCCTGCTGAACCGAAACCGTCCAGTTCTGCGCGTAACCCACGCGGTAGTTCGGGTCGATGGCGTAGGTGTTGGTGATGGCGCCCAGCGGAACTTCCAGTCCGGTGGCCAGGGAAAGCAGGCCCTTGGTGCTGAGCGTTTGGGAGAACGGCGGTTGCTGCGCCATCTTATTGGCGATCGTGCTGTAGATGCTCGTGTTGTAGTAAATCCCGTAGCCGGCGCGCACCACCGTGGATCCCTTGGTAAACGGTCTCCAGGCCAGACCGATGCGCGGCTGAAAACCCTTGCGGTCCGGATTCAGCAACGCATTGCCGTATGCCAGTCCGGTGAGGGGGCCGGTTTGCCCGGGCAGCACCGGGGCGATGGCCGCAAAGCCGGGGGCCACGTCCAGGCCGGCCAGGCGATTGTGCAGCTCATATACCGGCTCGGCGAAATCCCAGCGCAAGCCGCCATTGATGGTGAGCCGCGCGTTCACGTGCCAATCGTCGTTAGCGTAAGCGTCCCACCAACTGGCGCGGAAATACTTGTCGGCATTCCCGTAGGCGATGCTGGCCGTATCGGCGTCGCCCAGCATGAAATCGGCCAGGTCATAGCCTGAAGCGGCGCCGGTGAAGCCGAAGTTGCCGCGCGGATTGCTCTCGGACAGGTTGTTGAACTCCTGGCGCCGGAAATCCGCTCCGAAAGTCATGTTGTGCTGGCCGCGAATCCATAGCAGGCTTTCACCCACCGCGCTGGTCTGGTTGTGATTGGCGGAAAAGTTGCCGTCCGAGAGGCCCTGGAAGCCGTTGGTGAAGCTCAGGGAGGGCGGTCCCCAGAAGGGCGCCTGCTGATCGGAGCCGGCGATTCCGAGCTGCCCGGCCACGTTCCCATTCGGCAGGTTGGCGAAATACGGCGTGAGATCGGTGGAAGAGCGGCTGAAGCGATAGCTCAGATTGCTGATGAGCCGCGCGGTGAAATTGTGCGACCAGCCCACGTTGGTGTTAATGCCGGTGGAGCCGGTGGCATCCGAGAACCCGAACAGATTCGGCGAGCTGCTGTTCGCGCGCTGATAAGAGAAGCCGCCGGAAAGCCGGTTTTTCTGATTGAGCGTCTGGTTCAAGCGCGTGTTGAGATTGTCCTGATTAGTGGTCCCCACGATGGAGGTCTGATAGTTGTACTTGGAGTTGCCCGCGAAATTAGGCAGCGGATAGAACGCCAACAAGCCCGTGGCGATGGGGCTGATGCGGCTGGCGGGAATCTGATTATTAGGGAAGGGCTGGCCGCTGAGCGGATCCAAAATGGAAAGCGGTCCCGTCTGGGACCTGGAAACCGCCTGCGAGAAATCGCCTTCGCGCTCGGCCTCGGTGGGCAGCAGGGCGCTGGAGGTCGAGCCCGTGCGGCTCCGCCGGAGCTGATAGTTGAAGGTGAACATCCCTCCCTTGCCGCTGAGCAGCTTGGGAATCTTCAAGGGTCCGCCCAGCATGAAAGTGGCGCGCGCATTGGCTGTCGAGGGCTTCGGCGTATCCTGCCCGGTGAGCGAGAACGAGCGAGCGTCCCAAATGGAGTTATCCAGGGTGACGGCGGCGTTGCCGGTGTACTGCATGCGGCGGTCGCGCCGCGCATTGCCGAAAGCCCGCACGCCCGGACGATTGAAGGCGCCACCCGGGCCGCCCCGGCCTCCGCCCATGCCTCGTCCGCCGAATCCGCCGCCCCCAAATCCCCCGCCGCCGCGTCCGCCGAATCCGCCACCCGGCCCGCCCCCGCCCATCATTCCGGGGCCACCCGGTCCGCCGGGACCGGCGCCGCCCGGTGCCGTCGCCGCGCCCACCTGCGTCTGGCCATTGGGTCCCATTCCGGGGCCTCCCGGAGCGCCCGGAGCGCCCGCGCCGCCCATCATCATCATGTCGCCGCGTCCGGCCAGCCAATCGTTGCTGGGCGGCGCATCCAAACCGCGGCTCACGCTGCCGTTCACCATCAGGGCCTCGGAAGCGCTCTGGTTGAGGTCGGACAAATCGCCCGTGAGCCCGCTCTCGGCGCCCGCGGCAGTCGGATCGCCGGATGCATTTACACCCAGTTGTCGGAAGCCGGCTTGCGACTGCTGTTGCGCCTGGCGCAAGGACGGCCGCCCGCCATTGGCATTCGCGGAGTTCGCCCCGCCGCGGCCGCCTCCATAGGAGCCTCTGCCGCCTTGTCCCCCGGTGGAGGCGGCTGGCGATGCCGGCGTGCTAGCGGGAGTCTGCGTGGGTGCCGCTGCCGCAGCCGTTGCTGGCGCTGCCGGCTGAGGCCTGGCGGGTGTGGCTGGCGCCACCGATGCGGGCTGTGCGGCGGCGGCCATCGCGGCGCCCGGAGGCAGCACCTTCAGATCCCAGGTCGGGCTGGGAGCCAACGGTGCCACGCCAACTTCGCGCGAAACCTTGGCGAAGCCGAACATATCGACTTCGATCGTCCAGACGCCATCGGGAAGATCCGGAAAGGCATACGCGCCTTGCTCATCGGTAGTCGTGAACAGCTTCTTATCGCCCTGCGAAGCCGTGACCGTGGCGCCGGGGACCGGCAAGCCGCCCGAAAGGACCACGCCGTGGTGCTCCGAGGCCGCCAGCACCGCTACGAGAAACGAGGCCGCCACTGCGCGCCCCACCATCCGGAAAATTCGATCGGCATCCATGACTGACAACACATAGGCGCGCAGGCCGCCGGTTTCGTTACCTTATACGCGCCGCGCCGGTTTCGCAAATAATTTGGAACTCTTTAGAATTGCACCAGTTACCGGCTGTTAGCGCATCTCTCAACGTAACGCCCGAAGGAAACGCCCCGCTCCGCCATTGCGTCTACGGTCACTTGCGTATGTGTTTCCGTCATCTACTGGTGCTCACGACTGCCTTTGCCGCGCTGGCGCAAACCGGCGAAACCGTCCTGCGCATCCCGCCCGCCACGATCTCGCTCGATGCCGGCGGCCAGCCGGTCGCGGTAACCGTCTGGGGATCTCTGTCCAGGGAATCGGCGGACGTGTTTCGCCTCAAGCTGACTGCCGACCTGGGCAATTTCCAGCAACACATTACGCCGCTTCTCCGTTCTCAATTGAACCGCTCGGATCGCTGCGGCGAGCGCTTATCGGTCGAGCAGGCGGATCTCGCGCTGGCTGCTCCCTCCATCGTGCTGACCGCCACGGTGCATTACGAGCGCTGGGGCTGCGTGAAGGCGTTCGGCAAGGAAGTGAACAAGCGCATGGTGGGCGGCAACAGCGTGCTCAAGGTGAAGCTGACGCCGGCTGTCGACGCCGGCGGCGTCGCCTTGCGGTCCGAAGTGATCGGCATCGAAGCGGATGGCTCGCTCGGCGAATTGCTGCGCTCCGGCTCCACGGGCGACGCGCTGAAGGAGAAGATCGCCTCGAGCGTCCGTTCGGCGATCGAGAAATCGGCCAACTTCAATAACGTGCTGCCGCCCGAAATCGGCAGCGCCGTGACGATCCGGAGTGTCGAGTTCGCGAGCGGCCGGGAAGGGCACCTGTCGATCGAGACTCTGGCCGACGCGCACATCTCTCCCGAACGCTTCAAGGCCCTCGATAAAGTGTTAGCGTCGCACTGAGCCGCGGCGCTCAGTCGCCGAAGCTGCCGACTTCCTCTTGCGCCTCGGCCGCTTGCGGCGCCGGGGCCGCGCTGCCGCCGATCTGCACCAGCTCCGCGCCAGGCTGCTCCTTGAGCACGTGTTGGCGATAGAGCTGCATCATACGCGCACTCTCCGCACGCTCTTTGAGCTTGGCGTCGCGCGCGCGGATCTTCTCTTCACGAGCGTTCTTGGCGATGCCCAAGCGGTCGAGATCGTGCTGCTCTTCGGTGGTGACGATCTCCTGCCGCAGCATGAGCGAATGTTCCACGCTCGCAAGCGGCACGTGCTTGCCGCCGGCGAAGATTTCGTGCTTGCCGCGCTCTTCGTACCACTTGGTTAGCGTGGCGGTCATGTGCATCTTCTCGATGATGTTGCGCCAGCCCACGCCGGTGTTATAGGCGCAGAAGGAAATCTCGCCTTCCTGCGTGGCATAGGGGATGATGCACTGCTCGGTGCGGCGGAAATCGTAATTGAACAGATCCTGGAACCACATGCCGGCGATGAACAGGAAGTTCCAGCGGTCGCGGCGGCGCTGCTCGATGTCGTCGAAGGTGCGGTCTTTGCCCACCTTGCCGTAGTTCTTACCGGTGGCACCGAAGGTCTTGTCGAACTTCCGCAGCAGGTCCCTGAAGCGGAAATGCGTGGGTGCCTGGAAAGGATCGTAGTTGCGGGCCACCGCCAGGGCCATGCCCACGATCGAGAGCCACTTGCCGCGAGCAGCGTCGTTGATGCGCGCCACATCTCGCGCCAGGCGGCCGGCGTTCAGGAAAGCCGTTACCGGCGCGGCTTCCTTGGTTTCCTTGTCCACCATGATGGCCATGCCCACGCCGCAATTGGGATGGCAGCCGCAGCTCAACTGGCCCCAGTTGGCTTGCGGGCCGTGCACCAGGTCGCTCCAGTCCGAAAAGGTGGACATAAACGAAATGGGGAACCAGTCGCGCACCGGCTCTCCCAGTCCGGTCTGGTTCTTCACGTCGTGGGCCAGGTGCGAGAGCGTGTAGCGCTGCGCCGCGCGGCGCTCGTCCGTGACGCCCTCGTCGCGCCCAGTGAAGGAGACCGGCTGGAAGGAGAGGAACGGAATCTTCTTCGGATTATCGAGCGCGAACTGAACGATGCGGCCCACCTGCTCGTTGTTGATGCCGTTGACGATCGTGATGACCGGAATGATATCGACGCCGTTTGCGTACAGATTCTCGATGGCCCTCAGCTTCACGTCGAACAGGTTGCCGACCTTGCGGTGCTGATTGGCGGCGTTGCCGATACCGTCGAATTGCAGATACGCATAGCGCAACCCGGCGTCGGCCGCCTGGCGGCAGAACTCGGCGCTCCGCGCGAACTCGATTCCGTTGGTGGCCGCCTGCACCGAGGTATAGCCCACCTCGCGTGCGTAGCGCACGGCATCCAGGAAGTGCGGTGAAAGTGTCGGCTCGCCGCCCGAGAACTGCACCGACATCTGGCGCTTGGGCTTGATGGTGATGGCGTTATCGAGCAGCGTGCGGATATCGTCCCAGCTCAGCTCGTGCACGAAGCCCACCTGGTTGGCGTCCATAAAACAGGGATCGCACATCATGTTGCAGCGGTTGGTGAGGTCTATGGTAAGCACCGATCCGCGCCCGTGGGTGATGGTGCTGGAACCGTGGTGGTGTAGGCCTTCATCGTTGTGCGCGCGAATATCGCGGCCCGGAAAGACTTCCTCCAGGTGCCGGAAAAAGGCCGTATCGATGGCCATCGTGTCCTCGAAATGGCCATGGATGGGGCAGTCCTTCACCATCAGGATCTTGCCATCGCGCTCGACGATCTGCGCTTTGATCTCGCCCGGCCGGTCGTGATAGAGGACCTCGATGGGCGTCTCGCCATCCAGAATTTTCTTGCGGATCTCCGGGATGCACTTGGGGCACAGCGAATCGGTTTCGCGGGGCCAGCCCAGCGGCGGCTTCACCTTCTGCCACGATTTCAGCAGCGGCTTCTCCGACCACCCGGGCGTGAAGCCGGCATTCGGGCGAATCCGGTTGAGGCGCTCGAAGATCGTCCAGGCCGCTCCGGCGGCAAACGTCAGCGCCTTTTCGGCATACTTGACGGGCTTGTGCATTGTTTGAAATCCCTCCTGGCAGGCGGGAGACGCGATTGGCTCCCCTATTTGTCCCCGCGATTGATTCAAGTATAAGGAGCGGGCGCGGCAGCCTCCAGGAATCGGCATCGGAGTGGCGAATTTGCGGGTTGTACGGGCACAGCCCCGCTCTGAAAGGACGAAGAGCACGATAGACTTCAAAAACGTACCCTCCGGCTTTTGGTTTGGCGCTATACACTGAGAACGGCTGAATGTGCGCCAGTGTACTATGGCTGGCCAGGTGTTGGATCGCCACTCATGAAGCACTTTATGCGGCCCTTGGTGCATTACGTGCTGCTTTTCGGCGGACCGGGCCTGCTGGTGCTGGGAATTCTGGATTCGTCGTTCCTGTTTGCGCCGCTCGGCAACGACATTTTAGTGGTTGTGCTCACGGCCCGCCATCGCAGCGTGGCGATGATGCTCTACTACGTCGCCATGTCCACCATCGGTTCGGTGCTCGGCTGCCTGCTGGTGGATCTGGTGCTGCGGCGCGCGGGCGAGAAGGGCCTGGAGAAGCACCTACCGCCCCGCCGCCTCGAATATGTCAAGCGCCGTGTGAACCGGAGCGCCGCGGTGGCTCTGGTGGTGGCCGCGCTGGCGCCGCCGCCGTTCCCGTTCACGCCGTTCATCATGGCCGCCGCGGCGCTGCAATATCCGCGCAAGAAAATGCTGGCCGTGGTGGGGGCCGCGCGGCTGGTGCGCTTCGGCGGGTTAGGTGTGCTCGCGCTCTTCTTCGGACGGCAGATTCTGCACTGGGCCAATAGCGGTCTGGTAGAGGGGCTGCTGATCGGGCTGATCGTTCTGTGCACGGTAGGCAGCGTCTGGTCGGTGGTCGGATGGATCCGGCGCAGCCGGGGCAGCGGCGGCGGATCGCTCAGGCGCGAGCCCGCACCCGAGCCGGCCCGCTAAAGCCGCCGCGGCGCGCGAAGTACACTGGTTCTGTGGGCATACGATCCTTCCTGCTCTCGGTGCTAGCGCCTGTTGCGATGTGGGCCCAGGCGGCCCCGGCGCCGGCGGCATCTCCTTCTCCTTGCGCGAACACACCCGCCTACAGCCCCTGCGAACTGGTCTTCGAGCTGGACCAGAACGACGCGACGGCGCACCCCGCTCCTTATGTGAGCGTAGACCTGCGGATCGAATTCCGCTCGCCGCGCCATCGCACGTATGCCATCCCCGGCTACTGGGATGGCGGCCGCCGCATGAAGGTGCGTTTCGCTCCCGTGGAAGCCGGCGACTGGGATTATCGCGTCTCGAGCAACATCGCCGCATGGGATGGCAAGACCGGAGCCTTTACCGCGGCCTCCTCGGAGGCGCCCGGCTTCATACGCGCCGCGAACATGCACCATTGGGCCTACACCCAGCGCAGTTCGAGCGGCCTGGATGTGGCGCACCTGTGGATGGGCGCTACCGAGATGCGCTTCGCCTCGCTCGATGAGGCCGCGTTCCGCGCGGTAGCCGATGCGCGCGCCGCCGAGAAATTCAACCATCTGAGGGGCCTCGTATCGGGCGACGGCCCGGATGCCGCGTTTCAGGGGCCGGATGTCCCCAACCTGGCCTACTTTCAGCGGCTCGACGGCCGCATACGCTATCTGAATGGCAAAGGCATCATCGCCGACCTCGTTCTGGCCCCCAATCCCGAAGCTCTGACCCGCGCCTTTCCCAGCGCCGATCAGCGCCGTCGTTTCGTGCGCTACCTGGTGGCACGCTATGGCGCCATGAACGTCACCTGGCAGGCCGCCGCCGAGTTCGAAGGCCAGTTCGGCGCGCGCGCCCTGCTGAAAGAGATCGGCGGCGCACTGAAACAAGCCGACCCTTATGGACACCCGCGAACCAGCGGCGCACGCTTCACCTCCGCCCCGCTGCTCGACGACGGCTGGATGGATTTCGCCGCCTACGGGACGCCCGACGATCAGATCGGCGCCATCGAGCATCAACTTTATGGCGTGCCCTTCGTCAACCAGGAATTCGCGCGCGAAGATAGTGGGGCAGGGAAGTCCAGCCCCCACGATGTCGACGCGGCCACGCTGCGGCACCGTCTGTGGAACGCCTTCATGGACGGCCAATACGTGACCTATGCCAACACCGGCTCCGGCCCGCAATACGCCACTTCACCAGGCGCCAAAGCCATGACCGTGTGGTTCGAATTCCTCTCCGACACGCGCCATTGGGAGCTGGAACCTTACTTCGACGTGGATGGCGGGCGAGCGGTGGCGCTCGAAGGCACCGAATACGTGGTCTACATCGAGAAGCCCGGGCCGCTCGAGCTGCTGGTCGAGAAGCACGGCTACGACATCTACTGGATCGATCCAGCCACCGGCGAGAGCACCAAGGTCAAGAAATTCAGCGGCGATCACTTCACCGGCGCGCCGCCCGACAATGCGCACGATTGGGTGCTGCACGTGGTTCGCGAAGGCCACATGGAAAGCATGAACCGCTCTTACAAGTTCGATTCGCGGGAGTATCC
>Ga0181517_10006412_pt1 | contig 10083 bp, 6 predicted proteins | sample PEATcosm2014_Bin_31_FD_119748 | JGI IMG/M metagenome (GOLD analysis project Ga0181517, IMG submission 119748) | Peatland microbial communities from MTU Mesocosm Facility, Houghton, MI, USA - PEATcosm2014_Bin01_30_metaG | ecosystem: Environmental > Terrestrial > Soil > Wetlands > Peat | place... | reverse complement strand
ATTGTGCTGAAAATGGATTCTGGTTAATACGTATCTCGCGAATGGAGGATTTCGGAGGAAGTTGTCCGCCGGTGAATCCGTCAATGTAAATCTGTCCGCCATTTGGGCCTGCCGACGGTCCAGCGAGAGCATTCAGCTCATTCTGTAACTCATCCGGATCGTCAGAGAGTGCATCGAGATCCTTGCCCTTGATCACAATTGCGCTGGCGTTGTTGTCGGCGCCGGTATTGACGCTGAGCCCCTCGGCGGTGACTTGAACTTGCTGCTGTTCGACCGGCAACTGCAGCCTGACACGATTGACGGTCACTTTATCACTGAAAACTTCCACACCGGGTATCGTGGCAGGCGCAAAGCCGGAAGCAGTGACAATGAGCGAATACCGGCCCGGAATCACATGATCGATCACAAAACCGCCGTCGCTTCCGGCAGTGACGGTTTTTACGACCCCGCTCTCGTTGGAGAGCACAATCGTGGCCGAGGGAATCAGGGCTCCAGTGGGATCGGCGACGGTTCCGTGGATGCTCCCGTTCGGTGTCTGGGCCTTCACGGGACTCGCATATACGATTGCGACGATGAAAAGCGAAATACGGACGTTTCTCAGCATGGATCGCGAGATATTCATTATTTCTCCGGTTACATACAAGAGTCATATTCAGGAGACATCAGGCCCTCGCACAGTGCGGTCATATTCAGTAATGCTGTGTAAAGAATTGTCACGGCGCCATTACTCTTTGTTACATTTCTGCTGTGTCTTTTGAGGTCGGAAAGCTTAGGCTCAGAGAGGTGGGATTTTCCTATGGAAGACGTTCTGCTGATTGACGACGACGTTGAACTCTGCTCGATGCTGAAGGACTACCTTGTAAAGTATGGCTTTCGTGTTTCTGCCGTTCACCGCGGCGATACGGGCCTCAAGGCGGCGCTTGACTACCGTTATTCCCTCGTCCTTCTCGATGTAATGCTTCCCGGTATTGACGGCTTTGAGATCCTGAAGAGGATACGCGCGGACTCGGCTATGAACGTGCTGATGCTGACGGCGCGCGGGGAAGACGTGGACCGCATCGTGGGATTGGAGATCGGAGCCGACGATTATTTGCCAAAGCCGTTTAACCCCCGGGAACTGTTAGCCAGGATGCGCGCGATTCTGCGAAGGACCGCCGCCGCCGGAACATCGAATGAGCACATCGTGCTGCGTGTCGACGATTTGGAACTTGATTCCGCTGCGCGCACTGTCGTTCAGAATGGCAGGAGCGTTGAGCTGACGGGCGTAGAGTTCGCACTTCTGGAAGTTCTGATGCATTCTCCTGGGAAAGTTATCGCGCGCGAGGAGTTGGCAGAAGAAGTTCTTGGGCGCAAGTTCAACCCGCTCGATCGTAGCCTCGATATGCACTTAAGCCGGCTGCGGAAGAAACTCGCTGAGGGCAGCTCCCACGAGGACCGCGTAAAAACGATTCGCGGAATGGGGTATCAACTGACAATTCACAGAAATCAATCAGAAGCAAAGGACTGAGAGATGCGGGGCCTCTTTTTTAAGATATTTGTCATTTTCTGGATTGCGCAGAGTCTGATTTTCATCATCTCTACGGCACTGATCGTTCAACACCGCTTTCCCGGTCCAGATGTCCTGATGGATTCGCTGTTCAGCAGCCTGCGCAACCAAGGAAGAGAGAGTGTGGACGCTTTCGAGACCGGCGGATGCGGATCCCTCAGAGCCTATGCTGCCACTCACGGACAAATCATCGCTCTCACCGACGAGGCAGGGAAGAATATCTGTCCTGAGATGCCCGATCTGGCCAGTGGAAACGGAGACGGGACTCGGTTCCAGGACCACATCGTCGGCAGGCAAGTGGGACAGCAATACGTTTGGAGCGCGCCTGTCACTTCCGCCACACATAAGAACTATGTATTTCTGCTTGCCCAGCTGCACTCTCCCGAAAGCCATGGTCCGAATCCGGACCTGCTGCGCTTCGCATTTCCGCAGTTGCCTGTGGCAATCGCGGTAGGCGGCGCAACCACATTTGTGCTTGTGCTGCTGTTCACCCGGCCATTGGTCAAGCTGCGGAAGGCGGCACGTGAATTGGCGCACGGCAACTTGAGAACGCGCGTAACCGAATCTGCGTCAAAGTCCAGTTTCTTTCGAGGAGACGAGTTTCAGGCCCTGGTTCATGATTTTAACCACATGGCCGAGAGGCTAGAGTCGCTTGTGGGCGCGCAACAGTTGTTGCTTCGGGATGTTTCGCACGAGTTGCGCTCACCTCTGGCTCGTCTCAATGTGGCCTTGGAGCTAGCGCGTGAAGACGCAGACCCCGACACGGAGATAGAGACACACCTGGGCCGTATCGAACGAGAAACCGAGAGACTCAGCAAGTTGATCAGCCAGCTTCTTACGCTCTCATCGATGGAAGCAATGAATCAGGTCAACAACTTTGGGCCCGTACTGCTTAATGAACTGATCCACCAGATGATTCCGGACGCCGAGTTCGAAGCCCAACAACGGCAGTGCACAGTTTCCTTTCATGCCGGCGCAGAATGCGTGATTCTGGGAAATCGCGAACTGCTCTATCGGGCTGTTGAAAATGTCCTGCGCAACGCCATCCGATACACGAAGGAGAATTCCGAGGTGGAAATTCGGCTGGCCATCGTTACCGAAGAAAAGGGTGGTGTAGCCGTACTCGAAATCAGCGATCGCGGGCCCGGAATTCCAGAGGGCGAGCTCAGCTCTATCTTTCAACCCTTCTATCGCGTGGATCGCGCACGCAGCGCGGAAACCGGGGGATTCGGTGTCGGACTTGCGATTGCAGAGCGTGCCGTGAAGCTCCACCACGGAGAGATGCGCGCATACAATCGCGCCGGCGGCGGTACAACAATTCGTTTACAACTTCCGCTTGCTGAGCGGTAATGATAGCCAAAGAGAAGGATTTCGAATTGCAAATCAGGTTGGTTGATCCGTTCTGAGACCTCACGGGCGCATAGTCGAGTAGCGGTCGAAAGGCCACTGGATCGTGTCATGCCTTGGGACACTGGAACGATGACCTTGGAATTGTGAGTATTGCTCGACAACAACGCCGGGCACGTGCGCAACGGGGTGCACACGTGCCCATTCTGGGGAAACGACCATCCATTCTCCAGGAGGAAAATGAGGCCGGAACGGCGATACTGGAATCGCATCTGTATCGCCACTATCCAGCGCCACCGCGTATCCTCCGCTACGCCGCGCTGGAGCTTGAGCTACCACCATCTGCCAATCTGTTTCTCCTTGCTACGCCCGTAGGCCAAAACGAGCTGACTAACTTCCGGGATGCACCGGCCCGTTCCCTCCATTACGAGCCTGACAGGTTAGTCGATAACAAGGGTCATCGAGGCGGTGGCGGTCAGGCTTGAGTCCGAGCTGTCTTGGCCATCGATCGTTAGCGTGTAACTGCCCGTCGGAATGCCCGATGTTCCCGCAGAAACAGTGACGGTCGAAGGCGAGACAGACAAGGAGAAGCTCTTGGAAGACGAACTGGAGCTTGATCCGCCGCAGCCGGAGAGGACAAAACCCAGAGCAGCAAGAGCCAGCATGCACGAGAGGGCGCGGATTCGACGGAAACGCCAGCCGATAAAGCCCGCCAGGAGTAATCCGGTCGAACCAAGAACCGGTGCCGTGATAGGGAGCATGGAGTTGGAGGAAATCTTGGCAGTTTTGGCATTGTGGAAGGTGTGCATCTTCCCGCTTCGGACCGAGGCACTGGAGCAATTCGCTGTGCCGGTGTAGAGTGTCAACGTTTCGCTCACCGCACTGGTGCCGCTCACCGTAGCGTCCAAGATGTCATAGCAGGCGTAGTCATGGAGATATGTGCTGGAAGTGGACAGTGACAAGTCCACTGTTCCGGTGTAGCCGCCCGACGGAGTTACGGTTACAGTAGTCGAGCCCGAACCGCCGGAGCCGGTACCAGAGGACGAGCCGATTGTGACTGTGGTCGTGCCGAAGGAAGCCGCAAATGTTGAATTGCCCGAGTACGTCGCAGTGATGACGTGCGATCCTGACGTAGTGGAAGAGAAGGTGTAGGTGGCCGAGCCGCTCGACAGCGCAAGAGACGATGTTTCGGTTGTGCCATCAACTGTGACGGTCAAGGTTCCGGTCGGGATTGTCGTGATGGAACTCGATTCTGGAGCCACCGAGATGGTGATAACATCGCTCGCGCCGGATGAGGGTGTGCTACTTGCCGCAGAGAGAGTGGTTGTACTGGCCTCCAGGGATGAGACTGAACTCGACGGCCACGCGGTGAGCAGGTTGTAGAGATCGACCGATCCAAGGCCGCTGGCCTCGTCGTATCCCGTGCCCGCATAGTATTCCGACTCGCCGGCCGATGAGCAGTAGCTCGATCCGGCGGTGCACTCATTACCTCCGCTGGTGATGTCATGAAAGGCGGATGCGTACGTTGTGGAATTAGCCGCCAACGTATACAGGGTCGAGTTGATCAGGCCCTGCCCAGTCGAATTCTCCTTCTGATTGATGAGGGCGAGCATTCCCGCGAAGATGGGCGCGGCGAAACTGGTTCCTCCCGCCACGGTCAGGTACTCATCGTTCGAGTCGCGAAATCCATCCGAACAACTGCCGGTGATACCGGTTGCGGTGGAATCGCTGGTGCAATAGAGATAGCCGGCATTGCTGGGAGAAGAATCAAGAGAAATGTCCGGCACCAGCCGATAGCTTCCCGAGGGAATGCCTGTTATACCGCTCTGCCAACTGGGTCTCGCAGTCAGGGTGCTCGTGCCTCCGCCTCCCGACGAGAGCGCGTCTTCTGCGCCATCTTCCGAGCCCACTGTGGCACTATCGTCGTTCCAAACCTGTTCTGGAATGTAAGACAGGGCGGAACTGATGACATCGCTGCCGCTTGCCGACTCCCAGTAAGTGGTATTGGAAGAGGACACATCGGCAGCCGGAAACTCGGTTCCGCCCATAGCCGTTGCATACGCGCTGCTGGCGGGATAATTGACGGCCAGTTCCTCCTCTTGCGCGGTAGGAGTCGTGTTGCTCGTGAGATCGGCGTAGCAAGCGGTGGATCCGTCGTCGCCCGCCGCCACGATAACACTCTGCCCCTGGCTGGCCCCTTGCTCCAGAATGGCCTCAAGGGTCGAGTAATCGCCGGAGTCCAAATCGGATTCGCATCCGCCGTAACTCATGCTGATGATCGGCGCAATTTTGGTATCGACTGCGTATTGGAGCGAGTCCCACACGTTGTAGTTGGAATTGTTGCCAACATAAACCAGGTAGATCGTCGCGCCTTTAGCGATTCCGCCGGAATACTCAAGATCGAGATCCGACTCCGCTTCGTCTCCAGAAGAAACCACCGCTGTTCCGGAGCCCGGTACCAGAACCAGCGCAGGATCTTTGACGGTAAGGCCAGCCGCGCTCTGGAAGTTCTCGATGTCCGATACCTCGATCTCCGACTGGCCTACTACTGCGATCGACTGACTGGTTCCCGTGTAGCCCGCGTTATAGGCCGCATTGATGTCGTAAATCGTGGCGACATCCTTCGGCGTCAGGTAGTGGTCGCCGGATTGGCTGGATGTAAAAGTTGGACTCACCTTGCTCGATTGCGCTGTACGAAACCGTACCTGTGGCTTCGGACGGAAATCATCGAGATTGCGCACGGACTGGACAACGCCTGAGAGCGCCGAGGGCACCGATATCGGCGTCGCATTGGCGAAATGAGTTTGGTTGTCGATTTTGTAGCTGTGGATTTCAGTTTGAAAGGCTGCCTCAGCCTGCGCTATCGTTCCGGAGAAACTGATGCTGTTGTGGCTGTTGGCAACGCGATCTATAGAGAATCCCTGTTGTTCAAGCCAGCTTTGGACTTTCGCGAGATCGTTGTCGCTCAAGCCGAAGAGGCTGGCGTACTCTGCGGGAGTAAGCCACTTGTGGTAGGACGCCGAGCCGGGCGTTTGTTGCGCTTTCACCAACGCATCGAGTTCGGCCTTCTGCTCCGCGGAAGGTTTGAAATACATGGTGACGCCGCTGATCTTGGTACCGCCGTTGGTGCGTCCAATGTCGTATTGTGCGGCAGCATGCGGATTCACGGTACCCGGAAGCAACACAACGGATTGTGAATCGATCTCCTGAGTCACGCGATCGGTGACCGTCTGCGCCAGAACGAGGGTGCAACCTGGAAGTAGCGTCACGAAAGCTATTCGAGCCAAAGACGGAATCATCTTCATACGCATTGTGCTTCACTTCCTTTTCGCAGACCTGCACGAACTACAAAGGTCAGACGAATTCCTTGCGAATTCCGCTTGTAAAGAAACGTAACGATATGTAACGGAGTACCATGTGTCTTCTCCCAATTCGACTCAACTCAGTGAAGCGGCAGAAGCAACATTGCGCCGGCCGCCTCCCGGTGAGTTAGGCGGACGATATGCGGAGTAACCAGAATTACCAGATCCAGACTGTCGGTTGTGTTCTGCCGATCCGTTGCATTGCTAAGACCGGGTATCTCGCTCAACCCGGGAATTCCAGTGATTGCTAATGAATCCTCTTTTGACATGGCGCTGGTAACGAGCGCACTTTCTCCGAGCCGCAGGGAGACGACACTTGAGTACTGCCGGCTCGCAAGCACAGGTATGTCATTGATGGTCGAGCCAGCAAGAGACTCCACCTTCAGATTCATATCCAGCGACACTTCATTTTCCCCTTCAACATGCGGCCTCACTTTCAGGGTCAGACCGAGATCCTCGTATTGGACCTGCGGAGTTGTGACCGTCGAGGAAGTGGAAGACGAACTGCTTGCCAGGGCTGTATAACTTGAAGTCATGATTGGATACCGCTCCCCACTGCGAAAAGTCGCTTCCTCTTGATCGAGAACGCGCAGCTGCATTTGGTTGAGCGATCTCACATCGGACGAGCTCAACAGCATATTGGCGCTTGTTGTATTCCATTCCGCGCCCGTCTCCGTCCATCCTCCGCCGAATAGCACGAGCGAACTATTGAAGACCGTCCCCGAGAGCTCTCCGGATGCAAGCAAGATCGCCAGGATCGCCGTATAGTCCCCCGCGCTCGCCAGGCCGCTGGAAATGATCTCGTCTACCAGGGTTGAATTATTTACGATGATGCTGTTGATCTGCGATTTAGCGTTGAACAAGGTTGCGGAGTTCGGCCGTACTACGCCGACATTCGGGCTCCTGGTCTTGTCGACCTCGTAAACGCCGACATCGAGCAAGATCTCGCTCCTTCCGGCCAGCAATTCCGCATAAGCCTGGTTCATTGCCTCAACTTGTGCGCCAGGGGAGCGAACAGTCATTTTGCTTTGGCCAGGCTCCACCACGCTGCGCTCCGCTCCGAAGACATTGCGCGCGATGTTCTGCATTTCGTTCAATTCGTTCGCGTTGAGGCCAGGAAAAGAGAAGGTTTCCATCACCTGCCTCTCATATTGAGTCCGGTTTGTCTTTGTGTCGGCGGCTGCAAGCACACGCTTTGAATCGAGTGGCACAAGAAAGGTATCGGTTGCGAGCTTCACCATGCTGGAGGCCTCTGTGAAGTCCACATCGTCAACATCGAAGCGTACGATCTGGCTCCGTACCGATGAATCCATCGCCACCTGAATCCCGTATGCATTCAACACCTGCCGAATCAGGCTCTGTTCATCCGCGCGTAAGTGGAAGCTGCGGCGTATGGTGTCCGGTGCAAGTGCGATAGGGACAGCCCCGTCAGCATCCTCCATGCTCAGCCTGGGCAGATCCGCAGCCTGATGAAGCGCTGGAACCGAGCCAGTCAAGGCCGGCGAACCGCTAACGATCGTAGCGGACGATGAAGCAGTGATTGCCTGTTGCGCTCCCACGCCAGACGCGAACGTTATCGCCACCAGCACTAATCCAGAGAGTTGCCTATTATCCATATTTCACCGCTCCCTGATTCAGAACCCATCATCTTCCATCCAATGCCGCGCGCACTTTCAGTAGCGCCCGCGAAAGGTGCGCTTTCACGGCACCCACTTTCAGGCCGGCGGCTTGCGCAATTTCTCTTAACTCCATGTCTTCCACAAAACGCAACAAGAAGACCGTTCGCTGCCGCTCGCTGAGGCAGTCGACTGCTCTCCAGACCTTTCCCACCTGCTCGCGGGCCAGCACGTGTTCCTCGGGCGAACGCTCACTGCTCGGTAGCCACTCGCTGGCCTCGTCCATATCCACCGCGCTGGTGCGTGTCTGTCGCCAAAACTGCATCCGCCGGTTTCGCCAGTGGTCCTTCTCCAGGTTGATGGCAATGCGCATCAGCCAGGTCATCACGCTCGACTCGTCACGAAAGCTCAACCAGTTGCGGTACGCCCTCAGGAAACAGTCCTGAGTCAGCGTCTCAGCTAGATCCGCGTCGCGCGTTGAGGCCAGCAGAAACCGAAAGATCCGCGGCCGGTGGGTCTCAACGATAGTGGAAAACCTCTGCGCGGCGGGACCAGGGCGCACTGCTCGACTATCTCGCTTTGCCTGAATTAGCTTCTCCTTCATTGCCCAGTCTCCAACTGCGTCCACGCATTTATCCAGGGCGCATACACCTCGTACGAAAACACTGCAGGACACCGTTCCTTGCGCATCGGCCGGTGGCCTGGAGATTCCCCTGCTGTTCGATCCTCTCCAATTGCTGCCCCTGAACTGTGCGCATGACTCACCTGTGATCGCTCTGCGACGAATCCTTGGCTGCAGGAACCTCCCGGATTTGGACTGCCTTATCTGTTCCCGTGTCAATCTGGCGCCCTGCGTCTGTCTCCGATCCCGGAACGCGGACGATATGGGGAACGATCATAAAGACCAACTCATCATCGTCAACTTCATGCTTCTGCGTGGTGAAGAAATATTTCATGAAAGGAATCTGCCCAAAGCCAGGCCATCCGCTTACCGTTTGGCTCACCGATTTCTTTACCAGGCCCGCAAGAATGCTTGTTTCGCCGTCTTTCAATCGAATGGTCTGCTCCGCCTTCTCTTGGCTGATGATTGGCTCATCCACATCGTCAATAGTTTCGGTTCCCGATTCTGAGGAGACTTCCACACTCAGCTTCAGCGTCACCTCCCGGTCACTGTGGATAGTCGGAGTCATCTCAACATTTACGCCTACGTCGAGATACTGGAACTGGGTTTCCGCCGCCGCAGAGGTTGAGGACGAGGCTAAAGTGTATGTACCGGTTGCCACGGGAAGTTTCTCACCGAGTTTGAGTGTCGCCTTCTGACCATCCACAGCGCGGAGGCGCGGGCTCTGGAGAATCCGCGTATCTGAGTCGGTGAGCAGGAACTGAACTGCTGCTGTTCCAACTGAGATGCTGTAGGACGAGTTCCTGCCGATCTCGTTCAGCGTCTGTGACGATCCTGAACTGACCGTCAGCGAAGTTGGAGGAGAGAGGCCGATCTCACGGATTTTGTCGCGGCTTACCTCCATTACGGTGATATCCACCAGGACTTCCGGTTTTGGCATGTCGAGGCCCGCGATCAGCACCCTCGCCAACATAAGCTCATCAGGTGTACCGCGCATAATTATGGCGTTTTGGCTGGCCACTCCGAAGAGTTTTGCTGTCGGAAGTACGTTGCGGATGCCTGTCTGAATATCGTTGAAGTCATTTTGCTGGGAGACATTTTTCAAATAAAAGATCTGGACAGCCTGTTGGCTCAGTGCCTGCCGTTTAGGCCTGGTATCCTGTGCCACGAAAATCGTATTGTGGGTAACAGGTTTCCAGAAGGTATTAGAAATCTCGCCTATGATCCCTAATGCCTCTGTCGCCGTCACGTCCTTTAGATCGACCTGAATGCGCTTCGATGTATAGTCCGGATCGAAGAGCACGTTGATACCCGCGCTTTTGCCAACGGCTTGGTACACAACCTTGCTGTCTTCGGTCATGCGCAATGTATTGGGTTCATTTGCGGGAATGTCCAGACTGACGGGAGACGCAGGATTCATGGACGCACGCTCAGCGCTCGCACCCGTCTCCTCCTGTCGATTCTTCCGGTGAAGCTCATTTTGAATTTTCCGAACGTCGGAATCCGCCAATTCGTTACTGGGATCGATGTCCAGAGCTTTCAGAAAAGCCGCAAGAGCAGACGGAAGATTATCTCTTGCAGCGAACTTCT
>Ga0181517_10006411_pt1 | contig 10086 bp, 4 predicted proteins | sample PEATcosm2014_Bin_31_FD_119748 | JGI IMG/M metagenome (GOLD analysis project Ga0181517, IMG submission 119748) | Peatland microbial communities from MTU Mesocosm Facility, Houghton, MI, USA - PEATcosm2014_Bin01_30_metaG | ecosystem: Environmental > Terrestrial > Soil > Wetlands > Peat | place... | reverse complement strand
GCAGCGGGTACGTCTTGTTATGCCTTACTGTAGTAGCCTTTCCTGCCAACACCGACTGCTGCAAACGTGGTCCACTCGGGGTTTACGTCCTCGGGCTCTGGGATTGTTGGACGCCAAACGCTCATTTCCAGCAGGGGGAAAATATAGCTGTATCCAATCTCTCGGGCGTTCGGATCAAATGGAGCATCTCGGGAAACCAAGGCGACGAGATCGTTCGCCGATAACCCGAACACGTCGGAGCCCTTGTAGTTCACAGACAGGTCTGGGGATTTGGACAGCTCGATGTACTCCACCCGATCGTTCTCGTCGAAGAATAGCTGGAAGGCATTTCCGTGATAGGCGTCCACATCCGGCATGTTCGGCGCTTTCTTGAAGGAAACCGGCTTCGCTGCCATGTGTTCCCTCGACTCCGCTCGGGTCATGCCCAGGAGAATCGGACGGACACCAACGAGCGGTTCAAGCGAATACCGAGTGATGGCCATAGCTCCTCTTCCCTTGCATAACGGGGTTCTACCTCACATCAGGCTTGTCACCGCTTGCCGCATTGTACTTCCACAGCGATACCTGTGGCAATCGCCGGGTCAAATTCGCATTTCGGTCTACCGTCATTGGGGGGCGTGACACGACTACCAGCAGATCGGCATGAAACGCCGAGGCGGCATCATCCATCGGATTGAGCTGGTCCGCAGTCCTTTCAATTCTGGGTCCGCCGCAACACCAAGCAATCGCTCAAGCTCCCCGAGGCCACGGCCACCGAGATCGCCGAATCAAGGCCGCCTGGGGCTGGTTGGCACGCTGGCGGAGCAGGGTCCGCCAGGATTCGCTATCCTGCCAGATTTGCCCACGCAACTCGGTGAAAAGTGATAAGCCGATTTCCTGGAGGAACATCACGCGGATTCGAAGGCAGTTGAACGCCGGCTCGACTATAAGATTTGGATAGTCGCCTGCATGGAGCGACAGGATCGGCGGCCCGATCCTCCAGGCGGCGACGCGCCAAGAGCCTGCTGGCCGCGCCACGTGGCAGGCGATATACTGACCAGCATGGCCGACCGCACGAAACCCCGCTGGTATCACCCCACGCCGGATCGGCTGATCCTGGCCCTGCTGGTCGTGCAGTGCCTGCTCTGGCTCTCGCAGCGGTTTCAGTGGTTCGGCTTCAATCACCATAAGGGCTGGACCGTGCTGATCGCCGTGGCGGCGGTCGGCGCCACGATGCTTGTAATGCTGCTGTGGTTCATCGGCGGGCTGCTCTTCCGCTGGCGGTTCCAGTTCCGCATCCGCTCGCTCTTAATCTTTACCGTTGTCGTCGCCATCCCGTGCAGTTGGCTGGCGGCCCAGATGAAGAAGGCTCGGGAGCAGAAGGCGGCAGTTGTGGCGATTGCGAAACATGTTAGAGCTATGGGAAGCGCGTACGATTATGAATTTGACGCGTCCGGAAACTACTTGCCAAACGCAAGACCACCAGCGCCAGTCTGGTTGCAAAGCCTGCTGGGGGATGATTTCTTTGGGCAAGTTGCATCTTGACATTCTGGGGCCCCCAACTCACCAATGCTGACCTGGAGCATCTCAAGACGCTGAACACACTTCGACTTCTTTACCTTTACACTACCGATGCCACTGACGCTGGGCTCGAACATCTTAAGGTGCTAGACCAACTTCAGTATCTGCATATTGAAGCAGCGCAAATCACGGACGCCGGTGTCGAGAAACTCCAGCAGGCGCTGCCGAAGTGCAGGATCTTACACTTCCAATGACTCGACCGCCGGCGTCCATCCATCCTCGGCTCTCACTCGCGTTTGCGGGTATGAAAGCCCTTGCAACCGGCCGCACGAACCGCTCGCGAGAGCGGGTGCAGCAGAATGCAAGGCTGATCGTTGGGCGGCGGTGCCCGGTGGTGCGAGTCGAGCCATGCCTAGGCCTCCGCCAACGATAGCCGAACGGGGCCAGCAGCAACCAGTTGCCGACGCCCTCATTTGCAGTCCGCCCACGTCCTGCCCGCCTTTACTTCGACCTTCAGGGGCACCATGAAGCGAGCGGGCACGGCAAAGTCACCGGCGAGCGGTTGGGGATTGAATACTTTGCACTGCCTCCGAGAACGCGTGCATGCAACCTGACCAGAGGCGAGATACCGACCCTTGTTCGTCATGCTCCAGTTTGAGAATGATGCCCATAAGACAGATTGCGGCACATAGCACTATCGTGCGGCACGTTGAATGTATTGCTTTTCCCCTGGGGACTTCCGTCTTATGACACCGCACGTACCATTCCATCCACATCGCTTTTATGCGAGACCACTTGCAGTGCTCGGGCCACGTTGGTCTCTTGTTCCATTCGCTAAGGCCCATTTGCGCTGGCTTCTGTGTCGAAAGGCCGGTCGCTGCCAAAGCAATAGCTCCGGCGATCAACAGGAAGACAATCGCGGTAGTTGACATCGACTTTGGCTCCTTGGCTTCGACGTTTTGACCAGAGTAGAGAATCTAAAGACGGGAAAAAGGCAACGGATCGCAACCAATCTTGGTGTCAGCCGGGAAACCGCGGTAGGTCGTTCCCGTTACACATGACCGTACCTTTCCTGCGACTGCTGGCAAAATGGATTCACTGCTTAAACATAGGACAAAACTGACGGTGGGGACTCCGTTCGAGTCGGGCCAAGCAAGCGCGGGGGGGGATGTTAAGCGGAACAACCACTACAATCCTCATGGCTGGCTGGGCAGTGGGCTTCGATTTACGTTCGCAAGTACGGCACAAAGGCCGATCGCAAGTACCTGGAGAAGATCATTCATGATCAAGAGTCGGCGACGCCGCAAAACGGCGTTCCCCGCACGTTCGACAACGGCGCAAACGAATTCACCTATATGGGAAAGTTCGTAGGTCCGCATCACGCGTACACCGGATGTTGACGACGCCCTCATTTGCACTCCGCCCACGTCCTGCCGGTCTTCGTCTTCACCTTGAGCGGCAGGCTGAAGCCGGAAGGCGTGGTTTCCATCGCCGCGACGACGACCTGCCGGGTCTCCTCGACCGGCTTCCGGAATTCGCGTCGATTGAGTTTCGAAGCCTCAACCGACCGCGTTCGTTAGAATTTGGCTGCTGCGCGCCATCATGCTGGACCAGCCGCCGCCGAGGGATATAATTAGTGCCAACCGTACTTGTAAAGTCCGTGCCGTCGAGTCTTTCCCGCACACTTTGCTTTCGCGACCGAGGACAAAATCCCTGTGGAGCCAGAACCGCACGAGGAATCGTCTTTCACGCCGTTGTCGCAGGTCCAGCGGATCGATCAGGTTTGCGACCAGTTCGAGGCCGCTTGGAAGGCCGGGCCACGCCCGAGATTCGACGATTTCCTGGCCGAAGTCCCGCCCGCCCATGGGCCTGACCTGCTCCGCGAACTGCTGATTCTCGATCTCGACTATCGTAGACAGCTTGGGGAAAGCCCGACGCTGGAGCAGTACCGCTCAGAATATCCGGCACTCGAACTCGATCGGTTCGCTGAGCTGTTTACCGAGAGACCACAGCCGGCATCATCGAGCCCTGCGGAAACGACGCTCCAGTTCACCCTGTCCGAAACGGAGACGCCCCTCGGTCAGCCCTCTCGTATTCGCTACATGGGCGACTATGAATTGCTCGCCGAGATCGCCCACGGCGGCATGGGCGTGGTCTATAAGGCCCGCCAAGTGTCGCTCAACCGCGTGGTGGCGGTGAAGATGATCCTTGCCGGACAGCTTGCCACGAAGGCCGACCACGATCGCTTCCATGCCGAGGCCCAAGCCGCGGCCCTGCTCGACCATCCCAACATCGTGCCGGTTTTCGAGGTCGGCGAGCACGAGGGACAACACTACTTCTCGATGGGCTATGTCGATGGTCAGAGCCTCTCGGCGCGTTTAGCCGAAGGACCGCTGCCGCCGAAGGATGCGACGGAACTGGTGGCCGTGGTGGCGGAGGCGGTCGAATATGCCCATCGGCTGGGGGTCATCCATCGTGACATCAAGCCCTCGAACATCCTCATCGATTGCAACGGCCGCCCGCGGGTGACCGATTTCGGTCTGGCCAAGCGGGTCGGCAGCGACTTGACGATGACGGGACAGGTCTTGGGCACGCCCAGCTACATGCCGCCCGAGCAGGCGGCCGGGCAGATCAATGCCGTAGGTCCAGCGGCCGACGTCTATGCCCTGGGCGCAACGCTCTATGCGGCGCTGACGGGCCGACCGCCCTTCCAGGCTGCCACGCCGCTGGAAACCCTGAAGCAGGTGATCGAGCGCGAGCCGGTGCCTTTGCGGCAGCTCAACGCGGCCGTGCCGCGCGACCTGGAAACCATCGTGCTGAAGTGCCTGGAGAAATCGGTCCCGCGGCGATATGCGACCGCCCAGGCCGTGGCCGATGAACTGCGGCGTTATCTGGAAGGTCGGCCGATCGTCGCCCGCCCGGTGGGGCGATGGGAACGTGCCTGGCGGTGGTGCCGGCGGCAGCCGGTCGTGGCCGGGTTGACGGCGGCCGCCGTGTTGCTGATGGTACTGGTTGCCGTGGCCAGCACGGTTGGCTACGTGAGCACTTCGCGGGCATTGCGCCGGGTCGAAGATGCGCAGCGGGAACGTGCCTTGGCGCAAGTCGATGCTTTGCGGAGGGCGGAAATCTCTCAGGTGCCCTACCTGATCGAGGGCCTGAAGCCCTTCCGCGCGGAGATCGAGCCGCAACTCCGCCAGTCACTCCAGCAGCCAGATTTGGACGAGAAGGAACGGCTGCGGCTGAGCCTGGCGATGGTTGCGGAGGACGCGGGGAAGGTGCCTTACCTCTACGATCGGCTGCTGATTGCCGAGCCAGCAGAATTGCTCGTGATTCGCGATGCGCTGCTGCCGTACCGCGACGAATTGGTGGCCCGCTTGTGGCGGGCTGCCGGGGATTCGGCGGCGGACAAAGACCGCCGCTTCCGCGCGGCCTGCGCCTTGGCGGCGTATGCGCCCGATGATCAGCGGTGGAAAAAGGTTGGCGTCGAAGTGCCGGCGAAACTGATTACCGAGAACTCGCTCGTGCTTGGCAAATGGATTGATGACTTGCGTCCTGTTTCTGCGTTCCTGGCGGCGCCGCTTGCCGACATTATCCAAGATGAAACGATCAACGAAACGAGGAGGATTACTGCCTGCGAGGTTGTGGCCGCTTTTGCGGCGGATGATCCCGGCCAATTTCAGGAGTTAGAGAAGCGGTTGGCAATGCCAATGCCCGGCACCGCTAACGATGAACAGAAGATCCGATTGGCAAAACAGCAAGCGAATGTTGCAGCGGCTCTACTGCGCATGAACCAATATGGAAAAATGCGAGAAGTCCTGAAGCAAAAGGAAGACCCTTCGGCACGAAGTTACCTGATCCATCGTTTACGCCCGTGGGAAATCGACCCCAAGGTTATCTGGAAACGGTTGGAGACGGAGAAGGACGTCTCGATCCGCAGAGCTTTGGCGCTCGGCCTGGGTGAAATGGACCCGGGCCAACTAGCGCCTGCTGAACGAGAATCCGTGATTTCGCAGTTGGTCCAATGGTATCGCAATGACCCCGATCCTGGCATGCACGGCGCCACAGAATGGCTGCTGCGTCATTGGAACCAGGAGGCAAGGATTGCTGCGGTCACAAAGGAGTTGCCAACGGGAAAGGTGGTAGGAAATCGACTTTGGTATACGACCGGCCAAGGGCAGACGATGGTGGTGGTTCCCGGCCCCGTGGAATTTCTTATGGGTTCACCGCCCGCCGAATCGCAAAGGTCGGCTGACGAGAAATTGCACCTGACGCGGATCGGACGCACGTTTGCCGTCGCTGCGAAGGCGGTGACGTTTGAACAGTTCTTGCGTTTTCGAAAGAGCTTCAATTGCGATCGGCAGTACGCACCAACCGGCGATTGCCCGTCTAATTTTGTAATATGGTATGAGGCGGCAGAATACTGCAATTGGCTGAGCGAACAGGAGAAACTACCGCCGAATGAGTGGTGTTACGAGCGGAACTTTGATGGCAAATTTGCGGCAGGCATGAAGCTGGCTCCGAACCACCTGAAGCGCACCGGTTATCGCCTGCCCACCGAGGCAGAATGGGAATATGCGTGCCGTGCGAGAACCGCGACGAGATGGTACTGTGGCCAATCCGAGGAATTACTGGCAATGTATGGTTGGTACTCGAAGAACTCTAGCTGCAGAACGTGGCCGGTAGGGAGCTTGAAACCCAACGAATTCGGGTTGTTCGATATGCACGGGAACCTGTGGGCATGGTGCCACGATAGCCCTCGCTCTTACGACTCAGGACAAAGTGGCAAGGCTGCCGAGGATAGCAATGATAGCTCCGTTATCACCGACGCGAGCGACGTTGTTTTTCGGGGCGGAGGGTTTGGCAATCTGCCCAGGAACCTCCGCTCAGCCGACCGGCGCGGGAGCCGACCCAGGTTCCGAAACAACGATGTCGGTTTCCGCGTGGCGCGGACCATGCCCTGAGCCCATCACGGATTCTCGCCCCAGATGCGGCGGATGACCTGCCGCTTGCGTTCCACCGCTCGCTCGCTGCAGCCGAGCTGCCGGGCGATCTCGGCCTTTTCGCGGCCTCCCAGCTTGCCCTGGGCGACTTGCTTTTGCACGGGGTCGAGTTGCTCGACTGTCCATCGCGGATAGTCGCTGGGAGGCATGCAGGGCAGAAGCGGCAGCTCGATCCAGGACGCGGCCAACTCCGTGCAATCGCGTCTGCAACCAGTTGACGCCGCCCTCATTTGGGTCGGGGTCAGGCTTACGCTGCGTACTTTATAAGGTAAAGTACACAGCGTAAGCCGACCCCGCGACGAGACCCCCCGACGTACGTTTGGATATCGGCAGGTGGCTTGACGATCCATGCCTCGCCATCAGGCAAGGGATTTCTCCGCAGACCACGTTCGAGTTTGAGGTAGAGTTGGAGCGACTTTTTCGGGAGATTGGCTGTGGTTGACACCGTCAACGCCCGGTGGATTCTAAGAAATCAGTGTGCCCACCTTTCCGCCCACCGCGACTTGCCAACTGCCAGAAAATAACCTAGGGTTTCAATGCCGTTGCGATGCAGCTTACCGTTTGGTTAGCTGGCGACGGACATAGCCACGCAAGCCTCACACTCGTCTTGACTACGCGCGGCTCGACCCGACTTATCTGCACTGTCTCCTCCGCACCGTTCGGCACGCGGAAAAACGATCGTCTAACGTCCCGCTTGTCTCTGCGCACATTGCCCAGGAGCCATGCCATGACTACGCGCTTTTCGAAGTCTCGCGCCTCGCGTTTCACCAATAAAGCAGCCGCCCGCAAGCGCGCGTTGTGCTGCGAATGGCTCGAACCGCGGACGATGCTCAGCGCCAATCCTTTGGCGGCCCTGGGGGCGACGGCATCGGGGCCCCCGACCATCTCCCACATTACCATCAGCAACAATCTGGCGGTGTCGGGCAAGACCGCCGCCATTTCCGCCTCGGCCACCGACCCCGCCGGTGAATCCCTCACCTATACCTGGTCGGCAACGACGGTGCCCAGCGGCGGCAGCGTGTCGTTCAGCAGCAACGGCACCACCGCCGCCGCCAGCAGCGTGGCCACCTTCAACGAAGCGGGCGTTTATGACCTGACGGTGACCGTTGTCGACACGGCGAAACTCTCGTCGAGCAGCACCGTGGCGGTCGACGTGAATCAAACGCTCAGCAGCCTTTGCGTGAGCAACGCCAGCACGAAAACTGTCGTTAGTTCCAACACCCCGGTCACCATCAGCGGAACCAGCGAAGCGCTAGCGGTGCAGGGACTCGACCAATTCGGCAACGTGTTGACCACGCAGCCGACCCTCACCTGGTCGGCCACCACGGTTCCCAGCGGCGCACAGCAGCCGGGCTTCAGCATCAACGGCAAGACCGTGACCGTTACGTTCCACAAGGCCGGCAACTACCTGCTGCTGGCGACTGCCAACGACGGCGAGGGGCACACCGCCACCGCCTCGCAGACGGTGATCGTGGACCAGGCGGCGACGGGTATCGGCTCGGGCGCGGCCGCCACGGTGACGGTCAACGCCACCAGCCAGCAGTTTACCGATCCGGCGGTTCTCGACCAGTTCGGCACCGCCATGGCGACTCAGCCCGGCTACACCTGGGTGGCCAGCCTCTACCCCGGCGGCGCCACGGTACCCACTTTCAGCACCAGCGGCACGACCACCACCGCCGCTTTCCACAAGGCAGGCACCTACTATCTGAAGGCCTCCGTAAACGGCGTCAGCACTCTCGGGTTCAATACCACGGTCACCGTGAACCCGGTGGCTACCAATGTGGTGATCCCGGCCACGACGGTGACAATCAATGGCAAGAGCCAGCAGTTCAGCAATCCGGCGGTTCTCGACCAGTTCGGCGTAGGCATGGCGATTCAGCCCAGTCTTACCTGGGTGGCGACCACGCTTCCCGGCGGCGCGCAAACGCCGGCCTTTAACACCAGTAGCACAGGCACCACAGTAACTTTCACCAAGGCCGGCAGCTACGGTCTGAAGGCCTATGTCACCAACGCCAGCACGGTCGCGTGGAACATCACGGCAACGGTGAACCAGCTAGCGACGAGTTTAGCCTCGGTCCCGGCCACCACGGTGACCGTCACCGGCACCAGTCAGCAGATTAGCGATCCGGTGGTCGACGACCAGTTCGGCAACGCGATGGCCACTCAGCCCGCTTACGGCTGGTACGCCACCGCGTGCCCCAACGGCGCCACGGTGCCGGCCTTCAGCACCAGCGGCGCCACGACCACGGTGGTTTTCAGCAAGGCCGGCGCCTACGGTCTGAAAGCCTACGTGACCAGCGCCAGCACTCTTACTTTCAGCACCACGGCAAACGTGACGCAGACGTTTTCGGGCATCGCCGTATCGCCGGCCTTGGCCGCTATCGTGCCCGGAGGCACCCTGCAATTCACCGCGCAGGAAGTGGACCAATTCTACAACGCCCTGACGACGCAGCCCGCGTTCACCTGGTCGGCCAGTGTGGGCACGATCACCACGGCGGGGCTTTACACCGCGCCCGGCACCAGCGGCACCGCCACGATTACGGCCAAGACCGGCACGCAGAGTGCCAGCGCCAGCGTGAGCATCAACGGCTCGAACTCGTTGGGGCTCGTGGACCAGACGCTGGCAAACCTCGTGCTGACCCTGGACGCCGACGGCTCGATCAACCGGCTGGACATGATGCAGATTCTCCGCAGCGTGGTGGCCAACGGCTCGCAACTGAGTGCGACCGACCTGACCGACCTGCGGACCATTGACACCACCGACGCCGCGAAGTTGAACATCCCCGGCTACGTGCAAGTGCTGGCCGGCGACGTGCTCAACAGCAACCCGGCCAACCTCAACTACCAAGGTGCGGCCCTGGGAAACCTCGTGGCCGGCAGCAGCGCCGCGCAGGTCGACGATCTGGTGAACAAGTGGTTTATGGGCACCGACCTGCCCAACTCGGGCAATTCCCTGTTCGTCTACGAACCGGCCTCGGGCACGTTATTCGGCCCCAGTGGCAAGCCGGCGATCGCCGACGAATTTCAGGGCGCGCTGGGTGACTGCTACTTTATTTCCTCGCTGGGGACCATTGCCCAGAGCAATCCCACCGCCATCGAGAACATGTTCATCAATAACGGCGACGGCACGTATACGGTGCGTTTCTACACTGGCACGTACGGCATCTCGACCAACAGCAACGGCAGCACCAGCGACGGCTTTATCAACGGCGTCGGCACGGCCGACTATGTGACCGTCAACAACATGCTGCCCACCTACAACGGACGGCTTGTGTTCGCCGATTACGGAAACAGCTACACCGCCGCCAACGACCTGTGGATCCCCCTGGCCGAAAAGGCCTATGCGCAGTGGAACGAGACCGGCAAGGAAGGACGCGACGGCGTCAACGGCTACGCCGACATCCAGGGCGGATGGATGGCCACGGTCGACGCACAAGCGCTCGGTTACAATGCCACCGACTACTCGTTGACGACCGGCAACCAACAATACATCGTCGCCGCGCTGGCCGCCGACGAGGCGGTGACGGCCGGCACCCTCAGTTCGTCGAATTCGAACGACACGCTCCCCTACGGACTATACGGCTGC
>Ga0181517_10006410_pt1 | contig 10088 bp, 12 predicted proteins | sample PEATcosm2014_Bin_31_FD_119748 | JGI IMG/M metagenome (GOLD analysis project Ga0181517, IMG submission 119748) | Peatland microbial communities from MTU Mesocosm Facility, Houghton, MI, USA - PEATcosm2014_Bin01_30_metaG | ecosystem: Environmental > Terrestrial > Soil > Wetlands > Peat | place... | reverse complement strand
TCCCTCGCCGTCGGCCGCGGGCAGAGGGACATGGTGACCGACGCTCCGGTGCAGCTGCTCTTCGTGGTCGACGTCCACCGCCTCTCCCACACCGAGGGCTTCCAGGAGCCCGGCCTGCAGGACCCCGAGGTCCAGAGGTCCTACTACTACGTCGACACCGGGCTCATCGCGGGCAACGTCTACCTGTTCGCGGCTTCGCACGGGCTCGCGTGCTGGTTTCACAACTGCGACAGGGTCGGCCTCGCGTCGAAGCTGAAGCTGCGCGCCGAGCAGCGGGTGCTGTTCGGACAGACGGTCGGCTACGCCGAGCGGCGGTGATGCTGCGCGTCGCTGCTCCCGCCGTCGCATGAACCGGCGCCTCCTCAAGATCCGGCGTCACGTCGAGAGCTGGGGCGTGATGATCCTCGCCGCGCTCGTCGTCGCCTGCAGAGCGCCAGCGTATCGCGGCCCGGTCTCTCCCCACTTCGACGGCGAGCGCTTCCACAACGAGCCCGCCGCTCCCCACCCTGGCTTCTGGAGCCTCCTCGGCTGGCAGCTCACCTCCGACCGCATCGCGTGGCCTGACTGGGTCGACTGGCGTCCCGGGCAGGGGCCGACGAAGCCCCCCGCCACGGTCGGCGACGACGTCCGGGTCACGTGGGTCAACCACAGCACGATGCTCATCCAGATGCACGGGGTGAACATCCTGACCGATCCCGTCTGGTCCACCAGGGTCGGTCCTGCGTCGTGGCTCGGCCCGAGACGGCATCACGACCCTGGAGTTCGCTTCGAGGACCTGCCGCACATCGACGCGGTCCTCATCAGTCACGACCACTACGATCACCTGGACCTGCCGACCCTCGAGCGCCTCGTGGCGCGCGACACACCAACGGTCTTCGCCGGACTGGGCAGCGGCTCGCTGCTCGAGAGCGCCGGGGTTCGCCCTCACGTCGAGCTCGACTGGTGGGAGTGCCGGGCCGTCGGCCAGGCCCGCGTCTGCGCCCTGCCGGCGCAGCACAACGGCCGCCGCGGCCTCTCCGACGGGAACCGGAGGCTCTGGGTGAGCTACTGGGTCGAGACCGCCTCGGGGTCGGTCTACTTCGCGGGGGACACGGGCTTCGGGCCGCACTTCGAGCGCATTCGCGAGCGAATGGGGGCGCCCTGCGTGGCGCTCCTGTCGATCGGCGCCTACTTGCCGCGGTGGTTCATGGCGAACAACCACATGGCGCCGGTCGACGCCGTGCGCGCCCACGACGTGCTCGGGGCGCAGACGAGCATCGCGATGCACTTCGCGACGTTCGAGCAGTCGGACGAGGGGATGTACCAGCCGGCAGGCGATCTGCGGCGGGCGCTGGCCCTGGGGACGCACGCTCCGTTCGTGGTCCCCGAGTTCGGAGAGGAGCGCGCGGTGGCGTGCCGGACACGCCGCTCCGTGCCGTGATCTCGCGTCAGAAGCAGTCGCTCCGATCGACGCTCGCCCACACCGGAGCGCGACCCGAGCACGAGAGCCAGGCGTGCCCGCTGACCGCACGCTCGTTCTGACCGGCGGACTCTCGGCCTTGACCTCACGCCCGAAGACGAACACACCTTGCGGGTGCTCGCGCTCAGCCTCGCCGACCTCGAACGTGAAGCCGACGGGCTCGACGCGCTGGTCTCGCGGACGGCGGACATCGACACGTTCTGCTCCTCCACCGCATGGGCGCTCCCCGCCCACCGCGCGCTCATGCCCCCGCGAGACATCTTCTGTCGCAGGGGGGAGCACGGGTGGGTGGTGCTCGCGCACCGTCGGCACGAGGCAGGCTGGTGCAGCCTCGAGCCGCTCGAGGCGGGGTGGCTCCTCGGCTGTCCTTTCGCGTTCGACGGGGATCCGAGGGCTCTCGCGCGCGACTTCGTCGCCGATTGCGCGCGCTCGGCCCCGCTCGATGTGCTGTGCCTGTCGGGGATCGTCGTGGGCTCTCGCCTGCTGCGCGACGTCGTCGCGGCGCTCGACGTGCGTTACCACCTCGATATCGAGGGGGTTCCCCGCACGCGCCGCTACCGCGCCGACCTGCGCGGGGGGGTGGACGGGTTCCTCTCGCGACGCTCGCCCGGCTTCCGGGCCAAGCTCCGGCAGGCAGAGCGCAAGGCGGCGCGCCTCGGGGTCCGCTTCGAGCCGGTGCTCGTACGTGACGAAGGCGAGGCATCGGCGCTGCACGCGCGCGCCATCGCCCTGGAGGCGCGCAGCTGGAAGGGGCTCGAGGGCGACGGGCTCGCGGTCCCCGCGATGGCCGAGTTCTATCGCCAGATGCTCCCCGTCCTCGCGCGGCGCGGAGCGGTGCGCGCCCAGGTCGGTCGCCACGAGGGGCGCGACGTCGCCATCATCCTGGGCGGGGTCATCGACACGCCCGACGGGCTCACCTATCGAGGCCTGCACTTCAGCTTTGACGACGGCTACCGGGGCTGGTCGCTCGGCAACCTCGCTCAGCTCGCGCAGATCGCCGCGCTCTCGGCCGAGGGGGTCGTGCTCTACGACCTCGGGTCAGAGGTCGACTACAAGCGCCGCTGGGGCGAGATCACCGTCGAGACCACGACGATCGTCGCGCTCCCGTTCGGCACGTAGGCAGGCACCCCTGCTGCACGTCGCGACCGCGGGACCTCTGCGTGGCTCCGTCAGTAGACGTCCGAGCCGCTGTCGCTCGGATGCACGGTGCCCGGGCAGGACGGCGTCACCGACTGGAAGCACTGCGACGTCGCCGTGTCGCAGCAGTTCTGGGAGCCCGACGGAGCCGCAGGGCAGGTGCTCTGGCACTGGGCGTTGGTGGTGCACCTCGAGGGGCAGGTCATGGCGTCGCCGACCCCCGTCCCGCTGCCGGACCCCGTGTCGGGAGCGCCGGTGTCGTAGCTGGTGGCCTGCCAGACGTCCTGCGTGCTCGCCTCCGGGTAGCCCGAGCCGGGGTGCTTCACGGTGTGGGCGTCGGGGGGCATGATGTGCATCCCGGTGTCGTCCACCGCGACGTCCGTGAGGACCGAGCCATCCACGACGTACGACCCGATCGTGTCGCCGTTGCCGCCGCATGCCGGGACGATGACGACCGCTAGCCCTGCGACCAGGCCGAACGCTCTGACCATCTTCGACATCCGACGACCTCCACACAAAGTATGCCACACCTGCGGTCGGGTTTCTGAACCCCCCCCTATTTCATGGGCCCAGCAGTCGTTCGACCTCGTTGCGGTAGGCAGACGTCGGCCAGCGCATGAGGAAGGCGTCGCGGGCGGCGCGGGCCTCGGGGACGCGACCGAGGCGTGCGAGTGCCAGGATGCGGAGCAGCTCGCGCTCGCTCGTGAGCGCGCCGTCGGGGAAGTGTCGCTCGTGATCGGCCACGCGCGCGAGCGTGTCGTCGGGGTTCGAGTCGAGCGACCGGCGGGCCTGCGCGAGGATCTCGTGCTCCTGGACGACCGGGTCGGGGGCGCGCGTCGAGGGGAGCGCGGCGCCTCCTGTCCTGCCGGGGCGCGAGGCGGATGGGCGTGACGTCGTGTCCTGGGGCGAGGACGCCGGCGCTGCCTGCGGCGTGTCGGTGCCGGCAGGCGCGGGTTGCGTCGCCGGCGGCTCCGGGGGGGTGAGAGGCTGCCAGGCCGGCGTCGCCTGCGTGACGGGAGCAGAAACGTGTGAGACGGCGGGGCGATGCGTACCGTGGACGACCGCGATCGTGACCCCACCCGCCACGAGCGCGCCGATGACGGCGTGCGGAATCAGCGAGGCGCCCGCGGGGGCCGTGGAGGCGAGCTGAGGCCCGAGGCGTGCGGCGATGGCCTGCAGACGCGCCGCGTCGCCCACGTCCGCGCGTGCCGCCTCGACCACGAGCGCGAGGTCGGGGGGCAGCCGGGGGGTGGGCGGATCACCGGGTCGCATCGCTCAGCCTGTCTCCCGCATCCGGGTTCGAGCCTCCTCGAGCTGCTTGGTCGCCGCCCCGAGTCGTGAATAGACCGTCTGGAGCGGACAGCCAAGCGCTTCGGAGATCTCGCGGAGGGTCAGCTGCTCAAGGAAATAGAGGACGATGACCTCTCGCTTCTGCTCGTCGAGCTGATCGAGCAGCCAGAGCAGCTCGTGCCGGGCCTGCATCTGTCGCCCCAGATCGCGAGGATCGTGCGGCGGGTCCTCGTCGTCGAGCGACCCCGTCGTCCTCGCCCGACGAGCGTGGCGCGCCACGTTCACGGCGATGGCGTAGAGCCAGCCGCGAGGCGCGTCGACGGTGCGCAGATCGCGGATCTTGCGGTGCGCGATGACGAACGTCTCCTGCACGGCGTCATCGAGATCGGCCTCCCGGACGCCCAGGTAGCGCAGGCTCCGCAGGACGTACGGCGCGTGGTCGTCCCACAGTGACCGCAGCGTCGTCGGCGTAGAGCTCATGATCTGGGACGGGGGCCGTAACGGGGACAGCGCACCGACGATCGGTCATTCAATGCCCCGATGCTGGAGGCTTTTCTGACGACGAGTCGATGGAGATGCCTATAGACCCTAGCAGCGCGACCGGCCACGGCTTCCAGATCTCGGTCGTGCCCGAGCCGTCCTGCGCCGTGACGTGCCAGTTCGCGGGCCACTGCCCCCACGCCAGCCCCGCTGTGGCGCCGATCGCGACGGGCCCCACGAGCCGGATGCTCACGCTCCCCTCGGCCAGGCCCATCAGCAGCAGCGACGAGCTCTCGCCGGGGACGGCGAGATACTCCCCTGCGGCGCGGACGAACCCCGACATCACGCCGAGGCACGCGCCCGCGCTCAGCCACTCGCCCGCGTGCTCCGGGCAGACGCCGACCGTCCCCGTCATGGCCAGGAACTCACCCCCCATCCCCGACGCGGAGACGGTCGTCGTGTGCGGGAACGCGTCGAAGCGCAGGAGCAGCGGGATGAAGCGCGGCGGGGTGATGCGCGTCTCGAGCCGGGCCCCTGCCGCGGGCGGCAACAGGCCGAGGAGCAGGGTCGCGGCGACTTCTGTTCGCGTGGACCAGGGCTCCCCCAGGACAGAGGACCCGGCGGCGATCTCGGCGGAGCTCGGCGGCGGGACCGTCAGGTGGACCGACCCCTCGGCGGCGTCGACGAGCAGCGCGGCGACCAGGGCGAGCGGCCCGTCGAGGACGTGACACGACCTCCCCTCCCGGACGAGCTCGCGCGTACCGATGACCTTCCCCTCGGCGGTCTCCAGCGTCAGCACCGACCGGAAGCTCCCCGCCTCCGCGTCATGCGACAGCACGACCGAGACCTTCGGCATCGGGTCGTCCGGGGACGCTTCGATGGCGCTGCGTCCGAGGATGCCGTCGATGTTCTTCGCCAGCTCCGGCGTGTGGATGCAGCCCATCGGAGCCTCGAGGCTCAGCTCGACCCGCATCGGCGCTGCTGCCGCGGTCAGCGGCCACGACGCCAGCAGCAGGCTGGCCATGGCCGTCGCGGCTGGCAGGGGTCTCATGGGCCCCTACGCTAGTACCGAGCGGCCGAAGTTCGAAGTTCGCAGGGGAGGAACGCTTCGGGCGTGCCCGGGCTGGGGGCGAGTCGACCTCCCGGCTGGCGGACCGCGCGGGACCGTGCTCGCGAGCGCTCCGCTCCCTGCGGCCGATCGTCAACGCGCTTGACCCTGCGACCGGGCAAGCTAGACCCTCCTGTGAGCGTGCGAGGACTTCATGGCCGATGACCGACCCCGGGTCGTGTTCTGTGTGCGAAACCAGATCACCAAGTGCGTCGAGGATCACCTCGGCTGCCCGTACTGCTTCGGCCGCAACCGCGACGCCGTCGAGAGCGGCGAGTCGAAGCGGTTCTGCGACTGGGACCCCGAGAAGGACCCGGTCGCCTTCGGCTTTCCACCCGACACGAGCCGCAACTCGAGGGGTTAGGCCGGCAGGGTGATCGGGGCGACGCTCGGCATGGCGTCAGTCCGAGCCTGCGTCCGCGGCGAGCGTCGGCGTGGCGATCGCGGTGCAGCCGCTCGGGTTCCACGTCCAGGAGGCCGGGCCGACCGCGCAGGTGGACGAGTCCGACGAGCACGATCCCGTGGCGCCGGAGGCGAAGCACCAGCCGCACCCGACCACCGGCGTGCACGACGCGCACGACGTGTAGCCCGAGCAAGGGTCGACCTCGGGCCCGTAGATCGCGTAGCCGGTGTCTCCGCACGCGCCCGCGACGAGCGCGACAGCCGTCGCGGCCAGGATGCCCGTCACGGTTCGCTTCATCGCCTGACACGATAACGCGGGGCGCGGCCTCGTGCACGACAGGCCGCCCACCGAGGCTCCGTCACCCCCGCTCGACCGTCCGGCTTCGGCCGTCGCGCCGGCAGGGACCGGAGACGACAGCACAAGTCGCGCGGCTGACGGCCGCGGGCGGCGCGTCGAGCGAGACCACCAGAGGCAAGGTCGCCTCGTGCAAACGTGACGTCGATACCAGCGGCGTGCTAGTTGAATCCAGCAACGCGAACGACCATGTGCACAATGTGGAGGTTACAACCACCAAAATGGAGGTTGCAACCAGTCAATCGATGGTCGTGACCAGAGAACGGAAGGTCGGTGTCGACTTCGGCCCGTCAGGACTCAGACGTCCGTCGATACGGGTCGCGTGTTAGACCATCGGAGCCTTGGCGACGACGAGGGTCACGGGTCTGATCGCCACCGGAGTCGTCGCGGCTGGCGTGTATCTCGTCGCGATCGCGTCCTGTTCGAGCGGGAGCAACTGCGACTGCCCCGACGACGTCGCGTTCGCGACCCTCGAGCTACCGTGCAACACGAGCGCTGCCGCCACCGCGCGGACGACCGGACCGTGCAGCGCGCAGGTCTGGAGCCCCGAGAGCGTCGTCGTCACGGGCACGGCCGCGGGCGCCTGTCGCATCGAGCTGACCCTCCCGGGCGGGGCCATCACCACCGCCGACGTCACGTTCGCGCCAGGCGACTGGTCCCCGTGCGGCTCGAACCCGCACGGCTGCGGACAGCTGCTCGCGGCGACGCCCCCCGTCGTGCTCGTCGAAGGGCAGTGCCCCGACGCCTCGCCGTAGGCCAGGCTACGGGGTGCGTCCGCGGTGGCGCCGTCGGAATCCCACGTGAAGCTCCTGCGCGATGGCGCCGACTTCGGCCATCAGGACGTGGCTCGAGTCGTTGCCGGGGCAGCTGATGTCGGGCGACCTGTCGTCCCCCACCTGCAAGAACGTGCGGGTGCCGAACGAGACGCTCTTGGGGCAATGCCTGCCCGCCATCGCCGAGAGCGGCCGGGCGCTCCCCACGTCGGCGAAGAGCCTGCTCACCATGTCGCCAGGGAGCGAGACGGTGGCCTTGTCGTCGCCGCACTCGTAGCTGGCCTGGCCCGACCTGGAGACCACGATCCGGTAGGGCAGAGCGTTGGTGGAGCCGGAGTTCTCGATGACCACGGCGTCGGTGTCGGTGACCTGGGGTGCCTGCGACGGAGCCGGATCCGCTCTCTTGCCGGCGTCGCTGCCGTTCGCGGCGACGCTCGCGTCCGCGCCCCCGGGGCTCACGGCCAAAGGAGCGCTCGACCCCGCGGCGGCCGCGGTCATCGCGTCACGGCCGAGATCAGCGCCGGACGGCACGGTGGTACCACGCGAGCTCGGACAGCCGGCGATCAGCGCGGCGGTGATGGCGAGCGTCACGACCTCGACCGGCGCGTGGATCATGGGATGAGCCCTCAGTGTTCCACGCCCACCATGACGCTCGAGGCCTTGATGACCGCGTAGGCGGCCTTGCCCTCGACCAGACCGAGCGAGTCGGCGCTCGCCAGCGTGATGCTGGCGACGACCTTGTCTCCACCGCGGAGCGTCATCTCGACCTCGCAGTTGACGGCGCCCCTGGTGACTCGCGTGACCGTGGCGGGGAGCATGTTGCGCGCGCTGATTTTCACGACGGGTTCTCCTTTCGAGGCAAGGCTGTCGGTTGCACCAGAACGTCTAGAGCCTGCGAGGCCCGGGCGCCAGCCGCAGATCGAGGGCGTGCGGGCTGCTCCACCCAGAACGCCCTCGCGCGCGTCAGAACATGGGCAAGGTCTCCCCCTCTGCCAAGGGCTCCGCCACGCGGTCGATGAGCGCGGCGCTGTCTCTGCGGACGTCGTTCACCTCGCGGCTGACCGGGTAGCAGACGAGGCCGTCCGCGGTCGCGCGGGCGAGGATGCTGCGCACGTCCGTCACGGCGGGGTCGATCCAGCTCGCGAACGCGTCCGCGTGCAGGACGACCGGCATCCGGTCGTGCAGCGTGGCGACCACGCCCTGGGAGGGGGCGGTGAGGATGGCGCAGCCGTCGCTCGAGTCGTAGATGCCCGCGAAGACCATGGGGGATCTGTCCTCGCGGGCGATGAGGTAGGGGAACTTCTTTCCTGCGACGGCCTTCCACTCGTAGAAGCCGTCGACGACGACGAGGCAGCGCTTGTGCTGGACTTTGTCGCGGTACATCGGCTTCGAGAGCGACTCCACGCGGGCGTTGATGCCTGTCATCCGCGTGTCGGGCATGTCGAGCCCCCAGCGCAGCAGCTCGAGCCGGTGGGGGCGACGGATGACGGGGATGGGCTGCTTCGGTGCGAGGTTGTAGCGGTCCGGGAGGTCGTCGGGGACGGACGTCAGCTCGAAGAGCTGCCGGAGGATCTCCACCGGGCTGGTCCGGATCACGCGGCCACACATGGGTCCAGTCTAGCTACGGTCGCGCCGGGGCGCTCGGCGCAACCTCGCGGGCCCGGCCCAGCTCGGCCGCGGTTCGCTCGCGCAGCCACGCGAGCGCCTCCGCCGTGGCACGCTCCGGATCTTCTGGCCCTCCGCCGAGGTGACCGCCGCGCCAGTCCACCTTCAGGAAGACGGGCGTCTCCGGAGAGAGGCGCTCGAGCGCGCCGACCAGCTTGGCGGGGTGCATGAGATCGACCCGCTCGTCGTGCGAGGCGCCGGTGACGAAGAACGCCGGATAGCGCACCGTAGGCCGCAGCGCGTGCAGCGTCGAGAGCTGGAGCAGCGACGCAAGCTCCTGCCAGTTGTCCGGGTCTCCGTACTCGGGGACCCCTCCTCGCCCGCGCTCCGCGAAGTGCACCATGTCGACCAGCGGCACCCTGGCGAGCACGACCGAGGCCAGATCCGGCCAGCCGACCCCGGTGCGCGACGCGATGAGGCCGCCGTGCGACAGCCCCTCGAGCATGGTCGTCGCGGGGCGGCCGTACCCCTTGGCCTGCAGCGCGCGGACGCCGGCAGCGTAGTCGAACACGGTCAGCATGTGCCGGGTGCGAAGCGACGCCGCGTTCCACTCGCGCCCCCACTCCAGTCCTCCGCGCGCGTGAACGACCGCGTAGACGCCGCCGCTCTCGACCCACGCCGCGACCATCGGTGAGAAGGGGGAGATCTGCGTCCAGCGAAAGCCCCCGTACACGTGCGTCCAGAGGGCCGCGGTCCCGTCCAGCGGCGTCGCCTTGCCGCGCAGCACCGTCACGGGGACGCGCGCGCCATCCTCGCTCGACGCCTCGAGCACCTCCACGACGAACCGATCCGGATCCCACGGGGACTGCGCCCGCCACACCACGGTCGAGGTCTGCTTGCGAGGCGAGACCTGCGCGACCTCCTCCACGGTCTGGAGCCCGGAGGTGCGGACCCGCAGATCGTCGCCGATCGCCTCGAAGCTCTGCGTCTCGCCGGGTGGAGCGGTCCACTCCATCAGCCTGTGCAGGTCGCGGTCGCAGACCTCGTAGCGCTCCGAGGAGCCGGCGCCGAACCGCACGATCACGTACGGGCCTACGCGCCAGGATCCGACGTAGTGGTCCGCGGGACCGAAGCGGCGGAGGGGCTCCGGTGCGGACGGGCCCCAGGCGGCGACGCGACGCGCCGATCGCCAGCCGTCCGGGTGCTCCACGGTGATCACGAGCTTGCCGTCGTCCTCGCGGGCGCCGTCGACCATGCCGTCGGGCGCCACGAGATCGTGCCCCAGAGGCGGCGTCACGCCGACGTCGACGACCCGCAAGCGCGGACCCTGCTCGCCGACGCCTCGGAGCACCGCGAGCAGATACCGCCCCTTGACGAGAGCCAGCGGCTCCTTCGCGCTCGAGGCGTTTCGATCTCCGGACGCCTCCACGATGATCGGGTCGCCCGTCTGCGCAGACCCGACCCGGTGGAAGCGGATCT
>Ga0181517_10006407_pt1 | contig 10090 bp, 8 predicted proteins | sample PEATcosm2014_Bin_31_FD_119748 | JGI IMG/M metagenome (GOLD analysis project Ga0181517, IMG submission 119748) | Peatland microbial communities from MTU Mesocosm Facility, Houghton, MI, USA - PEATcosm2014_Bin01_30_metaG | ecosystem: Environmental > Terrestrial > Soil > Wetlands > Peat | place... | reverse complement strand
TGGGAAGACGCTCTTTGGAGCGGTCCGCCAACAAGCCATGGCTGGCGTGCCGCCGGTCGAATCCGCTCAAATGATCGGCTCCCGGCGCCACACTCGCCACACAGCCGGTAGACGAAACGCGCCTTTAAAACTCCAAGGAAAAGTGTATCAGGACAGGGTGGTTCCTGGCTGTATGCCAGGCGCCGCCATTCCCCGCTCCCGCCTTTTCATAGACTTCGCCACGCCCGAATGGCGAGCAAGCCTCGCCCTATTGTGTTGGCGGCAGATAGCGGGCAAACCACTCGGCGGCCCGCACCATTATGTCCCGCTGGTGGGAGGGGTCGGTAAACATATGCCCCTCATTGGGATACACAACCAGACGAGTGGGCACATGCCGCGCTCTGAGCGCGTGCCAGAACTCGAATGACTGGGGCGCGGGGCATTCGCCGTCCCGTTCGCCCACCACCACTAGCGTGGGTGTTTGCGCCTGCCGGATGAAGTTGATGGCCGAGCTTTTGGCATACACCGTCGGATCGTCGTATACCGGCGCGCCGAAGTAAGGGGTCATCCACTGGTCAATGGAGTTTTCGCCGTAATAGCTCTGCCAGTCGGAAATGCCCGCGCCCGCCACCGCGGCCTTGAATCGCTGCGTTTGAGTCACGGCGAACATGGCCATAAAACCACCATAGCTCCAACCGGTCAGGCCCACGCGGTTGGGATCAATCGAATAGCCAGCCTCGGCCTTGTCCACTCCGGCCAAAATGTCGCGCAAATCGCCGTAGCCGAAATCCTCGCGGTTGGCCTGGGTAAACTCCTCGCCCTGTCCATAGCTGCCGCGTGGGTTGGGTTCCAGCACAAAATACCCCAGCGCCGAAAATGCCGCCGCGCTCAAAGCGCCTGTGCTCCAGCGCGGCACCGCCGCCGAGGCCGGTCCGCCATGCACCACGACAATCAGCGGATACTTCTTCGCAGGATCGTAGTCTTTGGGCAGCATGAGCCATCCCTGCACTTGAAACTGGTCACTCTTCCAGTCCAGCGAAACCGATTTGCCCCAGGCCGGCTTCACGCCGTCGTTAATGTGCGTGAGCTGACCGATGGGAGCGTAATCGGCCGATCGGCTCGCCGGTGGGGCAACAGTTCTCGCGATAAAGATCTCCGGCGGATCGTTGAATGTGCTGACATTAAATACAAAAAGCGAATGGTCGCGGGTTGTGGAAAGGCTCATCTCCATGCGACCGTCACCGATATTGGCAGGAATATGAAAGAATGTGTTGAAGGAATTAAAGGAAAGATTCGATCCGCTGGCGCTTTGAAGCAGGAGACGAACCAACCGGCTATCGGAGCCGGCCAGCTCGCTCACATAAAGGCTGCGGTTGTCGTCCCACTCGATCCACGCTGGCGAAGCCGGCCGTTGCGGCGTCAGATTGATTGGCGTGCCCCCCGTTGCCGAGACAATCCACACATCCCCGCCAGTCACTCCCTGGTCGCTCATCAATCCGCCTATAAAAGCGATCTGTTTGCCGTCCGGCGACCAACGCGGCACGGCAATCTGCAAACCATGCAGCGGCCCGGCTATCTCTGAAGGGGCAAAAAGAATCTCTGGCCCTCCGCCAAGAAGTTGCGTGTAGAGCTTGGCCACCCACCAGTTGTTCTCTCCCGGCGGATCAGCGGCCACATAGGCCAATCCTTTTCCATCCGGCCGCCAATCAAATTCGTACACGTGCAGGTTGGCCGGCGTCACCATCGCAGGCGCAACCAGCCCCGAAGCGGGCAGTTTGTCCGCATTGACAGGGACTGCTGCCACACGCTGAATCTCTATGCCATCCTCACCAATCACCCCCGTCGGCGGCTTCATCGCCGCCAGCGCCCCTGCTGGCCGTGTCGCGCCTGCCACGTAGAGAAAAGCCACACTCTTTCCGTCCGGCGAAAAGGCAGGAGCCTCCACAAAGCCCTTCAACGCGGTCATCCGCCGCGCCTGGCTGCCGTCGAGGAGCGACAAATAAAGGTCAGCCTGCTCCGGCTGGGCGCAATCGGAGAAGAATGCCAGCGTCTTCGAGTCCGGCTCCCAGACGATCTGGCCCTCGTGGCAATGCTGCCCAGGCTTCGTGGCTGCCGTGACCCGCTCGCTCTTGGCGACATCTTCGAGCGGTGCCACGCGAATCTCGACGCCTTCTTTCGTCTGCTCAATCCACGCCAGACGTTTGCCGTCTGGGGAGATCGCCACCTGGCCAAAGGAACGCCCGCGGCTGAGTCCATTCAGCACATCCTCAATGTGCGCGCGATCCGTCGAAGCCGCGGCTTGTGCCGGTGTCGTCTGCGCTTGCGCGTTGGAAAGCGAGAAGACTGCGCCCAGAAACAACGCGGTCGCAGCCATCCGTGCCGCACGGAAAGAGGTGTGAATCGACGTAAAAATCATACGGAAATGCTATCAGGCCGGATCACGCACAAGGGCTGCCACCGGCGACATTTATGGGTCGCTGTTTGAGAGTCTTATACTTTGCCCGTCAATACTTTGCGAATTTGGGAGGCGTTCATGACGCCAAATCATATTCATCCGCGCCTCGCGGCTCTGAGCTTATTGTTGCTGTTTGGCTGCGTCTCCCCGTGCCTGGCTCAAACGCCCCATCATGACAAGATCTTCGGGGGCTATTTTGAGGAATGGGGAATCTTTTACGGTGGGTACACCATAGCGGATTTGCAAAAGAGCGGCGTTGCCGATGAGCTGACCCACCTGATCTATGCTTTGGCGATGTGACCCCGGCTTCGACTCCCGTTTGCGCCATTGACAATCCCTCAGCCGCCTATCAAAACGCGTCCCTCCCCAGCGTGAGCGGCCAACCGTACACCGCGCCTCTCTATGGAAATTTTGGCGCCATCCTGCAACTCAAGCAGTTGCATCCCCATCTGAAGGTGCTCATTTCGCTCGGCGGACAGGCTGGCAACCCGGCCGGTTGGGTTACTGCTGCCGCCACACCCGCGGGACGCGCGGGGCTCGCCTCTTCCTGCATTGATTTATTTATCAGTGGCAACATCGCTGCCGGCGTTCGAGCGCCCGGCTTGTTTGACGGCTTCAATATCGACTGGGAGTTTCCCGAAGCGGCCGACAAGCAGAACTTCACTGCCCTGCTCAAAGAATTTCGCGCCCAGCTCGACGCTCTCTCGAAGGCCACAGGCAAGAAATATATCCTCTCCTTCGATTCGCCGGCGGGCCCGCAGAATTACGCCAACATCGATCTCAAGGCCGCCGCCGAGCAAGTGGATTTCCTCACCGTTGACGGCTACGACCTGGCCACGCCCGCGGACAAGCAAACCAATGAGCAATCATCGTTTTACCCTTCGCCCGCCGATCCTTCATCTGCCGAAGAACGCAACATCGATGCGGCTGTCAGGGCTTATCTCCAGGCCGGCGTTCCCGCAGCCAAATACACCGTAGGTTTTCCGTTGTACGCCGTCGGCTGGACGGGCGTCTCCGGCGAGAACCACGGCTTGTATCAGAACGCCGCGGCACCTGCTCCCGTGCTTTTGGCCGACGGCTCCGGTCTATGCCCGAATCCCGACAAGAAAGCTCCCTCGCCCGGCTGTGACACAATCCTGACTCCGGGTTACATGACCCACGCGACCATTGAAAAACTAACAGGCAAGTATGGTTACACTGCCTGGTACGATGCAGCCAGAGTTGGAGCTACACTTTACAACCCGGCCAGCCGGACCTTTTATACCTTCGATACTCCCGCTTCGATAGCAGCTAAGACGGCCTACATAAGGAAGAACAAACTGGGCGGCGCATACGTTTGGGCGCTTAATGATGACGATGCCACTGGCTCCCTGACAAAAGCAATCTCGGCAGGCATTCAATAGGCGGGATATTTTCGGACTTGCTGGCTGGCGTTGGAAAACGAGAAAGCCTCGCACAGGGCCAAGGTACACTAGTTAGCAACACTGCACGGAAAGGTGTGCAATCGGCGCGAGAATCACACCTAAATGCTATCAGGCAGGAGCCGCGCGCTGAGTAGGAGCTGCGCGCCGAGAAATGGCATTTAAGTAACATGAAAAAATTGGATGAAGATTATGGGATACCGCTTGACACTTGTATTGATCTGGAGTAGCACTAAGAAAGAGAAGAGTTTTATCCCGTCCTTCAGATTTTCTGATCTAGAACGACTATCTGAAGTAACTAACTCCTATTTCTAGCTCAATGAGGCTTTCAAGGGATCGGCTGCAAGCCTCACAAACAACCGAAGATAGTCAAGATTGCCGCTTCGACAACTCTCCTGCCCGGCGCGGGCGGCACATGAACTATTTCGGATGTGTTCAGCTAGAGCTATTGTGATATGTTCTCCTCGCCTCGTGCCTTCAGTGCTTCGTTTCAGGCGAGTACCATCCAAGCGAACAGCCGGGCGGCTGGAGCTGCTATGGACGCCCTCAGAAAATGCGACGCAAGAAATCTCCCTTCGACTCGCCGGAAGAAGATTGAACATTCGTTCAGACAGTTAAGCCAAGCCTATATAACTAACTCTGCTGCGATTAAGCAGGATGGAACGCAGACGAATCGCCGGACTTTTGCTGAAGACTTCATGATGGAACATTCTAACTTCGGCCAGAGCATCGCTTTGGCCGGGATTGCAGCCAGGCATGGAACCGTGCCCAAAAAACTGCAACCGTCCGCTCAATCCTTTGGATTTCCTTCTTGAAGCTGCTTAACTTTAGCCGTCGCGTGCCTGACAGAAGTCCGGAGGATGAAGACATGGCTTGCTCAACCTGCAGGAATCTGGAACGAGCGTACGAGACCGGGATCAGCGAATATGCCGAGGCTCGTGCATCAGTGTGTTATCGCGTCAGCACGGCGCTTGCCGCTCAGAAGAATGTTGATATGGAGCGCGCCAGATACGAACTGGAAGAGCATCGGCTTGTATGCGCCTCGGCCGCCAGAGTCCCCAAACTCTTGCCTCGACGGGATGCTCCAAAAAGCTCGAGGCAACTAGTGGCATAGTGCAGATTTTGAAGATTCGCGCGGCGTAAAGCTACGCGGGTTTTTGATCGGCAATCCGTTCGAGAATTTCTGCTAAGTTTGCGGACGCGATATCCGAAACGTCGACGCCGTATATTTCCCGTATCCTGGCGCAATACGAGTCATTGTTATCGTCCATACTGAACTCCCACAAGCTCGACTCGTCGGAGATCCATGCCCACTCCAGGCCTAGGACGCGGCGAATAAAGTCTTCGGCCAGCTCCGGATGCGCATCGATCCGTTTCTGGGACGCAAACTCGATGGGAACATGCGTGCCGGGTCGGGGGAGCGGCCTGTATGACTTCTCCCTGTGCAGCTTTGCGGCTTCAAATTTGGCCTCCAGGTCGAGAAGTGCTTCGCTTCTCGAATCGCCGCCGCCTGTTAGATTCCAGTTAACAATGCGGGCCACGTACCGGTGCAGCTTGAATCGAGGAGCGAGGTAAGCGGAAACAGGGTCGGGCTCCTGCGTACGTATCGAGACGGGGTAGTCGGTCAGATCCCAGCCACGCTTGCGATAGGACAGGCACAGCTTCCAGAGCGCACGCAGTTGATTCGCAATGCGGACCGGCTTCTTCATAGGCGTCATGCGCTGGAGCCAGCTTCGCTCGCTCCAGCCGCCTTATGAATCGCCAGCAGCCTTTCCAGCAGCGGCTTCAGCAGCTTCAAATCCAGCGCGTTCGCCCCGTCTGATTTGGCATTGGCCGGGTCGTCGTGGACCTCTAAAAACAGTCCATCAATTCCCGCGGCCACAGCGGCCCGCGCCAGCATGGGAATAAACTCCGGCTGGCCGCCGCTCACGCCATTCGCCGCGGAGGGCTGCTGCACCGAGTGAGTCGCGTCAAAAACCACCGGCGCCAGATTGCGCATCACCGGCAGCGAGCGGAAGTCCACCACCAGCGTGTTGTAGCCGAAGCTGGCTCCGCGCTCGGTGAGGAAGACGCGCTCATTGCCCGTCGAGCGCACCTTTTCCACCGGATGCGTCATGTCCCACGGCGCCACAAACTGGCCCTTTTTAATATTCACAGCCCGGCCCGTTTTGCCCGCAGCCACCAGCAGGTCGGTCTGCCGGCAGAGGAAGGCGGGAATCTGCAGCACGTCCACAGCCTCGGCGGCCACTGCGCAGTGGGCCGGCTCATGCACGTCGGTCAGCACAGGCAGCCCCGTGTCCTTGGCCAGGCGGGCGAGGATGCGCGTGCCTTCAACGAGCCCCGGCCCGCGGAAGCTCTTTACGCTGGTGCGGTTGGCCTTGTCGTAGCTGGCCTTGAAGATGTACGGAATCCCGAGGTCTGCTGTAATGCGTTGAATCGCCTCGGCCATGCGCCGCGCGTGCGCCTCGGACTCGATAACGCAGGGTCCGGCGATCAAAAACAACTGGCCCGCACCCACATGGACCGGGCCGATTTCAAAGGAAGGTCTCACGGATTCGATTGTAATGGCTTGCTCAGCCAGCCGATCGAGAGTCTTGGTACTCTATTTGAGCATCAAACAGTAAAAAGGCTTAGCTTCCGGCGAGAATTTTTGCGCAAAACCGGCGCTCTACCCTTTCAGAGGAGAAAAATGCCCCAAGCGGCTGCACGCATCATCAACATTGAAACCTGGAAGGATTGGCAGGCGTCAGGACGGCGGGCGCAATTGGTGGACGTTCGCTCGGCAACCGAGTTTGCCACGGCGCATCTGCCCGGCGCCGTCAACATTCCGTTGGAGCAGATTGAATCGCGGACGGCCGATCTGGAGACGAACACGCCGGTGGTGCTGGTGTGCCAGGGAGGAACCCGCGCGCGCCTGGCGAGCGAATTGCTGGCGGCCAGCGGCAAAGACCTCGTTGTCTTGGAGGGCGGAACTGGCGCATGGCTCCAGGCAGGGAACCCGGCGGTGCGCTCGACAGCCTCGCGCTGGGCGCTGGAGCGGCAGGTGCGGCTGGCCGCTGGCTTGCTGGGATTTATCGGAGTTGTGCTGGCAGTCACCGTGTCTCCGTGGTGGCTGATCCTGCCGGGATTCGTAGGCTGTGGCTTGATCTTCGCCGGATGCACAGGATTTTGCCCCATGGGCGAGGTACTGGCCCGGCTGCCTTGGAACCGTCCGCGGCGCAGCACGCACTGATCTGCGCCGGTAAGCCGCTGGTGTCCTGAGTCTAAAGTTCGCATCATAATTCGACAGCCCCCAATTCCCCCATAGTAGATGTCATCCTGAGCGAACGGGGCCCCAAACGCTTTTCAGTTTTGGGGTGGTGAGTCGAAGGATCTGCGGTTGCTTTTCGCGTTTATGCAATGAACTTCTGACTCACCACACTAGCCGCATGACATGAACTACAATTCGACAGATGTCAAAAGGGAGAAACCATGGAAGTCAATCTGAAGCTCTTGGGAGATGTAAAGTTCGAAGTTGCGGCGCGGAGCCACACCCTGGTCTGCGACCAGCCCACGGAAGGTGGCGGCAGCGATGAAGGCATGACGCCTCCTGAACTCCTTCTGGCGTCTCTATGCACCTGCGCGGCCTATTACGCCTCGGCTTTTCTCAGAAAGAAGGGATTGCCGCGCGAAGGCGTTGAGGTGCGCGTGACCGCTGGCAAAGCCGGACCTCCGGCACGTCTGGACAACTTCGTCATCGAGGTCAAAGTCCCGTTGGCGCTGAGTGAAGCAGACCGGGCCGGCATGGACCAGGCTGTCCACCATTGCCTCATTCACAACACGCTGCTCCATCCGCCGTCGATCCAGATCGAATTGCACACGCCCGCCGCGGTCTGAGCCTTGCCGGGAGCGCCGCAACAAGGAGCCATCTGTGACGGTTTCGGCGGTAGCGGGTTAGTTTGAAGGGTACGGGCTTCACAGGTTGCGGAAAAACTTAAAGCGGAGGGAGGCGGGGGTTTCAACCCCCGCATAAATCCAGCAAAGTCAAATGGGCTTTAGCCTCTGAGGGGAAGACAATTCGGATTGACCCTCCACCGTTTCGGCGCAAAACTTTACCTGAGCGGAGCGCAACGGTACAATCTGAAAAGGAAGCCGAAGTAGCTCAGTTGGTAGAGCAGCTGATTCGTAATCAGCAGGTCGTCGGTTCGAGTCCGACTTTCGGCTCCATGAATTCAATTACTTACAGGCCATCTGCAAAGATGGCCTGTTCTGTTTCACCACCGAGTCACCAAGAGCTTCGATCATTCTGCGATGGCGCTCTTGAGGAGTGTTTTGGCGCGGTTGCCGGAGCGGGTCGATAGGCGAGAAACGGGCCGTGGTGCAGTTTCCGAATAGCCGACCATACGATCGGAACTCAGCGTACGGCAAGGCCTCGCTTATTGAAAACCCGATAGTAGTAGATCAGGGCGCCTAGCATGTTGGTAATCACGAGCAAGAGCGTCCATCGAATCTTCGATTCTTTTGGCATCTTACTTGTGAACCAGCAATCCCAAATCATGCCATACCAGAGAAAGATAATGCCGACGGCGCTGAATGCCCCGAGAATGCCGAAAGGAATGCGAAGGATGAATGGCAGTCGATCCATTGCATTTGCAAGGTGCTCTGCACCGATAACAGCTTGCACAATATTCAAAACAACTAGTAACGCAACGGTGAAGAGAAAACAACAGATCGCGATCCGATAGAAGAGGCGCAATTTCACTCGTAGCCCTCGCAAAACACCTTCTGATTCTGTGTTTCCACCATTCTCTCAGGAATTTCCTCGGTGACATCGACTCATTCGCCGCATTTCGGTCGAATCAACGCCAATCCGGACAGAACTCGCAAAAGGAGGAGTTCTGTCCGGATTGGCGATGATGGGCCACGCTGACTCCAACCTCGGTAAGCCCCGCGCTCAGGATGAAAGAACGTTGGTGAGAACTGTGGTTTCGCTGGCATCGGAAGCCAACCGCGCCTGCCTGTTCTTGTAACTCGCAGTTATAAACTCGCGGAACAGTGGATGCGGCTCCAAAGGCTTTGACTTGAACTCCGGATGAAACTGGCAGCCTAAAAAGAAAGGATGCCCAGGAAGCTCGGCAATCTCAACATAAGTTGAGTCAGGAGTAGTGCCGCTCAGCCGCAACCCGCCGCCTGTCAACAGCGCTTCGTACTCGCGGTTAAATTCGTAGCGGTGCCGGTGACGTTCGCTGATCTCTGTCGCTCCATAAGCTCGCGCGGCCAGCGAATCCTCTTGCAGCACGCAGGTCCAAGCGCCAAGCCGCATCGTCCCGCCCATCTCTTCCACTCCCAGTAACTCGCGCAGTTTATAGATGACGCGGTGCTGGCTGGCGGGGTCAAACTCGCTCGAATTGGCGTCTTTCAGGCCGCAAACATTGCGCGCAAACTCGATGCACGCGGTCTGCATTCCCAAACAGATTCCGAAGTACGGCACCCGTTTCTCGCGGGCATAACGAATCGCGTTCAGCATGCCCTCAATGCCGCGCTTGCCAAATCCACCGGGAACCAGTATGCCGTCGAATCCGGCTAATTGCGACTCATAACTCAGGTCCTCCGGGCTCTTCGATTCCAGGCCCTCGGCTTCAATCCATGTTATCTTGAGCTTCAAGTTCTGCGAGACAGCTCCATGAGTTAGTGCCTCTTTGAGCGACTTATAACTATCCTCATACTCCACATACTTGCCTACGATGGCGATGGAGACCTCGTCGTTGGGGTGGTAGCAGCGCTCCACCAGAGCCTTCCACTCAGTCAGGTCAGCCTCCGGCGCTTCCTTATGCAGATACTTAAGAATCAGCGCGTCCACGCCTTCCATCGCAAAGCAGAGCGGCACTTCATAAATCGACGGCACGGTCTTTGCGCCAATCACCGCGCGCTCTTCGACGTTACAGAAGAGGGCGATTTTCTGTTTCATCTCCCGGCTCAAGTTTCGGTCCGAGCGGCACAGCAATATATCTGCCTGAATGCCGATACTGAGCAATTCCTTGACGGAGTGCTGCGTGGGCTTGGTTTTCAGTTCCTGGGCTGCGGCAATCCACGGCACCAGCGTGAGATGGACAAAGACAGTATTTTCGCGGCCCAGTTCCTGGCGCATCTGGCGGATGGCCTCGAGAAACGGCAGCGACTCAATGTCACCCACCGTGCCGCCAATCTCGATGATCGTCACGTCCGCGCCATTCGACGAAACCTTGCGCATGGCGTT
>Ga0181517_10006406_pt1 | contig 10093 bp, 9 predicted proteins | sample PEATcosm2014_Bin_31_FD_119748 | JGI IMG/M metagenome (GOLD analysis project Ga0181517, IMG submission 119748) | Peatland microbial communities from MTU Mesocosm Facility, Houghton, MI, USA - PEATcosm2014_Bin01_30_metaG | ecosystem: Environmental > Terrestrial > Soil > Wetlands > Peat | place... | reverse complement strand
GACCAGGGGAGCTTTTGGCTCGGCCAGTGCCACTGACGGGTGGTCGGGCCGGCGCTCCCAGAACGGGACCGTAGGGCCATGTGAGCCGAGCAACGGGGTGTTCTCGGGGTGCAGCAAGGGGCGGATCAGGCGCTGGGCCGGTCGGCCGGTCAGGCGGCCGGTCGGTTCGGGGCCTCCGGCCATGACGACCGCCTCGGGTTGGGCCGGGTCCGGGACCAGGTCGGGGTCATCGGCCACCACCACCCGTACGAGATCGTAGGGCTGGAGGAGGGGGTCGACCGGCTCCGCCGCCCACGCCCGGACCAGTGCGCCCGAGGCGAGGTCTATCCCTATGCAGTGATGTTCGCCGGTGGCAACGACCATCAGGCGCAGCGTCGCCCCCGGTTGGTCGTGGCGGATCGGCATGGTCCGCAGTGGGGGCCGCAGGCCCGAACCCATGAGCACCGCATATATGGTGCCTCTTCAGCGGGCGCGAAAGGTGGATGGTACCGGTGGGACCAGGAGCGCAGCCACCTGGTCGGCTTGGCGGACCGGTAGCAGGCACGTGTAGCCCTCGCACACGAAGGCGAGCCCGGCGGCGGCGTCGTCATCGCGTCCCTCCCATAGCGGCGCCGCGTAAGGCTCTCCCCACGCCAGCACGGTACTTGGGAGGTAACGGGCCCAGACCGGTCGCACGAGGGCCGGGTCGCTCGACGACACGACCACCTGTCGCCTCGGCCCGGACAGGTAGTCGGCCGCCACCGCGGTAGCCGCGAACGACGCCGGGCTGACGGCCAGGGCTGGTCCCAGGGCGTCGACGGTCCGGCGGGCCACGTCTTCGTAACCGGGCGCCCCGGTGAGCTCGCCCAGACGGCCCAGGGCCAGGGCGGCGGTGGCATTGGCGGAGGGGACAGCACCGTCGTGGATGTCCTTCATACGGGCGATGAGCTGCTCGGCGTCGTTGCCGGTGGTGAAGAAACCTCCACCCTCGTGGTCCCAGAACAGGTCGATGAGGGCATCGGCCGCCGCCCGGGCCTCGCTTATCCACCTAGCCTCGCCCGTGGCCTCGCTCAAGCGCGTGAAAGCCTCTACGAGCCAGGCGTAGTCGGCCGAGCACGCCAGGTGCTTCGGGCCGGCCATGCCTGGGAGCCATGACCGTCGCCAGCGCCCATCAGGGCCGCGGAGCTCGCCCAGCAGGATGTCGGCCGTCTCGGCGGCGGCGGCCACCCACAGGGGGCGGTCCAGGGCTCTTCCCGCGTAGGCCAGGGCGGATATGGCCATGGCGTTCCACTCCGTGAGCACCTTGGCATCGAGGCCGGGCCGGGGCCGCCCTTGCCGGCGCTCGGCCAACCGGGCCCGGGCCTCCTCAACGTCCGGTGGGCGCTCTAGGTCGCCTATACCGGGGCGCCACAGCACGTTCCTGCCTTCCCAGTTGCCGGCCTCAGTAACGCCGTACCAGTCGGCCACGGCGGCACCGCCAACACTGTCGACCTCTTCGCTTGACCAGACGTAGAACCGGCCCTCTTCACCTTCGCTGTCGGCGTCCTCGGCTGAGGCCCAGGCGCCGACCGAAAGCCGGATAGGCGGTCTCAGCAGGTAACCCACGGTCTCCTCTACCACCTGGCGGTAGCGCTGCGACCCCGTCAACTGCCATGTCCGGGTATAGGCCCGTACTAGCAGGGCGTTGTCGTAGAGCATCTTTTCGAAGTGGGGGACAAGCCAGTAACGGTCGGTGCTGTAGCGGGCGAAACCGCCGGCCAGATGGTCGTAAATCCCGCCCGAGCTCATGGCGTCGAGCGCCCGGCACAGCGTGCCCAGGGCGATGGGCTCCGCCGAGCGCCAGTAGTACTGGGCCAGAACGTCGAGCGACCCGGGCTGGGGGAACTTGGGCGCGTTCCCGAAGCCGCCCCACTCAGGGTCGGAGCGAGCCATCAGGGCCTTGGCGGCCCGGGCCAGTGCGTCCTCGCTACCGTCAGGGCCGGCTAGGGCACCGGGCCAGGCGAGGTCGTCGACGGTCCCCGGGCCGGGCGCGTCGAGGCCCTGAGGTAGGGCAGGCCCGGCCGTCGGGGCCGGGCCTGGGAGCGCGGCGCCGTTGCGCACAGCTTCGGACAACCGCGCCGCATCGTCTTCCAGGGACGAGCGTTTCCCGTCCCACAGTTCGGCCACCTGGCTCAAGAGCCTGACGAAGGCTGCTTTGCGCAGGTAGGTGCCGGCCCAGAAAGGGCGGCCGTCGGGCAGCGCCAGCACCGTCATCGGCCACCCGCCGCTGCCATTTACGAGCTGGACGGCTTCCATGTAGACGGCGTCGACGTCCGGACGTTCCTCCCGGTCGACCTTGATGGCGAGGAAGTGGGCGTTGAGCAACTGCGCCACCTCGTCGTCCTCGAAACTCTCGTGGGCCATTACGTGGCACCAGTGGCAGGCGGAATACCCGACCGAGATGAGCACCGGTACATCTCGGCGGCGGGCGTCGGCGAACGCCTCGTCCGACCACGGCCACCAGTCGACCGGGTTGCCCGCGTGCTGGCGCAGGTAGGGGCTGGGCTGGTCGGCGAGGCGGTTCAAGGTGGCCAAGCTACCCGTCGGGCGGGCCAAATGTCCGGAGGCGCACAGCCCGCCCGTCCTGGCACCAGGGCCCGGCCCTCGGAGTTCGGGGTAGCGTGGACCATGGGCCCGCCTGCTGGGCCCGGGCAAGCGTTTGATCTGGTCCCCGTTGACGCCTTCCCGTCTAGTGCGAAGGAGCGACGCGTTGACGACCCACACGGCCCCCGTGAAGCCGAGGCCGACGCGTGTCCGGTGAGCGGCTGCGCACGATCCTGGCCGAGCTGTCGGTCCCGGGGGCACCCGCAGCCCGCCTGTGCGACGTGAGCACGCGCCTCATCGGTGTCTCGGGGACCGGGATCATGCTCATGTCCGGTGACGTACCTCAAGGGTCGTTGTGCAGCACCAATGAGGCGAGCGCACTGATCGAGGATCTCCAGTACACCCTGGGCGAGGGGCCAAGCGTGGACGCATACCGCTACAACCAGGTCGTGCACGAGCCCGACCTGGCCAATCCCGCCGTGGCCCGCTGGTCAGCCTTTTCCCCTCTAGCCCTCAGTGCCGGCGTCCGGGCCGTGTTCGGCTTCCCATTCCGGATGGGCGGCGCCCGTCTCGGAGCCGTCAACCTGTACCGGGACCGTCCCGGGCCCCTTAGCGATGATCAGCACGCCGACGCCCTCGTGATGGCTGATGTGATCGCCACCTGGGTACTGGACGTACAGGCGGGGGCGCCGGAAGGCGACCTCGGGGCCAGGCTCGAGGACGGTGGCGATTTCCATTACATCGTGCAGAACGCCGCCGGCATGGTCTCGGTCCAGCTCGGTGTCAGCGTCACGGTAGCCCTTATCCGGCTGCGGGCTTATGCCTTCAGTCACGACCGCGCTCTCAACGATGTCGCCCGGGACATTGTGTCGCGGGCCCTACGCTTGGAGTGAGATGAGGCGAGAAGAGTCCCTGATCCGGTCCCTGGTCGAGATGGCCGACACCCTGGTCGACGACTATGACGTCATCGACCTGTTGACGGGATTGGCCGACCGTTGCGTGAGCCTGCTGGGGGCGTCGGCCGCCGGGGTGATGCTCGCTTCTCCGGGAGGGGACCTCCGCCTCGTCGCCTCCTCCAGCGAGGCCATGCGCGTCCTGGAAGTCTTCGAGCTCCAGGCCCAAGAAGGCCCGTGCCTGGACGCCTTCCACACCTGTTCACGTGTCGAGCACGAGAGGCTGCAGGCCGGGGCCGGCCCCTGGCCACGGTTCGCGGCCATGGCCGTGGAGGCCGGTTTCCAGTCGGTGTCCGCCCTCCCGCTGCGCCTACGAACCGTGACCGTGGGCGCGCTCAACCTGTTCCACGTGGGCCAAGCGCCGATGGACGAGCGCGACGTCGTGGTGGCTCAGGCGTTTGCCGACCTGGCCACTATCAGCCTTCTTCAGTACCGGGCCGCCATGGAGGGCCAACGGCTCAATGAGCAGCTTTCGGCTGCGTTGAGCAACCGGGTCTTGATCGAGCAGGCCAAGGGTGTGATCGCCGAGCGTGCCGGCGTCGACCCGGCCGTGGCGTTTTCACGGTTGCGGGCCTACGCCCGCAACCACAACCTGCTGCTGACCAACGTCGCGCAGGCTGCCGTAGACGGCACGCTCGAGCCCTCGGCGTGGGAGCGGGGCCCCGACCTCTGATATTCAGGGGCCTCCCGCGCCATTCCCGGCGCCGGGCTCGGTGAGCGACGATAGGGCGACGCGCTGGCGGCCGTCGGGCCCGAAATTGGCGGGGTCGAGCCAGCGCCGGAAAGCCTCTTTGAGCCGGGGCCACTCGATGTCCGTGACCGAGAACCAGGCGGTGTCCCGGTTGCGCCCCCGGACCACCGCCGCCTGGCGGAACGTACCCTCGTAGACGAACCCGAGGCGCAGGGCGGCCCGGCGTGACGGCGCGTTGAGGGAGTTGCATTTCCATTCGTAACGGCGGTACCCGAGCTCGTCGAAGGCGTTGGCCATCATGAGGGCCATGGCCTCCGTCGCCGCCGTCGTAGCTTGCAGGGCCGGGCTGAAGGCCAGGTGGCCGACCTCGATGCTGCCGTCCCCCGGCTGCACCCGGAGATAAGCGGCCACGCCGGCGGCCCGGAGCGGCTCGCCGGCCAAAATGGCGAAGAACAAAGGGTCCTGGCCGCCGGCCACCTGGTCGGCCCACCGGCGGTAGCTCCCGAGGTCTTCGAACGGCCCGCAGGAAAGGTAGGTCCACATTCGTCCCTGCTCGTCCGCGCCGTTGGCACGGTAGAGATCCTCGGCGTGGCGGGGCGGGTCCAAGGGCTCTAGCCGGCACCAGCGCCCCGTCAGGGTGCGGGCCGCCGGCCGGGGCCGAGGGGCCCATCCCGGCACAGGCTCGCCGACAGGCTGGCCCAGGCGGTCCGTTGCGGTCATGTGGTCCTCTCCGCTCCCCCTCCCGGACGAGCGGCGCGCACGGCCTCGGCGGCATCGTCGTGGCCGGCGGCCCGGAGCCCGTCGACAACGCCGTCGATGTCATCGCCCGGACGGTTCTGGCTCCACTTGGCCTTCGCCTCGACCCGGGTGATGGCGACTTCGACGCCGACGATGGCCCGAATTTGCCCGGCCAGGTACGGGGCGGGGGCGTCGTCGACCGACCAGGGCCGGGAAGTGCGGCCCTCGTGCCTGGCGGTTAGCCGGCGGACCAGCGCCTCCAGCCACGCCGGGTCGTCGTGTACCACCAACCGGCCATATACGTGGGCGGTGACATAGTCCCACGTCGGTACGACCCGACCGTGGACGGCCTTGGACGGGTACCACGATGGCGAGATATAGGCGTCGGGACCGTGCAGGATCATAAGGGCGTCTTCGAGGGCGGGCAGTTGCCACTGGTCGTTGCCACGGGCCACGTGGCCGATGACCGACCCGTAGCCGTCCGGGGCCGGCTCGTACAGGATGGGCAGGAAGGTGGCCACCAGGCCTCGGGCGGTCACCGTCACCAAATCGGCGGTGTCCCGCTCCGCCAGGAACCGGCGCGTAGCAACCTCGTCCATGCTGAACTGCGAGGGGACGTACATCAGAGGGCTCGGTCCCGGGCCATGCCCTATTATGTGCAGAGCGCGGTCAGGCTCGGGGGCTGGCGTCCCGCCTCGCCCGGCGCAGTAGGATCTTGGCGCGGGGGTCGGGCGATAAGCATCGTCCGCACTGCCCTAACGTCATGACCGTGAGCTATGAAGTGCCAGAGAGCGTCGTGGGCAAAACGGCCCACGTCACTGTGGCTATCCCCGGTGGCGCTCGGCCCGGAGAGGTGCTTGTCCGGGTGCGGGGCGGGTCCGAGTCTTATATCGCTTACGCCGACGAGCCGGTGGACGAAGGCGTGCAGGTGGTCATTTTGGCCGACCGGGGCGCGCGCTCGTTAATGGTCGTGTCGTTATGAGATGTACCTGGGCCACCCCATAGAAAGGGCTGCGTTATGTTTGGATGGCACGTTCCTTCTCCCAACGAGGCAATGCTGATCTCCGGCGGCAAGAGGCGAGGGGACGCCCCGTTCCGCATAGTCGTGGGCCACGGTGCCTTCGTCACGCCGGTGCGTAGCAAGGCTTATCTCCTCACGCTGGCCATGCAGGAAGCAGAGGTGGCGGAGCCGTGCGTGACCCAGCAGGGGATAACCCTGCAGGTGCGCGCCGTTATTGCTTTCAAAGTTGGCGACGACGACGAGTCGATCTCCAACGCCGGCCGCCGTTTTATGGACGACCAAAATTCCATGCCCGAGCTTGTCGGGCGCATTTTTGCCGGCCACTTGCGGGCCATCGTGGGTTCTATGACGGTCGAGGACATCATCCGGGAGCGCCAGAAGCTGGCCTCGGCTGTGCTCGACGCCTCCAAGCCGGAGATGGCCAAGCTCGGCCTGGTGGTGGACGCGTTCCAGATCGAGTCCATCGACGACGGCCAGGCGGGCTACATAAGGGCCATGTCGCAGCCCCATATCGCCGCCGTCAACCAGTTGGCCCAGATCGCCCAAGCCCAGGCTGACCAGGCGTCGTCTAAGGTGCGCCAGGAGTCGGACCGCAACCAGGCCGAGTACATGCAGGAGACGGCGGTGGCCAAGGCCCAGTACCAGGCCGAGATCGACCGGGCTCAGCAAACGGCGTCACAGGCGGGACCGCTCGCCCAAGCCAAGGCTCAACAGGAGACCCTGACCGAGCAGGCCAAGGTGGCCACCGCTCAGGCCGAGCTGCGCCGCCAGCAATTGGTGGCCGAGGTCGTGAGGCCGGCCGAAGCCGAGGCGGAGAAGGTCAGGACCCTGGCCAAGGCCCAGGCCGACGCCATCCGCCTGCAAGCCGAAGCGACGGCCACTTCCAACGGCGTCGTGCTCGAGCGCATGCTGGTCGAGAAGATGCCCGAGATCCTGGGGGCGGCCGCGGGTGAGCTGCGCCAGGCCAACGTGACCATCCTCAACGGGTCCGAGGGCCTGGGCGACCTCGTGGCCGGGCTGGCCTCGCAGGCCACCTCTATCCTGGACATCGTGCGCCGGGGCAATGGGAAGTTCAGTGCCCTGGTCCCGGTGAGCACGGCCGGCGGCCCGCCTGCGGTCGGGGCGGGTGCAGCTCCAGCTGGGACAGGGTCAACCGGGACAGGGTCGTAGCTCCTCGCGCCTGAGCTTGCCGATCGAGGTCCTCGGCAGCGAGGGGACGAGGACCAGTTCTCGGGGGGCGGCGAAGGCGGCCAGTTGTTCCCGGACCAGCGCCCGCAGGTCGTCCAGGGCGGGTACGCCCGCCCTCGGGTCGGCCACCACCCATGCCACCACGCGCTCGCCCCACTCGGGGTCGGGACGGCCGGCTACGGCTACGTCGCTGACGCCGGGGTGCTGGCGCAGGATGCGCTCCACGGCCACCGGCCAGACGTTCTCGCCGCCCGTGATGATCATTTCCGACAGCCGGCCGCTGATTTCGAGCTTGCCGCCGGGACCGAAGTTGCCCCCGTCACCGGTGGCGAACCAACCGTCGGCATCGAAGGGGACCGTCCCGTCCCGGTAGGCCCTCATCAACATGGGGCCGCGGACCATGACTTCGCCGGCGGGCGATATAGCCACTTCCGCCCCCTCGATGGGCACTCCGTCATAGACCAGGCCGCTGCCCGTCTCGGTCATGCCGTAGGTGGTGACGACATTGTCCGGCAGCGAGGGGGGCGGCGCCGAACCGCCCAGGACGATGGTATGGAACACTGCCCCCTTGACCCGGACCAGCGCGCTCGGGACGAGGGAGACCAAGACGTCCGGGCCCGCTGCGGCCTTGACTGCGGTGGCGTCGAAACCGTCTAGGACGTCGAAAGGGGCCCCGGTGACCAGTGCCCGTGCCAGTACCGACAGCCCACCGATGTGGTTGAGCGGGAGGCAGGCCAGCCAACGGTGCCGGTCGGGACGGGCGCCGAGGCGGGCTGAGGTGGCTCGCGCCGAGGCGATCACGGCGTCGTGGGTGAGGACTACCCCTTTCGGGTGGCCCGTGCTCCCGCCGGTAGCCATGACCAGAGCATCGCCGTCCGCCACCGCCAGGCTGTCCTCGCCGCGCCGGCGGCCTTCGGGCCCGACGACCCACGCCGGGCGCAGGACCTCCAGCAATGCGGCCCGGGCGGGCGGGGCCAGGCGACGGTCGAGGGGGGCGACGGCGTCGCCCGCCTCCCAGCTCTGCACCAGTGCGTCAACGAAGGCCGGCCCGCCAGGCAGGTCTATTGCGACGAGGTCGGCCATCTTGGCTAGTTTGCCGCAGCATGAGCCAGCAGCAGGAAAGGCCACCGACGCACCCCTGGGTGCTGGGGGCGCGCCCTCGGACGTTGCCGGCGTCGGTGGTGCCCGTCATGGTGGGCACCGGCGCGGCGGCGGCCTACGGCGACGTCGTCTGGTGGCGGGCGGTCCTGGCCGGCTTGGTGGCCCTGTCCCTGCAGGTGGGCGTCAATTACGCCAACGACTACAGCGACGGTACGCGCGGCACCGACGACGACCGGGTGGGGCCGCTGCGCCTGGTCGCCTCGGGCCTGGCCAGCCCCCCTGCTGTCAAGCGGGCGGCGCTGGCGGCTTTCGTTGTGGCCGGGGGGGCCGGCCTGGCCCTGGCCGCCGTAGCCGGTTGGTGGTTGGTCGGTGTGGGGGCCGCCTGCGTGGCCGCGGCCTGGTTCTATACCGGCGGGCCCCGGCCCTACGGGTACGTCGGCCTGGGGGAGCTGGCGGTCTTCTGTTTCTTCGGCCTGGTGGCCACGGTCGGGACGGCCTACGTCCAGACCGGTGAGCTCACCGCCCTCGAGGTGCTCGCCGCCCTCCCGGTCGGGCTCCTGGCGGTTTCCCTCCTGGTCGTCAACAACCTGAGGGACATCCCCGGGGACGCCGCGGCCGGAAAGCACACCCTCGCCGTGCGGCTGGGCCCGGGCGCCACACGCCATTTCTACGAGCTGTGCCTGGCCGTGGCCGTCGTGCTCGTCGTCCCTGTCGCCGTCAGCCGGCCATGGGCGGCGTTAGGGCTCGGGGCGACGGTCCTGATCGTGCCCCCGTGGCGGGCTGTGGCGGGCGGCGCCGAGGGCCGGGCCCTCATCCCCGTCCTCGGCGCCACCGGGAAAGCCCAGTTGGCCCTGGGCATCCTGCTGGCGGTGGGCCTGGCTCTCTAGCGCGGGCCAACCTCGGTCCCGAGGAACGCGACCATGGCCTCAGCCACCTCGGCCGGGCGCTCGAGGTGACAGGCGTGGCCGGCCCCGCCCACCACGTGCACCGAGGCGGAGGGGCCGATGGCGGCGGCCATGCGCTGGGCCTGGCCGACGTAGCGGGCATCATGCTCACCGACGAGGAGCAGGACCGGTAGCCCTCGTCGGCCCAGCTCCGCCAACCGGGGCCACAGGGGCTCCTGGGCGCCCTGCCCCGCCAGGCGCAGGCTGGAGGCCAGACCGGCGGCTGTATTGACCAGGCGGGCCTCGTGGCCGGCCTGGTCGGGGCTCAAGGTGGCGAACAGGGGCTGGGCCATCCAGAAGGAGAGAAAGCTCTCGACCCCTTCGACCTCGACCCGCTTGGCGAGCTCCTCGTCTACCGCTTGACGGTCGGCCCGGGCAGCCTGGTCCTCGATCCCAGCGCTGGTGCTGATAAGGACGAGCCGGGCCACCCGCTCGGGATGGGCCAGGGCGACGTGCAGGGCGGTGCGGCCGCCCATCGAGTACCCGGCCCAGGATGCCGGGCCGGGTACGAGACCGGCCAGAAGCTGGGCTGTGGCCCACAGGTCGGCCTTGATGTGCGCCGACCCGCCATGCCCCGGTGCGTCCGGCAGTACAAGGGGGGCCACCCGGCCGGCCAGTGCGTCGACCACGGGCGCCCAGGAGGCCCGGCTCTGGGTGAAACCGTGGAGCAGCACCAGGGGCGCCGGTCCCGTTCCTTCCCGGCCATCGGCCCTGCCACCATCGCCCCCGTAGTCCTTCCCGTCGCCGTCTATGAAGCGGGCGGAGAGGCCCATGTACGCTGCCACAGAGTGATCTTGCCCCAATGACAGCCGAGCCTTCGCCCCAGACAGGCCAGCCTTCGCCCCAGACAGGCCAGCCTTCGCCCCAGACAGGCCAGCCTTTGCCGGGCGCCGGT
>Ga0181517_10006405_pt1 | contig 10093 bp, 10 predicted proteins | sample PEATcosm2014_Bin_31_FD_119748 | JGI IMG/M metagenome (GOLD analysis project Ga0181517, IMG submission 119748) | Peatland microbial communities from MTU Mesocosm Facility, Houghton, MI, USA - PEATcosm2014_Bin01_30_metaG | ecosystem: Environmental > Terrestrial > Soil > Wetlands > Peat | place... | reverse complement strand
GGGCATGCGCCAGCGGGTGGGTTTCGCCCGTGCCCTGGTGGTCGAACCGGACGCTTTACTGATGGACGAGCCGTTCAGTGCCCTCGACGTGCTCACGGCGGTGAACCTCCGCTCCGAGCTGTTGAACCTCTGGGGAGGCAAGGACTTCCCGACCAAAGCCATCCTGATCGTCACCCACAACATCGAGGAGGCGGTCCAAATGGCCGACCGCATCTTCGTGCTGTCGTCCAACCCGGGCCGCTTCAAAGCCGAGATCGACTGCACGCTGGCCCGCCCTCGCGACCGCCGCTCAGCCGAGTTCGAGGCTCTGGTCGACCGGATCTACGGGATCATGACAGAGCAGCGCGGGTCGAGCGGAGGCCCGCAGGCCCCCGTGGTCGAACCGGGCCTGGCTTCGCCCTCCGACCTTCCCCTCCCGCACGCCAGCGTGGGTGGGCTGGCCGGGCTCCTGGAGATCCTGAACAACCGCGGCGGCCGCGATGACCTGCCCGAACTGGGCCGTCTGCTCACCTTCGAGGTCGACGACCTGCTGCCTATCGTCGACGCGGCGGAGATGCTCGGCTTCGCCAAAGTGGCGGACGCCGACATCGAACTGACCGTTGAGGGCAAGGCGTGGGTCGAAGCGGACATCCTCACCTCCAAGGAGATATTCGCGGCAACCGCGCGAGAGCGGGCACCTCTCGTGCGCGCCATCGTGCGTGCGCTGGAGACGACAAAGGACGGCACCCTCAACGAGCGCTTCTTCTTCGACCTGCTCCAGCGGGCCTTCAGTGAGGACGAAGCCCGGACCCAGCTCAACACCGCCGTGAACTGGGGCCGCTACGCCGAACTGTTCGACTACCACGCCGACGACGACGAGCTGGTCCTCACCGCCCCCGCCAACGAGAGCGCCGCCTGAGCGAGGCCCCGGGCCTACTCTGGCCGCTATGGAGCCACGGACCACTAGAGGCTGGTTTACGGCCTTTGCGCTGGTCAGCGCGTGCACAGTCGGCGTTGGCACCGGCGGCGTTGGCACCGGCACGGCTACGGCCGGCACCGCTTGGGCGGCTTTGGTGCGGCCGTCGCTGGCAACACCGTCTGTGAGCTTGCCGGGCACACGGGCCGGCAAGCAGGCCCGCTGGCTCGTCGGGGCGCTTGCGCACCTTCCCATCCCGTCGGCCGAGATACCCGTCCACTTCGACAGTGCCTTTCTCGCCCTGGTCCCGGCACCGGCGGCGGCGGCGCTGAACGCCGGTTTCGTGGGCTTGCACAACCTGCGGGTCGATTCCATCACCACCAGCACGCCGAGCACCCTCGTTTTCGTCGTAACCGTAAACGGGAAGGCGAAATGGGACGTCAGGATCCAAGTTGACCTCAAGGGGCTCATCAGCGACCTTCATGCTCAGCCATCGGGCAGCTCCCCGCCCACTGTGGCGCCCCCGGCCCCCGTCACTACGACGACGACGGCGACGACCAGCGCTGGGGGTGTCCGGGAGATCCCCGTCGGGGTTGGCTCGCCCCCGCTCAAGGGGACGCTGACGCTACCGGCCGGTAAAGGCCCCTTCCCGGCGGTCGTCCTCGTCTCCGGCTCGGGCCCGAACGACGAAAATGAGACGATCGGCCCGAACCACCCCTTCTTGGACATTGCCCTCGGGCTGGCGGCCCGGGGCATCGCCAGCGTGCGTTACGACAAGCGCACCCTCGACTACCCGCAGAGCATCAACCCGCGGACCTTCACACTGACCGAGGAGTACGTGCCCGACGCGCTGGCGGCCATCGGGCTGCTAAAACATGAGCCCCTTGTCGACCCCCACCTCATCTTCGTCCTCGGTCACTCCCAGGGCGGCACCTACGCACCACTGATCGCCCAGCGCGCCCCGGAGGTGGCCGGGGTCATCATGCTGGCCGCTTCCTGCGAGCCACTGGCGCAGGCGCTCATGCGCCAGATCCGTTACCTGGCCACCCTGCCCGGCACGATCGGCGCCAATGCCCAGGCCGAGGAACCCGACATCGAGGCCGAGGCGGCGGAGATCGGCAACGCCGCCACGCTCGAGAAGGACAAGCCGGGCACGGTCCTGATGGGGGGCGTCGGGCCCGCCTATTACCTGAGCGGGTTGCGCTACAACGAGGTGGCCACGGCACGGTCGGTCCCCCGGCCGTTACTGTTCCTCCAGGGTGACCGCGATTACCAGGTCACGGTGGCCCAGGACCTCGACGTGTGGCTGAAGGGCCTAAAGGGGCGCCAGGGGGTCACGGTCGTGCAGTTCCCCAAGGCCGATCACCTCTTCCTCGACGGTAGCGGCCCGCCGACTCCGGCAGATTACGAAAAACCCGGCCACGTCGACCCGAAGGTGATCGCCACCATCGCCGCCTGGGTCGACCACATCGACCACGCCGCCAACCGCTAGCGGCCACCTAACCGTTCAGGACGCCGGTCGTCAGGACTTCCCGATCGACGCCATCCGGCCGTTGGTGAGGCGGACGAGGTCCGACGGGGCGAGCTCCAGCTCCAAACCCCGGCGACCGCCGCTGACAAAGATCGTGCCCCATCCGGCCGCGCTTGCGTCGACCAGGGTGGGCAAGTGGCGCTTCTGGCCGATCGGGCTGATACCGCCCACCACATAGCCCGTCGCCCGCTCCGCCGTCGCCGCCTCCGCCATCTCGGCCGTCTTGGCGCCCACGGCGGCGGCCAGGGCCTTCAGGCTCAACTCCCCGGTGATGGGGACCACGGCCACGACGAGCTTCCCGTCGACCGAGGCCACGAGGGTTTTGAACACCCGTCCCGGCTCCACCCCGAGAGCACCGGCGGCCTCTTTCCCGTAGGCGGTGACCGTCGGGTCGTGGCCCACTTCGTGGACCGTATGGGCGACGCCGGCCAGGACCACGGCCGCGACTGCGGGGGTTGGGGCCCTCATGCGGCCATTCTGACCGGCCCGAGGCCGTGGTCAGGCCGTCCGGTCCTCCATGAGGCCGGCAGGGCCCGGCATAGCCGCCCTAGCCGAGCCCCCCGATTGTGCCACCGGGGACCAGGGCCGGGCCGGCGGCGGGCCGGAAGCAAACTCCCACGCACCCCGGCCCGGCGTGGGCGCCTATTACCGGGCCGAGGTAACCGACGAGGACTTTGTCCGGGGGGAACGTACCGCTGAGCATGGAGAGGAACATGTCGAGATCCGGTGCCGCGGCGTGCGCCACCGCCAGAGATCTCAGCGGGCCGGCCTCCTTCACCACCTTGGCGAGGTACTCGAGAGAGCGGACGCGCGTCCGCGGTCGCGCCTCGGCCTGGACGGCACCATCACGGATCTGGATAATCGGCTTGATCGACAAGAACGTGCCCAACAACGCAGTCGCCGCCCCGATCCGCCCACCCTTTCGGACATTGTCCAGCGTGTCGAAGGAACAGAACACGCGGATGTCGGGGACGACTGCCCGGGCCGCGGCCTCGACGACGTCAAGGTCGGTGGGGCCGGCAGCAACCTTGGCCGTCTCCAAGGCGATGAGGGCCTCGCCCAAACTGACGGTGCGGGTGTCGACCACCCGTACCTCAACCTGCCCGCGCACCTCGTCGGCACCCTGGCAGGCAGCACGGTAGGTGGCCGAGAGGGCCGAGGAGAGGGTCAGGCAAACGACTCCCGAGCACCCCTCCTCGGCGGCCTGCAGGAAGCTTTCGGCGAAGGCGCCGGGTGATGGAGCCGACGTTTCGGGCAGAGCGCTTGTCATGGCGCAACGGCGCCAGAACTCGACCGGCTCGATCGTCCTCATCTCCTCGGGGCCCCACTCGCCCAACCGCACGTCTAGGGGGACGGTCCCGATGCCGTGCTCCGCGGCCAGGCGGGCGGGAAGGTCGCAGGCGCTGTCGGCAATCACTCGAACCCCGGCCACCACTTTCCTCCCAATGCTCCTGGTCCCGTCGCTCAGAAAGTTTGCCAGGCGGCGGGGCCCGGCGACGAAGCGAGGCTACGCTCCGCCTTACCCGCCAACATGGCGGCAAGGCGAAGGGGCTCGGATGAAACTCGGTCGGACTTGGCTCAAAAGTGGCCCGTCTATCATCGCCGCGGTCTTGCTGACGGCACTGACCGCGACAAACCTGGCCAGCGCCGCCACCCCCGCCGCCGGTCCCGGCTCGGCCTCGGCGGCGATGCCGCTACCGGCGGGACGTCAGGGCAGCTCTGCGGAGGTGCCCTGGTCGCAGGTAGGGCCGGGGTGGTTGCTCAGCGAGTGGGCGCCGGTCGCCCCCAGCCAGACCTCCGGGCCGGCCAAGTATTCGGTCCTCTACCTGGTCGACCCCCAGGGCGGCCGTTACGTCATAACGACTTTGGCGACAAAGCACGGTGACCTGGTGGCTTGGTCCGGCGACGGGAAGCGGGCCCTCTTCGAGGCCCAGACGACCACCTCGTCAGTGGTGACCGTCCTCCAGCTCCAAAACGGGGAGGCGAGCACGTTCAAGATCCCGGGCTCAGAGCCATGGTCGGTCAGCTTCACCGAGCCGGACGGTCTGGCGATAATCGCCGTCGGCCAGGTAGGTCCTTCGGGTACCGTCCACGTTCGGCGCTTCGACCTCAACGGCACGCCGGCGTACTCGTACCCGACGGCCTTTCCCCGGGCCGGCCGCCTGAACGGTGGGGTCCTCTACTCGCCCGACGGGACCGAGATCGTACTGGGGACGACGAGGGGTTTCGAGGTAGTCGCCAACACCGGCCAGCCCCTTCGCTACTTACCGATGAGGGCAGAGCCGGGCACGTGCCAGCCGGCGAGATGGTGGGCCACCGGCCTCCTTCTGGCCTCGTGCACCCCGCCAAACAGCAGCGTCCCGTTGCTGTGGCTGGTGCCGGCGAACGGTCGGCCTCCCGAGCCTCTGACCCTGGCCCCCAGGCGTGCTTCCGGTGACTACGGTGACGTCGACGCCTGGTCTCTCCCGAGCGGCGACTACGCCCAGGACCTTGGCGCCTGCGGGTACATCTACCTGGCCAGGGTCAGCGGCCATAGGACGACGCCGGTCAAGGTGCCGGGCACGGCAGCCGACAAGTCCGTGTACGTCCTGGGCGCCTTCGGCGACCAATTGGCTCTGACGACTGCGTTCTCATGCTCGCCGGGGAGCGCCTCGCTCATGTGGTACGACCCGGCGACCAACGCCGTCACGCCGCTCCTCGGTCCCCCGGTCAACGGTGGGAGCGTCGGGAGAACCCTCCTGTGGGGCGAGCCCCCGGGCTCGGAGGAGTACTGACTCGGACGGCTACGAGCGGACCTGCCGTGGTCGATGTCGGCCGCGACGAGCAGGTGGTGGCGGCGCGGCTGGCTTCGCAGATGCTCACCGGGCCGCCCGGCACTTCCGTCGAAGGCGTCGTCGGGCGGCTTCTCGCCGTACAGGCCCAGGACGGGCGAGGAGCGCGCCTCAGCGTCCGCAGCCGGTCGACGGGGCTCAAGGCCGCCGATGTCGACCGTGCGTTGAGCTACGACCGTTCCCTTATTGTCTCGTGGCTCAACCGGGGCACTCTCCATCTCGTGCGCACAGAGGACTATTGGTGGCTCCATCAGCTCACGGCGCCGCGACTGGCCCGGGGGAGCGAAAGACGCCTGCGCCAATTGGGGGTGGCTCCCGCCCAGTCGGCACGGGGCGTCGACATGATCATCAAGACGCTGGCCGAGGCGGGCCCCCAGTCCCGGGAGCAGCTCCGCTACCTCCTGCAGCGCCTGGGGGTGCCTACCGACGGCCAGGTCATGGTGCACCTGCTGGTGATCGCCGCCGCCACAGGGGCCGTGGTGAGGGGGCCGCTGGCCGGTACCGACCAGGCCTTTGTCTCCGTCCCCCGCTGGATCGGGGCGGCGCCGAGGGCCCTGGACAGCGACGGGGCCTTGGCCCGGTTGGCCCGCCGGTACCTGGCCGGGCACGCGCCCGCCGGCGCCGCCGACCTGGCGAAATGGGCGGGGCTCCCACTGGGCGACGCCCGCAAGGGGTTGGCCGCCATCAGCGACGAGGTCGTCCCCGTCGGACCGGGGCTGGTGGCCCTGGTTGGCGGCCCGGGGCTGGGGGCAGGGACGGCCGGCATACCCGTGGCGTTACCCGCGCCCCGGCTGCTCGGTCCCTTCGACCCCCTCCTCCACGGCTGGGCGTCCCGGGGGCCCTTCGTCGGCGAGCACGGCAGTGTGGTCACCGTCAATGGGATCTTCCGACCGGTGGCGCTCGTCGGAGGCCGGGTGGTAGCGACCTGGGGACTGCCCGGGGGCAGGGTCACCGTCACGCCTCTCGAGCCCCTGCCCGCCCGTGCCCGTCGGGCCCTGGCACTGGACGGTGCCGACGTGCTGCGCTTCCTGGGCTTGCGCGACCTTCCGGTCGCCTTTAGCTGAGGCGCCTTCAGCCGAGGTGGGTGACAGGATGTGGTCATGATCACAGGCACCCACGCCATCATCTATGCCCAGGACGCCGAGGAGGCCCGAGCCTTTTTCCGGGACGTGCTCGAATGGCCTCATGTCGACGCCCATGGCGGCTGGCTCATTTTCAGGTTGCCGCCGGCCGAGCTCGGCGTCCATCCCACCGGCGACGGCACCGGCCCGGCCGCCGGCCCCCCGAACGGCCACCAGGAGCTGTACCTGATGTGCGAGGACATCGCCGCCACAATGGCCGAGCTCGCCGCCAAGGGCGTCGAGTTCACGGCGCCGCCCCAGGACCTCGGCTTCGGCGTGCTGGCCCGCCTACAGGTACCGGGAGCCGGGGAGATCGGCATCTACCAGCCGAAGCACCCGACTGCCTACGACCTGGAGGACTGAGTGGCACCGGGGGACTGAGCAGGCCCCGCCCAACCTCGGGCTGAGCCCGCCACAGCGGCAGGGACGAACACTTTGCGCATAGACCGCCACCGCCGTTGAGCGATCAGCGGCTGCGTGAGACAGAAGTCGATGTTTCACGGTACGGTACGAAGTACCTATGAGGACACTGAGCCGCAATTTCGCCGTCGGGGCCATCGCCCTGCTGGCCCTTCCCATGAGCGCCATAACCCGGGGGCCCGTCAATGCCACGGAAGCCGTCAATGCCGCCGAAGACAGCAAGACAGCGGCGCAGGTCTGGGCCGACGCCAAAGCCGCCATGGTGCAAGCCAGGAGTTTTCACGTGCTCGGCCACGACGACCAGCAGGGCACCGACGTCACCGTCAATCTCAGTATGTCGCCGGGCAGAGGTGGCGGGAGCATTCAAGAGCCGGGCGTAGTCATGGAACTGGTCCTGGCCAAGGGCAACGTGTACGTCAAGGCGGATGAGAAGAGCTGGTTCAAATTGACCCACAGCCAGTCGACGGCAGAGCTCGTGGCCAACCGGTGGATCGAAGCGCCGGTCACTAACGCGGATTTCGCCAGCTTCGCCCAGCTCGCCGACTCGACGAAGTTCCTCGGCACGATAACGGCCCCCAAAGGCCAGATCACTAAGCTCCCGGGCACCTCCACGTGGGACGGACGTAAAGCCGTGGTGCTCGAAGACGCCACGGGTGACAAGCTTTACATCGCCGACACCGGTACCCCGTACATGCTCGCCGCCAAGTCGAGCGGGACGGGCGGGTCTTTAACGTTCACCGATTTCGGGGATGCCCCGATGCCGGCGGTACCCACCAATGCCCTGAGCCTCCCGGGCATGTAAGGACGGGAGCCTCGGCCGAGGCTCGGGCCTGGGCTCTCTCAGACCGCCGTCAACCCAGCCGGTCCAGCCGCACGAGCAGAGCCTGGACGGCCAATTGTTCGCCCAGGTTGAAGGCGAGGTCGGCGGAAAGGCCGTCGATCAGGCGGACAGCCTCTCCCGCTTGCTGCGCCGGCAGAGTACCGGCAACGGCTCGGTCGCGATAGGCGCGCGCCAGGGCGGCCAGCCCCGAACGCAGCTCGTCGGTGCGCTGCCGCCGCTGCTCCCGCTTATGGCGCTCGTCCTGTTCGCTGGTCCCGGCGCGCAGGGCGCTCTGAGCCAGTCTGGACGGGACGGTCCCGATCCTTTCGGCATTGTTCTCCACCAGCCGGGCGCGCTCGGCCTCCTGGCGGCTCGCCAACGGCCCGGCACTTCGCTTCAGATGGTCTAGGAGCCCCTCGGCCAGGACGGCGACGGTGGCACCCGAGCCGTCGAGGCGGGCCGGCACCTCCTCCCATGCCCGCCGCCTGGCCTCCATTTCCGGGTCACCGGCCAGCAGTCGCGCCCGGTCCAGGCGTCCCCCGGCCAGGGCGGCCACAGACGCCGCCCTTTCGGTCGGCACACCCTCGGCCACCAGGGCACCCGCCAGTTGGTCTTCGGTCAACGCCCGGAAATCGACCCGAGCGCACCGGCTGGCGATCGTCACCATGTCCGGGGGGACGAACTCGGCCAGGAGCAGGAACACCGTCGAAGCCGGTGGCTCCTCCAGGGTCTTCAGCAAGGCCGGGGAGTTGAGACGGGCGAGGTGCATGTCCGGCAGTACCAGGACCGTGCGGGTGGCCTCCAGAGGGCTCCTGGTCGCCAGCCGCGTGACTTGCAGCGCCTGCGCGATGGACAACGCGGCGCCCTCCCGTTCGACCACCACCACATCCGGGTGCGTACCGTCGAAGACCCGCCGGCACGTCTCGCAACCGTCGTCGCCGCCATCTGGACAGACCAACATGGCGGCGAAAGCCACGGCCGCCTCCATCTTGCCCGTGCCCGGGGGGCCCACGAACAAGTAGGCATGGACCGGCTTGGCCGCCGCCGCTCTGAGCGCAGTCACTGCCTGCGCTTGGCCCACCAGACCGGCGAACCCTTTCACCCGACGGCCGCCCTCACTGCCGCCGCCACTTCCCCCACCTCGCCCGAGGCGTCCACCACTTTCCATCGGCCGGGCGAAGCCGCCGCCAGTTCCCGGAACCCGGCCTGAGCCCGTCCCAGGAAATCGTCGCCCTCCCCTTCGATCCGGTCGGGCGTGGAACCGGCCCGGCGCTGTCGTGCCCCCTCAGCAGGCATGTCCAGAAGGATGACTAGGTCGGGGGCCCGGCCCCCACTGGCCCAGCGGTCGAGTTCGGCGATCTCGCCCAGGTCCAGACCGCGCCCGTACCCCTGGTAAGCGAGGGTCGAGCCGGAGTAACGGTCGCAGACGACGTCCTGGCCCCGGGCCAGGGCGGGCTCGATCACCTCGGCCACATGCTGGGCCCGGGCGGCCAGCATCATCAGCGTCTCGGCCCGGGCCACCGGTGCCGGGCGGTCGGAGCCAAGCAAGAGGCCCCGCAGCGCCTCGCCCAGCGCCGTGCCCCCGGGCTCCCGCGTGAGGACGGCGCCGAGGTGCCGGGCGAGCGCGGCGGCCTGGGTCGACTTGCCCACACCCTCGCCGCCTTCCAGCACGATGAACCGGCTCACGAGCCCCAAGGTAGCGCCTAGCGCTCAGACCTCCGGCGGGACGAGGCGGCGTTCCATGGCCCAGCGGGTCAGTTGGTACCTATTGGTGAGCTGCAGCTTGCGAAGGACGGCGGATACATGGGTCTCAACCGTCTTGACGGATATGAACAACTCGCGCGCGACCTCCTTGTAGGCGTAACCGCGGGCGATCAGGCGAAGTACCTCGCGCTCCCTCGTGCTCAATTGGTCGAGCTCGGGGTCTAGGTGAAGGGTCGACGGCGCCGGCCCCCCACCGAACGCGTCGAGGACGAACCCGGCCAATCGAGGCGAGAACACGGCGTCCCCCGCAGCCACGGTGGCCAGTGCGTCTACAAGCTCGGCGGTCGAGATCGTTTTGGTGACATAACCACGGGCACCGGCACGGATGGCCTCGATGACGTCGTCCGCCGAGTCCGAGACGGACAGGGCGAGGAAACGGACAGCCGGTCGTAGGCCCGCGACCTGCCTGATGACCTCAGGCCCTCCCCCTCCTGGCATGTGCACGTCCACCAGCACCACGTCGGGTGAAATACCGCAAATCTGTTCGACGGCGGAGGGTACGTCGCCCGCCTCTCCGACCACCTCGACCCGATCGGCGTGGGCGGTCAGCTCGTGGCGCACGCCGGCCCGGAAAAGCGGGTGGTCGTCGACGATGAAGACCCGCAGGGCCGCGCCGGCCACCGCCGGCGACCGCGGAGGGCTGGAGGAGGTCATCTGGAGGCGGTCATCGGGAGGCGGTCATCGGGAGGCGGTCATCGGGAGGCGGGCCTT
>Ga0181517_10006402_pt1 | contig 10096 bp, 13 predicted proteins | sample PEATcosm2014_Bin_31_FD_119748 | JGI IMG/M metagenome (GOLD analysis project Ga0181517, IMG submission 119748) | Peatland microbial communities from MTU Mesocosm Facility, Houghton, MI, USA - PEATcosm2014_Bin01_30_metaG | ecosystem: Environmental > Terrestrial > Soil > Wetlands > Peat | place... | reverse complement strand
TGCAATCCTTTTTGACTCACGCCATCGGCGACGATCGCTCCGCTGACCGGATGGTTGAAGGCGAAGTTGGTATCGACGCCTGAATAGGTGCTGAGTTGGCTCATTGGTGTTTAATCTCCTTTCGATGCTTGACGAGTTCTTTACCGTGTGTCTGCCAAGCGCCTACGCCTGGAGATTCACATCAACGGTGAGTGAGTGCCCAGATTCGGATTCAATCACAAGCACGACGATGGAAGGCAGCACGCGCGCGGCTCGCTGTGCCGATGAGAGGCTCGACACTGGCGGCGCATAGAGCGCGTAGCCTTTGGGTAGCGGATCACCGTTGTTGATGGCCGCATTGCCGACGCCAACAGTGACGCCATTCCAGAAGCCGGATGGTTTGATAAAGCCTTTGACTTGCGCGCGCTGACAAGCATTGGAAATCACGCCGCGCATCATGGCCATGCCGCCCTCCGTAATGGGCAGGGCGGGAACCGACGTCAGCAGGTTGACGCCCGAGTACTGGATATCGCTGGCCAGCATGTCCACGTTCAGGATGATGTCGAAGAAAATGCCGCTCGCCATCGTCGCGTACATGAACCATGCATAACCGCCCTGGAAGGGGCAATACACGTTGCAGTTCAACCCTGGATTCGAGCGGTCACTGCTCCCGCAGATGGCCGCAATCTGACTCGACGTCAGCGGCTCGGCCGCGATGCTCGACACCGGCTTGAACATCACGTCGAAATAGGAACCCGCGGCGCCCGTGTTGCGCCCCATGGCGATTCCCATCGCGGCGGCGCAGGCGTAGATGTTGTTCGGATAAAGGCCGCCTTGCGTGGTGGCATACACGCCAAACGTCCGGTTGAACTTCAATGCCTGGAGTTGCGCCGGCAAGCTGGTGCTGGGCGCGTTGAGAACCGCGGCCTCTCCCGTCGTGTAGAAATACGTGCTGGCGGGGTAGGCGGCTTCGATGTAGGTGGCGATATCGACGTGATCGGTGTCAGCGGCAGTGCCGACGAACATGCAGGAATACCAGCCAGCATCGGCCGCGCGGCAGGCCTGAACCGCTTCGAGCGGAGTCTCGCCGATAGCGCTAATATCTACTTCAAGTCCCGTGCCGGTCCCGCCCGTGACGCTGTTCGTGTTAAGCGCAGCGTAGCCGGTGCCCTGCGAGCCTTCCACTAATTCGAGAGCGGTCACAACGCCGGTCGTTGACCCGCTGGTTTGGGTACCCGTCACTTGCAGTTGTCCGAAGGATGCACCAGATTGCACGACAGTGACGATATCGCCAGCCATGTAACCGTGGCCGCCGATCAAGGCGGTGAAGGTCACGGCCCCGGAAGAAAGAATCGCCGTCGTTCCTAGCGAAAGTGTCACTACGGAAGAATCTACCGCTATGACGAAGGTGAGCGGAGCGATGCCGGTGCCGGATACGAGTTGGCCGACGATGATCCCGGTCGGATCCGCGACTGTCAGTGCTGTCGATCCTTTCGTGGCGGAGCCCGTTGTCGCCACGGGTGTGCCGCCGCTGATGTTAAAAGTCTTAATAGCGGTGAGGTCCTGGCGCCCAATCGACAGATAGGCTGGCGTCGGTGATTGGCCGAAATAAATCTCGGCTGCCAGATACTCAGGATCGGTGTCCATAAAGCCATCCGACTCCATGCCTTCGAGATTGTAGTATTCCCTGATGCGGGGTCCGGAGCCTCCGACCGAAGGAATGCGAGAGCTCGATCCGACAATCAATGCTCGATTGAAAGACGGACCAGGGACACCGGCGGGCGAGATGAACGTTTCGACGTTGAGCACAGTGCTCAGGGGTAATGGCATATTCATGGTTTTGGTCGTTCCTTTCTGTGCCTACGACGCGATCGAGCCGATGTCGATTTCGGTCGTGAGGATGTTTTCCTTGACGAGAGTTACTTCGATGCCCAACGCCGTTGGGGCGATGAGCGATTCCTGAACCAGTTCATTGAACTGCAGAGTCACGTCCGCGCGCGGCCACCACTGGCCTTGAAACACTTCAGGTGCATAGGTCGGACGATTCCACCGCGGCACGACATAGATGCCGAGTTGCGCTAATGCGTCGTGCGCCCAATCGAGAGAGAGCGCGGAAACGATCAGGCGCGCGCGGTCCGCGCAGTTCGGGCCATACAGGCAGAAATGCAGGTCCCACGGCTGCGTGTAGGCCGTCTGTTTCGTAAGGCTGACGCCATCGTTCGGAGTGTCGATCGAGTCGCGCGCTTGCGAGAATGGGGTGTCCGCCGGCGTCGCGCGGATGAAACAGATATCCTCGGTGATGCCCCAGGCTGGCTGGCCCTCCTGCGGCCATTCGATCCGCACCGCATACCACGCCGCCGCATTCGAGAAAGTCACCGCCACGTCCGCGGCCGTCGCAGTGCACGGTTGCGAAAGCGTCGCGACGTTGCCGGTGATACTCAGGACGGTGGTACCCGCCGGGATGCCCGCACCGGCCGACTGCTGGCCTGCGGCTATTCCCGCAGCGACTGCGACCGTGATAACTGCGCTTCCCGCCGTCGTACTCATGGCAGTCACGATGAGTTGCGGATCGATCCCGAGCGCCTGGGCAACGAGGATCTGGAATAGCGACGCCATCGACTCCGGCGTCTGCGCGGAGGAAGTCAGCGTCTGGCCGTTCGGAAATGTCGTGCTGCTCACGCTCCGCCCATCCTCACCAAAATCGCGCTATAAAATCCGAAGTCTTTCCATGGCGTCACACTCTGCACGCGGTAGGTCTGCCCGTTCCAGGCCACCTTGTCACTGATGGCGCCCAGTGATTCGAGCGTCTCGTAAATCGGATCGGTGGTGAGAAATTGGAGAGACCCGCTCACCCTGTCGCCCTCGGGAACTTGCTCAAGCGCCTCGGCTTCCGCCGGCACGATGGTGCCCGATGACTGAATGCTGATCGGCGCATTCGCGCGCCAGCCGCCAGCCACGAACGAGCCGCGCGTGCGGATGATGGTCACGCCGCCCGGCTGCGCGAAATCGGGATCGTTCACGATGTCTCCGACCTGGATCATTGGGGACCCATACGAACCACGAATGTGATATTCCGGCGCATCTGGCCGGTGTCAATGAGTGGCCGCTTGCCCGCCCGTTTCGCTTTTGGCAGCCGCGCCAAGGTCGACGGCGCGTTCTCTGCCCAGTTGTTTCGCGGGTCGGTAAACCACCGCTTCGCTCCGTTCGCCGCCACCGTGCCCGCCAGGTTCAATTCGCGGCGGGCGATGTCCGGCCGCCGATCTGCCACCGCGGCCGCGGCTTTGCCCATGTGCGGCGTGATGATAGCTTTGTTGGCCACAATGGATGGCTCCAGGACCGGCCGCGCCGGGATGCGGCGCTTCGGCGAGCCTTTCGAGTGAATAAAAAGCAAACTGGCGTTGGTGATGGCGGCGCCCTTGCGCTGAGTCTTCGGAGCCGGAATTCCTACCAGAACCTCGGCACGCCGAAGTTGTGACAGGTCGCGCTGAAGGCGCACCAGACCGGCGAGGCCGGGGCCCGACTTACTGACGCTGACAGGATTCATACGCCGACTACCCGACCTCGATAGTCGCGAAACAGGATGTATCTATCTGTCGCGTTTGGATTCGCCGCCTGGCGCGCACATTGAAACGATCTTCGCTAATGACACCGCCGCCGATCAACACGTCACCCGATTGACAGTGAAATGGCTCAAACATCCATCTCTCCCCCATGGAATGAAGGTCGGTCACTAGGCGCGGATATTCTGGCACTCCGCAAGCCATGATCTCTTCAATGGTTCGCCGCGGCGTGACTTTTACTTTCACTTTTTCCATTTCCTCACCACACCAACATCGGACCCGCGCCGATAATCCGCGCGAAGGTCGCGAATTGCTTTCCGTACTGAGTTTCATTCCAGGAGGCCCACGAATCCAGGCCTGGCGTCGGAGTCATGCCGACGCTCACCGGCCCCACTGACTTGGAAACGCGAATCCCCTGGGCGAGCCCGGCAGCCGCAGCCTGGCCGGGCGCCGATCCGACATTGCCATCCGATTCCAGCCAGAGCGTACAAAAATGCGCGACAAACAAAGCCATGCCGATAGCCCAGGAATCACACCAGCGGCCCTGTATGATCGACGCCGACGCGAGTGTGATATAAGCGTTAATGACAGCGACCGGCAGCAGAGGAGAAGAGTACGCGCTCAGGGGTTGCGCGCCACTGCCGGTCGCCGAGGCCGAGATGGTGATTTGTGATTCCGAATCGACGGTCTGGATAACCGTGTTCGCCGGGAGTCCCACGCCGGCCACCATCTGACCGGCGGACATTCCCGCGGTGCTGGCGATCCCGGTGATGACGGGCGACCCGGGCGACTCCGTCCCTGTAATAGCAGTCGGCGCGCCGGCGAACTTCGGATACATCGCGAAGAAGTCCGCCAAGCCATACGGCGGATTTGATCCGACGACGATGTTCGAAGCCGCCGCGAAATTGCCGATGACTTCCGGCCCGTAGCCCCAGGCCTCGGCGATCCACTGATTGAAATTGGGCCGCATGTCAGTTCACCGAAACCCCGCCGATCTGCTCGGGGACTCCGCAGGTTACTTTCCCTTCGCCGCCATCTTGGGTGGATCTGCCGGGGGGACCGGCACTGCGGCCGGCTTGGGCGGCTCGACGGGCTGCAATACCTGAATCGAGTTGTCCTGCAAGCCCAGTTTAAACGTCCCCGTTTCTGCGACCCAATCGGGCACAGTGGTCAATCTGGGGCTCGGCGCGACAGTCACCTGTTCGGCGCCGAGTATGAAACTTTTTGTTCGGCTAACGATGATCTGCATTGAATCCTCTTCGGGGAAAAATGGACTGCGCACGGGGTTAGGGCCGCGCGCAGTCCGTGAGTGTTTTGAGGTTCTGAGCCGGCTGACTAGGTGTTCGTGTTCAGCCCGTCTCCGTAGATGGCGGTCTGCGTGCGTTTCCAGATAACCTGGGATACGCAACCCGCGAAGGTCGTGATGTACGCGCCGGCGCCGATGGCCGCAGGCACGGTGAGCATCTTCTTCACCGGCTGCGGGATCTTCAGATACACGGCGGACTTGTCTTTGCGATAGAGCACGCAGCGTTCGCTCGATGAGGCGCCCTGCGTGGCAATCCAGTCGTTCGGCAGTTTGTTGATCTTGAAGTCGATCGCGTACTTCTGCCCGACCTGCTGCTCGAGATAATCCAGGATGGAGTTGAAGCCGATTCCGTTGAGAGTCATCGGCTGAAGCAGGCGGCCAAACTCGGTCCATGGGATCAGGAGCCGATTCGGCAGCCCAAACGTTTCGTCGTACCCCGCATTGGATGCCACGGCGTTGATGAGGTACACGATGTCGTTCAGGATTTCGGTCGGCGTCTTCGTGGCCCAGCCGGGATGGTTGGCGGCTCCGTTGGGCACGACCGTTTCCGGCACCGCCGGATTGTTGACGAGACCCGGCAGTCCCCTGAATCCAAGATACGCGTCGTAATCGAGCGCTTTGGCCCAGAGGGAAGCGATGGCATCGTCGTATATGGCTTGAAGGCTGAATGGTGCGGGTTGGCCCACGCGTTTGGCAAATTCGAGCTTCTCCAAGTCGATCATACTGATCGTCATGTTGTAGCCGAAGAGGTGTACGGAATACAGCCCCTTGGTGATGTTTGCCTGAACTTCGGCCGCTTCCGTGGTATCGTTCGAAATCAGGCCATATTGCGATGTCCCGACGGAACGATAATCCACGGCATAAGCCGAAATTAGTTCAGGGAATCCGCCGCCGACATCGATGTCGAGGTCTCGGCCGTGAGTGACCGATTGCAAGGGCTTGACGAGCTCGGTGTCGATGAGTTCGAGTTCGCCCGTGAGGAAAGCGAGGCCGGAAGCACTGGCAGCGTCGAAAGCCCTGCCATTGCCGCCCGGCATTTGGTCCGTCGCGCGATAGCGGAGGACGTCGCGCGCCGTAGCGCGCCGTACCAACTGAGGATTGCGAATCATGTTCGTCTATTCTCCTTTCGCAATTAGGCGCCGCGCCGGCGCAGGATGGTGATTTCGGCCACGCCCGAGCCATCCAGATAGCCCGTGCGGAAAACGAAATCGGGTAATGCCACTGTGTTGCTGAAGGTCACTGCGCCTGTGAGCGCCGCAGTAACGGCCTGCGAAATGGTGATTGTGCTGGAGCCAATCGCTGACACGTAGGTGCCCGCGGGGATAACGCCAGAAGCGGCAGTGATGATCTGTCCGACCTTGATGCCGGTCATGTTGTTGGGTGTGACGGTGGCGCCGGAAGCATCCGTGGCGGTCAGATTGGAAACCACCTCGGGCGCCGCTTCGAGATCGCCGACGGCCGAGCCGGGGGTCGCGGAGTTGGCTACCAGGCGGCAATACACCGGGCCACCCGCAATGGGAGTGCCCACCGGCATGTTGACCGTGATGGAACCCACCTCAAGGACATCGGCCTCTTCGCCGGCTGCATAATAGCCAACCTGCGCCAGGCCGGGCGTCTGACCGGCAGGATAGGTCAGCATGGTCTTAACTTCGCGAACCGCAATGCCGAGCGCTGAACCGGGATTACCGATAAGCGCACCCAGTAGCGGGATGTTGGTGACGGTCGCCAGGAAGTCCACGATGGACTGCCATTTGCCGCCGGTGCTGTCGCCGACCAAAACTGCAAGGTCGCCGAAATTGAGATTGCTGGGGCCAGCGAGAGGACGCGAAACAATCACGCGCTCACCCGCGCGGGAAACGGTACCAGGGAAGCCTACATACGGCCCCGTTACCGGGATGGTACTGCCAAGAGACGTGAATACGTTGGCCATGGCTACTTTTTCACCTCGACTTTCTCGCCGGCGCCTTGCCGGTCATAATGTTCCTGAAGCCGTTTGTTGCGTTCCGTGTTCGGATCGCCCGCGGCGACATCAGCGGCGCGGCGGTGGCCAGCCTCGGCAACTGCCGCATAGGTTCCACCGCCATTCGCCCGGCTGGTTCCGTACGCTTGGCGATGCGCCGCATTGAATGCGCGCCGCACGTTCGCGTCATTCGAACGCGCCACTACAGGGCGGAGCACCCGCAGGATTTCCAGCGCATCGGTTGCGGGTGTGGCCGCCGCCTCTTCATTGACCGGCTCAATGAATTGATCGGCTGCCCGGCGCCGTTTCTTGCGGCCTTCGTCGGCCGCGGTGCGCTTGTCGCCCTCAGATCCTCGGATCGGATGGAAGCCGTTGGCCTCCTCGATGTCTTCGGCGACTTCAGCGCCTTCAGATTCTGCTCCTTCCTGATGCTCCGCTTCCTCGCCTTCCTCTTCGAAAAACTCATCGAAGAGATCGGCGAGTTCGTCGAGGTCAACGTCTTCGGCTTTGCGCTTGTCTTCGGCCGCTGCCAGGTGTTTGTCGAGCATGCGGTCGAGCGCCGCGTGGTATCTCGCGCGGCAGTCATCTGCCGGTTTCTTGTCTTCCACCGGAGCGGGTTTCTCTTCGGCGGGCTTCTTCACTTCGACCGGCGGCTTTACTTCGCCACCGGGCTCGGCGTCTTTCTCTGCGGTCTTGGCTCCCTTGATAGCTTCCGCAGCCTCGGCCAACTTCTCAGGGCTGGTTTCGGCATCGGCGGCGTAGGCTTTGAAGCCAAGACCGAGTAGGTGTTTGAACAAATTGGTCACCTTGCCTGTCTCCTTTCGAATGCCGGTGGAGCTGCTCCCGGCTTGCTTCCGCTCCTGCGATTCAGGGGCGGCGTCTTTGATACGGGCCTCAGCTCCGGCTCGGCCCCGCGGTACGACCGCGACATGGTTGATTACGATTTTTCGCTGCACCAGGCGCTTGCCATCGATGGCGAGATTGTAATCGTATCCGCAAGAAAGTTCGCGCTTCTCGCCGCGCTCAATCTCACTGAGCAGCGGTTCTCGCTTGACAATTAGATCGCCGATTAAGGGTTCGTCGCCGGACTCGAGCGGCGTACCCCCGCGGCGCACGTTCTCAACGTGGCCATATTCCAGGCGCTGCACATTCGTCGGATTCACGAACTGCTCGCCGGGCGGGTGACTGTCGGTAATGGATTTCCCTTCGCAGCTCGCAATCGTCGCCGCGCGGAAGACCTCGGCGGGATTGCGATAGACTTGAACCGTCCCGCCGGCTCCAGCATCGATGCCGAACTCCTTCAAGACTTCGGCGAGACGACCGTCTTCATCGTTTCGGAGCAGTTCGCGAACTTCGTAATCCTGCCAGCCGGTCCGGGCGAGCACCACATCCTTGCACACCAGAAATCCCTCCGGCGTCCGGCCGATGTTGTCCGAGATCCTTGAAACGTAGAAATCGAGTTCGCCCATGTGGTTTTCCGGAATTCCGCCTATAAAGGCTTGGCTATGGCTATGGCTTGGCTAAGGCAGGCGGAAAAAGTCGGAAACGTACCGGAAAATTCCGGATCGTTTCCGGAAAAATTACGCGCAACCACCAATCCTTGCACCAAACCGAACCTGTGCCAAAAGTTCACAGTCAGAAATGTTTTTGTACTACGCGTGTCGAGTCAATGTAAACATATAGAGCACCACCCGAAAGTGGTATGAACTTTTTTTGGAAAAATCTTTTTCACCTTGAAGTGGTGCTTGTTTTCCGCGCGGCCTGCCACGATAGGAAATCCACAGGATTTTCACAGGCAAATCGCACTTCTTACAGGCCCGCCTTTTGGAGCGTTGGCCAGGTAACATAGACCGCCAACAGGAAAACTCCCCAGTAGAACGCGGCATTGCCATACCACAAAGAGCCGGCAGGACCGCGCCACCACCACGACTGCCCGAGAGCAGCGATGAACAGCAGAAACACGCAAAGAATCGATATGATCTCCATAGCTTTTTCCTCTCTCTCTCAAAGTCTCGGCGAGTTATTCACGCCATCCGGTGGCGATACCATCCGCGCGCACAACAGACCGAACAACTCCACCTTCGAAAGACCATTGCCGCCTGGATGCGGATCGTGCACCAGACGGCCGTTGCAGCCCACGCACGCATGTAGGCCGCCCCGCGGGCTCACCCCTTCGATCGTGTGCCACGTCTGCCCCACGAGAAACATGCGCGCAAGAATCGGATCGTCCGGCGGCACCTGCACATACACGAGGCCGTAAGGAAATAGGAACCATGCCACTTGATCCAGAAACTCATCGCCATCGGTGAGGAAGTCGGGGATGTCGCCGAGCGGTATCTCGAGGATTGAAGCCAGGCACGCCGCGAAGCAATTGCCTACACCCGAACCCACGCGTGTCTGCTCGACAGGGATCATGTCAGTCGACCATCTCTTCCAAAGGATCAAAACCCAAAATCGCTACAACGTCCTCTGGAGTCTCGGCCATCTCTTCGTCATCGTCCGGCGTCTCATCTTCGTAGACTTCCTCGCGCCAGTCGAGATCTCCATCATCCGGCGGTCCGAAATAAACATCAGGCAGCGGCATACGCCTTCCAGTCAGCAAACACAGTCGGACTGATATAGCTCTGAAGCGCGACCGTCGGCGTGTTGCCTAACTTCTCAGAAACTACCTTAGCGACTGCAAACACTGATTTTTTGTACTCTTTCGGATTTGTCGGCGGCTTGATGGCTTGGACCTGCTCCAGCGCGACACTGGTTCCTAGCCGTGTTCGGAAATCCTTAGTCTTGAATCCGCCACCATCAAAAGAGTGAGTGTATTCGAGCAGTGTGTTTTCGGAGATGTCTGGGAATAACTGCCCATTGGGCCCGGCCGCTTTCGCGCGCTCTGCAAGAACCTTCGCCACCGAGCCAGGAATCGGCAGTTTCAGATTGACTCCCTTTTTTCCGGTGAACTGTAGATACATCTTGTCGCCGCGCTGCACAACGTGCCGGCCCTGCAACGTTGTGGCGCCATAGGCTTGCGCACTAACTTTCCTGTCCGCTTTAGAGCCTGGGCGGATTCCCATCTCCATGATGAGCTGGATGCACTCGGCATGCTGCCGCTCTTTTTCGTCGGCCGATTTCAGCTTCGCGGAATTCTGGCGCTGGATCTCGGGGAACTTACTGTCAAGCTCTTTGATGCGCGCGAACTTAGCTTCGGCCTGTGAGTTCTGAAAGCGCTTCGAATACACATACTGCAGGCGGCCCTTGGCATCCTTGCCGGTCGCTTGTAAGTCCGCATCCGGATCGCCG
>Ga0181517_10006398_pt1 | contig 10101 bp, 5 predicted proteins | sample PEATcosm2014_Bin_31_FD_119748 | JGI IMG/M metagenome (GOLD analysis project Ga0181517, IMG submission 119748) | Peatland microbial communities from MTU Mesocosm Facility, Houghton, MI, USA - PEATcosm2014_Bin01_30_metaG | ecosystem: Environmental > Terrestrial > Soil > Wetlands > Peat | place... | reverse complement strand
TCTGGACCGTCTACCGCACGGCCGAGCTCGCCGAGGTGCGACGTAACGAGGCGACCCACGACATGCTCACGCAATTGCCCAACCGGAGGCTGTTCGAGGAGCATCTTCAGCGCGCCGTCCTGTCCGCCCGGCGCACGGGCCAGCGCGTCGCCGTCGTGCTCATCGACCTGGACGGGTTCAAAGCGATCAACGACCGCCTGGGCCACGATGTCGGCGACGAGGTCCTGCGCAGCGTGGCCGCCCGGATGGGTGGCGCCTGCCGGTCGTCGGACCTGCTGGCCCGCCTCGGCGGTGACGAGTTCGCCCTGGTCCTTCCCTACATCGGCACCGTAGCGGCGGCCGTGGCCGTGGCCGAGCGGGTGCGGGCCACGTTGGCCGAGGCGTGCATAGTCCAGGACTTCCCGGTGCCGGTATCGGCGAGCTTCGGTGTGGCCGTCCTGCCCGACCACGCCGCCGACGCCGAGTCTCTCCTCCGGCGAGCAGACGAGACGATGTACTCGGCCAAGTACGGCGCAGGGGGCGTGGCCGTGTTCGAGCCCGGGTCGAGCTCGCATGGGATCGGGCGGATCGGCCTGCTGGCCGACGTCGCCCAGGCCCTGGCCGCGGGCCAGTTCTTCCTTGAGTACCAGCCCCAGGTCAACCTGCCGACGGGCCGCATAATCGGCGTCGAGGCGCTTGTCAGATGGCGCCACCCGGTCGCCGGCGTGCTCTATCCCAACGAGTTCATCAGCCTGGCCGAGCAGACCGAGTTCATCGGGCCGCTCACCGAGTGGGTCCTTCGCCATGCCCTGGCCCAGTGCGCTTGTTGGCACCGGGAGGGCCAGGACCTCCGGGTGTCCGTGAACATCTCGGCCCGCAACATGCACGACGCCCGCTTCCCCGAGATGTTGGCCCGGGTGGTACGGGAAACAGGTGTGGTCCCGGGCGACATCGACCTGGAGATAACCCAGAGCACCGTTGACCTTGACCACACCACCCTGCACTCGGTGCTGAGGAAGCTCCGGGCCACCGGGGTGTGCCTTACCATCGACGACTTTGGGACGGGTTACTCGTCCCTGGCCCAGCTGAGAGAGCTGGCCGTCGACCGTCTCACGATCGACCGCAGCTTCGTGACCACCATGGCGCACGAGGACCGGGACGCCATGATCGTCGGCGCCATCGTGCAGCTAGGGCGGGCGCTGGGGGTAGAGACGATCGCCAAGGGGGTAGAGGACGCCGTGGTCGCCAATATGCTCCTCGAGCGCGGCTGCACCATCGCCCAGGGCTTCCTGTTCGGCAAGCCGATGCCGCCCGAGGTTTTCCAGCCCCACGGCTGGGCCACCGACCACTCGTCGGTGTTCGAGGCCCGGCTCGAACTGCAAAGGTCCGTACCGTGATCCTCGTTTTCGCCGTCGCCCTCGCCGCCTTGTCAGTACCGGTGTGCGGCGGGTCCCTGGAAAGGCTTTCCCGCCTGAGGATCAAGGCGCGCTGGGCCGTGCTCGCCGCCCTGGGCCTGCAGATCGTGGTCATTTCCGTCCTGGCCAGGCAAATGGCCGGGTGGCCCGGCCAGGTGCTCGAACTGGTCTCGTACGTGCTGGCGGTCATGTTCCTGTTCGCCAACCGACGCATCCCTTGGCTGTGGCTGGTGGGCCTGGGCGGCCTGTCCAACCTCGTGGCCATCGGCGCCAACGACGGCGTCATGCCGGCGTCGGCCGTCGCCGTGCGGGCTGCCGGGCGCGTGCTGCCCAAAGGCCAGTTCCTCAACTCGGCGCCCCTCTTGCACCCGAGAATGGCCTTTCTCGGCGATATCTTTTCGACGCCGCGCACCTGGCCACTGGCCAACGTCTTCAGCGTCGGTGACGTCCTCCTGGCCGTCGGTGCCTTGCTCCTACTGCACTCGGTGTGTGAGTCCCGCCTCGCCCGCACCGCGGGCGGGAGCCTCCATTGGCGTGCCGGTGGCCGGGCTCGAGGCCCGGCCACGGCTGCGACAAAATAGTCATTTGCCGAGCGGCTGGCTACGTGGGTATTAAGCCGCCCGGGAAACTGTTCTTCGGTCCGGCCGCCCCGCTCACATGATCTGCGGGTCGGAGCTGGCGGCGTCGACCGCCGGGTAGGTGACCTGCTCGGTGACCGTCCCGTCGTTGATGGCGATGGAGTTCACGCAGGGCCCGTCGCCCACGTCGGCCGGATTGCAGAACACGAGAAGGCCGGTCGTCACCTTGGTGCCGGTGACATCAGTGAACGGGTTACCCGGGCTCGAGAAGCAGACCCAGAATGCATCCGGATTGCCGGGTGCGCCTTGGTTCAGCACCACCCCGGCCGATGCCGAGAAGCTCTCCGTGGAGGTGATGGCACCCGATGCAGAGGTGAAGGTGTTGCTCTCGCTTACGACCTCGGGGGCGTGCTCGAACCCGTCGCCGCAGTTGATCTGGCCCGTGTTGAGCGCGCCCGACAGGAGCAGGTCACCGCTGTTGTCGGTAGCCACGTTCTCCGTCACACCGCCCAAGGGCACGTTCCCGGTGTTGCACGTGCCGGTGCACGGGGTGACGGAGTTGGCCACCATCACGTTGTCGTCCGTGACGCTGGCGCTCTGTCCACCGTTGTCGATGATGTCGACCGTCACCGCGTAGGTCCCGACCGTGTTGTAGGTGTGAGTGCCCATTACGGTCCACGACCCGCTGGCCCCGCTGAAGCTCACCCCAGTGGTACTCGTGCCGGTGCCGTCACCCCAGTTGATGGTGGTGCCGGCATACTCCGTCGCAGGCGAATCGGCGTCGGGGTCGGTGAAGGTCGCCACGGCTGTCGTAAATGAGACGGTCGTCTGCTGCGGTGCGATCGTATTCGACGACGCCGTCAACGGCGCGTCGGCCACAATGGCGTTGCCGGCGAGGGATGAGGCGGTGTTGACGGGCAGCACCATGTCTTGGACGGTGACGGTGGGTAGGTACGTCCCGTACTCGGCGTACGTGTGGGAACCGGACACCGAGTACGACCCGTCCGATCCGGCGACGATACCGGGACTGGAGGTGCCGTCGCCCCAGTTGATCGTGGCGTCGAAGTCGCTCGCCGCCGAGAGCGAACCAGTATCGGTGAAGGTCGTCACCGCCCCGCTCCAAGGCTCGCCTTCGGTCGCCCCCGAAATGCTGGGCGCGCTCACGACTAGACCGGGGGCGATGAGGGCAGTGCCCTTGGTGCTGGAGGTGGGGGCCTGCTCCAAGGAGAGGTAGGTGGAGCCTTGGGGCGGGAGACCTTGGGGCGAAAGACTGGTGACGAAGTCAATGGTCCCGCTGTCCTGGTCCGGGCTGATACCTAAGAAGGTGTTGTCCGGCCCCTCGGCATCGTACGGGTTCTTGCCTCCTGAGCCGAGTTCCTTCGTACCCGACCTGGTCGTCGTATAGGAAGGCCCGCCGTTGTCATTTGTGGCGCAGTAGCCGTCGAGGGCGAAGTTCCAGGTGCAGATCTCGTCGCCGTCGAAGCCGAACAATTGGTCCCTGCCCGTACTCGACAGGGTGATGCTGTCGACCAGCCCGTTCGAGTCGTTCACCACTCCGACGACAACGTCGTCTCCTTCACCACCTCTAGCGTCGATGGAGGTTTTGGAACCGGCGGTGATCGAGACCGACCCGGTGACGTTGACGGTGATCACATAGGCACAGCCGGTACCGGACCCGACATTGGGACAGCTCGGTGCCACCGCGGCGGCAGCAGAGCTCGTGGCCACCTGCACGCCACCGGCCGCCACCAAGGTGCTCGCCACCAAGCTGACGGCACCGAACAGCAGCAGGCTGCGTTTCCTTCGACGGATCATCGGGATCTTCGCTTGAAGCCGGGCGCTCATGGGTCTTTGCCTCCCTTTCGTTATCGGTCTGTATGAGGTTGCTGAGAATTTCTTTGTGTTAGGTGGCCGGAGCGGATAAGGCGACGGTGCCGAGAGAGCGCTCCCCGACCATCAGGTCGGGGACGCTGACAACGCCGAGCCCGTCAAGGATGCGCTTGCTCTCCCACTCGAGGTCGGCCGCTGCTCGCCCTTCGCGCTCGAGACCCAGCGCAGCCATGACCCCCATGGTGAGGGCCGCCTCGTACTCGACATGCAGGAGGCGGGCCGCCTCCAGGCTCTGGCCCAGCTCGACGGCGGCGCCGTGACGGTCGCCTCCTCGGGCCAGGGCCACGCCCCGGACGCGGTGCAGCAACGGCAACTGCTGCGCCACCCCGCCCAAGGCCCGGGCCCGCTCCAACCCAGCTTCGGCTCGGGCTCGTGCCCCATCGACGTCGCCCGCCAGCAACTGGCACTCGGCCCAGCGGGCGCCGACCTCCAGCGACTCGGCCTCGCCACCGAGCTCCACGGCCTTCTGCCAGGCCTCCTCGAACAGGCGCTTGGCGTCGTCGTAACGGCCCAACCTGGCCGCGGCCCGGGCCAGGCTGCCAGTCACGTGGGTCTCGCTCGACCGATGCCCCGCAGCCCGACAAGTGCGCGACACCGACTCGAAGAGCCGCTCGGCCTCCTCGGCCCGGCCCTGGTCCAGGGCTATCTCGGCCATGTTGCCCTCGTAGACAGCCAGATGGACCGGACTGCCCGACCGGCGGGCCATGTCCTGCGCCCGCCCGTATAGCTCGTGGGCTTCGTCCCAACGGCCCCGGTAATAGGCGAACACCGCCAGCGAGTTGAGCATCCTGCCCTGTCCGTGCAGGTCGCCGAGCTCTTCCATCAAGGCCAGTGCCCGTTCCCAGTTGGTGGGGCGATCGAGCCGGCCCAGCTCCATCTGGGCCCAGTCCAGGACCAGCAGGGCGTTGGCTAGGGCCTCCTTCTCGTCGGCCAGCTCAGCCTGGGCGATCGCCCGCTTGGACCAGGTGATAGCGCGCCCGTGATGTCCCCGCTCTTGGCAGAACCGTGCGTACCACGCCAGCAGCTGGGCGCGCTGGCGTTCGGCCTCGAGACCTTTGACACCCTGGAGGAGGTGCAGTGCCCGGGTGATCCAGCGCAGAGCGTCGGCATAGCCGTCCTTCCAGCCGTGGATCCGGGCCAGCTTCAGCATGAGCCGGGCGTCGGCCAGCGGGTCGTCGCGCACCAGGCGGCGCGCCCCTCGGTACTGGACCACCGCCTGTACGTAGCCACCGCTCCGGTCACGGACATCGCCGAGTGCCTCGTGGACCTGGGCCAACTCCCGGTTGGTGAGCTCGAGCAGTCGACGCGCCGCGGCCAGCGCCCTCTCGTAGAACTCGGCCGCGTCGACGTTGGCGTACACAGCCCGAGCCCGTTCCGCGGCCACCAGGGAGTACTTCCAGGCTTCGCCGTACTCCTGAGCCTGCAAATAGTGCATGGACAACAACTCCGCGTGCTCTTCGGCATTGTCACCGGCACCCGTGCGTATGGCCTCGCCAGCACTGGCGTGGAGCTGACGGCGGAGCCGGTACGAGAGCCCGTCATAGGCGCTGTCGCGCAACAGGGCATGGCGGAAGACAAGGTTGCCCACTTCGTCTGGGGCGGCGAACTCCCCGAGCCGGGCCCAGATGGGGTCCGCGGCTCCGGGCACCTCCTCCAGAACGGCCCCGAGCAGCTCGACGGGGGCGGTACGGCCCAGCACGGAAGCCCGCCGGAGGAATTGGCGGTCGTCGGCCGACAACCGGTCTATGCGCGCCGCGATGACGGCCTCGATGGAATCGGGCAACTCGTCGATGTCCTGTGCCTCGCGGGCGGCGGCTACCAGCTCCCGCAGGAAGAGCGGGTTCCCCCCCGATCGCTCGACCAGGGCCGCGGCCTGGTGGGCTGGGAGCGGGGCGTCGCGGGCCGCCACCTGCGCCAGCTGGGTGGCCTCGGCCCCGGCCAAGGGCTCGAGTCGCAGGCAGCTCGACTCTTTCGGGACGAAGCCCGACTCGACGTCGCGCCGGGTGAGGCACCAGAGCCACGGGCGGCCAGTGCCCATGGCCAGCACGTGGCGGAGCAGTTCGGCTGATGCCTCGTCCATCCAGTGGGCGTCCTCTACTACGAGCACCGTCGGCGAGGGCAGCAGCACGTCGAGGAGCTTGGTCATTACCTCACCCCGCCGGAGAGCCCAGAACTCCGGCCCGAGCTCGGAGGTCTCGGGCGTGGCGGGAACGTCGATGTCGGCCACCGCCCCGATCAGCGGCGCCCAGGGGACCAGTTCCGGCGCCAGTTCGGTAAGCACCTCCGCCAGCCGTTGGGCCGTGGCCGGCTTTGTCGTCTCTTCCAGGGTCGGCTCCTCCAGGCCCAACAGCCGGCGCAGTAAGCCTCGCAGAGCGCCATAGGGCGTGGACGAGTCGTAGTACTCGCAGGTCACCGACAACATCACCATCCCTGCCGCGGCACCGACGCTACGGAACTCCTCGATCAGCCTGGATTTCCCCACCCCGGGCTCCCCGACGACCTCGACGACAGATCCCGACCCCGCCATTACAGCCTCCGCCTTCTCCCGCCAGACCGCCATCTCCCGACGGCGGCCGACGAGAGGGAAGCTGGCGCCGTCTTCGACCGTTCGCGCTCCGACCCGGGGCCCGACGTCGACGGCGTCGACCGGCTTGGCCTTCCCCTTCACAGTGAAGGGCAGGACCTTGTCGAAGGCGAACTCTGAGCGCGACCGGGCTAGCACCTCGGGAGTGGCCAGGATCTGACGAGGCGCAGCCTTGGCCATCAGTCTGGCAGCCAGGTTGACGGTGTCCCCCATGACCGTGAAGGTCCGACGAAACGACGGACCGATGTCCCCGGCGAAGACGGGCCCACGGTTCACCCCGACGCGCAGGGGTGGAGTGCGGTCGCGGTCCATGATCTGGCGCAGGGCCAGCAACATGTGGTCCTCATCGTCGCCCGAGGTCGACGGGGCACCGGCCACCAGGATGACCTTCCCACCGTCATGGTCGATGTCGGTGCCGAGGAAGGTGACCCTCCGGGCGTCGACGGCCTCCTGGATGTCGGTGATCAGCTGGTCGAGGTAGCCAGCGGTGGCGCCCACCCCGGGCCCGGCCAGCATTTCGTCGGTCCCGTCGAAGTGCACGAAGGCGACCGCCACCCGCCGGTGCTCGGGCTCGTGGCTGGCGCCCATGAGCGCGCCCACGATGGACACCGGGATGCACTCCGAAAGGTCGCCACCCGGTCCGACCGGGTCGAGCGGGGTCGGGGCGGCGACAGCCACGACCGGCGGGCGGCGCAGGAGGCGCCCATCACCTTTGGTCGGCCCGAGGTCGCCCGGCGCCAAGGCCGCCGCCGTGGCCGGGCTCACCAGGATCTCGCCGGCCGCCGCCCTGGACTCCATAACCACGGTGGCGCTGGCCGCCGGCCCGGCCACGACGAGCTCGCGGTGGGACCGGCCCACCAGGAACATGTCGAAGAGCCCACTGTGGATCCCCACCGACATCCGCAGAGTTACGTGGTGCCCGAGCACCGTAAGCCGACCCACCACGCGCAAGGCGCGGCGCATCTCGAAGGCGGCCCGGCACGCCCTGGCCTGGTGCTCCTCCCCGGAGAAAAGGAGTAGCAGTGCGTCGCCCCCGAACTTCAACAGACGCCCGCCGTTGGCGTAGGCAATGGCGAGGAGAGGGGAAAAGCACTGGCCGATAGTGGCCGCCAACTCCTCGGCCCCGATCTTTCCGTGCTTAGCCAGGGCCTCCGACAACTTTGTGAAGCCCGAGACATCAACGAATGCGATGGTCCCGTCGACGCTCAAATATCGGCGAGCCGGCGCATCCGCCACCCAATCAATGACCAGACGCGGCAGATAGGGTGCGAGGACTTCACGAGCCGCAATCCCGCTTCCATCCTCGGCTGGGCACGTGCCTGCCCAGCCTGTAGGTCCCGGCTCTGTTGTCAGTACCATCGGCTCACCTCACGTACGACCTTGGGCTTACCTACGTAGGCGCACATGAGCTTAAACCGACTTCGCCAGCCATGTCTGCAGAAGATCGGTCCGTGAACCAAAGCTCACTGCCGGTGGCGCGGGCGCGGTAGCAGCGGCACCGCCCGTTCGGCCAGAGCCACCGAGCCTGAGAACCAAAACGCTGCCGCCCCGCGGGGGCGGGCCCGTGCCTGGGGCGTTATGTTTGCCTGGGGCGCTATGTTCCGCGGCTGCACCTTAGGACGGTACACCCGATCCGGTCACCCGACCAGGCAGAAGAGCCCGAAGCCGCGGTTCGTCCCCCAGTGACGGCCGGGGGGCCGGGCTTTCAGGCCAGAGCCTGGTACGCGGCGGCCTGGATGTCGCAATGCACCGCCGGCGGGACCGGGCTTTCGAACATGCGCTGGGTCAGTACCGTCACCACCAGGTCGCAGTTGGGGTCTACGAGCCACGAGGAACCGAAACCGCCATCCCAGCCGCGGCAACGTGCCCAGGTTGGCGATCCACTGGTCGGGGGCCGGCTGCACGTCCGGGTTAGGGGGACCGATCGTCGACAGGTCCAGCGCTTCAGGCGCCTCGACGACGGGCCATGGGACCGGGGTGGTGAACATCTCCATCGTCATACCGAAACGGAAAGTGAAGCTCAGCAGGTCTCGGGCCGTAATGGGCCGCCGCGCCGGCACGGTGTCGTCGAGCGGCCCGTCCATCCGGGCCAGGGCCCGGCACCCGGTCAGGCCCGACGTGGCTGTCGGCCACCGCGTGCAACCGGTCGAGCCCGGTCCTGGTCAAGCCTTCACCCATGGCCCAATTACCGCTTCACCGAGCGCAGCTTGAAATAGGCGCCTGCCGTGTCGGTGAGCGTGGCCAGGCGGCCATAGGGGGTGTCCTGGGGGGCGGTGACGACCGAGCCGCCCAGGGCCACCGCCCGCTCCGCCGTGGCGTCTATATCTTCGACCTCGAAGTACACCGACCAGTGTGAAGGCGTCCCTTCGGGCAAAAAAGCGCCGGCGTCCATGATGCCGGCCAGCTCGCCGTCTCCGGACGGGTTGCGCATGACGCTGTACCGGAACTCGTCGCTGTCACCGACCGTATTGGTGTCCCAGCGGAACGCGGACCGGTAGAACGCCACCGCCTTGGCGTAGTCCCGGGTAAGCAGCTCGAACCAGTCGGGCGCACCGGGCTCGTCGAGGACGCTGAACCCATGAAAGGTCCCGGGCTGCCATGCTCCCACAGTGGCGCCGGTCGGGTCGACGAGGACGGCCTGGGTGCCGAGGTCGGCGACCACCATGGCCGGCGCCACCACCTGGGCGCCCTCTGCCGCGGCCGTTTCGAGCGTCTTGGCAATGTCATCGGTGGCCAGGTAGATCTTCCAGCGGTTATCGGCCTTCATATCGCCCATGTCGCCCATCCCCCCGGCCACGGGTACCCCGTTGCGGGTGAACATGAAATAGCCCCCGAACTCCGCGCTCGGCTCCTGGGCTTCCCAGCCCAACAGGTCGGAGTAAAAACTACGGCTACCTTCGACATCGGACGTCCACAGGTCGGCCCAGCATGGCGAGCCGATAGGGGCAGCGCTGCGTGTGGTCATGTCATCTTTCCTTTTGTCTAAGAGAAATCGGTTTGTCTAAGAGAAATCGGTTTGTCTAAGGGAAATCGGTCATATGCTGTGACGGCCCGGGGGGCGGGGACTCATCGGTCCCCCGAGGAACAGGCGATGAGATCGCCGGCCATAGGCCGTCAACTTAGGTGAATGTGCCCCATGAAGCCATGGTGCCGCGTCACCGTCGTCGGCCCTGACGGCATGCCACTGGCGACCCTCGTGCTGGAAGGACCGGGCGAGCCCGACGTGGGGACCGTGGACGACGTGGCCCGTCTGTCCCTGGCGGCGTACCGCCTCGGGGGCAGGGCCATCCTCACCGACGTCCTGCCGGCGCTCCGGGCGCTGCTCGAACTGGCCGGTCTAGGAGCCGAGATGGAGGGGCAGGCCGAACTGGGGGAATAGCCGTTCGGGGCTCAACAGGGCCAGGAACCACGCCATACCGGTGATCTTTCCCCCTGAGATCTCCAGGACCTGAAGGGCCCAGGGGGCGAACCCGCCGGCCGGGTCGGGCCGGTACTGGCCGAAAGCCGGACAGCCGTTGGCTGACGTGGGCACAAGGCGCGACCCCCGGCAGCCGCTCGGCCCCGGCTCTACCATGAACCGGGCGATGTTGTCCGCCCCCCGGACCCACATGGCGAACGGCGGCATCGACTGCACGGCATCTTCGTGCAGGAGCGT
>Ga0181517_10006397_pt1 | contig 10103 bp, 4 predicted proteins | sample PEATcosm2014_Bin_31_FD_119748 | JGI IMG/M metagenome (GOLD analysis project Ga0181517, IMG submission 119748) | Peatland microbial communities from MTU Mesocosm Facility, Houghton, MI, USA - PEATcosm2014_Bin01_30_metaG | ecosystem: Environmental > Terrestrial > Soil > Wetlands > Peat | place... | reverse complement strand
TATGGCATCCTGCTGCGCATCGGGCAAATCTCCGGCAATGCACTGCTCATCGAACAGGGCGCGCTCTATCCCGGACTCTTCCGCCTCGTCCGTCAGGGGCTGCTGAAAGCAGACTGGGGCACCTCGGAGAACAATCGCCGCGCCAAGTTTTACGAGCTCACCGCCGCTGGCCGCAAGCGCCTGCGCGAGGAAACAAAGAGCTGGAACCTGCTTGCAGGCGCCATTGCGTCGGCCCTCGGTCCACATCCGGAGGAAGTATGAACCTCTTCCCCTCGCTTCGTTTCCGCATCGCCGCGCTCTTCGAGCTCTCGCAGGTCCACGCCGACATGAACGCCGACCTCGACGAAGAGCAGCGCAGCCACATCGAGCTCCGAGCCGACGACCTTGAGCGCTCTGGTCTTCCTCGCGCCGAAGCCGAGCGCCGCGCACGCATCGAGTTCGGCGGCCGCGAGAAATACAAGGAAGCGATTCATGAATCGCTGAGCGGAAACCTTCTCGCGACGCTCTGGCAGGACGTCCGGCTCAGCCTCCGCGTGCTGCGCAAGTCTCCGGGATTCACAATCGCGGCTGTTCTCACGCTGGCATTGGCCATCGGTGCCAACTCGGTCGTATTCGGCTTGCTCGACGCACTCATCCTGCGCCCCCTCAACCTGCCCAATCCCCAAACCCTCTACACCATTGAGCATGGGCCCGACAAAAGCCAGAGCGAGTCCTATCTCGACTATCTCGACCTGCGCGATCGTAACCGCACCTTCGAATCGATGATCCTCTACAACATCATTGAAGTCGGATTCGATGCGGGCGCGAGTCCCTCCCGTTCGATGGGCTACGAGGTGAGCGGAAACTACTTCGACGCGCTCGGCATTCATCCCTGGCTCGGCCGCTTCTTCCATGGTGCTGACGAGCACGGGCCCAACAGCGCACCGTACATCGTTCTCAGCTACCCCAATTGGCACACCCGCTTTCACGATGACCGCGGCATCGTGGGCCGTGTCATCCAGGTCGACAAGCATCCGTTCACCGTCATCGGAGTCGCGCCGCCCTCGTTCAATGGAACTTTGCTCTTCTTCTTCCCGGATTTTTGGGCTCCGGTCGTCAATCATGAGCAGTTCGGCGGCGGAAACGTCCTCAATATCCGCAACGAGCAGGAATTCATCATGGCTTTCGGCCATTTGAAGCCAGGTGTCACGCCCGCCCAGGCCATTGCCGATCTGAACAGCGTGGGCGCATGGCTCGAAAAGACCTATCCCAAAACCGACGCGCACATGACCTTTACGCTGGCGCGCCCGAGCCTCGCCGGCGATCTGCTCGGGCCGCCCGTGAAAGGATTCGTGGCCGCGCTCACGCTGCTTTCCGCGCTGATTCTGCTGGCCGCCTGTGCCAACCTCGGAAGTCTCTTTGCCGCCCGCGCAGCCGACCGGTCCCGCGAAATCGCCTTGCGGCTTGCGCTCGGCTCCAGCCGCCGGCGTATCCTGCGCGCCGTCTTTACCGAAGCCTTGCTTGTTTCACTTGCCGGCGGTACGCTTGGCCTCCTCGGCAGCATCGCCTTGCTCCGCGCGCTCAGCGTCTGGCATCCCAGTCCCCGCTATCCCATCATCGTGCCTGTTGCTCCCGATGCATCCGTCTACTGGGCCGCATTGCTGCTTGCCCTGGCCAGCGGCTTCCTCTTCGGCGTGGTCCCAGTGCGCCAGATCTTGCGCACCAACGCCTATGAGGTGGTTAAGGCCGGATCCACTGGCGTCGTCGCCGGCGGTGCCGGCCACCGCATCACCCTCCGCGACGTGCTGCTCGTCCTGCAAATTGCCATCTGCGCCGTCCTCGTCACATCTTCCCTCGTTGCAGTGCGCGGTCTGCTGCAGTCGATGCACAGCAACTGGGGCTTCAATCCCCGAAACGCAATGATCCTCGATTCCGATCTCAGCTGGGGTGGATACACCGGCGAAAACGTGCCAGCCATGCAGCGACGCATGATCGACAGTCTCCGCGCAATCCCCGGCGTAACGTCCGTCGGTTTGATCGATGAACTTCCCCTCGACGGAGGCGCGCCCAACGAGGATGTCTTTACCGACGAAACAACAGATCTGGTTCCTGCCAAAGCCGCGGCTCACACCGTGAACTATAAGATCTCTCCCGATTACTTCCACGCGGCAGGAACCACCCTGTTGCGGGGCAGAGATATCACCTGGCATGACGACAAAAACTCACCCGCCGTGGCTCTAGTCAACGAAGAGTTTGCGCGCAAAATGTTCGGTTCCGTCGACAACGCCATCGGCAGGTTCTTCAAGCCGGAGATCGGAACCCGCCTGCAGGTCGTCGGTGTCGTCGAAAACGGAAAATACTGGCAAATGACTGAAAATCAGAAACCGGCGATATTTACCTCCTACCTCCAATCGCCAGCCAACGCTTCATCCATCGTGCTGCGCTCCAATCGCGATCCCCAGCAACTGGCCGCCGACATGCGCACCGTCCTCCGCGAACAGGATCGAGGCTTGCCGTTCGAACTCCTCACCTGGCCCGACCAACTGGGATGGGCCCTGGTTCCATCCCGTGTGGCGACTGTGGCGTTGGGGGTGCTTGGCATCATGGGCTCCATTCTGGCCATCACGGGAATCTTTGGCCTCGCCGCGTGCTCTGTCAGCAGGCGGCTGCGTGAAATCGGCATTCGCATGGCGCTGGGCGCGCAGCGCAGAGAAGTTCTCGGCGCGGCGCTTGGGCGCTCCATCAAACTGCTGGTCGTTGGTTCAGTCGCAGGATTACTTCTGGGCGTTCTCGCCGGCCGCGTCCTTGCTTTCCTCGTCTATCAGGCCAATCCCCGCGATCCGCTCGTCTTGACTGGTGTTGTCGTTGCCATGGCGTTGCTCGGACTCGTCGCTACATGGATTCCGGCACAACGCGCGCTCTCAGCCAATCCGCTTGTGCTTCTGCGCGAGGAGTAACGTATGAGCCTCTTCCCCTCACTCCGTTTCCGCCTCGCCGCGCTCTTCCAGCGCTCGCAGGTCCACGCCAACATGAACGCCGACCTGGACGACGAGCAGCTCAGCCACATCCAACTCCGCGCCGACGACCTCGAACGCTCCGGCCTTTCTCGCCCCGAAGCCGAACGCCGCGCCCGCGTCGAGTTCGGCGGCCGCGAGAAGTACAAAGAAGAGATTCACGAATCGCTGGCCGGGAATCTTCTCTCGACCATTTGGCAGGATTTGCGCGTCAGCCTCCGCGTGCTGCGCAAGTCTCCCGGCTTCACCATTGCCGCCGTTTTCACGCTGGCTTTAGCAATCGCGGCCAACTCCGTGGTGTTCAGCGTCATGAATGCGTTCGTGCTGCGGCCCCTGAATGTTCCTCATGCACAGAGCCTTTACGCGCTCCAGCATGGAAACGAGGTCTCCGGGTACGAGTCGTACGCCGATTATGTCGATCTACGCGACCGCAACCACAGCTTCGAGTCGCTGATCGCTTATAACGCGATACAGACCGGACTCGATGCCGGCCAGGATCCGAGAAGCGTCTGGGGCTTGGAGACCAGCGGAAACTACTTCGATGCGTTGGGCCTTCGACCGCACCTGGGCCAATTCTTCCATGCCTCGGATGAGCATGGGCCGAACAGCGCTCCGTATATTGTCCTGAGTTACGATTTTTGGCACACACATTTCCACGACGACTCCGGCGTGGTGGGCCGCGCTGTCCGGCTCAATAAACATCCCTTCACCGTCCTTGGTGTGGCGCCGCGGGACTTCAACGGCACTTTGTTGTTCTTCAACCCCGAGATCTTCATCCCTATCGTGGAGCATCCGCTGTTGGGAGGCGGTGCGGATGACCTGAGTGCGCGGGATGCCCACTGGGTGTTTGAGCTGATGGGACACTTGAAAACGGGTATTACTCCTGCGCGAGCCGTCGACGATCTGAACTCGATCGGAGCACAGTTGGAAAAGGCCTATCCGAAGGCTGAGCGCAAAATGACGTTCGTCCTGGTGCGGCCCAATCTCTATGGAGACTACCTCGGTCGCCCTGTGCGGGCATTCATGGCCGGGCTCATGCTGCTGGCGGGCTTGATTCTGCTGGCCGCTTGCGCCGACCTCGGTACTCTGTTTTCAGCGCGCGCGGCCGACCGCTCGCGCGAGGTTGCATTGCGCCTGGCCCTGGGATCGAGCCGCAGGCGCATTCTGCGCGGACTGTTTTCTGAGGCTCTGCTGATTTCCCTCGCCGGAGGCGCCGCGGGGCTCGGCGCCAGCGTGGTGCTGCTGCGCGCAATGAGCGCATGGCGGCCCTTTCCCCGCTGGCCCATCCATATCGGCGTGAATCCCGATGCATCGGTCTATGCGGTCGCACTGTTGCTTGCCCTCGTCAGCGGGCTGCTGTTTGGCGCGGTTCCGGTCAGGCAGGTCCTTGCCACCAACCCATACGAGGTCGTCAAAGCTGGATCGAACTCAAGAGCTGGACGGCGTCTGCTCCTCCGTGACGTTTTGCTGGTGGTGCAGATTGCCATCTGCGCAGTATTGGTCACTTCTTCCATGGTCGCGGTGCGCGGGCTGTCACGCTCGCTGCATGCCAACTTCGGATTCGAAGTGCGGAATACCCTGCTGGCGGAGACTGACCTGGGCATGGCCGACTACAGCCCGGAGCGAGTGCCCGCTATGCAAAAGCAGATGATCCGGACCCTCCAGGCGCTTCCGGGCGTCGACTCGGTGGGCCTGGCCGATGGCCTGCCACTGGGAGATGGCGCAGGCGACTCCAATGTGTTCGCCGACAATACAACAGATCTGAAGCCGACCAATGCATTATTCAACGCTCCGGTGTTCAACATTTCTCCCGAGTACTTCCAGGCTGCCGGCACCGCACTGCTCTCCGGCAGAGCCTTCACGTGGCAGGATGACAAAGACTCGCCGCGCGTTGGCGTGGTGAATGGCGAATTCGCGCGTAAAGTCTTCGGATCGACAGGCGCCGCAATGGGCCGCTTCTTCAAAATGAAGGACGGGACGCGTATCCAAATCGTCGGCGTTGCCGAGGACGGCAAGTATGCGAGCCTGACCGAAGCTCCGCAGCCGGTGATGTTCCTGCCGACTCTGCAATCGCCATCGCGGTCCACTCAGTTGGTCGTGCGTTCATCCGGCGATCCCCAGCTCTTGACAGCGGCGATCCGCGGCGCACTGCGGCAACTCGACCCGGGATTACCTGTTCTGATCGAACCGAGGGATGGGCCTATGGCCACCCTCCTGTTTGGCCCGCGTATGGCCACGATTGCGCTCGGAGTGCTGGGTCTGCTCGGCGGCATGCTGTCGATCACCGGCATCTTCGGCATGGCCGCGTATTCGGTCAGCAAGCGGCTTAAGGAGCTTGGCATTCGCATGGCGCTGGGTGCACAGCGGAAAGAAGTATTGCGCGCCGCGCTGGGACGCTCAATCAAACTCCTCGCTGTCGGCTCGGCCGCAGGCCTGCTCCTCGGAGTGCTGGCCAGCCGGGTCCTCTCCTACATCGTGTACACGGCCACGCCGCGCGATCCGCTCGTGCTGGCCGGTGTTGTCGTCGCCATGGCGCTGCTCGGGCTCGTCGCTACATGGATTCCGGCGCAACGGGCGCTCTCCGTGAATCCTCTCGTGCTGCTGCGCGAGGATTGATGCTGCTCAGGTCTTCCACCCTGTCCATTTGTCTCGATTTCAGTCACTCTGGTTACTCCTGGTTACCAATATTAGAAAAACTCAATTCCGTTCAGGCCAACCCCCTCCCACAAATTAGCCAGTTGTAAGGTATAGACCTGATTCGATTTAGTGCGAGAATTAATCAAAGCCTCACCATCTCTGCGGGTCTGTAAGGCCTTGAATGCTCCCTCCGCATTGCCGAGCTTCCCGATCCACACGAGGCAACGAATGAAGGTCCTGGGAATCAGCGGACTGGAAAACTCCATGCCTTTCAAGCGGGGTACCTTCCCCGGCCTTGAAGAGCGGGAATACCGCATCGCGCAAGGCATGGACTCCGCCGCGGCTCTTGTCATCGACGGCAAGCTCATCGCCGCCGCAGAAGAGGAACGCTTCACCGGCAGGAAACACACCGGCGACTTTCCCATCCATGCCATCAATTTCTGCCTGGCTGAAGCCGGAATCTCCATCGGCGAAATCGATGAGATCGCCCACGGCTTCGACTACACACCGCTCCGTAACCTCTACTCCGCCGACGAAGTCTCCGCCCGGCTGTATCGCGAGGTCTTCTCCCGCGAGGCCCTGCTTGCTCAGGTCGAGCGCGATCTCCCCGGCTTTCCCGAAAGCAAAGTCCTCTCCGTCGGCCACCATCTGGCCCATGCCGCCAGCGCGGCATACACCTCGGGCTGGGACGAGTGCCTCGTCGTCGTCAACGACGCCATGGGCGAGGTCGAAAGCCTCAGCGTCTACGACTTCCACGACGGCCAGATGGAGAAGATCCGCACCGTCGGCGCCAACGACTCAATCGGAATACTGTACTCGCTCGTCACTCTCCACCTGGGCTTCGACTTCAACTCCGACGAATACAAGATCATGGGCCTCGCTCCCTACGGCAATCCGGCCCGCTTCCGCCCCTTCTTCGATCAGGCCGTCGAGCTCCGAGACGACGGCACCATCCGCATTCCCATCCTCAAGCTCAACCGCACCCGCGAACAGCGCGAAACCTACATCGCCTCGCGCGCATATCTCGATGAGCACCTGGTCCCGCGCCGCCACCCGAATGATCCCGTCACCTCGGTCCATGAAGACGTCGCCGCCGCCCTCCAGGCCTGCCTCGACCGGGTCATCTTTCATGTCTGCGGCCACTTCGGTTCCGAGACCGGCCTCCGCCGCATCGCCATGGCCGGCGGCGTCGCCCTCAACTGCACTGCCAACGGCAAACTCACACGCTCCGGCCTCTTCGACGAGGTTTACGTCCAGCCCGTCGCCGGCGACGATGGCGTGGCCCTCGGCGCAGCAATTTACCGTGAATCCCTGGCTGGGCAGTTTCCCAATCTCCGTCTGCCTGCGCCGCTCTTCGGCCCGCACTACTCAGCCGGCCAGATTGAAGCGGCACTCCAACGCTTCGACGGCAAAATCACGTGGCGGCGCTTTGACTCACTTGCTGAGACCTGTGCCTCCGCAGCCCTGCTCATCGCCGACGGCCGCGTCATCGCCTGGGATCGCGGCCGCATGGAATATGGCCCGCGCGCGCTTGGCAATCGCAGCATCCTCGCCGATCCCGGCCACCCCGAAATGCGCGACCGCATCAACGCCATGGTCAAAAAGCGTGAGGCCTTCCGCCCCTTCGCTCCGGCCTGCACCGCCGAAGAGGCTTCTCGCTGGTTTTGTGTTGAACCCGGTGAGCAGTTCCCCTATATGATCAGCGTAGTTGACGTCCGTCCTGAGGTTCAGGCCCTGCTCCCAGCCATCACCCACGTCAATGGTTCGGCCCGCCTGCAGACCGTGTCGGCCCAGGACAATCCCGACTTCCACGCACTGCTTCTCGCAGTAGGAAAAACCACTGGCCGCCAGATGGTCCTCAACACCAGCTTCAACGTAAAGGGCCAGCCCATCGTCAACACGCCTGATGAGGCGATTGAGACATTTCTGGGCACTGGCATTGAGTTTTTGTTCCTGGAGAACTTCCATGTTACCCGCGCAGTTGCCTGACCCATTGCTTGCCTGGAACCAGACCGCAGTGGACTATCCGCGCTCCAGCACCATTGCTGAGCTGTTTGCGCTCCAGGCTGCTCGTACGCCGGGCCATATCGCGCTGATCGCGGGGTCGCGCCAGTTGACCTATCGCCAGCTCGACCAGAGCTCCAATCGCCTCGCCCGCCATCTTCAGTCCCTCGGAGTCGGTCCGGACACGCTGGTCGGCGTAGCCATGGCCCGCACCGAATCTCTCGTCATCACGCTGCTCGCCATTCTCAAGGCCGGCGGCGCCTACGTTCCACTCGACCCCACCTATCCCAAGGAACGCCTCACCCTTGTCATCGGCGACTCCCGCATGCGAATCGTCGTCACCACCGAGGAGTCGCGCCCCCATCTTCCCTTCGATCTCAGCGATCTCGCCCTCGTCAACGCCGAAGATTTTTCCATCGCCTCGCTCAGCTCCGCGCCGGTTCCGTCTACTGCCGCCAGTCATCATCTCGCCTACGTTCTCTACACCTCGGGCTCCACGGGCAAGCCCAAGGGTGTCATGCTCGAGCACCGCAACGTCGTCAACTTCTTCACCGGTATGGACCTCGCCATCGGCCAAGGCACCGGGGTCGCCCCCGGTGTCTTTCTTGCCGTCACCAGCGTGTCTTTCGATATCTCCGTTCTCGAGCTGCTCTGGACCCTCACCCGCGGCTTCACCGTCGTTCTCGATGCGGGCCGCGGTCCGGGCTTTATCGGAGAACAGATTGTCCGCCACGGTGTCACTCACCTGCAGATGACCCCGTCGCTTGCCATGATGCTCACGCTCGATTCGCGTGCTTACGCCGCGCTTGCCTCCCTGCGCACCATGCTTCTTGGAGGCGAGGCTGTTCCCGCGTCGCTCATCCATCTGCTCCGCAAGGTCTTCAACGGCGACATCTACAACATGTATGGCCCCACCGAGACCACCGTCTGGTCCACCTCTTACCGGATTCAGGAGGTCGGCTCCAGCGTCTCCATCGGCCGTCCCATCGCTAGCACCCAGATCTATCTGCTCGACGAGGCCCTCCAACCTGTGCCGGTCGGCGAAATCGGTGAGCTCTTCATTGGCGGAGACGGCGTCGCCCGCGGCTACTGGAAGCTCCCCGATCTCACCGCCGAACGATTCATTACGCTCCCCTCGCTTTCCGTCCAGCGCCTCTATCGCACCGGCGATCTGGCCCGCTTTCTTCCTGACGGCAACCTCGAGTTCCTTGGCCGCGCCGACTACCAGATCAAGCTCCGCGGTCATCGCATCGAACCCGGCGAGATCGAAGCCTTCCTTGAGCAGTGCCGCGGCGTTCGTCAGGCCGTAGTCGTTCTCCGCGAAGATCGCGAGGGCGACAAGCGACTCGTTGCCTATCTCGTCGCTTCGGCGGGTGGCCCCGAGTCCCCAGCCGAACTTCGCGCCACGCTCGCCTCCAAGCTTCCCGACTACATGGTCCCTTCGGCCTTCGTCTTTCTTCCTTCCTTCCCGCTCACTCACAACGGAAAGATCGATCGTAAGGCCCTGCTCAAGCTTCCGCCGCCCAATCTCTCTGCTCAGACCCCGGACGGCGCCAGCGAAGCCGGCACCGAAATCGAGCAGATCATCGCCCGCGCCTGGCGCGAGGCCCTCGCCATTCCCAGTGTCGGCTTCACCGATAACTTCTTCGACCTCGGCGCTCACTCGCTCACCCTTGCTGAAGTGCAGACGCGGCTCCAGCAGGAACTTGGCAGGGAAATTCCTCTCGTCGACCTCTTCGAGTTCTCCACCGTTGCTGCTCTAGCCGCTCACCTTGCCGGCAGTCAAACCGTCATTGCGGCGATCCAGGCCTCTGCCCGCGCACAACGCCGGCGGATGGCGCGTAGTCTTTAAGAGGAAACTATGAAGCCCTCTGCAATTGCGATCGTCGGAATGGCCGGGCGCTTCCCCGGTGCGCGGAACATCCGCGAGTTCTGGCAAAACCTCCGCGATGGCGTCGAGTCCATTCGCACGATTCCCGATTCAGAACTCCTCGCCGCCGGTGTCTCGCCCGAGGAACTGGCCAGCCCTGACTACGTCAAGCGCGCCTCCGTCCTCGACGACGTCCCCATGTTCGACGCTGGTTTCTTCGGCTTTAGTCCTCGCGACGCCGCCATTATGGACCCCCAGCATCGCCACTTCCTCGAGTGCGCCTGGGAGGCCCTCGAAGATGCCGGCCATCCCCCCTCCAGCTTCAACGGCCTCATCGGTGTTGTCGCCGGCTCCGGCATGAACACCTACCTCATCCACAACCTCCTCGCCAACCGCAATCTGCTCGAGACCGCCGGCCTCTTCCAGCTCAAGCAGACAGGCAACGACAAAGACGTCCTCGCAACTCGCGTCAGCTATCAGTTCGATCTCCGCGGTCCCAGCCTCAACGTGCAGACCGCCTGCTCCACGTCCCTCGTCGCTGTCCATCTTGCCAGCCAGATGCTGCTCAACTTCGAGTGCGACATGGCTCTGGCCGGCGG
>Ga0181517_10006396_pt1 | contig 10105 bp, 10 predicted proteins | sample PEATcosm2014_Bin_31_FD_119748 | JGI IMG/M metagenome (GOLD analysis project Ga0181517, IMG submission 119748) | Peatland microbial communities from MTU Mesocosm Facility, Houghton, MI, USA - PEATcosm2014_Bin01_30_metaG | ecosystem: Environmental > Terrestrial > Soil > Wetlands > Peat | place... | reverse complement strand
GGCAAGGCTTGCGCGATTGCAATGGAGGAAATGGATTCAGAAGCCGCCTATCTGCGCGGGCTCCGCGACCGTCTCAAGGCAAAGCTTGAGTCCGAGCTCGACTACGTTCACGTAAACGGCTCCTGGGAGCATCGGCTTCCCGGCAATCTCAACATGAGCTTCGTCTATGTCGAAGGCGAGTCGCTGTTGATGGGCATCAACGACGTTGCGGTCTCCAGCGGTTCGGCCTGCACCTCGGCTACGCTTGAGCCCTCCTATGTGCTAAAGGCGCTGGGCCTCGGCGACGATGTGGCACACAGTTCCATACGTTTTGGATTGGGCCGTTTCAATACCCAAGCCGAAGTGGACTACGTAGCGGCAAAAGTCATCGACATCGTCAAGCATCTGCGCCAGCTTTCTCCGCTCTACGAGATGGTACAGGACGGCATCGACCTGACCAAGATTCAATGGGCGGCGCACTAAACGTATTGCCGCAGTTTTGAAAGGGCGTGACCTTAGTCATGCCGAAAACGGCTAGAAAACGATCACGGGCTTTGGCCCCTGAGGTATCAAAGAAGGCATCGGCGAGCACGTCCGCCGAATCTAACAAGAGTAACGCGGCTTCCCCGCGGGAGGAGTAGAAGATGGCATACAGCGACAAGGTGATCGACCACTATAACAACCCGCGCAACGTGGGCCAACTGGACAAGAGCTCCACGGAAGTGGGCACGGGTCTGGTCGGCGCGCCTGAATGCGGTGACGTGATGCGCCTGCAGATTCGCGTGAACCCGGAGACGCAGGTTATCGAAGAAGCCAAGTTCAAAACCTTCGGCTGCGGTTCGGCGATTGCCAGCTCTTCGCTGGCCACCGAGTGGATCAAGGGCCGGAGCGTCGACGACGCCCTGGCAATCAAGAACACCGACATTGTGAAAGAACTGTCGCTGCCGCCGGTCAAGATTCACTGTTCGGTGCTGGCCGAGGATGCAATTCGCGCGGCCATTGGCGACTGGAAGAAAAAGAATGGCGTTGCGGAAACAGCAGACGCTGCTGCCGTAGCCCACTAAGAGGCTTCCCCTTTCCTGAAAAGAGGATCGCGGTTCATTCCGCGATCCTCCCGAAATCCGGGAAGCGAAAATGAAAAGGCAAGTATGGCGAACATGGTAACAATCGAATCAAAGCCGGCAGAAGGCGCGTTTGCGGCTCCGGCAGACGCCAAGCCTGTAGCGGCGGCTGGCGCGGCGCCGGGCCAAGGGCTGCAACTCACTGAGCGCGCCGTCAAGCGCGTTCGCGTAGCCATGGCGAAGGAAGGCGTTTCGCCCGATGAAGGCGGACTCCGTCTGGGCGTAATGGGTGGCGGCTGCTCGGGACTTTCCTATTCGATCAAGTTCGATGCCCAGCCCCGGGAGCGCGACCGCATCTACAAGTTCGACGATGTGCGCGTTTTCGTAGATCCCAAGTCGTTTCTCTATCTGCACGGCATGACACTAGACTATGAAGAGACGCTGATGCGGCAGGGATTCAATTTCATTAATCCGAATTCCACGCGATCCTGCGGCTGCGGTTCGTCGTTCTCCTCGTAAGTTGGTCGCTGGAGTTAGTCATGTTGAAAGTTCTCGATTCGGCTGTTCCGGTTGCATGTTGGTCATGCTCCGTCGCGCACAACGACTCTACCTTGTTCTGTCCGCATTGCAGCAAGATTCAACCGCCCCCGGGCGGCGACTATTTTTCTGTTTTCGGATTAGAGCCTCGGTTGAATCTGGATTTGGCAGATCTTGAACACGAGTTTCACCGCCTAAGCCGCAAGGTGCATCCGGATCGCTTTGCCCGCGCGGGAGACAACGAGCGGCAATGGAGCCTGGCCGACACGGCGCTGCTCAACGACGCCTATCGCACCTTGAAAGATCCCCTCCACCGCACCGAGTACCTGCTCAAGCTGCGAGGCGCGGAGATCGGCGAGGAGCACAGCGGAAAAGACCGCAAAGATCCGTCCCGCGTTCCAGCCGACCTGCTTGAGGAAGTCTTCGAACTCAACATGCAGCTCGAAGAGATGCGTATGGCCCGCAAACTGGGCGAAACAGATCCCGACATTCAGTCCAGCCTCGAGCAGGCAAAGCGAAAATTCGACATCCTCCTCGAAGAAGTGGATCAGGATCTGCGCAAACAATGGCAGGCGTGGGACGCGGGCGACGCAGCCGCCCGCGCAAAGGTTGAAAAGACAATGGTGTCTCTGCTCGACCGGCGGCGCTATCTCAGCAATCTGGTCCGTGACGTAAACGAAGTCTTAGGAGCTTGAAAGAATCGCATGGCGGAAGGACGCGTAGTCGGAATCGACCTGGGAACCACCAACTCCCTCGTAGCATATATGGAAGGCGATGCGCCGGTAGTTATTCCCGGCGTAGACGGATCGAACCTGGTGCCCTCGGTTGTCGCATTGGATCCAATTCCCGCCGAAGGCGGCAGAGCAACGGTTACAGTGGGCAATAGCGCCCGCAAGTCCCTCATTGAAACGCCGGAGCGCGTCATCTACTCCGTCAAGCGCCTGATGGGCCGCGGGCTTGAAGAGATTCAAAGCGAACTGAAGATGTTCCCCTTCCGGCTCGCCGACGATGTTGAGGCCGGCGAAGTTCCTCGCATTCAACTTGGCGAACTCCGCTTCACGCCGCCGGAGATTTCGGCATACATTCTGCGCCAGCTCAAGCGCAACGCCGAACGGTTCTTTGGCGCGCCAGTCACGCAAGCCGTCATCACCGTCCCCGCCTACTTCAACGATGCGCAGCGCCAGGCCACCAAGGATGCGGGCCGCATGGCGGGGCTTGAAGTGTTGCGTCTGGTCAATGAGCCCACCGCGGCCGCGCTTGCTTACGGCCTCGATCGCGCCAAAGCCGGCACCATAGCCGTCTACGATCTGGGCGGCGGCACCTTCGATATTTCCATCCTCAAGCTGCGCGACGGCATTTTTGAAGTCCAGTCCACCAACGGCGACACGCACCTGGGCGGCGACGACATCGACAACCTGCTCCTCGCCATTGCGCTCGACGAAATTTACGCCGAGCACGGCGTTGACCTGCGCGGCCATCCAGGCGCCGTGCAGGCGCTGCGCAAAGCCGCCATCGAATCCAAGATTCGTCTCTCTACCGAACCGTCGGCCAGTTTCAACATCGAGCTGCCCAACGGCGACCGCTACCAGCGCGAGATTCCGCTCGCGGTCTTCGAACTGCTTATTGAGCCGGTGCTGGCGCGAACGGCCGGTCCATGCAAGCAGGCGCTCACGGATGCCGGTGTCACTCCGGAAGAAATTGACGAAGTCGTGCTTGTGGGCGGATCGACGCGTATCCCAGCGGTGCGTGAGTTAGTCGACGATCTCTTCCACTTGAGCGCGCGCGGCAAGAAGCCGCACATTGAACTGAATCCTGACGAAGTAGTGGCCCTCGGCGCAGCGGTTCAGGCGGACATTCTGGCCGGCGCTTCAAAGTCCACAGAAGAAATGCTTCTGCTCGACGTGACGCCCCTCTCTCTCGGCATCGAAGCTTTGGGTGGAACGGTAGCGCGCATCATTCAGCGCAACTCGACCATTCCCGCCTCGGCCACCGAGCACTTCACCACCGGAGTCGATGGCCAGACCAATGTCGCGATTCACGTAGTGCAGGGCGAGCGGGAACTCGCCGCCGATTGCCGGTCGCTGGCACGCTTCGATCTGAGGGGAATTCCGCCGATGAGTGCCGGGATGCCGCGCATCGAGGTCCGCTTCCTCATCGACGCCGACGGCATCCTTCAGGTCTCCGCGCGAGAGCAGCGCAGCGGCCTGGCTGCCGAGATCGAAGTGAAGCCGACCTACGGCCTGACCGACGAGCAGGTCGAGAGCATGATCCTCGACTCCTTCGATCACGCCGAGGACGATTTCGCCAAGCGCCTCCTCATCGAGTCCCGCCTTGAGGCGGAGTCAATTCTTTCCAAGGTCGACGGCGCAAGCAAGAGCCCGGCCTGGGGTCAGTTGCCTGGCGAAGAGCAATCGGCCATTCGAGCAGCGCAGAGCCGCCTGGCTGAGGTCAAGACGGGTTCGGACATGATCGCTATTCGCGACGCAACCCTTGCTCTCGACAAGGCAACACAGCATCTGGCCGAATTGATGATGGATGCAGCCGTTTCGAGCGCGCTGCGCGGCAAGACAATGAATGCGGCCGGCGAAGAACTGGACGAGGCGGTGACAGCCCCTCACGCCATGGCGCCCGCGGAGTTCAAGTAAACCAGCTCGGCAATTCAGTAAGAGGAGTTTGGACCTATGTCTGAAGCTAAAGCGATTCCCCCCGACAAGCTGGTGCGCGTCACCTTCATGCCCGAGGGCAAGACGGTTGAATTCGAATTCGGCGCCATGCCGTACGACCATCACGGCAAGCCGATGTCGTTTCTCGATGTGGCGGAGAACTTCGGCATCTTTCTCGATCACGCCTGTGGCGGCGTTTGCGCCTGCACCACCTGCCACTTGTGGATCAAGGATCAGCAGGGAATCAGCCCGGCCGACGACGACGAAATTGACCGCATGGATATGGCAGCCGACCAGCAGTTGGAATCACGTCTCGGTTGCCAGGCAGTCATCACGCGCCCCGGCAACTACGTCGTTGAAATTCCCAAGTGGAACCGCAACTACACCTCGGAAGGCAAGCCGCTCGCCATGGCGGAAGGGAAGCAACCAGAGAATTCGGGGTGCCCTGGGTCTTCCCTTTGAGACCTGGGATAGCAAGACACTCACATCGCGACACAGCGAAAACAGGGGCGACAAAAATGCCACGCGAAATCCTATGGACTGACGCCGAAGAGATAGGTATCCAGTTGCAGGAAAAGTTTCCCGCGCTCGATCCTCTCACGGTGCGCTTCACAGACCTGCACCGCTACATCACCGAACTGGAGAGCTTCGCCGACGACCCTGCAAAATCGAACGAGTCGAAGCTTGAGGCTATCCAAATGGCCTGGCACGAGGAGTTCCAAGATGCCCAGGGATAGCGGTAGAGACGCGAACTTCCTGCGCTTGCGCAAAAGTGTCGCTCCTCGCAGATAGCGCTCCAGATGTGGATGCACACAATTTCAAAGATCTCACCCAACGCTCGACCGGATTCTGCGGGGGAATTCCAGAGCCTCAACGAGATAAAGACGCGCTGTTACCGTTCACGCCACTGGACAGCAAGAGCCATTTGCTTACAGAACAGTGAGTGTTCTGGTTATGGTATTCTGTGACCTCGAAGAAAGACATTCTTGGACCACGGGGGAAATTTCGGCAAGCAGAGGAGCGGCAAGATGGAAGTCGACCAGCGTGCAACCGCACTATGCATCGCTTGCCAGGGAATAGCCCACGAAATCGGCGAAGTTCCCTATGCCTACCACTTTTTGCAGCATCATTTTACGACGCCTCTAGACAGCGGCAATTTGTACGAGTGCCGTGACTGCGGGCTTTGGTTCAAGTCTCCTTATTTATCTGCGGAACAGGTCGCCGATTTTTACAGGGATTCTCCAGATAGTCTCTCGTGGGAAAGCGGAGAAGATCGGTCAGACTTTGCGTGCGCAATCTCCGCCATTAACCGGGCTCTCCCCCAAGGCGGAAAGGTGTTGGACTTCGGCTGCTACACCGGCGGGTTTCTGCGGCAGCTTCCAGAGCAGTTCCTCCGGCATGGGATCGAGCCATCGGTAACAGCGGGCGAAGCAGCCGCTGCGCACAAGATCAAAATCGTTGGCAGAGACACTTCTGCCCTGAAAGGCCAGCAGTTCGATTGCATTACTCTCTTTGACGTTTTCGAACATTTGATTGAGCCGCTTCGCACGCTGGACACGCTTTTCGCGCACATCCGCCCTGGCGGCCTGCTTTGCATTGGAACAGGCTTCGCCGATTCCCCGGCTTTTCACTTGAGTGGCCCAAAGTATAACTACGTCTGTATGCCCGAACATTCGTGCTTCCTGACCAGACGATTTCTCGCTTTCCTCTCTGATCGCTTCAAATCCGAGTATGAGTTCTCGATTATAAGCAGAATTCGCCCCGGTCTTCATTGGATATTATGTGCTGCTGCGATCAACAGCCTCAATTCTCCGATGCTTCTTCTAAAGTCGAAGAAGACGATCTTCCGTTGGTATCCGAGCCATCGTCTCCGGGTACTTACGTCCAGGGGCATCCTACCGCTCTTTGACGTCGGCGATCATGCGGTCGTAGTCTTCAAGAAAGCCGAGGCGCTTACCTGAATTGCATTCGCCACAGCCGCTTCTGGTTGGATATGCGATTCCAAACATGTCCTAGTCGTAATCACGTCGCTCGCTCCAGCCGAATGCGGCCTCAAAATGCACGAGTTCCTTCTTCTGTCCCGGCTCCAGATACACACTGATCACATCGAAACGGACTTGCGGAGCAGTCGCCTGAGGCAGCTGGCGAACATACTGGCGGGCCAGCCTGCGCAGCATCGTGCGCTTGTGATCGTCCACGGCGATTTCGGCGGGGGCAAAGTCTCGAGCGGTACGGGTTTTCACTTCCACAATGCACAGCAACTGTCCCTGCCAGGCAATCAGGTCGATGTCGCCTGGTTGATGACCGGGCGACCATCGGCGCGCCACCACGATGTAGCCCTTGCGCCGCAGATAGAAATAGGCAGCCTCTTCACCCGCAATTCCGGTGACGAGATGGGCGGGAAGTGTGGACGTCCTTCCGCGCCGGCGTGCCATCCAACTCAGGGCAGCCAGGCCGCGCTCCTGGCCTGCGATCCACATTTGAGATAGCCATTCCATCGCACACCATTCTCGCGGGGATGAGCGAAGGGCGCAAATCGCGCCAATCGCTCAAGGCCCAAGACGATGCCAGCCAAGCTCAGGCCGTGGCAGCTTCCAGCGCAGTAGCCTGCTCATGTTCCTTCTCGACCAGGGTCAGCGCCTCCTCGAGAATGTCGAGCGCAACTGTGGCTTCCTGTTCGCTGACGATTAGCGGAGGCGAGAGCCGGAGCGACGTCTCCCCGCAGCCCAGCACCATCAGGCCGCGCTCAAAGGCCAACGTCTCCACGCGATTGCGCAGCGCAGCGGCCGGCTCACGCGTGGTCTTGTCCTTCACCAACTCGATGCCGATCATTAGGCCACGTCCACGCACGTCGCCCACCAGTGGATGGCTCTGCGTCCATCCACGCAAGCGCCCAAGCATAAACTCACCCACGCGGGCGGCGTTGCCCATCGCTTCGCGGCTAATGATGTCCATGGTCGCCAGAGCCGCGGCGATCGAAACCGGATTGCCTCCGAAAGTTGAAGCATGCGAGCCGGGAACCCAGTCCATAACCTCCGCGCGTGTCATGCAGATGCCCAGCGGCATCCCGCTGGCGATTCCCTTGGCGATGCACACCATGTCCGGCTCCACGCCGGAGTGCTCAATAGCCCACCACTTGCCCGTGCGCCCGGAGCCGCATTGCACCTCATCCACCACCAGAAGAATTCCATGCCGGTTGCAAATGGCGCGCAACTCGCGCAGAAAGTTGTCAGGGGCCACCACGTAGCCGCCTTCCCCCTGGATCGGCTCGATGAAGATAGCCGCAACCTCCTCGGGTGGCAGAATGGTTTTGAAGAGTTTCTCCTCGATGTAGCGCGCGCAGCCCATGCTGAACGCCTCTTCTTCCTGCGCACCGCCGGTACAGCCGCGATAAGCGTAGGGGTAGCGGATGTGCGTTACGCCGGGAACCAGCGGCGAGAAGCGGCGCTTCTGTTGAGGCTTCGAGCCGGTAAGCGACAGAGCGCCCATGGTCCGGCCGTGGAATGCACCGAAGAACGAAATAATCTGCTGGCGCCCCGTGTGGTAGCGAGCCAGCTTCAGCGCGCACTCAATGGCCTCGGCGCCGGAGTTGCCGTAGAAAAACTTGTGCGGACCCGGCATAGGCGCCACTGCAGAGAGCTTCTCCGCAAGATTGGTGAGAGGTTCGTTGTAAAAATCGGTTCCCGAAATGTGAATCAGTTCCCCGGCCTGCTTTTGAATTGCGGCGACCACCTCGGGGTGACAGTGTCCGGTCGAGTTGACGGCGATGCCGGCGGCAAAGTCGAGAAACTCGTTGCCATCCACATCTGTGACGCGAATGCCGCGGCCGCTCTTGGCTACCAGCGGATACGAGCGTGTATAACTGGGCGAGATGAACCGTTCGTCTGCTTCCACGGCGGCGCGAGCCTTGGGTCCGGGCAGGGTACAAACAAGTTTTGGTCCGTATTGCGCATGAAGATCTTGCTTGGTCATGATGCAGTCTCCTCGGCAGATTCTGTTGTGCAGCCGGCGCGGCATTTATTGCCTTGATAAAGGAAAGGGGCGCGGCAGCGGATCCCAGTGCGCGGGATCATCCAGTTCCACTCGCCCTTGGAAATCAGCAGAAGCAGGCGAGAAAATGTGAACGAGGAACTTCGCCAGACTGGTGCTAGTCGCTGGCGAAGAGACTAGGTCGCGTGCGGGTGGGCAGCACGCGAAGGTGCTTCCGCGGGCAGATAATGCGCGCGCGCGACCGCGACCAGCGCCTGTTGGCTAATGCCGGCAGCAATCCTCTGGAAGCACGCGTTTGCATGGAACCCCGCTAAACATGAGGATAGCACGCACCGAAGCGGCCTTCCAACGGCCGCCCTACCCTCGGCGCCGGTTTCATGTTGACCGACAGGCTCTAAGATCAAAGCATTGCCATGCCTGCTACTTCGTCCCATCCAGGTCGCGCGGAACACAAGCCAGCTACCACGGCATCGATCGTGTTGGCGTTTCTCAGTGTCTACTTTTTCTGGGGTTCCACCTACACAGCCATTCGCGTTGGAGCGGCACAGATGCCTGCGCTGCTGCTGGCAGGGACACGCTTTCTCATCGCCGGCGCGATTCTGCTGGGCTGGTGCCGCTGGCGTGGCCTGCGGCTAACGTGTCCTCCCAAGACCATGTTCATGCTGGGTTTGATCGGCGTGCTCCTGCTCGGGGGAGGCAACGTTGGCCTGGTCTATGCGGAGAAGGCCGTCCCCAGCGGCCTCTCATCGCTTGGCTTTGCGGTCACGCCTCTCTATGTTGCGCTCATCGAAATCGTGCTGCCCAGCGGAGAACCGTTGCCCCGCCGCGGCTGGCTTGGGTTGTTGCTTGGCTTTGCCGGATTGGCCACGCTCCTTTGGCCCTCGTTGCACACTGGCCTTGGCGGCGATCGCATGCTTTTGTGGGCTATCGTCGCTCTACTGGCCGGAGCGCTCTCGTGGAGCCTGGGCAGCCTTCTCTCGCGTCATGCGCGGCTGAAGGTGGATACTTTTGTGGCGGCGTCGTGGCAGATGGTGATCGCCGGAGGCTTGAATCTTCTGCTGGGCACGCTGCTGGGCCAGTGGCCGCAATTTCACCTCAACGCCGCGTCCATAGGATCGCTGGCTTATCTTGTCACCGGCGGCTCGCTGCTTGGCTACACCGGCTTCATCTATCTGCTCGAACACGTACCCGTGGCCAAGGTCATGTCGTACACCTATGTCAATCCGGTGGTCGCGGTATTGCTGGGAATCGTCCTGCTCCACGAGCGGCCAGTGGCGACGGAGTTCGCGGGCATGGCGTGCATTGTGGTGGCAGTGTTTCTGCTGACGACCGCGCAGGTCAAAGCAAAACAGGGCGCGCCGTCGATCGAAGATTTGGAGCAGATGCCGGCGGAATAGGAGCGACCGTAAACCGAACTTATTTCAACAGCAGCACCGAAACCGCGGAAGCAACTCCTCCCAGCGCAAAGACCATCCCGAGATACCAGTAGATGCGACTGTGCGTCAGCAGCGTCACCGAGGTGATTACCAGTCCAATTTCGAGCAGGGCCTCGGCCAGGTCGAACCGATTCGCGCGGGCCTCGGCCTGTTCTACCTTTGCTTCCAGCGCTTCGGCCTTTTCCATGTCATCCTTGGTCTGATCGGACCACTTGGCTTGGTGCTCGGCATAACCCTTCGCAATCTTCGCCGCCGCGCCTTTGTCGGCCCCCGCCATCACGCTCAGCAAATCCGCGGCCAGATATGTATCGTTCGAGCGGATCTTATGGGCCTGGTATTCATTCCATTGGTCGGTGGCCTTGTTCTGGTCGAGCACCGCTTCTGTGTGGGTTCGATGGCCCAACACAGTGGTCACGGCCACCAGCACGGCTAGCACGCT
>Ga0181517_10006395_pt1 | contig 10106 bp, 6 predicted proteins | sample PEATcosm2014_Bin_31_FD_119748 | JGI IMG/M metagenome (GOLD analysis project Ga0181517, IMG submission 119748) | Peatland microbial communities from MTU Mesocosm Facility, Houghton, MI, USA - PEATcosm2014_Bin01_30_metaG | ecosystem: Environmental > Terrestrial > Soil > Wetlands > Peat | place... | reverse complement strand
TTTTGATCAATTAAAACACACAATGCTATTTAAGCCGCTATAGTCACAATATTCTATATTAGAGGCATCCGATTCATGTCGTTTCTAGGATCTATGTTTAATAGTGCTCAAGGAGCTGGTTTCCAAGCCCAATCTGCACAATTAACAAATCCAACTACACAATTAACAAATCCAGTAACACAGCAACAAATCCAACAAGCACAAGGTGCCACAAACGCTCAGCTAGGTAGTCAACAAGCTCTAGTAAATGCTTTAGCCGCCCAAGGTGGTATAGGCAATCAACAACAAGTTTACAACCAATTACAAGGAATAGCAGCAGGAACAGGACCAAATCCAGCGTTAGCGCAACTACAACAGACAACCGGACAAAATGTAAGCAACCAAGCAGCTTTGATGGCAGGACAACGGGGAGCAGGATCTAATGCCGGTTTGTTAGCAAGACAAGCAGCTCAGCAAGGGGCTGCCACACAACAACAAGCTGTTGGTCAAGCAGCGACATTAGCAGCACAACAGCAATTAGGCGCAATAGGGCAAGCAGGGTCACTAGCGACACAACAAGCTGGACAACAAATAGGTGCAACACAAAACCTAACCCAACAACAAATGGCCAACCAACAAGCACTAACAGGCCAAAACTTACAAGCACAACAAATGGCTCTCTCCGGTAATTTACAATCTCAACAACAACAATTACAAAATGTACAACAACAAAACCAAGTAAACGGACAAATAGCAGGACAGAATATACAATCACAATCTAATCTAGTTGGTGGGTTATTAGGAGCAGCATCAGGAGTAGGCGCAGCAGCATTAACGGGAGGCGGTAAAAATAATACAGACGACGCTGAAGACTTAATGTCATTAGCAGCATTAGCACAAGGTGGAGAAGTATATAAACAAGTACAAGAAATGCCAATGCAAATGCCAGCAAACGACCTACATTCTCAATTATTATCAGGACTTACGTCACGAAATCAACAATCTCAACAACCAAGCTTTTCACAAGGCGGTAAAGTAAAGGATATGAAATCAGGTGGACATGTCCCAGGTAAACCAGAAGTTAAAGGTAAAGTAGATACATTAAAGAATGACACAGTACCAGCAATCCTCTCCCCAGGTGAAATAGTATTACCAAGGTCAGTAACTAAATCTAGCAACCCCTCAGAAGCAGCAGCTAAGTTTGTACAGGCAATTAAATCTAAAAAGGGTAAGAAATAATGTCTAAATTTCCAATGGATCTCTCTCAATTTAAAAAAGTTAAAGAAGATCATGCATTTACAACATTAAAGCACGCAAAAGGGCATGAAGTTAAAATAGCACATGCTGCATTAGACAAAAACCACCAGAAACAATTAAAGAAACTCCCAATGGCATTAGCAAACGGTGGAGAAGCACCAGGTGAATCAGATGAAGAATATAAGGCTAGACTAAACAAAACCCTAACCCGCAATACAGAAGATGCACCAACCCCAGAGCTAGTGAAAGATGACACTAGGAGAGAAGAAGGAACTTCAGCGTTAGCAGGAGCATTTAAAGCTGGCGGTGGAGAGATAAAAGACCCTTATACCCCAATTAAGAAAGAAAATTATAAAAAACCATTAAAATTTGCACATGGTGGGGGAACACCAGGTGAATCAGATGAAGAAGATAATACAGACGACGGTGAAGTAACAGAAGATAATACAGACGACAGCTCTCAACCACAAGCTCCTGTAACTATTAATTTAAATACAGCTGGACAGCCAACAGCCAATATAGATCCTTCCCTATTGAATCCTAAAGCAGTACAACAGCCACTTCCTTCCCAACAAGAATCTACCCAACAACCTATTACACAACAACCTGCCCAACAGCAACCAGTTACATCTCCAAGCGATCCATACGGTGTACAAGCACAACAAGAAGCCCTCCAAAAGGGTATTGCAATGCAAATGTCAGCTCAAGATCTTGGTGCAGGGGGGGTACAGAAGCTGGCTAAAGCGCAATCTGACATCTTACAACAACAAATAGCTCAACAAAATCAACAACTACAGACCGCACAGCAACATTATAACGACTACAATAGCGATGCAAACATGATTATTAAGAACATTCAAGACCAGAAAATAGACCCAAACAGAGTCTGGAACGACAAAAGCACCCTAGGAAAGATCGGTACAGTCATTGGATTAGCGTTGGGGGGGCTATCTGCTGGATGGAATAAAACAGAGAACCCAGCATTAAAGCTGTTTAATCAACAAGTTGAACAAGATTTAGAAGCGCAGAAGGCAAATTTAGGTAAGCAACAGAACCTATTGTCAGCTTTAAACCAACATTATGGCAACCAGGTAGAAGCAGATAATATGTTTAAAGTCATACAGGGGCAACAGATTGCCTCTATGATAGACCAAGCAGGAGCACAAGCTAAGACACCGCAGGCACAAGCAGCGGCTATGCAAGCTAAAGGACAGATATTGGCACAGAATGCACAGGTATTAGGTCATATGGCAGCACAGAAGACAGCCTTATCTGGTATAGGTGGCAGTCAACAGCAGCAAATGGACCCAGCACAAGCAGTTCCATTCCTAGTTCCACCAGACCAACAGAAGGAAGTATTTAAAGAGATATCCCAAGCGCAGAATGCCGCTAAGAACAAAGATGCATTCTTGCAAGCTTTCGATAAAGCAGTCAGCGAGAACACGGTATTAGGCAGGTTAACAAGAGCAGGTTTCACCCCCCCATCGATTAAAGCTATGAATATGTTATCATTACCTTTAATTCATGATTTAGACGGACGGGTTAACGAGTACGAACAGAAGACAGTACAAGACAACATGCCAGAGCTAGGAGACAAAGATTCAACGGTAGCAGCAAAGAGAAAAGCTATGGAAGATTTCTTTGATCAAAAGATGGCAGCACCAAATGCCAAAGCCTTTGGTATAGACTTAAGCAAGTTCCAATCTACAGCGCCAAAGCAACAAGAGCAGCAGCAGCAACCAGAAGTTAAAACACGTCAAGGTGTTAAGTATCAAAAGGTAGCTGGCGGCTGGAATAAGATCCGATAACAAGGAGTTAATATGGCAGATATCCAACAGCCGTCGTCTGTACCGCCAGATTTTATTCCTGACGAGCAGATGGAAGAATCATCACAACCAACAGATCAACAAGCGACAGGTCAAACATCTAGTTTAGCGCAAACTCCTGATTTCATTCCTGATAATGAATTTCAAAGCGACGAAGAGAAGTATGGTACTCCTGAGCAGACAATTGCAGCAGGCGCAGAAGGTTTTGCAAAGGGTTTATTTGGACCTGTAGCAACAGCAGCAGAGGTAGCTAGTGGTATAACGACACCAGAAGCTATAAGAGGCAGAGAAGAACAGCACCCTTATGTACATGGAGCAGGGGAGTCGTTAGGTTTCATAGCGCCAGCGTTAGCGACGTTAGGTAGTAGCACCGGTATACAGGCTGCAGCTAAATTGACACAGGCAGGTGCATTATCTGCATTAGCAAAGTCAATAGGATTACATGGAGGTGAAACACTTGCTTCTAAGGTTGGCATGCAGGCAGCGTCAGGTTTAATAGATGGTATGCTATTAGCTGGTGGGGATGAAGTGTCAAAGATGATACTCCAAGATCCCAATCAGAGTGTACAGACGGCGGTAGCACATGTAGGGTTGGCAGGATTGTTGGGAGCAGGTGGAGGAGCGGCATTAGGAGGCGTTAGTAAGCTTGTAGCCGCAGTGTCAGGTAGTAAGATAGGACAATCTGTTGCTAACTTTAGAGGGGCAGTAGCGAGAGAGATAGCTGACCCATCTAATGTAGATGCAGTATCTAGTGAATTACAAGCCCTCCACGATTCAATTAGCGATGCAGCGAGCGATGTTTATGGTGCTAAGGGATTAAAATCACAGGACATTGCTAAGTTAATGCCTGATTTAAATGATAAAATCATAGATCAAGTAACAGATACCAGTAGGAAAATTGCAAATACAATAGATAAACTCGGTGATGATCCACATGCTAAATTGTTAACAAACGAATTAGAGAAGTTTAATAAACAGATTCAGTCTGCCAAACCTGAAGATATGTTTAATGCGACACAGGAGTTAAAGCAACAATTACAGGAGTGGGGAAAATACAACAAGGACATGGTGCCATTGGCAGAGAGACCATTTAGAAATGCAGCGAAAGATTTAGCTTTCGATTTACGAACTAATTTAGAAGATAAAAGTGTCTGGGGTGACGCAGCCACTAGACAACAACAAATTAACGCAGCAGCGAAACCATGGTTTGATATACAGAAGGATTTCAGATCTAAGTTTATGGCAAAAGACCCTGGTAATCCTTTAGAGTATGTAGTTGATAAAGGGAAGGTACAAACCTTTTTAAATCAAGTTGGTAAGGCTAGAGGTACATTGAGAGAAGATGCATTGTCTAAGTTTATTGATAGATCTCAAGATTATATGAATCAAATCAATAAGACACATGCAAACTTAGGTATTGAACCAGCAGTTATACCAACCTCCCTAAGTGCAACGACAGAAGCTTTGAAAGGTCCAGATGGACCTACTAGATTAGCAAGGTTATTTGTTAAGAGCGGGTTAGACAGGATGGCAGGGGGGGCATTAGGTGGAACCCTAGGTCATTTATCTGGTATCCCTGGAGGAGGAGCTGTAGGAGCAATGATAGGCAGCCATTCAATGGAAGGCATGCTTAATACAGTTATCCCTAGTATGGGTAAATCAGTGTTACAGAAGGAAGTTAACTCTGCAGGATTCCAATCTGCATCTGAATATGTTAACCAGGTATCTAAAGGACAAGACCTAGTAAAAAAAGCGGCAAGGAACATCTTTACAAAGGGGATACAAGATATATCAGCAGCGTCATCCCCATCACAAGCGTCATTAGATAAATTAGATGAGAAACTCAAGGAGTTACAATCTAAACCTGAACAATTACAAGATTTAAATAAAAACTTAAGTCATTACATGCCCGACCACAGTACATCAGCAGCAGCAACTACAATGAATGCAGTTAACTATCTTAACAGTTTAAGACCAAATCAAGATAGAAAAGCACCATTAGATAGTAAACCGACAATAGACCCAACTAAGCAAGCAGAGTTCAATAGAGCATTAATTATAGCACAGAAGCCATTATCAATTGTAGATAAGATTGCAAATGGATCAATAAATTCTAGAGATCTCACACACTTAAAAGCTTTATATCCTGATTTGTACAAGAATATATCAGATAATATTAATGAACAAATGGCAGATCACATAGACAAAGAGAAACTGGTACCTTATCAAACCAGGATTGGTATCTCCAAGTTCATGTCACAACCATTAGACAGTACAATGTCACCTATGTCAATTATAGCAGCACAACCCAAAGTACCAAATACAAATCTTCCACCGCAAGGTCCCCCACAAAAAAAGTCAAGGGGAACGGCTCCATTAACTAAATTCTCTAATAATTACAGGACTCCTGCCCAAACTTCACAGGCACGTGCTGAAAGGACTGAGTAATCAGTCACAATATTCTATATTAGAGGCCTAAGAGCTACAACTCTTAACCCACGAGGAGAGCCGATGTCGACTACGAAGAATATATTAAAGCCATTTCAGACAGTTACAGCTGGTAACATGTCCGCCAGTATTACCTCCCAGGTAACAACTATTCAATTCCTAGATAACTTAGGTCTACAATTAGACTGGACTGGCTCTCCTATCGGATCCTTTCAAGTTCAAGTTTCAGCAGATTATAGTCAAGATATTATGGGAAACGTATTAAATGCAGGTAGTTGGTCTCCCATTATCCTTACTTATATACCACCAAGTGGGTCATTAACAACAGCAACCTCTATTCCGACATCGGTTGGAAGTCCTATTTATGTTGATCTTAATCAGACGTCTGCGCCTTATATCCGAGTAGTTTATATAGCATCTTCAGGAAGTGGCTCATTAAATGCATACGTCACAGCGAAAGAGATATAGTATATGGCCCTGTATGCAACCTCAAGAGGCGGATTAGGTGGCGGAGGGGGAGGAGGCAGTTCTCCCAGCGGTGTAGTTACAGTCGATTTATATGATCCAATAGATACAACATTACCAACAACAGCTCCTTATATAATCGACGGTGTAACTCTAGTTACAGGGACAACAGTTTTATTTTCTAACCTAGCAACTGGCAATAATGAAGTTTATCAAGCAACTGTGTCAGGTTCGACAATTACATGGACGGTTCAATCAATATTTAACAATTCAGCATCTCCTACTTCCGGTACTTTAGTTGTAATTACAGAAGGTAACTCATTTGCTAATCAAGTAGGGTTGTTTAATGGAACAACCTGGGTATTTAATAACGCTGTTAGATACTTTATTGGAACAAATTACTTTGAACAAGATGGTTTAGCAGTATCAACTTTAGCAGATAATACAACGGCTGGAACAGTATTTTCATTAGCTTATGCAGGATCACAAAATATAATCGTAGATTATTCAGTTATTAGAGCAGGAGCTAAAGAAACAGGTTCAATATTTTTAACTACCAACGGATCTGTCGTTGGTATATCTTCAGAATACAGTTCGACAGCTCCTACAGGAGTTACATTTAGTTCAATAATATCAGGCAGTAATCTAATTCTACAATATACAACAACAAGTACTGGGTCCTCCGGTACGATGATGTACAGCCTGAAGCGTTGGTCTGACACTGCAGGAGGTCCAGGAGGCCCCCCCAGTTACTCAGGCGGATCTTCATTGATTGCTGCAGCTGGCGCTAATGAAAATATTCAAATCAATAATGCAGGAACTTTGGGTGCAAGTAGTAACTTCAGCTATGATATGACTAATGACTTGTTACTTATGGGTGGTAAACAGATTAGCACTCTAAATGTAACAACTTTTCTAGATAATCAATCATCTCCAGCACTTATGTTTAGCATGCCTGCAACATTTAATTCAGTTTTTATAAGATATACTGCCATTAGGGGAACTAATGTCAGAAGTGGAGAACTCCAGATCGCTACCGATGGATCTATAAACATCAGCAGTGATGAATATTTTACCGAGTCTAGTCCTACTGGGATGACCTTCAGTGTGACTTTAAGCGGTGGAAATATAGATATTAATTATACAACCACCTCTACTGGGATAGGTGGAGTATACAAATACTCGTTTGAGAGGTGGTAAATGAGTTCAAGTAGCGTTTTTAACATTGGTAGTAAACTGGTACTCCTAAATGGAATACCTATGACATTGCCTGTAGCGGCTTCCGATCCAGGAAGTGCTGTCGCAGGTGACATGTACTTTAACAGTACAAGTGATGTCATTAGATTATTTAATGGTACTGCATGGGTATCGCAAGGATCAGGAACAGTAACAAGCGTTGCTGCGTCAGTTCCTGCATTTTTGTCAGTTTCAGGATCTCCAATTACAAGTTCTGGAACTTTAGCAATAACTTTAAGTGGTTCTGCACTTCCAATTTCAAGTGGTGGTACTGGACAAACTACATCAGCTGCGTCATTTAATGCTTTAGCTCCTTTGACAACTACAGGTGATATCATTATTGAACAATCAGCAGGAGTTGCTGCTCGGTTGCCAATCGGATCTTCAGGACAAGTTTTAACAGTTGTAAGTGGTGCTCCAGCATGGTCTGCTGCTTCTGTTGGAACAGTTACTTCAGTAGCTTTAGCAGATGCTTCTACAACACCGATTTTCACAATTAGTGGAAGCCCTGTAACAAGTTCTGGAACATTAACTTTAACACTTCAAACTGAAGCTGCTAACTTCGTGTTTGCAGGCCCAAGTACTGGTAGTGCTGCACAGCCATCATTCAGATCTTTAGTTGCTGCCGACATCCCAAGCTTAAGCGCAACTTATGAATTAGTAAGCAATTTTGCTTCTCGTTCATATCAAGGTTCAATTGCTTTAGCTGCAAGTACGAGTACTGCAACAACAATTCCAGCTTTGACTTTTGCTTTTGCATCTTTTGGATCTATGAAAATGGATTATGTAATAATTGAAGCCTCTACAAGTTCAAGACGTATGGGATCATTTAGAGTGGCAACTGATGGAACTAATGTTGGCTTCAGTGATGAATATGCTGAATCTGCTGTTATTGGAACTGGATTAGTTCTTTCAGCTGCAATTAGTGGATCTAACATTATTATTCAATTTGCAGGGACAGATTCTAATGCATGCACAATGAGAGCTGAAATAACTCAGTTTGCTGCTTAATTAATGAAATAAAGGGATAGGGAACTTTATGTCGATACAATTCATGAAGATAAGAAACGGTACTAGTTACCCAGGGTTAGCTGCTGATCCCAGCGATCCTCAAAATGGAGATTTATACTACAACACTACTTCACAGGTGTTTCGACAATATACAAATGGGGTATGGTCTAATCTAGGTTCAGGTGCAGTTACCACTGTGTCAGTAAATACTGCCAATGGATTAGCCGGTACTTCTTCAGGAGGTACCACCCCAGCCCTAACCCTTTCAACAACAGTAACAGGTATTTTATCAGGTAATGGTACAGCTATAAGCGCTGCTAGCACTACAGGATCAGGCAGTGTAGTGTTAGCAACCAGCCCAACACTGGTTACCCCTGCTTTAGGAACTCCTTCATCTGTAGTATTAACTAATGCTACAGGTACAGCATCTAGCTTAACTGCTGGATTAGCAACAGCTTTAGCCGGTGGATCTACTAATGCAATACCATATCAAACAGCATCAGGAGCAACTAGTTTTTTAGCTCAAGGCTCTGGAGTACTTCAAGAATCAGCAGGTGCACCAAGTTGGACACTGGCACCTACGTTTACAACTCAACCTTCATATGACCAATCAACTAAAGCTGCTACGGATGCTTATGTTTGGAATGTATCTTCACTATTCATGGCTTATGTCCCACTATCTGGTATTACTAGTGGAACTTACAGCTTTGCCTCTAATGGTTCAGCAGCAGTTGTTAACGTAACAGCGAGTGGTGGAGTAATAACCGCAGTTTCATTTGTAAACGGCGGATCTGGCTTTGCAGTTGGAGACATAATAACCTGCACTAGCAATAGTGGAAATCATGACTCTTTTATAGTGATAACATCAGTAAGTGGAACAGCTGCTGCTACAGCCTCAGTATTGTACGGAGGAACAGGATATGTAAGTGGAACAGGTGGATCTATATCATCTGCAACAACAGCTCCGTTTACTTTCTCCTTAACAGGAACATTAACAGGTCCTGTTACATTGTTAATGACCCCAGGTACTTATTTAACTCAAGGAAATCAATGGATTTTCATGAATAATACAACTGGAGCCTACACTGTTACAGTTAAAATGAGTAATGGTTCTGACACAGCTATTGGAACTGGAGTTGTTATTCCTCAAGGAACTAACAATAGCACTCCTATATATGTTACAACAGACGGTGAAACAGATGTTTGGTATGGAGATACTCCTGTAGCTTCAAGATTAAGTGGACAGCTTTCTTTGACATCACAGGTATCAGGTATACTTCCAATAGCAAATGGCGGTACTAACCAAAGTTCATTAATAACTACTCCTACAGCTTCAACTATTCCTGCTTGGGATGCTAACAAAAACTTAAGTGCAAATAATCAGATTCAAGGTTATGCAACGACAGCAACAGCTGCCAGCACTACAACCTTAACAGTTTCAAGTGCTTATCAACAATATTTTACTGGAACTACAACTCAAACAGTTGTTCTGCCAGTTACATCAACATTAGTATTAGGTCAACAATTTCAAATATTTAATAACAGTACAGGAGCTGTTACTGTAGAATCAAGTGGTAGTAACGTTATCCAGGTAATGGCAGCCAATACACAGTTAACTTTAACTGTAGTTTCTACATCTTTAACTACAGCCGCTGCTTGGAGTGCTGTTTATGTATCTGGAATTGCATCAGTTGCTGCTAACACTTTCTTTGCTGGTCCTTCAAGTGGAAGTAATGCAAATCCTACATTTAGATCTTTAGCAACAAATGACTTTATAGCTCCAACAGTTCAAAAATTCACAAGTGGATCAGGTACTTACACTCTACCTAGCAGCCCAAGAGCTCCTTTATATATTAGAGTTAGAATGGTAGGGGGCGGCGCAGG
>Ga0181517_10006391_pt1 | contig 10108 bp, 3 predicted proteins | sample PEATcosm2014_Bin_31_FD_119748 | JGI IMG/M metagenome (GOLD analysis project Ga0181517, IMG submission 119748) | Peatland microbial communities from MTU Mesocosm Facility, Houghton, MI, USA - PEATcosm2014_Bin01_30_metaG | ecosystem: Environmental > Terrestrial > Soil > Wetlands > Peat | place... | reverse complement strand
GACTGTATCCAAGCGCGGCGACATTGGACCAGCTCCCCCGAAGTGCGCAGTGTTAAATCCTATAGGCATCGACGTTGGACTGATGAAGTTCGCCACCCTTAGCGACGGGTCCTTCGTCGAAAGCCCTCGCTGGGTGCGTAAGTTTGAAGCGAAGATCGCTTCTGCCAACAGGGAGCTAGCGAGGAAGCAGCGCCGATCAAGGAACAGGCTGAGGGCGAAGGAGAAGCTTAGGCGGGTACATCAGCGACTGGCTGACGCAAGGAGGAACTTCTGCCACCACGTTTCTAAACGTTTAGTCAGCAAGTATGACCTGATAGCTTTCGAAGATTTGAACATCAAGGGGATGGTTGAGGACGGAAAGTTCTCGAAGTCCATCTTAGATGCAGCGTGGAGGCAGTTGACTTGGCAGTTGTCGTACAAGGCTGAGAGCGCCGGGCGATGGGCTGTGCCGGTCAACCCGCGGAATACGTCGAAGATGTGCTCGCAGTGTGGGATCCTAGTCGAAAAGACGCTTCGCGACAGGCGACACGTCTGCGCATGCGACGCTTCGCTCGACCGCGACCACAATGCGGCGATAAACATTGAGAGGCTTGGGATGAGCCTTGCGGGGCTAAGCCCTTCAGAACATGCTTAACATGAGCAAGAGTCCAGCGACAGTAATTGGAGACGCAGCGGAGGTCTCCGCCTAAATGTCTACTTCAATTGGTTCCATCTACGGTGCGAAGGAACTAGCTCAGACCTATAGTCCTGTATTCCTATTTGAGTGGTCGTTCCCAAATTCTCAATTCTTGCATTTGAGCTCCTCCCCACTCTCCTCGAGGTATGGAGGCGTCCCGACAGCTGGCGCATTTACCTACGGGTCGATTGAGTGGGTTCCACGCATAGTCGGCCAGAACCTCGGTCCGACTCAGGCGATGGCCGATGTTGGAGTAGACGTGCCCCCGCAGGTCCAGATCACCATTGCTGACCCTGACCGCGAAATCTACAACAGTTGGGAGACCGTCTTTGGCTTCAAGGGCACGATCCTGACGATCTACATAGTGATGTGGGACGCGGCCAACTTCGCCACTGGCTCATTCTCCTCAGACTCTCCTGCGCCGATCATTTTTCGTGGAACCTGCTCTGCTGCGACGAACATGGACGACCGCACCATGACGGTGGTTTCGACGTCACTTCTCAACATGACCCAGCAGCAGATGCCGCCGACCCGCATCCAGCCGCTGTGCTTCCACAACTTTCCTCAAACGTACGCCAACAGACTCGACGGACTCAACAATTCAGACAGCCCATTCTATGGTTGTGCCTATTCCCCCGACATTTCAGGCGGCTGTGGAAACTTCGAGAGTGGCACCGCGGCCTTCACATTCTGCGACCTGTCGTCTGCGGCCTGCATCGAGCGCCTGGGCAATGCGTCAGCTGCAATTCCAATCATACAGGACCAGAATGGAAACCCAACAGGTCGATTCTCTGGGCTCGACTATATTCCAGTGGAGTTCGTGGGCTTGGAGAGGTCGTATGTGACGGGGCAGTGGGACTTGATAATCAACCAACAGAATCAAGCAAAGTATGGAGACTACATCAGTCTATGCTACGGCACCGTGTGGACTCAGCCTGAGATCGTTGGAACCTATGGAGATGGAAACTATAACTGCTGCGAGGCGCTGCTCTGCAACAACCAGGTAAGTGAAATAATCAACGTCGTGTGCAACGGGGACCTGGTTCCACAGCTCCCCAACAATCCTCCTGATCCCTGGGAAATTTCAACAGCCTCCACCATCAACACCCCCAAGGACAATTGGTGGCGAACGATCAACAACGGCGGACGCAACGGCCACACCAATCCTCAGATAGGCTGGCTAAACCAGGGAGATCCGTACGGGTCGCTGGCCGCGATCTACATACACGCCCTCGTGCAGTTGGTCGCGAACAACTCTATACCTGAAGTGCAGGTGCTGCTCAAGGCAGGCTACATCAGGGTCTATACTGACCCAACGACGTACACCTACGAATATTCGTCGAATCCGGCATGGATACTCTTGGACCTGCTCGTGCAGGCCACGTGGCGGTACTCGGACATAGATTTGGCCTCGTTTATAGCCGCTGCGGCAATCTGCGATGAACCCATCTATTTCAACAGCGTCACGGGCACCTACCAGAACTACTACAATGAGGCTGGAAGTCCGCCGTATGCTAGGTACTCCGTAGGCATAGCACTTCAGCAACGCCAGTCCATTGGGCAGGTCATAGCCGGCGTGCGCAACGCGATGCGAGGTCAGCTGTACTTCAACTTTACTACTGGACTACTTAGCCTGACTAGCAAGAGGACGCTGGCCGACCAGCAGCCGAACCCGATTCTGGGCTCTAACTACAGTGCGCCGATTGAGTCAGTCACCAACTACTACACGCCGACCTCTCCGCCGTCAGACATTGGCGAGATAGCCTTTGGCTATGCTGCCTACTCATTCGACGCCACCAACATACTCAAGGTCAACGGCGAAAGCACTTTAAAGATTCGCCAGAAGGGCTATCAGGAAACCCCGAATAAGTCGACGGTCTATTTCTTCGATCGTGAGAACTCATACAACCAGGACATCTCCACGATAATAGATACTGAAGACTCAGCTAGAGTTGGGTCTGAAGTTTCAGGCACCTTCAACTTGATGGGGTGCCAAACATTCGACCACATCGACCGCGTGACTGCTACCTGGTTCGCTGAGAACTACCGCGGCAACCCGCGCCAAGACTATACCGGCAGCTATATCGGAGACACTGGCGGGACGATCATAGCAGAGCTTCAGACCACCATCAAGGGAGTCCATCTGACCGTTGGCCAGATAGTGCTCCTGTCTGACGTGCAGAACAACTTCAACCTGCAGACCTTCCGCGTCACCAGGATAGAGCCGTCGGCCAACTTTGAAACTGCAAAGATCTCGATGTCGTGGCACAACGACTACTGGTATTTGGACTCATTTGGCCAAGGGGCGAATCAACCAATTTGGATGAACCCGCTCTCCGGTGCCCAAGGCGCCCCTCGCTCCTGGCGCCCGGCATACGAGGTCCCGCAGTCCGGCGACGCCTACAGTGACCCGACCGACCTCGGCTTCGGCATCGCGCAGACCTACGGAACAGACGCCGGAGGCAACGCCCTCGCGCAGGTGCAGTTCACCGGTCGGATCCCAGTCAACAGCTTCCCAACCGTCAGCCAGCGCCCGCTCCTGGCCCCGCTAGGCGAGGGCGACTCCGGTGGAGGGTATGCGCCAGGAACGGCGTACTACGTCGGCCTGAGCGCGATGGCGGTCGATGGAACGATGTCCCCGCTGTCGAGCACGGTTGCCGTGAACCTTCAGTCGCCGGACGACGCGCTCGACGCCATTGTGCAGGGGTGGCCGGCCGGAGCCACCGGGTACTTCGCATTCGCCGGCACGAGCCCCTCGGTCATGACCTTTCAGCAGTCCGACTCTGGGCTCCCAGAGGTCGTCGCGCTCGTGAACAGCTACCAGGTCGGATCCTGGGGTCCGCCAGATCAGTCATTCTCTGGCCTGTTGGCCGAGTTCTGCGTAGAGGAGCATGCGGGGGTGCTTGGCGGGGAGGTTGAGTCCGTCACCTCGAACAGTATACAGATAGCCGTGTACGAGGGCTACGGATTTGGCGTCAATCAGTTTGCGGGACGTGAGGTGTCGGTGCTCGGCACGCAGGGCGACTTCTCATCCCCTGTCTATACGCCGATAGCGAACTTTACGATAGCCTCGAACACCGCAGATACTCTCACCCTGGCGGCAGGAGACCCGACCACCTGCAACTACGGACAGCCGCTGTCGGTCGGCGACGCGGTCACAGTCCGCATTCTGCCGACCTTTGGTCAGGACTCCACCGGCTTCTACTTCGAGGACGCGTCCTGGGTCAATTGCCTCAATGAGGTAGGCACAGAGTACCAGGTCATCGGCGCTACGGCCACGTCTCCCATAGTGTTGACCCTGCAGAACAACGGCGGCGCATTCCCCTTCGCCAATGGGCAGTTCGCGGTGGTGCAGGACGTCCTCGGACTGATGGGAGCAAACGGCGGCTTCGTCGTCGGCGGCGTGGACCCCACGGCCTGGACCCTCGAGCTAGTTGGGTCTACTGGGATAGGTTCGTACACTTCAGGGGGTTGGGTCGCAGCGCAGACCCAGGGCCTGGAGCCGAACGCCGAGGTGGGCAACCTGGCGTTCTTCATCAAGGGAACTGGAAAGGGGACGTTTGCGAAGATCGCGTCGAACACGGGGATGCGCTGCTACATAGTTGGGCAGTGGCCAGTCACGCCGGACTCCTCATCGCGACTGGTGATACTCTCTGGATCGACCTCCAACTCTGTCCGATGTCGGGAATAAACAATTCGAACCCGAACACCGTCGAGAGCTTTAAACTTGACGTCCTAAACTACGGGCGTCAAACTGTGTTCTTGCAGGTCTCGTCGCAGTCGCCGACTGGGGTGGCGAGCGGGTACGTGAACGACGAGTTTAGGGAGCTGTTCCTGTTCGGTGCTCAGGCCCCGACGTCAATCGCATCGACTCTGGCCCAGACCACGTTCTACATGAGCATAGGCATGTCGATGATCAATGCCGATGCGACCCTCGGCTCGATTACCTTCGTGCTGTTGCCTGCGAGTCAGATTTCAGGAAGAACTATAACTGTGTCTAAGTCCGATTCAACTTCAAATACCGTCACAATAGTCCCATACTCGAGCGCGGATGAGTTTGAAGATGGGACCAGTAGTGTCATCCTCTCGTTCGCTGGCGACAGTCAGAGCATGCGTGTGCAGTAGACTTACGGAGACTATACGGGAAAAATAACTAAGCTCGCCTCCAACCTCGCGCCATCCACCCTGAGGCTGACCTTCTCTCCGGCGACCGCGACTGCCGGCGTCCACTATTCTGGAGAGCTGACGGCTTCCGGCGGAAGGTCTCCATTCGCATACTCCATCTCCGTCGGTTCGCTGCCTACCGGCCTTACACTGAGCGCGTCGTCAGGGGCAATCGTTGGGACGGTCTCTGCACCAGGAACGTACACCTGGACCGGCAAAGTCATCGACGCCAACGGCAACTTTGCCACCGTCGCGTGCACCCTGACGGTCGCCGCCGCGTCGACTTCGGCGCCGACGCAGCCGCACTCACTTGTCCTGTCTGAGGTTGGACCGCGCGTCCTGAAGAGGTCAGACCAGACCAGCTACACCACCCTGCAGGTCGTCGTCCAGGAGCTGGTATCGGGCGTACTGGGCACAGACCTCACTTTGCAGATAAGCTCCGACGGCGGGGCGACATGGGGCACTGTCGGGGACTACTCCCCTGACCGCACAGACGAGGACCTATCGCACACCTACTACCAAACGACGATAGCAGTTCCAAATATCTTCCTTGAGACCTACGCCCAGAGCTATGCCGCCAGGGCCTGGGCGTCGAATTCGTACGTTGATCCCGGAACAACCGCGGCTGTAGAGAGCAACGTGCTCACCGTGGCCGCCATAGGCGTGCCGAGCGCCATGAGCGCTACCCTGGCCATATCTGCAGTAGTACCAAGGGTCGATCCCACGAGCGGCTGGCAGTACTGGGAGCAGACCGTCACCGTCGATACTGCCGGCAATGACCCAAACTGCGCCTGGTACTTCGTGACGGTGATGAACTGTGACTCTAGCGGAAATCCTGGGCCGGCAGGCGTGCCTTCGTCGAATTATCCAATAGCGACCGAGAGGCAGTGGCAGACTTGCGGAAACGACGGCGAGCAGCACGTGTTTGGTCCGCTGCAGGGCGGGTACCTTCCGACGGCCGATTCGCATGAGTCCACGCGGTATAGAGTATATGGCGTTAGCCGCACGGCGGCGTCTCCGGTCTACAGCGTGTCTGCGGCGTCCTGGTCCGGGGGAGTCGCGACGCTCACGATCGGCGCGCATCTGTTTGAGTCTGGTCAGACTGCCTACGTACTCGGGGTATCTCCAACTGGGTACAACGGCATAGTCACGCTGTCGGACGTTGGGGCCAACACTATCAGCTTCCAATTGAGCGTTAACCCGGGAAGCTATTCGTCCGGCGGCGCCGTCTACTATCCAGGATGGCTTGACCCAACGTACTCGGTCCTGCAGGAGTGGCCGGGAGGAGCCTCGCAGATCATTGAGTACTACGGGCCGCAGCCCACCGGCGCCATACCGGCCTCGAACATCACCGGCGGCATAGTCGCCAGCAACATAGCCAGCGTGAATGCCTCGGTCATCAACGGCAACATCAACGCGAGCAACATAGGCAGCGTGAACGCGTCGTCGATAGTGGGCGACATCAATGCCAGCAACATAGGAAGCGTCAATGCATCGTCGATAGTCGGCGACATCAATGCCAGCAACATAGGAAGCGTCGCAGCTAGCCAGATAACTGGGACGATCAACGCCAGCAATATAGGAACTATCAACGCTTCTCAGGTGACTGGCGCGATCTTGTCCAGCGCCATTGGCACGATCAATGCCAGCCAGATTACAGGAATCATCGCCGCCAGCAACATCGGCGCCGTTGCTGCTAGTCAAATCTCAGGGCTGATCACCGCCAGCAACATCAGCTCTATCAGCGCGTCGCAGATATCTGGGCTGATCTTGGCTTCGCAGATAAACTCAATCAATGCGACTCAGGTGGCTGGGCTCCTGTTCGCCTCTCAGATAGGCTCTGTGAATGCCTCGGCGATAGTCGGGGCCATATTGGCTTCGCAGATCAACTCCATCAATGCTAGCCAGATCGCTGGGGCGATCGCCGCCAGCAGCATTGGCAGCGTCAACGCCAGTCAGATCACGGGCACGGTGGCCGGCAGCAACATCGGCACGATCAATGCATCGCAGGTGACGGGCATAGTGGTTTCGTCGTACATTGGGTCTGTCAACGCTAGTCAGATCACTGGCACGATTAGCGCCAGCAACATAGGCACGATCAACGCGTCGCAGGTCACCGGCATAGTCTTGGCGTCGTACCTTGGCGCCATAAGCGCGTCGCAGATCACCGGAGTAATAGCCGCTAGCAGCATAGGCGGAGTGACTGCCAGCGAGATAATTGGCCCAATACAGGCGAGCAACTTGACCTCTGTCCAGGCCTCAGCGATCGTTGGCAGTATATTGGCCGTGAACCTGCCCTCCCTAGCTGCGTCGGCGATCACTGGGCTAATTGTCGCCAGCAACATCGGAGCAGTGAACGCGTCCCAGATCGTCGGCAGCATACAGGCCAGCAACCTCACCTCAGTCCAAGCCTCAGCGATAGTCGGCTCAATCTCGATCGGAAACCTCCCGACGCTCGAGGCTTCGGCGATCACCGGGATCATTGCGGCTAGCAGCATCGGTGGGGTGGCAGCCAGCCAGATCATTGGGTCGATCCAGGCCAGCAACCTCACCTCAGTCCAAGCCTCAGCGATAGTCGGCTCAATCTCAGTCGTTAACCTGCCGACGCTTGAGGCCTCGGCGATCGTCGGTGCCATCAATGCGAGCAATATCGGCACCATCAACGCATCGCAGATAGTGGGCGCTGTGACCGCGTCGTTCATAGGCTCGGTGAACGCGTCGCAGATAGTTGGGGCTATCAACGCCAGTAATATAGGGACGATCAGCGCTAGCCAGATAACGGGGTCCATTGTCGCCTCGAACATTGGCGGCATATACGCCAGCACCATCAACGGCGTGATAGTCACGTCCCAGCTAGCCGCCGGCATAATCGACTCTGTCTCGCTGCTCTCTGCCAACATCCTTGGCCAGGGGCTGATAATTAGCGGCTCCACGATCGTGGCCAACACCAGTCCCTCAGGCAACATGCTGAGTGACCCAAGCTTCGAGAACGGTGGCTCTGTCTGGTCAGCGTCCGGCGGCGGGCCAACGGCGTCGACGGCATATGCCGGTAGCTGCAGTTGGGCGCTGCCGGCGGCGGCATCTGCCTACGTCTCGCAGTCTGTGCCCGTGACTCCAGGCCAGTCGTACAATTTGTCTGCATATGTGAAGGTGGATCCTGGAGTCGTGGCGAATGTAGTGCTGGCCTACTACATTGCTGGACTAGGGCTGATCAACGTGCAGTCCGTCGCCGCGTCAACCTCCTGGCAAGTGGTCGAAGGAAATACAGACCTCGTGCCGGCCGGTGCCTCCAGTCTACTGTTCGAGGTGTTCGTCGCACCTACACCGACTGGATCCGGCAACCTGTACATCGACGCGTGCTCCATGATTCCGACTGTAGCTGCCCAGGCAATCACGTCTGTGTACGCCAGCACGATCAACGGCTTCATAGTAGCGAATCAGATATCCAGCGTGAGCGCCAGCACTATCAATGGATACGTGCAGGCGTCGCAGATCGGTGGCGTATACGCCAGCGCGATCAGCGGAGCGATATCAGCGTCGAACATTGGCGGAGTGTATGCCAGCACGATCAGCGGTAGCATAGCAGCGTCGAACATAGGCGGAGTGTACGCCAGTACGATCAGTGGCGCGATCACCATTTCTCAGATGGCAACTGGTGGTGGAATAAACCTTCTGAATAATCCTGGGTTTGAGCTTGGCAGTCTATATTGGGCATTTTCTAGCGGCGCATCCATATCATCGTCAGTATATTTTTCAGGAGCTCAGAGCAGCGCTGTGTTGGATGCTAACAATCAAAATATTGCGCAGCTAGTCCCAGTGGCGGTCGGACAGCAGTACGCGTTGAGTACGTACGTTCTTGGTGGGGCTGGCGTTAGTTGTGAAGTCGGTCTCCTGTATCGTGGCCTTTCAAGTAGTTTGGTAGACTTGACGGGACCGATGGTGATACAGGCGACCGCTGCTACGACGTCGTGGCAGCAATTGCAGGGACTGACGTCACCTATTCCAGCCGGTGTAGCCAACTTGCTGTTCGTTCCATATGTGGCTGATGGCCCTGGGACTGGGCTTGTATACTTTGACACTTGCTCATGTAGTCAAGCCGTTACCTCTGAGCAGGTCGTCTCAATCAATGCCGGCACAATTAGTGGAAGTATCGCAGCGTCGCAGATAGCTGGAGTGTACGCCAGTGCGATCAGCGGGAGCATAGCGGCATCCAATATCGGCGGAGTGTACGCCAGCACAATAAGCGGAGCGATAGCAGCATCCAATATCGGCGGAGTGTACGCCAGCACAATAAGCGGAGCAATATCGGCGACGAATCTGCCAACGCTGCAGGCCAGCGCGATCAGCGGGGCGATAGCGGCATCCAATATCGGCGGAGTGTACGCCAGCACAATAAGCGGGGCGATAGCGGCATCCAATATCGGCGGAGTGTACGCCAGCACGATAAGCGGGGCGATCTCGGCGACGAATCTGCCGACGCTTCAGGCCAGCGCGATCAGCGGAAGTATTTCGGCATCGAACATCGGGACCATCCAGGCGAGCTCCATTTCTGGCTTCATAGGCGCTTCGCTGATCAACTCAATCACCACGAGCGTGATCGCTGGGTCGATCTCCATCGGCGGAGGGATGACGTTCAGCTCAGACGTTGTGCTGGGGCGGTCTGGCGGCGGAAGCGTCTCCATCACGTGGGGAAGCGGGATCTGGGTATATTCAGTAGCTGGCAGCACGTCCAGCCCATACGTAAACGTCGACGGCGCAGGCATAACGATAGCCAGCTCATTCGGCGGCGTCAACAACTATTCGGTAAACATAACGTCCACGGCAATGCAGATGATGTACAACGGCACAGCGTACCTGACGCTCAACTCAGCAGGCATAAGCCTGATAAATGGGACGATAGTCACGCCGTCGATATCGGGTGGGTCGATGAGTGGGACGACGCTCACGCTGTCGGCAACAAGTGCCGGGGAAACTAAAACAATCACGTTAAACCCAGCAGCAAATTTTTCTACGCCGATTAGTGTTCAGTCGAACGTGACCGGTAATCCATACGCCACCATGGATCCCAGAACAGGGTTTACTGTATGGAACGGAATACAGTTCGGGCAACTACTCTACAATCAACTAGCCTTTCCTGGAGGGCAAGTGCTTACGGTTAGGCAGACAGGGCTGGGAAGCCCTTCAGGGTTTGCTGATTCGGTGGCGCAGTCGTGGTGCCAGCAGCTCTATACCAGGCTTTCCACACACGGATTAATCACCTAGAAGTTT
>Ga0181517_10006386_pt1 | contig 10111 bp, 7 predicted proteins | sample PEATcosm2014_Bin_31_FD_119748 | JGI IMG/M metagenome (GOLD analysis project Ga0181517, IMG submission 119748) | Peatland microbial communities from MTU Mesocosm Facility, Houghton, MI, USA - PEATcosm2014_Bin01_30_metaG | ecosystem: Environmental > Terrestrial > Soil > Wetlands > Peat | place... | reverse complement strand
TGGTCGCTGCGACGAAAAAGGCAAGCACCCCGCAGGTGTCGGTGCGCAACCATGGGAGGGCGTCCCAGTACGGGTACGACAACCATCCGGGCTGGAAGCTGGCCACAACAAAGGCGCTGGCGGCGCACAACCCGGCACCGTAGGCTAACCCCGCCGCCGCGGCTTCGAGGGCCAGCTTTTCGAGGCGGGCCGCGCCCCGGTCAGCTGAGCTGGTCACCGGTTTGGGCTCTGAAGCGTTGCCCTCAACGTCCCATCGCCAGTGCCCGTACCCGGTCCCTGGCCGCTCTCGCCCCGGTGGCGGACCGAGACTTCGCCGGCCTCAGCAGGCTGGCCACGGCGATCAGCCCGGCCACCAGGTTGCCGAGCGCCCACGCCACGGCGATGAGCGTGAGCCCCGATGACGACCAGATCTCGGCCAGGGCCACAATGGTGACGAACGAGGCGAGGTTGAGTAGGACCAACGACGTCAGCTGCCCACGCAATTTAAGCAGGATCTGCCCAAAATTGTTGAGCCCGACGATCGGCAGGGCGGCGGCTAGGACGATGAGCGGGGTCGTGGCGTTGGCACTGTAACTGGGCCCGTACACCAGCAGGGCCCAGTGTGCGGCCACCACTACGACTAGGGCGATCCCTACGGTCAATGGGAGCAAGATCCGGGCGGCGCGGCGCGCCAGCGCCCCGAAGTCGGCACTTTCGTGGGAACCTTCCGCCAGCATTGAGGAGCTCATGCCGAAGGGCACAGCATAAATAAGGTTGGCCAGGTTGAAAGCTATGAAGAAGTAGGCCGCCCGGCGGGGCCCGTCCCCGCTCACCACTATTACCGGCAGGACCAGTAACGGGAGGATCTGGAACACGTTGCCGACATAGTTGGCCAAGGAGAACCGCAGCGTCCTTAGGAACACGGCAATGTCTATGCGCAGGCTCGGATGGTAACCCACCCGCCAGACCAAGAAGACCAGGCTGGCCACTACGGCCACGCCGCTGGCCAGGCCGGTGGACGCGAAGATCCCGAACGCCGAAAAGGCCAGGAATCCGCCGAGGAGCACGACTTTGGTGACGCCTTGGACCACGCCATCGACGATGAAGTTGTAGTACGCCCGCCGGTGGGCGATGAACACTGAGTCGGTTAGCAAATTGGCGGCGGCGCAGCCGTTGAGCAGGACGAACGCGACGGCATTGAGCAAGTGGGCGCGTAGGAAGTCAACGTTCGGTGTGATGGACGGCACCACGACCAGGTACCCGACGGCGATCAGCATGGCGAGCCCGCTGCTGAGGACCAGCGCGGTGTTGATCTCGGCGTTGGCGTCCCGGGACGTGGGCAGGACCCGTATCAGCGTCTGGCTGAGCCCGAGGTCGCTGACATAGGCGATCACGGACATGGCCGAGATCACCGTGGTGGCCCGCCCGATGCTCACGCTCGAGCACAGGTGCGCGGCCAGCAACCAGAACACGAAGCCGAAAAGGCCCATGGTCCACGTCGAAAGCATTAGGAACAGGGAATTGCGGACCAGATGGTCATTTGACAGACGTTCCCGTATCGTCATAGCGCCGGGACCGCCACCCGTAGGGGGCTCCCACTGGTCAACGAACCCAGGAGATCCTCCATCTTGGTCACTTGGCTGGCCCAGTCGAACTCGCTCAGCACTCGGCGTCGCCCAGCGGCGCCGAGCTCGGCGGCCAGTTCGACATCGCCGGCCACCCTCATGAGCGCTTCGGCGAGTGCGCCCGGGTTGGCCGGCTCCACCAAAAGGCCGTCCGAGGAGTCGTTGATGATCGTGGGCAGCGCACCTATCCGTGACGCCACGACAGGTGTTCCGGCTTCCCAGGACTCGAGGATGACCGTCGGCAATGCGTCGTTGCACGTGGTCGGGTACACGATGGTGGCTGTCGCCGTCGCCAGGAGGCAGCGCCTCTCCTCGGCGCCGATCCACCCGCGGAAGCTGACCCGACGCAGGCCCAGTCGCGCCGCCACCTCTCGATATCGGGAGAGGTCGTCGCCGTCACCGCCGACCACGAGTTCTACTGGGGCGTCACTGGTCTGGCACTGGGCGCAAGCGGCGAGGACTTGGTCGAGGCCCTTCCAGGCGTGCGTGCGGTTGAGTTGGCCCAGGAAGACGAACCGCCTCGGGCCCCGGTCGCTCGGCTCCAGTGGTCGTACCGCTACGGCGTTGTTCACGACGAGCGTCTTGGCCTGCCACCGAGCGGGAAGGGCTCCCCGGACGTAGGAGGAGACGGCCACGATGTGGTCAGCCCGGCGCAATAGGCGGGCCCCGGCCGTGGCCTCGTAGGACCGGGCCAGCAAGTTGAACGCGGGGTGGCCCGCCTTCAGCGTGGTGGCGGCGTGCAGCACGACGACGAGGGGCAGCGCCCCGCAGGCCCCCGCGACTGCGTTGCCCAGCCCGGGCACGGGCACATTGACAACTACCACGTCAGGAGAGATCTCGCTGATAACCCTGCGCAAGGAGACGGGCCAGGACGGGCTCAACGGGGTGTTGGAAACGCGCCAGCGGGCAGGTACCCGCCTGATCTGCACGTCGCCGATAGCGTCCGTCGCCTCGAGCTCAGCCGGCCAGCGGGCGGTGAGCACGGTAACTTCGGTCCCCGGGCGCGACGCCAGGCTCTGCCCTAGCCGTTTGACGTATTCCTCCAGCCCTCCCACGTAGGGGTGGAAGTACGAGGAAACAAGCAGTACTTTCATGCCCGCGCCTTTGTCATCGGCCGCCGAAGATCTCGGCGTCACCGTTCGAGTAAATAAGGTCCTTGTACTTGGCCAGGAAACCGACCGGGTACGTGAAGTCCACGAGGTTGCCGTCGGGGCCGGCCGTCGAGGTACCGCTGTTCACCGTGTCGGCCCCCATGATGACGTAGGACGTGCGGTATACCGCCGTTGGGTAGTTGTTGGCGTCGATTTGGAAAGATGCGTACGGTAGGAACCGCGCCGTTGCAAACGGGTCGGCCTGGACGATGTCACAACGGCAGCTGGCTGTGTTGAGCCATTGCACGGCGGAGATCTCTTGGGGCTGGGTGTAGTAGTTCTCGTAGTACTCGCCGGCATTGTTGAGGTTGAGCTGGGGCACATAACCCCCGGTAATTTGGGGTAGGAGGCCGGTCAGCGACACGAAGCACAGGCCGACCAGAGCACATACGGCGATGTCGGTTTTCTGGTGCCACAGCGGGCGCAGGGCAAATGACGCCCCGACCACGACCAGAGGGGCAAGGACGAACAGAGCCTGTTGGAACATGCGCAGGAGCCCGTAGTCGACCGACATCGTGGGCAGGACGACGGTGCCGACCAGCAGTACCAGGCTGCCGAGGGCGAGGTAGGCGTACTCGGCCGACATGCGCGGCGACCTCTTCCACCCCAGGAGGAGCACCGCCGCTCCCAGGACGGCGCAGATCTGGAGCAGGCGGGCAATAATGGCGCGCAGGACGCTGTTGAGCTCGTACGGGCTGACGCCGGCGGTGCTCAGTCCTCGACCTAGGGCCGTCAGAGGTGACCGCAGGGCCGGAGCGGGAGGGGTGGCGTACTTGGCCACGACCGAGCTCGGGTAAAACCCGTTCTTGACCCGGTCGGTCCCTGCCAGTTGGTCTTCTTGCAGCCGCCATTGCGCCATCTCGGCCGAGGGTGAGGCGTCATTGCCCGAGGACAGTGCGCTGTAGTTGACGTCGTTGCTCTTGGGGCCGCTTGACGTCCCGGTAGCCGCGTCGGCGATCTGGTGGAGGTCGGCGCTGAACTGGGGGCTGGCGTGCACCTCGACAAACGACCAGCTAATTACGAGCAGACAGGCCAGGCCTAGCAGGGCCCAGTTGAACACGACGGGGCGTTTGTTGGCACGCGTGCCCGATCTCTTGGCGAGGGCGGCAATGCGCCCCGGGGACGTGCCCCCCCGTTGACGGGCGGCCGCCAGCCACCGGCACACCGTCTTCGAGGCCACCAGGGCGATGGCGCCGATCGCCAATGTGCCCAAGAAGACATAGCTCGTCGAGTAGTGCGCCAATGCCATCCCCGCCAGGCAGCACCCGATCAAGGCTCGCCGGGCGCCGAGGTTGGCCCCGCCTGAGAAGGCGAGGGCCAAGATGACCGAGACGTACAGGAAGGCGATCTCCTGGCGGTTGAGAAAGACAAGGTCGTCCACAAATGTCGGGAACGCTATGAACAACAAAGCACTGGCGACGCCAAGCCGGCGCCCGAACATGCGCCAAGACATCTCAAATAGAGCCACCGGCGCCGCCGCGAACATCAGCGGGAAGTCCACCTTGTACACGTACGGCGTCGCCACCCGGGTCAGCTGCCACAGCATCTGGGGAAGGATGGTGATGCTCAGGCAGGCGTCGTAACTGGTGCCGGCGGCGCTGGCGGACCAGCGTTGTGCTTGGTGGACGAGCAAGAAGGTCCGGTACTCCACCTGGATGTCGTGGCCCGTCGTGTACCACCCACGCAGGGAGGTCTGGTAGAGGACGGCCAGTCCTATCCCGTACAGGCACAGCATGACCACGTTGCGCCGTACCCGTCTTGAGCAGAACAAGACGAGCAGGGCCGCGGCCGCGGTTACCCCCAGGGCCATCTCAGCCAGGCCGCCTCCGGCACCGTTGTTGAGCCGGACCGTGCCGGCCACGGCCAGGAGCACCGCGGTCGCCGTGAGGCCGACGGCCAACTTTTCCATCCCGCCCAGCGGCGCCCGCCGGAGATGGCCCGTACGCAGGCAGCGGGGGCAGCCGATGATGATGGCGGCGTTGAAGGCGTCCACGAAACCGAGGACCGGCGCGCTGGCCAGGGGGTGGGGGTCACCGAGCCACGGCAGGACTGTGTTTAGGACCAGGCCGCCCACCATGAGGGCCACGACGGTGAGCGCCAGTGCCAGGGGCAACCGGGTGCCGAGCCCGCGGACCTTCCTATTGAGCGCCTTGGCCAGGAGCCGGGTCGGCAGGCCCAGCCCGACCAAGAGCCCGAGGGCGGGCAAGGCAAAGGGCACGCTTGCCCCTACGGCCAGCATGACGCTGCCGATGACGCCGGCCACGACCATGGCGAGGGTCAACAAGTCATAGCGGTCCAGGTCGGACCGTAGGGTGGGCGCCTCGGGCTGTGCCGGCGAACTGCCGGGGCCGGCCGGTGTGGCCCGCCCGGAGTTACGAAATGCCATCGTAAATCTCCTCCAGCACCTCGGTTATCCGCGACCACCGGAGGGGCTCCACGAGCTGCCGCCCGGCTGCGCCCATCTCCTCGGCCTGTCGCGGGTGGGTACGGAGGTCGTCGACCGCCGCCGCCAGAGCGGTCCCCGACCGTGGCACCAGCCTCCCCGCGCCGGCCAGCGTTTCCCTTGTCCCGGCGACGTCGGTAGCCACGACGGGCAGGCCGCTCGCCATCGCCTCCAGGAAGCAGAGGGGCATGCCCTCCCGCTCCGATGACGACACCAAGACGTCAGCCCACCGGTACCACTCGCCAAGCTGTTGAGGGGTCTGCGCGCCCACGACCCTGGCCTGGCCGCTCAGCGATGCCCGTGCCATGGCCTCGACGTCGTGGCGGAGCTCGCCGTCCCCCGCCACCACCAGCTCGGCCTTGGGCCCGAGGACCCTGACCGCGTCGAACAGGAGCGGAAGGTCTTTCTGGGGGCTCAGGCGGCCGACAAACAGCAACCGCAACGGGCCGGGCCCGTATGGGCGAGGGGCCCTAGGCTGAAAGTAGACGTCATCGACGCCATTGGGAAGGACGCAGATGCGCTCTGGCCGCACCCGGTAGCGGGCGACGACCTCAGCCCGCTGATGGTTGCTCAAAACTATGACCCGGTCTGCCCGGCGGAGCACTGGTCCCAAGACATTGTCCTTCCATCGCTCGTACAACCGTTTTTGGCCCGTGGCCCGGACATCCATGTGGTAATGGGCCACCAGCGGGCCTTTGCCCAGCTGCGCGCCCAGTGCCGCCAGTTCGGGCACGAAGGCCTCGGTCACATGGGCGTGAAGGACGGTCCCGCGAGGTAAACGAGCCACCCCCACCAAAGCGCCGGGGAACAGTTCGACGTTGGCGACCCGACGGCTGCGGTACCGGTTTACCCTGAGGTTCCGCCGCTCTACATGGCGGAGCGCCCCGGTGGCGCCAGCCGTCGTTGTTATCACCCATACCCTGTGGTGCCGTGACAGGCCCTCGGCCAGCCGCTCGGCCACCGTCTCCACGCCGCCCAGGTGGGGCGGGTAGTACGAGGTGATCTGGGCGACGTTGAGTACCCGGTCCCTCACGACGCCTGCCCGTGGAACATGATGTCGGGGCCGGAAGGTAGCAGTCGCACCTCGAGGGCAAACGAGCCCGTGACGGGCACCCGAAAACGCTCGACCACAACGGAGGGCGCCGCGGGGCTGACCCGCACGCTCCCGGCCCCGACCCGAGTAGTCCCCTGCGAGTCCGTCAGCAGGACGTTGTACCTGACGACGGTCGGTGGCCCATCGCGCCGGACACCGAACGGGACCTCACTGGCGACGTCCGAGGTGACGTGCACCGGCAGTGCCGTGGAACCCGTAAAGTACAACTCGTCGTAGGCAACCGGTTGGCGTACCGTTGATAGCTGGACCTGTTGCCAGATCGGGTGCCGGTAGGCCACGCCAATAGAGCTGACAAGCACAAGCGCAGCGAAAACGGCTGCGGCCCGGGGCCAGCGGCGCCGCCACCAGGCGAGTTGCGCCCCGCTCTCCGGCTGGGGACGGGCGCCGGCAAGGATGTCGGGGCCGACCAAGGGCGTGCCCGTCCCGGACCGACCGGACCGACCGGACGGCGCGAGGACGTCGGTGGCGGCGTGGTCGCGAGAAAGCGTGAGAGGGGACACCTAGGCTCCTACCGGTTGACTGAGAGGTTTACTACCGGGACTCAGTGAAATTGTTCAGTGCCACAGAGGGGATATCTTTCGAGCGCGCCCGAGGTAAATTTTGAGCAGCGGCGGTACGGCCCGCGTTCAGGTACACCATGCGCTTTATTTCTCGTCTACTGCGGCTCACCGAGTCAAGGATCATGCCGGAGAGTAAAGATAGGACCGCCGCCACCCCCAGGGCTCCGACAGTGACGACGGCGCCGTTATGGGAAGTGGAGGCGACGAGGGCGCCGAAGAAGACTTCCCGCAGGAGGACCGCCAAAGACCCGAGGAGCAGTCCGATCAACCCGAAAAAGGTGGCGGGTTTGTAGTCTTTCACCAGCATCCCGACGAAGGCGAGGATCTTCACCCCGTCCGGTACGGTGCGCAACTTGCTCTGCGAACCGGGGTCGCGCTCGTTGTAAAGCGTGTTCACTTCGCCGACAGGTAGTCGGAGGTCGAGCGCGTGGACGGTCATCTCGGTCTCGATCTCGAAGCCACGCGAGTTGACGGGGAACGATTTGACGTACCTCCGGGACAGCACGCGATAACCGGAAAGCATGTCCATGCAGCCCTGGCCGAAGATGTACTGGACGACCCCGGTCAGCAGGGCGTTGCCCATGCGGTGACCAGGCGGGTAGGCGTTGTCGGTGGTTGGTGCTTCTCGTCGGCGGCCGACCACCATATCGAGACCGTCTTCTACCAAGGTGCGCACGAGCCGGGGGGCCGCGGCTGCGTCGTAGGTGCCGTCGCCGTCGGCCATCACGTAGATATCGGCCTCGACCTCGCTGAACATGCGCCGGACGACCCCGCCTTTGCCGGGACGACCCTCGTAGTGCACGATGGCCCCGGCCTCCCGGGCGGCTCTCGATGTCTCGTCGGTGGAAGCGTTGTCATAGACGTGTATTTCTGCTGACGGTAAATGGGTTTTGAAGTTGCGCACCACCGTCCCGATAGTCAGCGCCTCGTTCCGGCATGGGAGCAAGACAGCGATTTGGAAAGGAGGCTGCACCAAAGTTGAGCGTCGCCGCTCCGCGCCCCCACGTCTATCGAATGGGACGACGCGGGCAATAGCGGGGGAGTCGTCGGCTTTGAGGTGCGCCGCATCCGGCCCCAAGTTGTGGGGGGGCGACGAAAGTGGCTTCGTGTTGGGACGGATATCTCGGTCGCGGAGGTCAACTGCCGTGCGGGCCTGCGAGCGCCAACTTCGGTCGTTTCCGTGCCTCATCTACATCTCTCATTTGTCACTGGTCAAAGTGTAAATGGTGTTACGTCGCCGGAGAAGGCCTCAGTGAAAACGAGGGCCGTGTCGTGAGCGGACCACCACAAGTAGTGACGATATTGTAATAACGGCACCGAAGAGTAAGCAGTTGACGAGTTCTGCGATTATGTCGGTATTCCTGCTATTTGAATGTAGGAATAACTGAAAGAAAATGTAAGGTGGGCCTAATAAACAGGTCCGGCGCTATCCCAATTTGCCCCAAGTTCGGAGTCGGTGGATCTGCACCGCTCGGCGCTGGCCGATCCGGTGCGCCCGGTCGCTGCCAGAGTTAGGTACCGTCCTGCCTCCGGTCAAAGAGTGCGCCGTTGTCAGTAGAGCCACTGGTCGGGAGGAAGTGCCAACTTTTCCAGCCTCTCCCAAATCACGTCGGGGATTGGTAGGCAGGCCAGTTCCATGGTCTCGTCTATCCGTTGTGGCCGCGACACGCCCACCACCGTCGAGGCGATCCTGCTGTCGCGCAAGGAGAACTGTAGGGCGGCGGCCTTGAGGGGCACTCCGGCCTGCGCGCAGACCGCCTCCATCGCCTGGATCCGCCGGCGGGGTTCGTCGCTAATGTCGCGATAGGCGTACTTGGGTTGCTGTCCCACACCCTTGGCTAAGACCCCACCGCCGAACACGGCCCCGTTGACGAGGCCCAGACCGCGTTCAAGAGCGGCGGCGATGACCTCCTCGGCCGACCGGTCGAGGAGCGTATAGCGGCTGTGGGTCAGCACCACGTCGAAAATCCCGGTGTCCAAGAACCGCTTCAGGAGGCTCGTACTGCCTTCAGCGACACCGATGTGGGAGACTAAGGCCTCGTCGCGCAACGACACCAAGGCCTCGACGGCGCCACCCGGCCTCATCGCTTCTTCGAAGGTGGTACGGCCAGGGTCGTGAAGGTAGAGGATCTGCAGACGGGCGAGCCCCAGGCGTGAGAGTGTCTCCTCGAAAGAGCGTCTGGCACGTTGCCCGTCAAAGGCCCCCGTGACGGGATCTGGATCGACCTTGCTCGCCAGCACAAAGCCTTCGGGCAACCCGCCGAGTTCGGCGAGGACCGTGCCGATGCGACGCTCGCTCTCCCCGCCCCCATAGTTGTTGGAGGTGTCCACGAAATTGAACGGCCCACCGAAGACGCGCCGGAGTGTAGCGAGGGCCCTGTCCAACCCGACCTCGTAGCCGAAGGCTTCAGGATCGCTCCCCAACACGGCGCAGCCCACGCCCACGGGTGTGACCCGCAGCCCAGTAGCGCCCAGCCCAACTGGCGCCATCCCTCGGATGGCGTCCATGTCCCTCATCCTCTCACGACGCTTGTCACCGAGCTGTCGAACCTCCTAGGTCGCTGCCTGTTGTGGGAGGACGACCACCTTGTTGGCCTCCGATCCGAGCAACTTGATGATGGGCCCGAGCTCGCCCAGGGGCAGCCGGTGCGAGATCATCCAACTCAGGTCAACCTTGCCACTGGCAAGTAGCTGTGCCAGATCCTGCCAGGTGTCCCAAATGCGACGCCCGAAAACCCCTCGTAGGGTCACACCCTTCTTATTGATGTACCTGGCGACGTCTATCCGGATTGGTTCGGCGGGATGGCCGACAGTGATGACGGTCCCCTCCCGCCTCACGCCTTCTAGGACCAGGCCGAGGCCGGTCGGGGCCGCCGAGACCTCGAAGCCGACATCGACGCCACCGCGTTCGGCGAACCTTGACCGGATGAACCCGGTGACATCCTCGTCCGGAGCAAAAGCGTGGGCACCTAAAGTCCTCACCAGTTCCCGGCGATAGGCGTTCGGTTCAACGGCGACTATGTCGACCGCACCGAGAAAGACAGCGAACTGGGTGATGAACAGCCCAATGGGCCCGCACCCCGAGACCAGGACGGTGCTTCCGGCGACAGCTTTGGTACACCGCTGTATGGCGTGCCAGGCCACGCCGGCGGGCTCGAGAAGCGCTCCGATCTCGGTAGGCAAGCTGTCCGGCAGGGCGAAGCACACATGCTCAGGCATGGCCACGCGCTCGGCGAACG
>Ga0181517_10006383_pt1 | contig 10114 bp, 8 predicted proteins | sample PEATcosm2014_Bin_31_FD_119748 | JGI IMG/M metagenome (GOLD analysis project Ga0181517, IMG submission 119748) | Peatland microbial communities from MTU Mesocosm Facility, Houghton, MI, USA - PEATcosm2014_Bin01_30_metaG | ecosystem: Environmental > Terrestrial > Soil > Wetlands > Peat | place... | reverse complement strand
GATTCAATGTGGTGGTGAATGGTGAGAACGGGAAGGCGCGCAAGCTCCGGTTGAAAGCTCTCGGGTGCATGCAGAACGAGGATCTCTTGCTGATCCTTGAGGTTGAGTTTTTCGAAGATTCCGTCCATGGATTCTCATAATAACCAGGTTCAAGAAATAATCTGCAAATTTGTTGCAGGAGGCGCGTTCAAAAGTGGAAGCGGTAACGGAGTTCGGCGGAGATCAGCCTTGGATCGTTGAAGTGGAAACCGCCGATGGTGATGGAGTTGTCGAGCAGGACGCGATGGTTGGTGAGGTTGAGCACGGAGCCGGAGAGCTTCCAGTTATCGCCGATTTTGTGCCCCGCGGACACGTCGAAGGTGGTGTGGACTGGCAGATACGGGCCTTGGTACGGACCTTGGCCGCTACCGGCCAGGCCATTCGAGAAGCCGGACCCGTAGTAAACATTGGTCGAGAACCATGTGCGCGCAGGCAGATTTGCGGTGAATCCGGTGTTCAGCGTCTCGCGCTGGTCGTGGTCGAGGGCAATGTAGTTGGGACCGAGGTCGCAGGCCGGATCGGTGGGCAGCGAGCAGGTAAAGCCTCCGATGATGTTGCCACGCTGCTGGGCGATTTGATTCGAGTAAGTCAGGTGGAATTGGCCGAGGTGAGCCAACTCTGGCGAGCGTAAGGTCATCTCCCAGGCGCGGATCAAGGCTCCATCGACGGCGATGGGAAAATACATATTCGATTCGCCGAGGTTGGAGTGATCGAGAAAGTTATTGACGCGGTTCTTGAAGTTAGCCATGTCAAGCAGCCAGCCTTTGTAGGGAATTTGCAGACCAAACTGGTGCTCTTCGTCTCTCTCGCTGGGCAGAGGCGTGAATGTGTTTTCGCCGAACGGCAGGCTGCCTGCGTAGTTGAGCACGGAACTGGAGACAGTCAGAAGCGGCGCGGGCTGGAAGAAGTGGCCATAAAACCCACGTAGAACCCATCGGAGGCGGGGAACTTCAACAGTTGCGCCAATGCGGGGATAGGCCGCGCTTTCGTCGAGCTCGGCGCGGTAGATGGAGAAGCGCATCCCGCCGAGCAGAGTAATGTATTGGCCCAGGCGAAGATGGTCGGCGAGGTAGAACTCGACGAGTCCGGCGCTGGCGTTGGCCGCTGTGTTGGGCTGGGACTTTGCGCTACCATCATTGACTAAGACGCCAAAGAGATCGTCTTCCGCCTGGAAAAACGAATAGAGTCCCGTGGAGAAGCTGTTTCGTCCGAAGTCAGTGTGAAGGTCTGCCTGGGCTCCGGAGTAATTCGAGGTCTGGTGCCAGGTTGTTGCCGCGGGATTGTCGCTTGCCAGTGAGTCATAATCCGCCTGGTTGAAGTGATAGAAAGGCGCAACGGAAACCAGTGCGTTAGGCGAGAGAGTGTGGATCCAGTTGCCGATGATGAACGAGTCGCGTTCCAACTGTGCGTCGCGCAATCCGTAGGAAGCGTAATAGCCGCTCAGCGCCTCCCAGTCGGTCTGGCTGGGATCATAAGGAACATCAAAATAGTCCTGGCGATATTGCCCATTTAGGCGCAACTGGTCTTTCGGGGTTTGATTGCGGATGAGCGACAGGAAGCCGCTTTCGGAGTTAGTGGCATCATGATAAATGGCGGTCACTGGCGTAGCTAGACCGTAGTTGGAGCGGGAGCCGGCGAGGCTTGCGTACCACGCGGTTGCTGCGGAGTGGTCGCCGAGCGAGAGATGCGTTTCGCCCGTGTATAGATTGCCTGCGGAGACAAGTAACTCACCTTCACGGTTGCGCTCGAAGCCGTTGCGGGGCAGCACATTAAAGACTCCATAAGTTCGGTCGCCCACGTCCGCGGAATAACTGCCTCGTTGAGTTTCCAGCGAGTCGATGTCTTTGGGATCGATTTGCGGGCCGACGTTAGAGGCGATCTTGGTGTTGGGTATCGCAACTCCATCAATCAGCCAACTGGTCTGGTGGCCACCGCGCATGTGCAGCATGTCGTGCGTCATGTAAGCGCCGGGAACGTAATCGGTAATCATCTCCATGCCAATTGTCCGGTCCGCGCCGGGTGTCAGCTCGATGTCTGCTCGGGTGATGAGCGTGGTGGGGGTTGCCGAATCCGTAGCGGAGAGGGAAATTCCCAATCCCTCGACCTCGACGCTCTGCACGGCTGGCGCAAGCTGGAGCGCGATGTGCACAACTGGGTTAGTGCCCGAGAATACGGTCAGCGACTGCTCTACCGTGGCGAAGCCGGGGGCGGCGATTCTGAGCCGATAAACGCCGATTGGCGCTTGGGGCAATTCAAACTCCCCATCGTTGTTAGTGGTGGCCTGGAGGACGAAAGCCGAATCCGCAGCCTGAAGTGAGACATGAACGCCGGGGAGCGGCCGGTGCCGTGGATCGTGGACCACGCCATGAACGGCGGCGAAAACATTGGCCAGAGCGGGGCCAGCGGTCGCAATCCAAATAGCTGCGGTCAGCGTCAAGGCCGCGGCCGGAAAAATATGCAAAGCTGGAAACGAGGAAATAATACGCCGCATCTCGAACTCATGCTACACGAACAGCGTGCCGTGGCACGCACCAGATTGCAGCGAGCGCCACTCAGGTATCATCGGATTATCGTCAACTTTCATCCATCCTCAAGAGGAGATGTCTGTGTCTGAAAAGAAGGTTTCCCCATTGCCCCAACAGAATTCGGCTGAGACTGCGCAGGAGTCCCGCGTACGACGCCCGCTGCGCATTGCGCTTTTTGGTTTTGGAACGGTGGGCAGTGCGGTAGCGCGAATTCTGGCCGAGTCCCGGCCTGAGGGCCTCGAATTGACCCATGTGTACGTCCGCAGCGTGGCGCGCAGACATGTGGACTGGTTGCCTGCGAGCGTGCAATGGAGCGAGGATGCCGATTCTGTGATGGCCTCGGATGTGGACGTGGTGGTTGAGTTGGCCGGGGGCCTCGAACCGGCCGGAAGTTGGGTGAGCGCGGCGCTCAAGGCTGGCAAGAGTGTGGTGACCGCCAACAAGAAACTGATTTCCGTTCACGGCGTTGAGTTGGAGCGGCTGGCTGCGGCCGCGGGCGGACACTTGAAGTACGGTGCCGCGGTGGCCGGCGGGATTCCGGTGATTCCGGGGCTTGAACAAGGGCTGGCCGGAGATCGCATCGAGCGTATTGAAGGCATTTTGAACGGCACCTGCAACTTCATTCTGAGCAGAATGCAGGAAGGCGCGGAGTATGCCACGGTGCTGGTGGCGGCGCAGGGCAAGGGGTATGCCGAGGCCGATCCCACCGAGGACGTTGGCGGCTTTGACGCGCGCGCCAAACTGGCCATTCTGATGCGGCTTGCGCTCGGCGTCGAGGTAGACCTGGAGGAAATTACACCGCTTCCAATCACAGCGATCACATCCGTGGACTTCAGTTATGCGCGCGACCTGGGCTGCACCATCCGGCAAATTGCACGGGCCGACCGCGCGGCGGGACAGATCGCTGCAACGGTGGGACCGATGCTGGTGGATCTGCATTCGCCGCTGGCCTGGTCGCACGATACGGAGAACATGGTGATCTTCAAAGGTCACTACGGTGGAGATGTGGTTTTCTCGGGTCACGGCGCCGGCGGAAATGCCACCGCCGTGGCCGTGGTCAGCGACCTGCTGGCACTTGCGCATGGATCGCGGCGTGTGGAGATTCCTTCGGCCCCGGCGCATGTGAGCGCCGAATTCGAGGTTCCCCATTACATTCGCTTCCTGGTCGCCGACCGGCCGGGAATCGTAGCCGAGATTACCGGAGCACTAGCTAAAGAGCGCATCAACATTCGCGCCATTATGCAGAAGCCCGGCTATCCGCAACATGCGCTGCCGTTCGTGGTGACCGTCGAGCCGTGCAAGTCCTCGGCCCTCAGGCGCGCGCTGGAGGCAATCCGCACCCGAGACTACCTGCTCGAACCGCCGTTGAACCTACAGATACTGGAGTAGCAAGACAGAGATCAGAGGTTAGGGATCAGGGATAAGTTGTTCACGCGTTCGCGGTTTTATTGCCCCAGCGCAAGCACGGCTAGCAGCAACATCCACGCGAGGCTCATCGCGTGCCAGTACCACGCTGTCGCATCCACGGCGATCTGGCGGTACTCGACGCGCTTGAGCAAGCTCAAGGCGCTCAGGCACAGGATCAGGGCCGCGACGCCGATGAGAAGATGCGCGGCGTGAAGGCCGGTGATGAGATAGAAGAAGTAACTGGCCGGCGTCGAGAACTGGTCGAAGGAAAAGCCCTGCGCCGCCAACTGCTTCCAGGCCATCCATTGTCCCGCGAGAAACAGAGAGCCCAGAGCGAGAGTGGCCGCAAGCCAGGGAAGCGCGCGCCTGAGTGCCGGGCGCCCTAATCCAAGCCACTCCTCCAGCGCGTCAATTTCACGGAAGATATTTCGTCGCGCCAGCTCCATGGTCAAGCAACTGACGAGCAGCGCGGCGGTGTTGAGAAAGAGAATGGGCGGCAACGCAACCGGGTGCCAGTCGCCGATTTGCTCATGAGTACGCGGATCCATGTGCGTGCCGGCTTGGCGCGCGAAAAAGAGCATCACCATCACCGCAAAGAAGAGCATGTCGGCCGCGAGGGCGGAAAAAACAAAAAAGCGGATGCGCAGCAGAAGATCACGCGGGCCGCCGTGTTGATTGCCCCAGTTGTCGTCTCCGTTGCCTCCGCCACCGGTCGGTCGCCGGACAGGCGGGGGCTGGCCGCCGTGTCCCGGCTCTTTCCTCTGCTCCTTCGCGGGATTGTGCGTAAAGGTGGCAGGCATGCGCGCCTCTGTGAGCTTGAGATTACTCTCATTTTGGATTCGACGCATCCGGAATCGGTTGGATAATTTTTATCTAGCGAAGCGTTATTTTCTGGCTGCTGCGACAGCTTCGACGAAGAGCCGGTGAACGCGCCGGTCGAGCGAGAGCTCGGGATGAAAGGTGGCGGCCAGAATGTTGCGCTCCCGGATCAGGGCCGGGTAGCCATCGCGGCGGGCAAGGACCTCGACGCCCGGGCCGGTCTGGCTGATGCGCGGAGAGCGGATGAAGACCATCTCCAGCGGCCCTCCGGCGAGAGCAGTTTCGGCGGTAATGATAACCGAATCGATCTGACGGCCATAGGCGTTGCGCTCGACGGTTGCATCGAGCACGCCCATGCTGCGTTGCGCAGGGTTTAGAACCTCTCGCGCCAACAGAATGACGCCCGCGCAGGTGCCGAAGACTGGTTTGGCACGGCAAAACTCCTGCAATAACTCGAAAAAGCTGTGCTTTTCCAGGAAGCGCAGCATGGTGGTGGATTCGCCACCAGGCAGGACGAGGCCGTCGATGCCGGCCAGCTCCTCAGGCTTGCGCACTTCAATGGGACTTGCGCCGGCTTCGGCCAGAGCTTGCGCGTGACTGGCGTAGTTGCCCTGAATGGCCAGGACGCCGACGCGCGGGCTGTTGGGTAAAACGTCATTGAGAGGCAGGTCTCGCTTTCCGGTTTCCGTCAACTGAACGCTTCACCTCTGGCCAAAATATCCGACAACTCTTTCTATCGCCGAATGACGCCGCTAAAGATCATTTTATCTGTCAGCTGCGGTGAGACCAACTGCCTTCGGCCAGCCGGACAGCTGTCAGCCTTTCCGGTAAAATCAAGGGCCATTTAGGCAAAAGACGGAATTTTCCGGTGATTTTCAGGGGCCAAATCTCACGATGCGGGAGAATTTCGGGGCGATTAGTTTTTCACAGGCGTTGATTCCAAACGAGTTAAAAATAATCTGCAAGGTTTATGGGGATATTTATACCCCAGGGGGGTACCGGGGGGGGAGGGGGTACCTGTCGGTACGGACCGGGGACATACCTGACATATTGAACCGGTCACATCCCTGACAGGTTGGAACGGCCGCGAGCGAGCGGGGTTTCATTGCGGCTCTACGGGACGCAACTGCTCGTGGTCCGTAATTCCCAGCATTCCGCTGCGCTTCATGCTGCCACCCCACGGACGAAGACCTGTCCGCGGGGCCCCGGCCCTGGGCTATTCTCATTTCCTCCCTCCGGGAGGAGGATGGCGCCTGGTTGAAGTGCGATCTCATGTTTTTATTGTGCGCGCAGGGAGGGGAATTATCTGCACCACCTGCGGTGGGGCCAGCGGCCTTCGGCCAGGGGAACGGGCAGCGGCGGATTCCCATCACCGCGGTTTGCCTCAGAAGCGATTTGAATTTCTGGAATGGGGGTTGAGGAGGAGATTGCGGTTACAATTTGTGGGCAACCAAAAACACATAGGTTTGGGTTTCAACGGAGGATCTGCATGTTGCGTACCCTGCGGAGTTTTTCTTTCATCAGCGTTGTGCTATTGAGTGTTCTTGCATTTTGCCTGTTGCCATCATGGGCAAAGGAAAAGCAAGCCAACGACTATCCTCTGAGCGGCAAGGTGCTTTCCAGTTCTTCGAAGGGAGCGCATTCCTATCAGATTGAGACCGACACCCGGATCTACTTGATGCTGTGCGAGAAGGCAAAGGGCTTCCACATGGGTCTGCCGGAGTGCAAGGTGGACGACAGGCCGATTGCAAACGGCGATAGAGTTCAGTTTCGTGTAGACGGCGATTTTGCCTATATGCCAGTTGCCAAGGGGGCGGAGGATGAACTGCGCATTCTCACCACGGAATTCAAAGTGATTCCCCCGGTGCCAAAGCCAGCGGCCGTCGAAAGCGGCAAGGACTCCAAGGACGATGAGCGCGGCATGGTGATCGGCACCGGCATGCATATCGCGGGGCAAAAACACGTAGCGTGGTCGACTGATCCGTCCTCCGTCAAACGGCCGTTCCTTAACGCAGGCTCTACTGGTGGCCCTGTGATGGCAACGGGGCCAGTGATGGCCGTTCCCGTCACTGGAGGCCCGCCTGTGATGATGATGCCCACCGGGCCAATGGGTGGAGGGGTGGTGACCGGCATTCCTGTGACCGGCGGCCCTCCAGTGGTCGGAATGCCGGTTGGCGGTGCGGCATTCGGCGCGGCCCACGCTGGAGGCGGCGGGGGCGGTCCGGTGTGGGTCCATCTGCTGCGCGTGAAGGCAGGCGGGAGTATCTATCAACTGGAGTGCTCCAGGAAACCCTGCGAGGTGGACAAAAAGGAGATTGGGCTTGGCGATACGTTGGTGATTCGCGCGGAGAAAAAGTGGGCGTATGTCTCCTCAGACGCGGGTAGCGGAGGGAAAGAACTGAAGCTCAGAATCCTAAGCGAGACGGAAGACGACGACGCCTCGGATGGCAAATAAAGGGGTGTTGGTTCCCACCCTCGCTAGGAAAAAGCGAGGGATGGGGCACCCGGCAAGTTTGATGCCCGCAATGATATGCTGTCGGCAACGACCATGCACCCCATTGCAGCCACCCACGATTGGATTGTCGCTCACCCGATTGCGGTGATGTTCATCCTTTTCGTGGCGAGTACGGTCATATCCCTTTACGGAAATTCGATCCGCAATTTCTTGCGAGTCTGGCCCCTCAGGACGCATCGAGTCATTAATCATAATGCTAATCTCAAGAGATTACAGACCTTAGAGTACCTTCACAACAATCCCTATCGACTTGTTCTTTTTCTATCCATAACTTTGTTAGGCTCGGTAAGGAGCATTGTCTGGTGGTGCATTCTTATTACGGTTTTCTATGTGGTCGTTTTCCATACACCTTCGAGTATTCCTTTTTGGGGAGTAGTGGGCGGCGTAGGGTTTTCCATCCTACAGCAGACCTTATACCTCTTGGATGATCTGCTTCACTTCGATGAATCAACCGTCCGATTGCGCAAGGCCATCGCCAAAGACGAGGCTAAACTTGCTCTTAAGCGGCCTTCAGACTGAATCCGGTCTCAAACTCTACCATCTTCTTTGCCTGGTGCCTCATCCTTGCGCTTCTTCCAGCGCAAGGATAGAAAGCAAGGAAGCCCTTGCGAGCGAATTGCGAGCGTCCGCCTGGACGGCCAGTCCTACCAGCCGCGCGTTTGGAGCTGGTCCTTCTCTTCGAGAGCGGCGGCGGCGAGGCCCTTCATGGTTCCGGTGACCTGCTCGGCGACTTCAGCGAGAATCTTGGGATCGTTGAAGTGCGTGGTGGCGATGACGATGGCCTTGGCGCGGCTGACAGCTTCTTCGCGCTCCTTGGGGTCGTTCTCTACGTCCAGAGGGGTGGCGCGCTCTTTCATGAAGATTCCTGAGCCGACGAAGATGGCTTCGGCGCCGAGCTGCATCATCAGTGCCGCGTCAGCCGGTGTTGCGATGCCGCCGGCGGAGAAGTTGGGCACGGGCAGCTTGCCGGTTTGTGCGACCATGCGAATCAATTCGTATGGAGCCTGGTGCTCCTTGGCCGCGGCGTAAAGTTCCTGTTCGCTGAGAACGGTGAGGGCGCGCATCTCGCGAATGATTTGACGCATGTGGCGCACGGCGAAGACCACGTCGCCCGTGCCCGCTTCGCCTTTGGTGCGGATCATGGCAGCGCCCTCGGCAATGCGCCGCAGAGCCTCGCCCAGATTGCGAGCGCCGCAGACAAACGGTGTCGAGAAGGCGTGCTTGTCGATGTGATGAGCCTCGTCGGCGGGAGTAAGGACCTCGCTCTCGTCGATGAAGTCGACGCCCAGCTCCTGGAGGATCTGCGCTTCGGCGAAGTGGCCGATGCGGGCCTTGGCCATGACGGGGATGGAGACGGCCTGAATGATCTGCTTGATGAGCGAGGGGCGCGCCATGCGAGCCACTCCACCCTCGGCGCGGATCATGGCGGGCACGCGCTCAAGAGCCATGACGGACGTGGCGCCGGATTCTTCTGCGATGCGCGCCTGCTCGACGTTCATCACGTCCATGATGACGCCGCCTTTGAGCATTTCTGCCAGGCCCACCTTTAGGCGCAGGCTGGTGGCGGTAACAGGCTTGTTTCCATTCAATTCCGACATAAACTTCAACCTCGCTGGGAGATTCCGGGCTTCATCCGGACTCGATCGGGGGCGCGGAAGAGCGCGCGTTGATCTCTGTATCCAGTGTAGCAGCGATGTTGGTGCGCGGGATTGGACAGTGCGGGAGATACGGAGACCGTTGAGGCCCTTCATTAGTTTTTCCCAATCTTCCTATCTCGCTTCTGGTCACATTTCTGCTTGTTTTCTCAGCGAATGGCAACCGCACATCCACTGCCGCCACCGGTCAACGCGCGTCCACTGCCGCCACTGGCCAACGCACGTCCACTGCTGCAACAGGCTAGTGCGCCACAGCAGCCACTTGGTGTAACAGACGGGGCGGAGAATGGCGGCGAGCAGGCGCTGGTGGCCTTGCATCAGGCGCCCGGTGAAGGCGCGCGAATCAAGCTCACAGCGCCGGTCGCGCGATTGCCGGTGGAACTGGATGTGGCCGTGCCGGTGAGGGATTTTCGGGTGCGCAATCTTCTTGCGCTGGAGCCGGGGCAGGTGATCGAGACGCATTGGCCGCACGGCGAGGACATGCCGCTGGCAGCGGGGAATGTGCAACTGGCGTGGAGCGAGTTTGAGGTTGTCGATTCGCAATTGGCGGTGCGCGTGACCAGGCTGGCGTGAATAAGCAGGGAACAGGGAATAGGGAATAGGGGTCGGATGATGAAGCTGGAGCAGAGCGCAAAGACGAGACAGATCGGCGGCTTGGCCGGCTGGCTGCTGGGGCGGCTGAGGGGCGGCCAAGGTAGCCGGCCGAGACTGGAGTTGGTGGAACGGATTGCGTTGGCGCCTCGCCAGTCTCTGGCACTGGTGGAGGCGGAAGGGCGGCGTTTTCTGGTGGCCACTTCACCCGAGGGCGCGCCCACATTTTATCCGCTCGATGAGCGGTCGAGTTTGGCCCGGCCGCGACCGTTTGCAGACCGGCAAACAGCACTGGCGCGGCCCGCAGCGAGGGTCTCATGGTAGCTTCGTGGGCGGCTCTCAGCCTGGCGGCGCCGGCATCCGTGCCGCTGTTGCCCGATCTCAGCGCGCGTCTTCATCCTTCGGACTCGACACCCTGGACGATTCTGCTGGTCCTGACACTGATTACACTTTTGCCCGCGATTCTGATGTGCGTTACGCCCATGGTGCGGCTGCTGGTGGTCTTCCACTTTCTGCGCCAGGCGCTGGGCACGCAGACCGCGCCCTCGAATCCCACGCTAATG
>Ga0181517_10006382_pt1 | contig 10118 bp, 13 predicted proteins | sample PEATcosm2014_Bin_31_FD_119748 | JGI IMG/M metagenome (GOLD analysis project Ga0181517, IMG submission 119748) | Peatland microbial communities from MTU Mesocosm Facility, Houghton, MI, USA - PEATcosm2014_Bin01_30_metaG | ecosystem: Environmental > Terrestrial > Soil > Wetlands > Peat | place... | reverse complement strand
CTCAGCAATGTTCATGTCGGGGACAGGGCTCAGCTCTTGGTGGATCATCGCTATGCCGAGATTGAGCGCCGCAGCGGGTGAAGCGATGCCAACGGGTGCGCTGCGGAGGAGAATTTCGCCTTTGTCGTAGGGAAACTCCCCCATCAGGATTTTCATCAGGGTGGACTTCCCGGCCCCGTTCTCTCCGATAAGCGCGTGGACCTCTCCCTCCATCACCTCGAAGTCGACGGAGTGGAGCACGGTCTGCCCCGAAAACGACTTGACGATGCCCTTCATTTCAAGAACACGCGTCATGTTGAGATCATGCCCCAGGGCGTGCTTCCGTCGAAGCCGTGGCGCGCGTATGCGTCAACCGTGTCTCGGAAGCGCCGCTCGTCTGTCAGGCGTAGGTTTGTCAGTCGAACTTGAATGTCGCCCGACATGCACTTACTCCGGCGTGTGCTTTTGCATGAAGGCGACAGTCCGGGAATTGAACCGATCCAGATCCTCCCAGTGGTGGACATGAGCGCAGTCGGCGAAGACCGCCAGCTCCGACCCCGCGATGCCTTTGTGCAGCGTCTCGGACATGCGGATCGGGGTGAAGATGTCCTTGTCGCCCACGGTTACCAGCGTCGGCGCCTTCACCTCGCCAAGCGCGCCCTCCGTATCGTGGCCGATGCAGGCGTCGCATTGGCCCTCGAAGCCGACGCGCGGCTGCGGAAAGGGGGCTTCCTCTGCCATCTCCTGCGCGTCGAGGAGATCTTGCAGATTCTTGTCCATGTATTGCGGCCCCCAGATCCAAAGCTGGAGCGTCTCGATCCATTGGCTCGCCGTAGTGTGCGCGCGGTTGGCCTTGAAATGGTGGAAGATCGTCTTGCCGAAATTGTCGAGCTTCGCCCAAGTGCTCACGAGCACCAGCGACTGCACCCGCGCCGGCGCCCGATAGTAAAGCGACTGCGCAATGGCGCCGCCCATCGACACGCCCAGCACATGCGCCTTGTCGACCCCGGCATGATCCATTACGGCCAGAACGTCGGTCGCCATCGCGTCCGTCGTATAGGGACCGCGCGGCTTGTCCGACAGACCAATTCCGCGGTTGTCGATCTTGTAGCAAGCGAAGTGTTTTCTCCATTCGTTGCTATGGGGCTCCCACGCGGTCCGGTCGGCGCCGAGGCCCATGATGAGGACGAGAGGGAACCCGTCGCCTTCCACTTCGTAGAAGATGCTGACATCCCCATTCTTGACGTAGGGCACAGTGGACTCCCTTGTTGACTTACGCCCTAGCGGATGTTGATTCCGAGCAGCATCCGGTCCTCCCAAACGCTGTCCTTGATAGGCGCTTGGAGCGCGTAATTCCTGGCCGGCCCGATCGAATTTTGTCACTTTTCGAACTTTCGCAGCCCGACGTCGACGTCGGGGCGAACGCCTTCCATCTTTCGCAGCCGAAATTCTGGGAGCTCCCATTACTGGCTACTTTCGGACCCAGGCCAACATTGATAGCCGACCAGCGCCTCGGAAAAGTGCAAAGCGTCTTTCCGACGCTCCGCATCGGTCATCGGTATTGTGCTTGAGGCAGGATCGAACTTATCGGTGCGCTACGGAGCATACGGTGGAGAGAATCGAGCCCCCGCCCCCCTCCAGCAACCCCTGAATCCGTTCGATCGGCGACGCCGCCGCCCGCACACGGATAGACGAGGGTCGAAGACCGCCCACATCGAGCCGGGCAGCCCATGGGAAAACGGCCATTGCGAAAGCTTCAACAGCAAGCTCCGCGACAAGCTGCTGAAAAACGAGATCTTCTACGGCTTGACGGAAACGCGGGCGCCGATCGAGCCGTGGAGCGTCCACGCCGACACCGTGCGGGCGCACAGCGCGCTCGGCTACCGGCCCGCCGGCGCCCGAGGGATTATCCCGCGCAACGGCTCCATCACGCCGTGGGCGCGCGCGCTTGCTGTGGGGCCACGCGCCCGCCGACCCCAACTGTCGCAGGCGGTCAGATGCACTAACATTCAACCCGGACCACCCCGAGGGGGCAGGCCAGAGCCACCAATCGGCTCGGAGACCGATTTGGTCACTGTCGGGAGATGAGCGACAAGGGCCGTTTCCGCCGGCTCGTCGGGTCGCGAATGTTCGAAAAGTGACAAAATTCGATCGGGCCGGCCAGGAATGACGCGCTCCAAGCGCCTATCAAGGAGAGCGTTTGGGAGGACCGGATGCTGCTCGGAATCAACATGCTGCTTTGGACCGCGCAAGTCGGCGACGATCACCTTCAACTTTGCGAGAGCCTCAAGCGCCTGGGGTACGGACACGACGTCCTGCGCGCCACCGACGCGGCGGCCTAGCGCCATGCACAATTTTCCCAAGCTGCACAACGCGATGTGGCCGGGATTGGTCGGCAAAGGGCCGGGTTCCGAGCCACCGATCGGGCTCGAGACCATGCTCGAGCTGACGGCGTCGACCAAGCTGGACGGGGTTGGATTCGACGGGGTCGACTTGTTTCTAGCCGTCCCCCACACGCCGATCGACGCCGATCCCGACGCGGTCGCGCGTCTGGCGGACTTAGTGGAGTCGCACGGCCTGGCGGTCGGCTCTTGCGTCGCGCCGGTTTGGCCCGATACCGGCGGCGGCTCGGCGATGGGCAGCGCCACGGACCGCGCCGCCTATATCGACATGGTCCGTCGGGCCTGCGGCATCGGCCGGCGATTGCGCGAGCTCGGAGTCCGCGCCGCGAACGTGATCCGCGTCGACAGCGCAACCAGCCCCGAGGTTTGGGCGAGCGATCCGTCGGCCTCCAAGACCATCGCCGCCACCCTTCGGGAAGCCGCCCGCGTCGCCGCCGATCACGGCGAGCGGCTGGCGCTGGAAGGCGAAATCTGCTGGGGCGGGATGCACTCCTGGCGGCATATGCTTGATCTGTTGGAGGCGGTCGGCCGGCCTGACGTCGTCGGATTTCAGGCCGACATGGCCCACACCATGCTCTACGCCGTTGGCCACAACGCGCCCGAACACGCGCTCGTCTCGCCCGATCAGGTTAGAGCTGGCTCTGTGGCGCTCGAGAGTGCTTTGGTCTTGATCGCCAACGCCCTCAGGCCGTGGACCATCGATTTCCACGTCGCGCAGAACGACGGCTCGGTCAAAGGAATGGGCGCGCACGACAAGACGGGGCGCCATTGCTTGCCCGACGATCCGGGCGGTCTGCTCGACATTCCTCGTCACGCCGGTCTGTGGCTGCGCGACGCGTCTGGTGAGCTGACGCGGGCGATGCGCCACCTGTGCTGGGACGGCTGCATGTTCCCCAATCGAACGCTGCTGGATCCGGCGACATGGCGAAACGTGCTGGCGGCTATGCTGGCGGTGCGCGCGGCGCACGGCTGGAGCGAGCCACCGTGAGCGCGCTTCCCCGCCCTGCCGGCGGCCTCCGTGCGCCGACCCTTGTGACGGCGGGGGATCAGGACATCTTCACGCCGCCGCGCCTCGCATGGGCGTTGACTGAGGGCATGGCGGGCGCGCGTCTCGTGACATTCGAGGGACGCGCGCACGCCCACCATTGGAGGGAGGTCGAACGGTTCAATGCGACGACGCTGGATTTTCTGTTGAGCCATCAGTGAATGATGGACGGAGCGGCCATGATCAAGATCGGATCCCAGACGTATGCCTGGCAAATGAGCGGCAAGCTCTATCTGGATCGACTTGATCACATCATCGCCGTCGCGGGCCGGGCGGCCTTCGCCGGCGTCGAAGCGGAATTGCAGTTTCTTGGGGCGTTGAGAGACCCTGGACTGATGCGGAGGCATTTGGAGCAGGCGGGCGTCGATCTCGCCGCTCTTTGCATCGTTCACGATTGGCGCGGCGCGCGCGAGAGTGAGGCGGAGCGCGCCTCCGCCGACTGGACGATCGACTACCTCGCCCGGAACTTCCCGGGGGCGCTGCTCAATGTCTGTCCCATGCCCGGCGCCGACCGCAGCGACCTCCGCGAGCGTCAGGACAACCAAATCGTCTGCATGAACGCGCTCGCCGAGCGAGCGGCGGATCGAGGCGTGATCGCCGCCTATCATCCCAATTCGCCCGCCGGTTCGGTCTGCCGAACCGTCGGCGACTACGAACGGATGCTGGAAGGAATCGACGCCCGCGTCCTGAAGTGGATTCCCGACATCGGGCACATCGCCAAAGGCGGAATCGACGTCATGGCGCTGCTGAAGCGCTACCGGCCACTGATCGCCCATGTGCATTTCAAGGACATGTCCGCCGACGGCGTCTGGCGACGCATGGGAGAAGGGAACCTCGACTTTCCGGGGGTGGCGACCTATCTTGCCGCGACCGGCTACGACGGCTGGATCGTGGTCGAGGACGAAGGCGAGGAGGCCGAACATGATCCGGATGGCGTCGCGTCGCGCGACGGCCTCTACATGGCGCGCGCGATTGCGCCCCTGCTCCGCTAGCGCGGTCCTCTTCGGCGGTCTCAGCGGTTGAGGCCGTCGCGATGGCCGGGTCCAAAAGTCACGACGCCGTTTGCGTCGACGCCCATCAGCCGCTCTGCGAAATGGACGTCGTTGCTTTCTTCGACGGTCTGCGCGATCGCGGATCGATCGAGCAGATGTTCGAATTCCTGCCCGACGTCTCCTTTTACATCAAGGATCGGCAATGCCGCTGGATGGCTTGCAACGCCTGGGCGACTCAATCCCTCAACTATCGCGACCGCGCCGAGATTTTGGGCGCCACCGAGTTCGATTTCTTTCCGCGCCAAATCGCCGAGAAGATTTATGAGGACGACCAGCGCGTCATGGCCACCGGCGTCCGTCTGCTCAACCGGATCGAAGTCATAATAAATCAGTCGGGACATTTGGTCTGGGTGTCGACCAACAAAGTGCCGTTATTCGATCGAGGCGGGAAGGTCGTCGGCCTGATGGGCATCACCCGGGTGATTTCGGCCTCGACCGAACTGCCGGCGGGTTTCCAGTCGTTCCGGGCCGCGATCAATTATATCCAGGATCGCTTGGGCGCCAAGATCCGCATCGACGATCTGGCAGCCCTGAGCAACCTTTCGACCAGCCAGTTCCGCACGCGATTCCGGATGCTGTTCCATCTGTCGCCACGCGAGTTCATCCTGCGCACGCGACTGCAGACGGCGGCTCGGCGCCTTTCGACGACGCGTGACCCCATCATCTACATTGCGCTCGATTGCGGCTTCTCCAACCAGAGCTATTTCACTGCTCAGTTTCGCGCCTTCTTCGGCACGTCGCCGCACAAATACCGGGGTGAAGCGGACCCGTTGCACGGGTCCGCTTCACCCCGGCGTCGGCTTCATCACGGCGACAGCGATCGCGGCGACGGTGGCTGACGCGACGGTCTTCGACTCGGGACGGCATTTCGCGGCGTGGATTGGGCTAACTCCGCGGCAAACCGGAACGGGCGGAAAGGTTCACCTCGGCGAGATCTCGAAAAAGGGCGAGAGCTATTTGCGACGCCTTTTGGTGCTCGTCGCGACCGCTTTGGTGCGCTACTCCCGAAACAGGCCCGAGATCGCGGCATCGATCAACGGCCTTCTGGCGCGGCGACCGCCGCGGGTGGTCATCGTCGCGGTGGCGAACAAGCTCGCCAGGATCGCGTGGGCGCTGATGGCCGGCGGTGAAAACTATCGGGGTGGAGCCGTGACGGTCTCATGACCGCAATGGTCTGCGACAAGCGAAGCGGAAAACCTTGATCGATAGGCGGGAGCAATAACGACGTAATGGCAAAGGATCGCGTGTCCGAAGGCATGGAGAACCCGGACCTGTGCAAGCACCACGCGTGCGCCACAGTTATTGGGGCCAAGCCGGCGCTTCGTCGGTGGCGAAAGCTTCGACCGGCGTGTCGGGATGGCGCGCCGCTTCCTCGGCGACGACTTCGGCGAGCTTTTTTGAACGCCTCTTGCTCTGCGGGCGTCGCCGCCTTCGGGTTGCGCGGCCGCGGCTTCTCGATCGACCAGCCAATCGCCCGCAACGCCTCCAAACCGCGCTGCGGCGCGAGCGACGCCAGCCCCAGTTGGGCCGCCATCCAGCGCGCGACCTTGCCGCTTCGCGCGGGGCACAAGGCGATGTATGCCTGCTACCGCGACGATCGCCCGCCCGTGATCATCCTCGACGCGCCGCACTCGCTCTACGTCTGCCCAATCGACCTCCGCGATGACGGCTTCGAGGCCTTCGACTTCCTCGACAATTCCTTCGTCGCCGGCGCGGCGCTTCGCAGCGGCGACGTCGGTATGATCTACTTGTTCGACGGCGGCGCGCACCGCCGCTTCTGCGGCGGCGATCGCTTTGCCTATCTCGACGGGCAGAAGCTGCACCCCTTGCAGTTCAGCGAACTGGTTGCGCGTATCTTTTACGACCAGACAGTTCTCGACCCCGCGGCTTGCCAAGTCACATATCTTTGGAACCGGGACGCAAATGCGGTCATCGCCCAATCCTCGGGCCGCCGGGACGTCAATCCTTATCTCCAGGAGGCGCACAACCCGGCGCGGTTGGCCCGCTTGTTGGGTTTCTGCATCTGACAGGATCCGGATTTGCTGCTCACCGACAACGGCGACCCGTTCACCGCCTTGCAGAAACCGGACGGTTCATTCATGCCGTTCGCCGCAACGCCCGAGGAGATCGAAGCGGCGCTCCAGGAGCCTGGTCAGCATCGTCTGGGAGCGTACAAGGGCGATGCGATCCGCACGCGGCTTGCCGAGGATGCCTGGACCGCGCCGGGGCGGGGCGCAGTCGAGCGATAACAGCGTTCCGCCCTCGGGCGGAGCACGGCCGGAACGTCCGAGCTCGATCCATCCGCGACCACACAGGATATCGGCGCGCCAGCGGAGCGTTACCTCCATCGTCCTCAGCAGAGCTGACAGCGATCGAGAACCAATATCGCGCCGACGACGTACGCAGCGCTCATCGTTATTCGCGCGGCGGAAATTCATCTTCCGGCAACTCGTGCAGGATCGCGCCGAGCTTGCGATTGACCTCGATCGCAGTCGTCTGGGCGTTGACCACGGCGACCTTGTTGGAGGAGGGTTGCGGGCACTGCGCCAGGACACGCTCGCCTTCGCGGCGCTTGAGCGTCGTCTGCATCGCAGCCCCCAGAGCGCGACGATCACCCGACGAAGCAAATGGCTTTGTGATCCACACCTCGCCGCCGCCGGGAGCCGAAGCGACGCAGAAGGTCCACATCTGCGAGGCTTCGCTCGTGGTCTGCCCAAACGCGAGCGCGGCGACCAACACGACTGGAAGGCGCGTGGATATCAAGGAGAACTGCATGTTTCCGGATTCTTCTTTGAAGGGCGGCGGCGCCCGCCACAGTACCTAGGCTGTGGCGCTTCACCCGCCAAGCGAAACATGCGCCGGACGGTGCTAGCGCTCCAAGTTCTCCGCCTCCTTGGGCGCGACGATCTCCATCGCGGTGTCTCGCGCGAGCCGACGTAGTCGTTCGCCGATAGGCGGTTCAAATCACTCCCGGTAGTCCGCGCTGAGCGTCACCGCCTCCCACCTGTCGAGCTCCGCGGCGAGCGTCGCCAGCTTGTCGCGCGCCATCTTCAGGCCCGGGGCGCCGAGCACCAGGTTGAGGGGCGGATGCTCGCTGTCGACGGCGACGATGATCGCGTTGGCCGCACCCGCCGGATCGCCAGGCTGATGGCCACTGAACCGAGCCAACTGGTCGAGACGCTCGTGGACCGTCTTCGCATAGGCGTCGATGCGCGCTCCCGAGGACTGGAGCGAGCGCCCCGCCCAGTCGGTCCGGAAGGGTCCCGGCTCAACGACCGTGACCTTGACGCCGAGCGCTCCGACCTCCTTCGACAGCGCTTCGGACAGTCCTACGACGCCAAACTTGGTGGCGGCGTAGTAGGCCGAACCCGGATTGCCGACGAGGCCCCCGACTGATGCAATGTTGACGATTTGGCCTGAACCGCGCGCGCGCATCGCGGGCAGGATCGCCTTGGTCATGGCGATGAGCCCGAACACGTTCGTCTCGAACTGAGCGCGGTAGCCGGCTTCGTCGCCTTCCTCAAAGGCGGTGAGATAGCCGTAGCCCGCGTTGTTGACGAGCACGTCGACGCCGCCCGCCTTCTCGACCGCGGCCGCCACGGCTTTGATGTCTTCGGCCGACGTGACATCGAGCTTCAACGCAGTCGCGTTGTCATGGCCGCCGACGAGATCGGAAAGCTGTTGCGGATTGCGGGCGGTCGCGAACACACGCTCGCCACGTGAGATAAGCGCCTGGACCAGCGCGCGGCCGAGGCCGGTGGAGCACCCGGTGACGAGCCAGGCGCGGGGCGTGTGGGACATGTTGGTCTCCTGTTCGTTCGATCGGCAGTCGGCGGGATCATTGTCGACAAAAGGTCGGCTTTCGAGAAATGACCGATCGCGGCCGAATGGCAACCATACGCGCAATCCAGTCGTCGCTGCTGGCCAAATCTTCCGCGACAAGGGGCGCTTAATGAATGTCGGTTACAGTTCGATCAAGCGTGGGCGGCCCCTCCCTCCGCCCTTGAGCGAACTACACGGCCCGTCGCGGATTTACCGGCGGGCCGTTTTGTTTAGGGCGATTGGGGGCGGCGAAGTCGCAACCGAGGCATTGGAAGCGGCGCCTCGGAGGGCCTGATGAAATGGGAGACCTCGCTCCGAGAGCCAGGCTGCGCCGACTTCGTCGTCAGGCGCGCCATGGCGCGGCCGCTTTGCGCGAGCCTTAATCGAGCGCGTCAGACGTGACGCGTGTCCGAGAGCCGAAACGGCACCGTCTCGTGTCAGTCGCGGCGTTGTCAACGATCAGCAGCCAAGCTGGGAGCGAGTTTGCTGAAGTCGGCAGCGCGCTGCAATAGAGGTAGGCGGGCCGACCAGCGCCCTTGTAAGCATGTTCGCGCCTACCTAGGCCATCGTAGACGGACAGTAGCGGCGCGCGCCTTATGTCCCCCAGCCTGCGCGCCATCCTACGGCCCCGCAGCCGCTCCGGCGCGGGGCGTTTCTTTGTCGCTGCCGCGCCCCCGCACCGTGCCGCGATATCCAAGCCTTGATGCCGCGCAGTCCCCGGTCAGCAGGCGACGTGCGACCGCGGCGCCGAGCGCCGCCAACGCGGGCCTGGTACGCCCGCTTCGCCGTCGACCGGCTGCCGTGGGACAAGCTGCAAACGCTCGTCGACCCCGACTATCGCAAGAGCTTCGCGCGCGCAGCGGCGGATCGCGAAGGACTACGGGCAGGCCAGTTGGCGAATGCCGGGGGCTTCCCCCCAATTTTGCGGAAAAGGTCGAGACGGGCTGTCAATCTTGGGATCACTGAGCCCGACTTTGGGCTCAGCTATCGCGACCCAACTGGCCGAGTTTTCGGCCCGTTGCCGCGCCACCGTCCCGCTGACCATGTCGTCGCTGGAAATCGCCGGGCTGACGGGGAAGCGGCACAAGGACGTCCTCGCCGACATCCACAAGATGCTGGCCGAGCTCGGCTATCAACCGGCTGAATTTTCAGCCCGCTACATCGACGCCCAAGGCAAAACGCGCGAGTGCGTCAACCTCCCCAAGCGCAAAATGCTGATCCTCGTCTCCGACTACTCGGTCGACATGCGCGCGCGATCGTGTCTTTGTTTTGTTCGATCGCTGGCGCTATCGTCGCCTCATGACAGACGCCGAACGCCTCACGCCGGCCACGCCCGAACACCTCGCCGATGCGCTCGCGTTCGCGCTGCGCTTTGACGGCCGTAAGCGGAAGCATGACGCCGGCGAGTTCATGGCGCGGATTGTCGCCAAGCGCCTAGTCGAACACCCCGAGCAATCGGGCTTCGTCGTCATGAAGCGGCCGCCGAGCGTTGGCGCCGCGGCGCAAACGGGCGATAGCGGCGCTCGCCTGTCAGCCTTGGGCGCTCGCGAAAAGAAGCAGGCCTAGCGCGACAATCACGACGATGAACGCCAAGCGTCAGCCGGCAGGGAAGAGCTCGGTGCCCACCTTCAATTGCCGGTTTTGGCCGATGATCGAACCCGCTTCGCGGGAGGCGCCTGGACTGAGAGTGCGACAACGATCCCGGCGTTCCGCTTGCCTTTTTGAGAGCGCCGGCTGGCTTTGACCAAAATGGCTCCTTTCGATCTGAGAGGAGCGGTCCATGAGCAAGCCTATTTCCCCTGCTGGCGGCAGTAGCCT
>Ga0181517_10006380_pt1 | contig 10119 bp, 9 predicted proteins | sample PEATcosm2014_Bin_31_FD_119748 | JGI IMG/M metagenome (GOLD analysis project Ga0181517, IMG submission 119748) | Peatland microbial communities from MTU Mesocosm Facility, Houghton, MI, USA - PEATcosm2014_Bin01_30_metaG | ecosystem: Environmental > Terrestrial > Soil > Wetlands > Peat | place... | reverse complement strand
GCTTCAGCGGTTTGCGAAGCCGCGCCGGAGAATAGTGCTGCATGACGCCGGAGGCGCCCTTGCCGCACAGCGCGCCCTTGTTCACCGGGTGATTGCGGTTGCCCTCGATATGGCGAACCTGCCCATCGCGCAGATGGACTTTGATGCCGCACCGGCACGCGCACATGTAACAGGTGGTGAATTTGACGACGTCGGAAACCGTCGGCGACAGATCAACGTCCGGCTCTTTGCGCATTTTTTTTCACACTCCGGACGATCCCCGTTTGCGGAACTGCGGCGCCGCCATTGGTGGCCATCCGACGCACGAGCGCCGCCGGCGCCTGGGCGTGCGCCTCATTCCGCGCCTTAGGACCGCCTACCCTATTCAAATTGAATGACGTCGAACGCTGTCGAATACGGGGCGCGGCTTGCCGCGCCGCCGTCATTCGCGGTTGAAGTGCATACGGTGGCTATCGCGCGGCCCCGCAAACGTCGAGGAACGGATCACGCCATGAGTCTATAAATACAATCGAATTTGTCAATTCTTCAAGTTGTCGCGTTAGCGACGTCTGCGCCTGCCCTGCTGCGCCGACGCCACGCGCGAACAACGGCCGCCTGAATGTGAACTTGCACCAAACCGGGTCCCCATCGGGACGCGACGTAGTCCATTGAGACTACGAAAGAACTTCACGTCCGGAAGGGGTCCCTGTTCGATGAATTCTGGACCCATTTTCGTCGCGAGTTTCTAAGACGAAACAATGTCTTGGGTGCCGCCGATAGCGGGCCCATTTCCGTGCAAATTCACAGACCTAGCGCGGGCGAGCCGCGCGCGCGAATGCGAACACGGCAGAGCTATCGGCGCGCCGCGATCGAGCAAATGTGCGGCGACAGCCGGTCTTTTCGGCCTGCATTGCAATCACGCCCACGGAGGCGCCAGGGTCCACGGCGCGCCGCGTCGCCACGCCTCAGCCCGGCGCACGGTAGAATCGCGAACGCTGGCCGCTCACGAATCCTAATCGGCTGGCGCTTCGAAAGCGTCGATCTCCGCTTCGGTCCATGCGTGAAGGTCGCCGCCGCTACGGCGTTTGACGTTTTTCCCGTCCTTTGTGTCCACGCCGACTGCACGCCTCGCCAACGCGCGGCGCGACCACAACCCTACCAGCCGCCTGGAATAACTCTGGCTCGAAGCGACGCTGCGGGCTTGGACTCTTGCTCTTCTTCGATCGGCAGCAAGGGAAAGAGCATCTCGGCCACCCTGTAAGCCTCTTCAAGATGAGGATAACCGGATAGGATGAACGTCTCGATTCCTAGATCCGCGTACTCACGCAATCGCTCGGCGACAGTTTGCGGGCTGCCGACCAGCGCCGTGCCTGCTCCGCCAGTAACCAGCGCCACACCCGCCCAAAGATTGGGCGATACCTCGAGATTGCGTGTGTCGCCGCCGTGAAGGGCATTCATCCGCTTTTGGCCCTCAGACTGAGTACGACCGAGAACCGTTTGTGATCTCGCGATCGTTTCTTCATCTAAGTAACGAAGCAGATCGCTCGCGGCAGCCCACGCCTGCGCGTCTGTCTCGCGCACGATGATGTGCATTCGAATTCCAAAGCTGATGGTGCGACCCTTTTCATCGGCGGCTGCTCGAACCGCCGCCAGCTTAAGCCGCACGTCTTCTGGAGGCTCGGCCCAAGTCAGTAGAGTATCGATATGTTCAAGCGCGACATGCGTCGCCGCTTGCGACGATCCGCCCATAAAGAGCGGCGGGTGCGGCGCCTGCACGCAAGGGAAAAGCACGTTCCCCTTCGAGATCCTCAGATACTTTCCCTTGAAACTGACCTCCTCGCCCACCACCAGTGCACGCCAGACGCGCAGGAACTCATCCATCAGACCGTAGCGCTCCTCATGGTCGAGAAATACGCCGTCGCCGGCCAGCTCGAGTGGGTCGCCGCCGGCGACTACGTTGACGATCAGCCGGCCTGCGGACATCCGATCGAATGTCGCCGCCATACGCGCCGCTGTACTTGGTCCGACCAGGCCAGGTCTAATGGCGACGATGAATTTCAATTGGCGCGTTACTGCCGCAAGACCCGATGCAACGATCCAGGAGTCCTCACAGTTCGTCCCCGTAGGCACGAGGACGCCGCCATATCCGAGCGAGTCAGCAGCCTGGGCTATCTGCCGGAGATAGTCGAACGTGGCGACTCGAGTCCCAATGTTCGTGCCAAGATGACGAGCGTCCTTGTGCGCGGGAATGTACCAGAACGGTCGTCGCACGATGTCGATCCTTCGTCGGCCCCAGGGGCGGTTCTAACTGCGCGACAGATCAGCGATTAGGAATAGACCCGAGGCGGTGCGACGCCGTTCAGGAACCAGTTTCCGACGTGAAACTGCTTCCAGCGAGCGGGATCGTGCAACGTGTGAATGCGGGCGTTCCGCCAATGGCGGTCGAGATTGTATTTCTCGTCCATTGACGCCGTGCCCGAAAGCTCGAACAACGCATTGGTGATTTCGATCACGACGTTCGACGCGAAGGACTTCGCCGAAGCCACCGAAAGCGACACTTGCGTAGCCGCTTCCTCGGAAATGGCGTCACCGTCGAGTTCGTCGAACGTTCGAGCCGCCCTCTGCAGAAGCGCGTCAGCGGCTTCGAGCGCGATGTGCAGTTGCCCAAAGTGTTTGATGATGTGCGGCTCGTCGGACGCTCTCGACAGCCCGCTTTCAGCCCATGGCCGCGAGCGGTCCCTGACAAAGTCAGCCGCGTCGTCAAGCGCGGCAGTGGCGATGCCGACGTCGATAGCGACATGCAGGATCTGCGCGAAGGCCCCCAGAGTCGACGGCCGCTCGTAGGCCCGCCAGATCGGCACGATGTTCTCGGCTGCGACTTCGACGTCCTCGAACCTGGTCGTGCCGCTTGCCGTAGTCCGTTGGCCGACCCCCGACCAGTCGTCAAAGACGGTAACACCCGGCGCGCCTTGCGGAACGAAGACGATGACCAGCTTGTCACTTTCGTCGAGCGCAAACACGGGAATCCAGCGGGCGAACAGCGCGCCAGTGCAGTAGAACTTGGCCCCGTTCAGGCGAAGCGCCCCTCCCTTCTGGGTGATCCGGGTCTTGAACTCGAGGACGGTCTTTGTGCCGCGTTCCGAGAGCGCATTTCCAAATTGATCGCCTCGGAGAACCCGATCGAGGAAATACGACTTCTGCCAGGGACTGCCCTCGACATCCAATGCACGAACGAACACGAAATGGTTTTGCGGGATCTGCCCGATTGCCGGATCAGCGGCAGAGAGGATCTTGAAGACCTCGACGAGCGTCCTCGTCGAGACGGCAAGGCCGCCGTACTCCTTGGGCACGGTGATTCCGAGAAGTCCTGTCCCGGACAAATTGCGCAGCTCATGGAACGGCAGTCTCCGTTCCCGATCACGGGCCGAAGCTCCCGGCGCGATGCTCTCGGCGAAGCGCCGCGCAACGTCGAGCGCCTCGCTCTCACTCTTCATGACACGCGCATCCGGCCGCGGAGCGAAGTACCCACTCGGTATTTCCGCCGCACGCTCGGCTTCAGCTGTAGGTGCTGACTTCGGGGATCCGTCCGTTGACAAAATAGTCTCCGACTTCACGCGCCTTGTAGATCACGGGATCATGCAAGCTGAGCGTGCGCACGTCCCGCCAGTACCGATCGAAACCGAATTTTCGCGCTGACGCCCGGGCCCCCATAAGTTCGAATATCTTCGACGTGACTTCCAGCGCCGCCGCGGTATTTTCGATCTTGGACCCGAACGCTTGGACCGCCGCGAGCCCGCGCTCGTCGACAGTGAGCGCGTCGCCACGGTCGAGCGCCGCCTGAAGCTCTCTTGCCGTCACGTCGGCCAGCGCGGCGGACGCCGCGATCCGCGCCGACAAGCGGCCGTATTCGGCGAGAACGTAGCCGTCCTCCGAAGCAGCGTTCACGCCCGACTTGAACCACGGGCGGCTGGTCTCGCGCGTGTAGGAAGCGGCTGCGGCGAGCGCGCCTTGGGCGATGCCGAGCTGGACGTTGACGAAGACCGACTGAATGAGGGGTGGAATCAGGGTCGCGCGTGCGGTCGACGGCGCAGCTGCGTCGAGATCCGCGCCAAGAATTTCTTCGCGCCTCACCCTAACCTTATCGAATGTGACCGAACCGCTCGCCGTGAGCCGTTGCCCGACGTTGTCCCAGTCCTCGTTGGCGGTCAGCCCCTTCCGATTCCGCGGGACGAGCGCGAAGCGCGTAATCTCGCCGAGCGTGAAAGCGACCAGAATCCTGTCGGCGATCGCGGCGCCCGTTGAAAAGGTCTTCCGCCCATCGAGGACAACGTCGTCGCCGGACTTTTCTGTGAGGAGGCCAGGATCCAACGGGTTGACAGAATCTCCCAGGAACCATTGCGCCTGCGACAGGCCACGGCGCAGGCCCGCGATCTGATCGGGTGTTCCCAACAGCTCCACGATGATCGCATTGAGATAGTGATACCCAAGCAACTGACCGATCGAGCCGTCGGCGCGTGACAGCACGCGGGTGAGCGTTACCGCATCGATCCAGTCTCCGCCCGACCCGCCAAATTCCGCCCCGACGAGCAGCTGCAGCAAGCCGGCGCCACGCAAGAGAGCGATCTCTTCCGTAGGAAGCCGACCGGCGCGATCGCGGGCGGGGGCCGTGTTGGCCAGTTCCTCGGCAACCGCAGCCGCCTTTTCGCGGACGGTCGCCACATCGATTGAAGTCACAGCCTGCCTACCGCCCCGGATGTATGACGTTTGTAAGGATCGTTGCATGTCGAGATCTAGCTCGAGGCCGGCTGCCGCCAATGCTGGAGGCTGGGATCGATAAACGCCGAGACGTCGAGTTTCGCGGGAATCGCTTTCAAGCGATGTTGCAGCGCTATCGCCTCTTCGAGACCGACAAAATCGAGCTCTCCGTCGGGGTGCCGGAACGGTCGCTCGCGCTCGATCGCCCGTACCGCGTCCGCCCGATCGATGCCAAGATACGCGGACCAGAAGTCGGCCCACTCCGACGGGTGGTTGGTCGCATAACGCGAGCACCGCCGGATCGCGGCCAGCGCGGCCGCGACCAGGCCGGCTTGGTCGCGGACAAAATCGTTGTTGGCGGCCTCGACCATCCATTGGATTTCCGGGACATTGCCGACGTCGCGCACGCTTCCCCAGAAGCGGACGACGCCGCTCGCTTCTCCGACGGCGCAACTCGGCTCATTCGAAAGCATTGCGGAAATTTCGCCGGAGGCGAACAGCTCCAGTTGCCGGCCGTAGTCGGCCCCAAGTTCGCGAAACACGACGTCGCGATCGGGGTCGATGTCGTGCTGTTCGAGAATCTGCCGCAGATACCAGTAGCCACAGCTGCCCCTGCTCAGCGCGCCCATCGCCTTGCCCTTGAGGTCGCTCCAGCTTTGGATCTGAGGATGGACCAAGAGAAAGAACGCGGCCCCTCGCTCAAAGGCGCTGGCCACGATCCTGAAACGTTTGCCGGCGGCGATCGCGGTTAGCGCGGGCGGCGAACCCAGCTCACCCATATTGAGCTCGCCGGAGTCGAGGGCGTCGGCGAGCTCCGGGCCGCCGTAGATGGTGCGCACGGCCAGCTCGATGTCTGCGTCGGCGAAGAATCCCTTGGCCTGGCCGAAGCGGATGGCGAGACCGGAGTCGTCTGTCGGAACGCCGTATTCCACTCGCGCCGCCATAGCATCGACCCTGCGTTTTAAGTACATCGTGCCCGCGCAATTTTCATGCTCAATTTCTCCTTCAATTTCCAACAAATAATTCTATCGATCCGCGCAAGAATTATTTGTTTTTTGGCTGTCGAGCGGCGCGTTATTCAGTGCACTTCGTCATCTGTCGATGCGGAATGCGAAGGGCGCGGTCGATGAGCCTACGACTAGGCATTTGGCTCCCGGTCCAGGGAACCTGGGGCAGTCTCTCCGGCGAGCCGCTCGATTCAAGCTATGTTCGCAATCGGCGGCTGCTTCTGACCGCCGAGGCCGGCGGCTTCGCGACGGCATTGTTGGCGCAGCATCTCAGCTGCCCATATGGCCAGGAACATGATCAGCTCGAGCCCTGGACCGCTGCGGCGGCGCTGGCCGAAGCGACGACGCGCATCGAGATCATCGCGGCGGTTAAGCCGCTCTACTTTCACCCAGCGATCCTCGCCAAGCTCGCCCTTGGCGTCGATGAGATCAGCAATGGTCGATTTGCCATCAACTTGGTCTCGGGTTGGTTCCTGCCCGAACTGACACGCACCGGCCTGCCGAACCTCGGCCACGACGACCGCTACCGCTATTCGCATGAGTGGATCGCGATCGTGCGGGCTCTCCTCAGCGGCGACCCGATCGAGCACAAGGGGGAGTTCTTCGAGCTGCACGAACTTTATCTTCGTCCCCGCCCTATTCGACCCGGCGGTCCCCGCATTTACGTCGGCGGCGAGTCGCCTCAGGGCCGCGCCCTAGCAACCGCCACCGGGGACGTCTTTCTGATGAACGGACGCCCTCTGTCGCAGTTGCCAGAGGTATACGCCGACGTGCGCGCGCTGCCGAGGCCGCTAAGCCATCCCGTGCAATTCGGCATGTCGGCGTTCGTGATCGCGCGGCCGACGCGCGCCGAGGCCGAAGCGGAATTCGAGCGACTGCTCAGACTCAGCCGGGCCGACGATTTGAGCCCTCTGCTCAACAAGGCCGATCCTCAGGCCGCGATGTTCAAACTCAACGCCGATCTGCCAGTGGTCGGCACGAATGGCGGCACTGCGTCGGGTCTCGTCGGCAGCTACGACGAAGTCGCCGAACGCATGGCGGCGTTCTACGATGCTGGCGTCGAAACCTTCATGCTGCAGTTCCAGCCGATCGAACCCGAACTCGACCGGTTCATCGCCGAAATCGCGCCGCGGCTCGGCAGACGCGTCGAGCTCCATTCCGGCGGGTCTGTGACGGCATTCGGCCCGCTCGCAAAACAGTGGAAAGAACCAGTCGCGGAGCACGCTCCGGGCGGATAGCCAGCGGACAATTCATCCCAAGCTGTCGCGAGGCGCGCGCGCAACGAAACAACCCCTCCCACGCGCCTTTCAAGGAAACTGACATGAGCAGAGACCCCGGACGCCTGCCGAGCCGGCGATCGTTCGCCAGCCTGATCACCGCCGCCGTCATTCTGGGAGCCGGCGGCGCCGCGCTCGCCGAAAACGCCAAGGTGACCACTGTCAATATCGGCAGTTATTCAAAGGCCGTCGACTACGCGCCGTATCTGGTCGCCAAGTCCAAAGGCTGGTTTGACGAGGCTTTTGGCAAGGAGGGGATCAAGGTCGACTATACCGAGTTCCAGGAAACGCCGGCGATCACCGAGGCCTTCGGCTCCGACCGCGCCGACTTCGTGTTACTCGCCGAGATTCCGGCGCTCGTGGTCAAGGCCTCGAAGATCGACGTACGCACCACCAGCATCTCTTCGGTCATCGGCACCACCGTCGTTGTTCCGACCGACTCCAGCATCAAGACCTTCTCCGATCTGAAGGGCAAGAAGATCGCGATTCTCATCGGGACAGGCGAGAATTACGGTTTGCTGAAGGTGCTCGCCGACAACGGCCTGACGGCGGACGACGTCCAGCTTCTCAATCTCGGACCGGCAGACGCAAAGGCGGCCTTCGAACAGCATCAAGTGGATGCATGGGCTGTCTGGCCGCCATTTCCCGAGCAAGAAGAGGTCAACGGCAAGGGTCGCGTTCTTCCCGGCGGCGACGGGGTGAAAGTCTACAGCATCGCCATCGGTCGTGGGAAACTCATCGACGCCCACCCTGAATTGGAGAAGACGTTTGAGGCGGTGCTCGACAAGGGTCGCGCCTGGGTCGGCGCAAACCCAGATGAGGCGAAGAAGATCACCGGCGAGCAGCTTGGTTTCTCGAGCGATGTCATCAGCCGCGCCTGGGCGCGAAATGACTTTACTGCGAAGCTCACGCCGAATCTCGCCGCTGACTTCCAAGCGAAGGCCGACTTCCTCTTCAAAGGCGGCTTCGTCTCACGACGCGTCGACGTCGTGAAGGAACAGTTCATCTCCGGTCTGACAACCACTCAATAGAGAGAGCGGGGCATCGGACGCGCGTCTCGTTGGCGTCCGGTGCCCCTTTTTGGAAGCGTCATGACCGATGTCATCTCAATCGAAACGGTGACCGTCGACAGCATCGACGTCGATGCCGCTCCGCCGCAGCGCGGCAGCAGCTGGGCGGTTACGCCGCTGACTCTTCTCAGCTACGTTGTGGTCCCCGTCGCGCTCATCCTGACTTGGGACCTTGCCGTCCGCTACGATGCGGTGCCGAGCACCCTGATCGCAGCGCCGTCCGATGTCGCCGCGCGGCTGGTCGATCTGCTCGTCAGCGGCAAACTCGAACACCAGATCGCCGTCAGTCTCGGCCGACTCGTTCAGGGATTTCTCTACGGATCGATGCTTGGCGTGGCAGTGGGAATCGCGGTTGGGTCGTTTCGCCTGGCGAGCCGCTTGATCGAGCCGAGCCTGCTGACCATGCTTCCGATTCCCGCGGTGGCCTGGGTGCCGCTTCTCATCGTGCTATTCGGCATCGGCGAAACCTCGAAGGTGCTGCTCATCGGATTGGGCAGCTTCTGCACGCTGTATCTTCATACGGCGCACGGCATCCGCAGCGCGGACCGGAAGCGCGTCGAAGTCGCGCATGTTCTCGGCAAGAGCAAGTCCGTCCTGATCCGTCGGGTGCTATTTCCGTCGGCCCTGCCCGAGATCTTTGCCGCCGCGCGCATTGCAATGGCGCTGTCCTGGGCGCTGCTGATCGTGGCCGAGGTTATCGCGTCTTCAAATGGTCTTGGCTGGTTCATCTGGGACGCGCGCAACTTCAACCGACCTTCCGACATGATCGTTGGGATGATCACGATCGGCGTGCTCGGAAAACTCAGCGACGCACTGCTCGGCCGTGTCGCACGCTTCGCGACGCGCTGGCGCGACACCTTCGGAGGCTGAACGATGAGCGTCGCGAGACTTAGCGGCAAGACAGAAGCGGCGGCGGAACGCGCCCCCCTGGTGTCGATCGTTCTGGAGAGGAAGACTTTCTTCGCCCGCGATCGCTCGCAGCTTGTTCTCGATCGCATCGAGTTCAGCCTACCAGCCGGTGAGTTTGTCTCGGTGGTCGGGCCAAGCGGCTGCGGCAAGACCACGCTCCTGCGCTGCATCGCTGGCCTCGATACCGACTATGAAGGCTCGATACATGTGGCCGGACGGTTGGTTCGCGGGCCTGGGCTCGATCGCGGAGTCGTATTTCAGGAGCCCCGCCTCTTTCCATGGATGGCTGTCGAGGAGAACGTCGCTTTCGCCGGAGACCGCAACACCCAGCGAAGCCGCGTCAAGGAATTGCTTTCGCTCGTCGGCCTCTCGAACGCAGAGCAACGCTGGCCAAAACAACTCTCGGGAGGGATGGCGCAGCGCGTCGCGCTCGCTCGAGCGCTTGTCAATCTCCCACAATTACTGCTTCTCGATGAACCCTTCGGCGCCCTCGACAATTTCACGCGCGCGCGGATGCAGGCCGAACTGCACCAAATCTTGCAGCGAGAAGGCGTTACGGCGCTGCTGGTCACCCATGACATCGACGAGGCGTTGATCCTGAGCGATCGGGTGTTGGTGATGGCGAGCGATCCTGGGCGAATCGCCCGCACGATCGAAGTGAAGACCGACCGTCCGCGCGACCGTAACGACGTGGCGTTCATCGCGCTCAGGGCCGAGATCGAGGGGATTCTGTCGACGAAAGACGGCTGAAGGTGCGCCACTCACGACCCGATAGCGCGTTATAGATATTGGCGAAAGTTTCGTCCGCACCGTTGTTTCGGCCTTTGGCGACAGCTCAACCATGGAAAACCGCAATGTCGACGATCTATTGCGTCCATGCCGCGACTAGCGCGGGCGTCTCAGCGATGAAGGCTTCCCGCGCAGCCATAGACGAGGCGCTCCGGGAAGCCGCGTTTGCGCTGAGCAGCGGGTCTGCTTTCGTCTGGATCGTCGACGAGGAAGGCAATCTGATCTTGCCGCCAGATCAGGTCAAAGTCCGATTGACCCCGTCAGCCGAGGCGCGGCGAAGCATTGTTCGCTGATCGGATCACCTTATGGCCGCACCCGGACGCCGGCTTGGGC
>Ga0181517_10006375_pt1 | contig 10124 bp, 9 predicted proteins | sample PEATcosm2014_Bin_31_FD_119748 | JGI IMG/M metagenome (GOLD analysis project Ga0181517, IMG submission 119748) | Peatland microbial communities from MTU Mesocosm Facility, Houghton, MI, USA - PEATcosm2014_Bin01_30_metaG | ecosystem: Environmental > Terrestrial > Soil > Wetlands > Peat | place... | reverse complement strand
TCGATAAAGAAGGGCAGGCCAAATGCATCCTTGAATAACGCCGTCAGATCGAGGCTCGGGGCATCGTCGAATTTCGCATTCGTGGCCACCACCCGATTTTCCCGCGCTACCGCAATGCCGGGAAATCCAAGCACTACGGCCGAACACTGGTCCCGCTCGGTCTGGGTTGTTCGCATCAGTTCAAAGAGCGTCTCATTGATTGCAGGCAGCAGTCCGCCCAGCCCAGTATTGCCGTCGGCAGCGATGCTCTTGCTGGCCACAATGCCGCCGTCGCGCACCAGCGCGCACGCCGCGTGCGAGCCGCCAAGATCGATTGCCAGTACAGTCAAACCAGACAAGGCCCACCGTCTTTCAAAACCATGCGCTTGCCAAATCCTGTCGTCTTGATGCTGCCGTAGTCGTGTCCGGCATCGCTCGGCCAACTGGCAAGAAACGTGAGCGGCTCGTCGCCGGTGTTCACCACGCGGTGGGCCACGTTGCCCGGCATGTAGTGCACGGTCCCCGGTTTCATCGCCTGGCTCGAGACTGTTCCGTCTTCGTCCATGAGGAGCAGGGCCCCGGTGCCCTTTACCGTAGCGTAAATCTCCGCCCGGTCACGAATGGAATGGAAATGGCCGTGGGTCATGAAGTATTCGTCGCCCACCCGGCCCGGTTGCAAGACTGTAGCGCCCCAGAAAACTCCGCCCTTGGTCCCCTCCGGAACAGGCCGCCAATAACGGACCCGGTAGACCTCAGTCTCCGGAGCCATACGGTGCCAGGCGGCCTGATCGTGAAAGACGCCTTCCAGTTGGCCGAGGATCTTCACGCCTTCTTCAATGCCCGGTCCGGACAGTGTGCCGGAACTCCAGTCAACGAATGTAGGTTCAGGGATTTTTGGAACATCTGTGCTCATGTGGTCAGATTATAGTCGTGGAAATGGAGTTTTTCAACTGAAATGAGCAAAACGGTGATGTTTGGCGGGTATATAATCGACGGGATTGTTCCTAACTGGATTCCATGGACCTGTAATTCGCTGAAATGGCTGGCTACCAACCGTTGCCCCATTCAGAACCTTCAATTTTTCTCAAGAAAGTGAAAATCATGCAATCAGGTGGAAAGTCCTATCTCTTTGTTACTGTGGTGGCCGCTTGCACTGCCATCGCTGGATTGCTCTTCGGTTACGACGTCGCTGTCATGAATGGCGCTCTCGTCTATCTGCGTACGGACTTTCATCTTGGGCCTGTCACTACCGAATTCCTGACCGCCATCATGTTTGTTGGCGCTGCCTTCGGTTCCATCGTCTTCGGTTGGGCCAGCGACCGCTTCGGCCGCCGGGCGGCACTCTTCTCTGCCGGGCTGCTCTTTGCCGTGGCCGCATTCACGGCCGCCTCTTCAGGCCAGATCGCGACGCTCATGACGGCGCGCTTCCTGGCCGGCATGGCCATTGGCGCAACGCTTCTGGTTGCACCGCTTTATATTTCCGAGATTGCTCCGGCCCACAGGCGCGGGCTGCTGGTCACCCTCAACCAACTCCTCATCGTGATCGGAACCCTCACCGGCTTCATCGTGAGTTACGAACTGGCCACCATTGCCCCCGGCAGTTGGCGGCTCATGTTTATCCTTGGCGGAACGCCTGCCATCGCCCTTTGCCTAGCCATGCTGTGGATCCCCGAAAGCCCTCGCTGGCTGCTGCAAAAAGGCAGGGTGGAACAGGCAGCCGCGGTTCTGCGCAAAGTCGCGCCAGAGGATGACGTCCAGGTCACCATCGCCGAAATCACCAAGGCCATCCGCGAAGAATCCGGCACCTATGGCGAATTGCTCAGCAAGGCCCTGCGCAAGCCCATGGTCCTCGCCGTCATGCTGGCCATCATCCAGCAGGTCACCGGCGTCAACACCGTCCTCTATTACGGCGCCATCATCTTTGCCGAGAACACCGGCGCCAGCGCTTCGCAGGCCATCGGCATGAATGTCGTGGTGGGCGCGGTGAACCTGGTGTTTACCATCTTCGGCCTCTTGCTGATTGACAAGCTCGGCCGCCGGCCCCTGCTGCTGCTCGCCACCGGAGGCATGGCTGTCTCCCTCATCGCTTTCGCCGTTCTTCTCAACACCATGGCCGGACATGCCTCGCTGCTGCTTCTGCCAATACTCTGCTATGTAGCTTGCTTCGCCTTCGGCCTCGGCACCGGCGTCTGGGTTTGCATGGCCGAGCTCTTTCCCAACCGGATTCGCGGCCGCGCCCTTTCCATCTCCAACATGGCCCTCTGGATTGCGGTCACCGTGTTGACGGCAACCTTCCTGACCTTGACCAAGATGTTCAGCACCGCCGGCGTCTTCATGGGCTATGCGGTCATTTGCGTATTGTCCTTCGCTTACATCTACATCAAGCTGCCTGAGACCAAGAACCGCACGCTCGAAGAGATCGAGGCCAGTTGGTCGAGTGAGAAAGCGTAGGCGCAGCCCAGAGTTGACGGTGTTTACCAAGTAGTTGTTTCCGAGTCGGCAACTGCATCGTGGGCGACGATTCGACCACGATGCCCGTTCGGCACCATCATTCCCTACCCACAGCAGTGTCATCCTGAACGCAGTGAAGGATCTGCGGTTGCCTTTGAGAGTTTCAAAGGGTCGTTACCCCGAGTTGGCGACAATACTCTCACGATCCTTGCCGAGCGGCGTAAAATCCGATTGATGAAGAACCTAAGACCCTTTGGATACGGTGCATTGGCACTTGTAGGAGTAGCCGTTATTTACAGCGGCTTAGTGCTGTTCGGGCTGTTGCCAATACCCGGCGCGAATATCTCCGAAACGATGCTCGTGCTGAGCGACGTCAATGGCGCGGGGTTCGAGGTGATCTACACGAACTCCGACACTCTCGCCAAAGAGGAATGGGTTAACGTGTACGTCTACGACTCGGGTAGCCAATCGAATTGGTTGAATCGACTAAATCACCGTAAGACACTGCTGTTCTCTTACGATCCGGGGTATCCCGCTGAAACGCCACACATCGAAGCCGCCGGACCTCAGAAGGTTCGCATTTCAATCCCGCGTGTCTCGTCAGTGCGCTATGAAGGCCATCAATGGAAAACACTCTCAGTGGATTATCAAATTGCGAAGGTTGATTATCCTTGACCGATTTTTCGGGCGGATTCTGAGCCAATCACCGCCAACTCGGAAGTTACCCACTTTTATCGCCGCGCCCCTCCCGGGGCGCGCATTATCGTTCGGGGGCACAGTTCCGCAGGTTTCACCCGGGCGAACTTCGATCGTCCCTCCGAGACCAAACGCGAAATTCGCGGACGACTCACCGGCTGTTCGTCAGTGACTATTTATTGAACGGGCAGAAAAGCAAACATCTGAGACGCCACCCCGCCCTTCTGTGGCCTTGCCACATGGAGCACGGTCTGCTAATGTGGTTTCACCACAGGAGAGACCGATGGGAGAGTCGAAACTCGATTTGCTGCAGGGAACACTTGACTTGATGGTGCTGCAGACGCTTGCGGCCATGGGCGAAATGCACGGATATGGCATCGCCCGGCGCATCGAGCAGGCCAGCGGCGACGAAGTGCTGCTGAATCAGGGCACCATTTATGCATCGCTGGTTCGCTTGCAGCAGCGCGGTTGGATCGCGGCCAAGTGGGGCACCTCTGACAACAACCGCAAGGCCAAGTTCTATTCAATTTCTCGAAGCGGCCGTAAGCAGCTTGCCCTGGACGCTGCCCATTGGCAGCGGCTGAGCGATGTGATGGGACGGATGCTGGCCATGGGCCAGGATGGGGGCGGGCGATGACGGAGAAGGCAAAAACCACGGCCGGCAGTTGGCGGACAATTGGCAACCGCATATGGGCGTTCTTCCACAAGGATCCGCTCGACTTGGACCTGGACGCGGAGATGGCCGCGCATCTTGAATTTGCCGTCGAAGAAAATATCCGCAACGGCATGCCCGAGGAAGAAGCGCGGCGTCAGGCCCTGATCCGGTTCGGCGGAATCCCCCAGGCCAAGGAGTTGCAGCGCCAGACCCGCGGCCTGCCCTGGATGGATGTGCTGGGCCAGGATTTGCGCTACACCCTGCGAACACTGCGCCGTGAGCCTGGATTCACCGTTGTCGCCGTGCTTATTCTCGCTCTCGGCATCGGCGCCAATATCGCAGTCTTCAGCGTGGTCAATACGCTGCTGCTGCGGCCGCTTCCCTTCACAAACTCAGAGCAACTGGTGTGGATTGCCCCGCCGCCAAGCAAATGCGGACTTTCCTGCGCGACCTATTCCACCGACGCCTACGATCAGTTCCGCACCAACACCCGATCATTTCAGGATGTGACTGGTTACTTCGCCTTTTCGGGCGCTGACAACCTGAGCCTTACCCGGGGAGGCCAGCCCATACCGGCCACCAGCATCGACGTGATCGCCAACTTCTTTCAGGTGCTCGGAATCCGGCCCGCCATGGGCCGCGCGTTCACTGCCGACGATGCGCGGGACGGTGCGCCACCCGTGGTGTTACTCACCGACGCGTGGTGGAGGCGCCAGTTTGCCGCCGATCCGGCGATTGTGGGCAAGGCGTTCGACATGAACGGCAGACAGACAACCGTGATCGGCGTGCTGCCTGCGAGTTTCGACTTCGGGGCGGTGTTCTCGCCCGGCGTGAAGATTGACGCGATCACGCCGCTGGATATGTATGGGCCTCCCCGCGACGAGGGAAACATCATCACCTTTATCGGGCGGCTCAAGCCCGGTGTGACGCTGGCCCAGGCGCGGGACGATTCGAAAGCGGCATCGAACATCATGTGCTGGAATCTCAAGTATCCCAAGACGTGTGGCGACTACAAGGGTTTTGTGGTCCCGGTGCCGCTGAAGGACTACGTATCGGGGAGTCTGCGTCGGTCGCTGGTGGTTCTGTGGTCGGCAGTGGGAATGATTCTGCTCATCGCCTGCGTGAACCTGAGCAACCTGATGCTGGCGCGCGCCGCTGCGCGAGGCAAAGAGTTTGCCATGCGCAGCGCGTTGGGAGCCAGCCGCGGGCGCGTTGTGCGGCAACTGCTGACCGAGAGCCTGGTGCTCGCCGGTGCGGGCTCGGTCCTGGGTTTGTTTCTGGCTCTGATCATTGTGCGCTGGCTTGCGCACCAGGGCGCAATCGCGCTGCCGCTGCTCAGCACCCTGCACATCGACGGCGCAGCCCTGGGCTGGACGGCGCTGATCGCGGTCTTTGCGGCGACACTGTTTGGACTTGCGCCGGGCTTGAAAATGGCCGGCGGAAATCTGCAGGAGGCGCTGAAGGACTCGGGCCCGGGTTCGGGCCAGGGCCGCAAGCATGAGCGCACGCGTTCCGTGTTGGTGGTTACCGAGGTTGCGCTGGCCTGCATATTATTGGTGGGCGCCGGATTGCTGCTGCGCAGCTTCTTGAAAGTCCTCGAAGTCGATCTCGGCTTCCAGCCGGATCGCGCCGCGGCCGTCAAGGTGGATTACGACGACAATGTCCCGGGAGATAAGACCGGCGAATTGAGCGCAGAGAGACGCCGCGTCATCTTCCAGCAGATTCTGGCGCGTGTGGGATCCATTCCCGGCGTGGAAGCAACAGGCATGGTGGACTATCTTCCTCTTGGACACAATCGCGCCTGGGGATTGCCCGTTCCAAAGGGAAGAACCCGCGAAGAATTCAAAGATGTGTCCGGCCCTCTGGTCTACGTTGTTTCGCCGGGATATATTCGCGCCATGGGGACGAGACTGAGCGGACGCGATTTTACCTGGGACGACGGTCCAAAGAGCCAACTCGTGGTGCTCATCAGTCAAGGCATGTCGCACTTCTTCTGGCCGAACGAGAATGCGGTGGGCAAGACGCTCACCAACGGCAGAGGTGAGCTGCTCGTGGTGGGCGTTGTCGACGATGTCCGCGAGGAAAACGTGGAGGACTCGACCGGCTGGCAGATCTACTATCCGATGACGCAGGCAGGGCCGAATGGTGCTGAACTGGTGGTGCGCACGACGCTCCCGCCGACCTCGCTGGCCAGCAGTGTTATGGGAGCACTGCGGGAGCTGAATCCGAAACAGACAGCGACGGAGTTCCGGCCCATCAAGGCGCTGGTAAGCCATGCTGTTTCGCCACGGCGCTTCTTCATGATGCTGGTTGCCGCCTTTGCTGTGCTCGGCTTGCTGCTGGCCGCACTGGGCATCTATGGCGTTATTTCGTACTCAGTAACGCGGAAAACGCAGGAGATCGGCATCCGCATGGCGCTGGGAGCCACTCGTGGAAAAGTGCAGGCGGAGGTCATCACGCAAACGCTGCGGCTGGCGGCAACCGGCATTGCGGTGGGTGCGGTGGCATCGTCTGGAGTTGCTGCGCTGATTGCGTCGCTTCTTTTTGGCACGCGGCCTGCGGACCCGGCGACCTTCGTTGGGGTGGTGACCCTCCTGGCCGCAGTGGCGTTGTTGGCGGGATATCTGCCGGCCCGGCGGGCCTCGCGGATCAATCCAATGGTTGCGCTTAGAAATAATTAAGTCTTTGCGCGAAGGTTTCCTCTGTTTTGAAAGGGCGCGGCTTCAGCCGCGCCACAAAGTCTCCTAAACGAGAACCGGCTTTAGCCGCCGAGGGAATGCAAATCATGGAAAATACATTTCCTCCGGGGCTAAAGCCCAACATTTCCTTTTTTCTGTCGGGCGGCACGGCTGAAGCCGTGCCCTTTCAAAGCGAAGGGAATCCTTCCTCAAGGAGAGTTTTTTCGCAGCCTGTTTAGTCGTGCCGTAAGTGCCCTGAAACAGTTGAGGGCTTTACAGGCTGCGGAAAAACTCACCGTCGCACTGTCCTACGCAAGTTTTGTAACAGGGCACGACTTCAGTCGTGCCGCAACCGCCTTAGAATCAACGTGGGCTTTAGCCCCTGCTAAGGCCAATCTAGGCGTTTCGCTCAAACTCGCGCCTTTTTCCGCAGCCTGTTTAGCCCCTGCGGCACGCTCCTGTCGGCTTGGATCAAACTTCGTATCTATCCAGCAGTCTCGAACCGTCCGCACATTGCCGTTCTGGCGTCGCTGCTCTAATGTTGCGCCAGCGGCAGTCGGATGGTTGCGCATGCTCCGGATGCGTCTTCGCGGTTGGCGAGCCGAACCTCGCCACCATGGGCGCGCGCGATCTGTTGGGCCAGGGCCAGGCCCACGCCGCTGCCGGTCGGCTTGGTGGTATAGAAAGGCACAAAGAGATTGTCGGCATTCGCAATACCCAAGCCGCGATCTTCAATCTCGATCAACAAGCTGGACCCATCGACGCGCCAGGTGGCTCGCACAGCACACGACTGATTGGCCAGCGAGGCATCCACTGCATTGGCGAGAATGTTGATGAGCATCTGCTCCAACTGGTCGGGATCTGCATGCAGTACCACGGGCGGGCCGGGATCGAGTTGGACGGTGAGGCGCTGCTCAAGCAGGACCACCCGCTCAACCAGCGGCGCAACCGGTACTGGTCTGAACTGCGGCTGCGGCAATTGGGCAAGCTGCCGGTATGACTGCACAAAGCGATGAAGGGCGTCGGCACGGCTTTCAACCACGCCCAGCCCGCGGCGAAAATCACGCAGAGCGCTTTCGTCGCCACTCATTGAGTTCATCTGCGCAAGCAAACTGCCGGCGATGGACTTGATGGGAGCAAGCGAGTTGGAGAGCTCGTGGCCCAATACGCGGATGAGCCGCTTCCATGCCGCCTGCTCCTCTTCCTGCAGCGGCAGGCTCACATCGGCCAGCAGCAGCAGCGTGTGCGGCCGGCCCTCCTGACGGAAGACCGCCTTGCGCAACAGCCAGCGTGTCGGCTTCGATCCCAGCGTGTGGATGGTCTGGTCGTTCGCCGCGAGCAGTTCCCCGAGCCCGATTTCCCGCGCCGTGCGGCCAAAGCTGCGGGCGTGATGCAGACCAAGCAATTGCATTCCCGCATTGTTGGCAAGCTGCAACTGGTCGTTGCGATCGAAGGCGAACAGCGGCGCGCTCATCACTTCAAGAATGCGTGCCAGCAGCGCTGTGGCCTCAAGCGAGCGTACCCGCTGCTTTTGCAGCAGGTCGGCCAGGGCGTTGATTTCCGATGCCAGTTCGCCCAGTGCGTCGGGCAAGCCCGCTCCGCGCGCGCGAAAAGAGAAGTCACCCTCCCGCAAGGAAGACACCACGTTTGAGAGTGTTTGCAGGGGTCGAATCATGCCCTCAACCAGCGCAGCAGACACCAGCAGAAGGTAGAGAAGCAGGCAGCCAACAACCAACGAAGCCGAGGCAAGCGTGACAGACTGCCGGTAGAAGAGGTAGGCCAGGATTGCGAATCCCGGCAAGGACAGCAAAAAGCAATAGAGCCAGGCCCGGCGCACAGCCGAGCGCTTGCGGCTTACTCTTCTTTCATACGCCATATTTTTCGATGCGGCGATACAGCGCGGCGCGGCTCAATCCGAGCGACTCGGCGGCCTGGGAAATGTTGCCCTCGCAGCGGCGGAGAACCTTGCGGATGAGCAGTGCCTCGACTTCGTCGATGCTCATGTTGTCGAACGACTGGATCGAAGTGCGCGTAGCCGCAATGGCCAGGTTGGCCGGTTCAATCTCGTCGCCGCGGCAGAGCAGAACAGCGCGCTCCACCGTATGCTCAAGCTCGCGCACATTGCCCGGCCACGCATACTGCATCATCTGCTGCATGGCAGCCGGAGAGAAGGTGCTCACCTGCTTGCGATAGCGAGCCCGGCTATGACTTAGAAAATGCTGTGCCAGCAGCGGGATGTCCTCGTGCCGGTCACGCAGCGCGGGCAGATGAATCTCGACGGTGTTGATGCGAAAAAGCAGGTCCTCGCGAAAATTGCCGGCCTTGGCCTCCTCGTGAAGCTGTGCATTGGTAGCAGAAAGGATCCTTACATCGACGCGCCGGGTTTGCGATGAGCCCACACGCTCCAGTTCGCCGGTCTCCAGCACGCGCAAAAGCTTGGCCTGCTGGCGCAGCGGAACATTGGCGATCTCATCCAGAAAAAGTGTCCCGCCGTTGGCCAGTTCGAATCTTCCGATGCGGTCAGTGCGCGCGTCGGTAAACGCGCCCTTGACGTGGCCGAAGATCTCGCTCTCAAATGTTCCCTCGGGCAACCCGCCGGCATTTACTGCCACCAGGGCCATGCGCGAGCGGGGCGAGGCTGCATGCAGCAGCTTGGCTACGATTTCCTTTCCGGTTCCGTGTTCACCGGTGATGAGCACGTTGGCGTCGGAAGGACCAACTTGCGCGATCAATTCCAGCACCGGCTGCATGGCTGGCGCGGAGGCCACAAACTCCGGCATGCCCTCGGCACGAAGAAGGCGATTTTCAAGTTCCAGTTGTCGCGCGCGGCGCAAGGCCTGGTGCAATTCGGCGTGGACGCGAATCAGCGAAATCAAGCGTTCGTTCTCCCAAGGCTTCTGAATAAAATCGCGGGCTCCGTGCTTGATGGATTCGACCGCCAATTCGATGTTGCCCCAGGCGGTCATCACGATGACCGGAAGGCGCGCGTCGAACTCCCGAATGCGGGCCAGCAGATCCAGACCCTCCTGCCCGGAGGTCGTGTCGCGCGTGTAGTTCAGGTCGATCAGCGCGACATCGTAGTCGCTCTGCCCCAGTGCTTCCAGCATGAGTTGCGGCGAACGCACGCAGTCAACAGCGATTCCCTGCGGCCTGAGCAAAAGTTCGACGGCCTCGAGGATATGCGGCTGATCGTCGGCGACGAGAACACGGATTGGTTCTTGCTTATTTGGAATGGCTCGCCTCCAGGACAGCACCGGCTTTCGCTTCGATGATCGAGACTACGCGGGTTAAGGAGTTTGTTGCGCGCCGGCGGCCGGTAGGGCAGCTTTCGCCGGAGAATCCAGCGGCTTCAAGCTTCAGCACCGCGCCGCATTCGAAAACGGGCTGTTTCAAAACGTACATGGTTCCTTTCAGAGATTCTACGGCGCATGGGTCACCACGCCCAATTTCGCGTCGTCGATGGAAACCCCCGTCCGCTCCAGAGTCTCACCGACGGCGCGGTCAATATCCACCTTGGCCTTCTCGTACGCTGTTTGTGCGGCGTCCAAAGCGGCCTCGGCCACAGAGAAAGCATTCTCCGCAGCCAGCGTATCGGCGCTGGATTTTGCGCCCAGCAACTGTTCCTGCTTGGTGATGTCGAATGTCTTTTGCGCCAGGTCGCGCGC
>Ga0181517_10006374_pt1 | contig 10126 bp, 7 predicted proteins | sample PEATcosm2014_Bin_31_FD_119748 | JGI IMG/M metagenome (GOLD analysis project Ga0181517, IMG submission 119748) | Peatland microbial communities from MTU Mesocosm Facility, Houghton, MI, USA - PEATcosm2014_Bin01_30_metaG | ecosystem: Environmental > Terrestrial > Soil > Wetlands > Peat | place... | reverse complement strand
CGACCGTGTGGGCCAGCACCTCCCCGGTCACGTCGTCGACGTTGGCCTCGAGCACCAGGAGGTCCTGAGCGTGGCCGGCCAGTGCGCCACCCGGCGCCGCTTCCTCCCCCACGACGACCTGAAGGACGTTCGGGGCACCCGAAAGCTCGGCGGCTCCCGCGCCGTACCCGGCGGCGGTGACCTTCATGGGCGGCAGTGGCCCGTACGACGTCACCAACCCGGCCAGCAGCGCCGCCCCCGTCGGGGTGGTGAGCTCCACCGTTTGGCTCGTCCCGTGGACAGGCACACCGGCCAGGAGCTCGACCACGGCCGGCGCCGGGTTGGGCAGTAGCCCGTGCGCCCCTCGAAGGGTGCCCGTACCGAGGGCCACCGGGCTGGCGAAAACCGAGGACACGTCCAACGATTCGAGAGCCAGGCAGGTCCCTATCACATCGATCAGCGCGTCCAGGCCGCCCACTTCGTGGAAATGCACCTCCTCCGGGCTAACGCCATGGACCGAGCCCTCGGCGACGGCGAGGCCGCCGAAGACCTCCTGCGCTCTGCGCCGGGCGCGCTCGGGTAGACCGGTCGCGCTCTCGAGGAGCCCGCGGATGGTCGCCCAGGTGCGCTCGACGATATCCTCCTTAGGGTCCACCTCTACCAGGAGCCTGGTGGCAGCCAGGCCACCGCGCGTCGTCCTCTCGGCCTTGATAGTCCAGCCGCGTAGAGCCAGCGTGCGCAGGCCGGCGGTCACCTCGTCCAGGTCGGCGCCGGCGTCGAGCAGGCTGGCCAAGGCCATGTCACCGGCTATCCCGGAGAAGCAGTGCCACCAGGCGGTGGTCAAGCGCTGACTCCGGACTGGTGAAAGACAGCAGGTACTCCGGCTCCGGCGGGGCGGCGCTCGCCCAGGATGCGGGCCACGGCCCAAGCCGCGCCGAAGCCGTTGTCGATCCCCACAACACACAGGCCGGGGGCGCAGCTCGCGAGCATGGCCAAAAGGGCGGTCACTCCCTGCAGGGAGGCGCCATAACCGGCACTCGTCGGGACCGCCACGACAGGCGCCGGCGTGAGCCCCCCCACCAAACTGGCCAGGGCGCCCTCCATCCCGGCGATGACGACGACGGCATCGGCCTCGGCCAGGGAGTCGACGTGCTCCAATAACCGATGGACGCCGGCGACGCCACAGTCGGCCGTCAGCTGGGGGCGAAAACCTAGGGCGACCAGAGTCGAAATGCACTCCTGGGCCACGCCCAGGTCGGCGGTGCCGGCCGCGAAAACCTCAACTCGCCCGTCGCGCTCAGGCGCCGCCCTCCACACCAGGGTCGTACCCTGGCGCCGGCCGTCCGGGTGGGCTCCCAGCGTCGCCGCCGCCTGCTCGTCGCTGGCCCGGGTGAGGATGACCGGGCCACCGTGCGCCTCGCCCAGCAGCTCGCCCACGATGGCAACACAGTGGGCTACCGACTTACCGGGACCATAGACCGCCTCAGGCAATCCCTGGCGCAGAGCCCGGTGGTGGTCGACGCGGGCGAAACCTAGGTCGGCGTAGGGCAGGCGCCGCAATCGCCGCACAACCTCGTCGGGGCTGACAGATCCGGACACGAGCTCGTCGAGAAGGCCGTAGAGCGCAGCTTCGTCCATTGCTGCCCATGCTGCCACGCTTCGGGCGTATCGCCGGTGGCGAGGAGGAGCCGCCGGACGGCGCGTAACGCTACTGGTGTGCCTAATGGTGTGCCTAATGGTGTGCCTACTGGCGTGGTTGTGCCCGCAAGCCGTCGCAGATGACCCCGATCAGCCGGGAGGTCGCATCGTGCCCGGCGTGACGGTCAGCGACCATGCAGGTGCCCATCACCAGGGCCGTCACGTCGGCCGAGCTGATGTCGTCTCGGACGCAACCGCCCTCTTGGGCCCTTTGAAGGAGCACCTCGAACGCCCTTTGCAGCTCGCCCTTGACGACGGCGTGAACTTCGTCGTCCAGGCCCTCCTGAGCCAGCTCGTCGGTCAGGTCGCGCTTTTTGACGGCCACCTCGACCAGTTCGGACACGAACGTGAACAACGCCGCACCGGCGTCCTCGGCTCCGCTCAACGCCTTGGCCCGCTCCACCAGGGCTTTCAACCGGACCATGACGACTGCCTGGAACAGCGCCTGCTTAGTCGGGAAGTGGCGGTAGACAGTACCTACGCCGACCCCGGCCCGGCGGGCGATCTCGTCGATCGGCACGGCAAGGCCCTCGGTGGCAAATACCTCTTCGGCCGCCCGCAACACCTTGTCCACATTGCGGCGTGCGTCCGCCCTCAGCGGGCGGTGCGCCTCCCTCGGACCATTGGTCGAGGTAGTGACGGATGTCACATCCAACTCCTTGACATACGGAACCCTCGTTCCGTATAGTGGCAAACGGAAGAGCCGTTCCGAATCATACCCTTCCGGGAGGCACTGTAATGGCAACCAGTTTGGGAACACCCCTAGAAGCGCCGGTCGTGGTGCGCGACGAGCCCGACCCACGGCGCTTCCGAGCACTAGGCGTGATCGCCATCGCCCAGCTGATGATCGTCCTCGACGCTTCGGTCGTGACTATTGCCCTCCCCTCGGCCCAGCGTGCCCTGCACATCTCGCTCGCCAACCGCCAGTGGGCCTTGACGGCGTACACGTTGGCGTTTGGCGGCCTGTTGCTGATCGGCGGGCGGATAGCCGACTTTATGGGCCGTAAGCGAATGTTCATCATCAGCCTCCTCGGCTTCGCCGCCGCCTCCGCTCTGGGCGGGTTGGCACAGAACGGGGGGATGCTCTTCGGCGCCCGAGCCCTGCAGGGCGCCTTTGCGGCCGTGATGGCCCCGGCCTCGCTGTCGCTGCTCACGGTGACGTTCACCGAACCGAAAGAGCGGGCACGGGCGTTCGGCGTGTACGGCGCCGTCGCCGGCGGCGGCGCCGCCATCGGCCTGGTCCTGGGCGGTTTGCTGACTCAGTACGCCTCGTGGCGCTGGACGCTGCTCATCAATGTGCCGATCGCCATCGTCACGGCCGTGGCCACCGCGCGCGAGGTCAAGGAGAGCAAGGCCGAGGGCGAGGTCCATTACGACATTCCCGGGGCCTTGACTGTCACCCTGGGCCTGTTGTCACTTGTCTACGGGTTCACCCGGGCCGAGACGGACGGGTGGGGCTCGTCGACCACGCTCTTGCTGCTCGCCACCGCTGTCGTCCTCCTGGTCGCCTTCGTGATCATCGAGCGCACCACGGCTGCCCCTTTGCTGCCCTTGCGGGTCATACTCGACCGCAACCGGGGCGGTTCGTTCCTCGCCTCGTTGCTGGTGGGCCTTTCGCTGTTCGGGATGTTCCTCTTCCTGACCTTCTACCTTCAGGGGACGCTGCACTATTCGGCCCTCAAGAGCGGCTTTGCCTTCCTGCCGTTCTCGGCCGGCATAATCATCTCGGCCATGCTGGCCAGCCAAGCTTTGCCCCGGGTCGGCCCCCGGTGGTTGATGACTGGCGGCCTGGTGATGGCCGTACTGGGCATGCTGTGGTTCACCCACATCGGCCTGCACACGAGCTACGTAGCCCACGTCCTGCCCGCCGAGATCGTCATGAGCATGGGCATGGGGTTCGTCTTCGTGCCCTTCAGCAGCACCGCCTTGATCGGCGTCGCTCCCCAAGATGCCGGCGTCGCCAGTGCGCTGGTAAACGCCACCCAGCAGGTGGGGGGGTCAATGGGCACAGCGCTGCTCAATACCGTGTTCGCCTCGGCGACGGCCAGCTATCTGGCCTCCCACCACGGGCCCCTGGCCAAGGTCTTGGCCCCGGTCCACGGCTACACCACCGGCTTCGAGATCGGTTCGGTGGTCCTCTGCATCGCCGTGGTCTCGACGATATTGCTCATCAAGGCGTCGCGTCGCGACCTGCCCGCGGCAGAGCACGTGGGGGCAATCGCCTAGCACCGGTTAGGGCGCCCGTCGCAGGCGGGCGCCCGTCCAAAGGGGGGCGTGGAGGCGATCGCCCTATGCTGGCGTGATGCACGAGGTGACGGCGTGAGGCGGGTGACCGAGAGCACGACCATCGGCTATCTCGGCCCTCCCGGCACCTTCACCGAGGAGGCCTTGCTGGGCCAGGCGGACCTGGCGAGAGCAAAGCGTGTCCCGTTCCCCAGCTTTTGGGACGTGCTCGGGGCGGTGGGCAACGGCATGACGGACGTCGGGCTGGTGGCTCTGGAGAACTCAATAGAGGGCTCCGTAAACGTGACCCTCGACCCGCTCATTTTTTCGCATGAGCTGTGGATCGTGCGGGAGGTCCAGCTCTCGGTTGCCCAATGCCTAGTGGGTGTGGCCGGGACGCGTCTGGACCAGGTGAAGAAGGTTGTCTCGATGCCGGTCGCCACGGCGCAGTGCCGGACGTGGCTATCGCAGCACCTCGCGGGCATCGAGCAGGAAGCCAGCCCGTCGACCTCAGAGGCCGTGAGGAAAGTGGCCGAGCAAAAGGACCCGCAGGTGGTCGCCATCGGGACCAAACAGGCGGCCCAGCTGTACGGGCTCGCCGTCCTGGAGACGGGGATAGAAGACCACGACGGTAATACGACCCGTTTCGCCCTGGTCGCCCGCCCGGAATGGGGCATACCGGCACCCACCGGCCACGACAAAACGACCATCGTTTGCTTCCAATCCTCCGACCACCCCGGCAGCCTGCACATGATCCTGGGGCAGTTCGCCGCCCGCAACTTGAACCTCACCAAGCTTGAGTCGCGTCCCACCAAAAAGGCGCTAGGCGAGTACTGCTTCGTCATCGACATCGAGGGCCACGTGGCCGATGAGGTCGTGTCCGACTGCTTGCGTGACTTGCACGCCACGTTGCCGGAGATCAAGTTCCTGGGCTCCTACCCGGCGGCCGGCGAAGACGGGGAGCGGCTCCGCCAGGCCGCCACCGAGGCCTGGCGCGCCGCCGACAACTGGGTACAGGACCTCCGCAAGCACCTTCACGACTGATGGGACGGGCATGACAGGACGTTAGGATCGCCCCTGCTGGACCTGGAGGGATGGCAGAGCGGCCGAATGCGAGGCTCTTGAAAAGCCTTGGGAGTGCAAGCTCCCCGTGGGTTCAAATCCCACTCCCTCCGCGTAGCGTAACCGCTGCTCAAAGGCACTGTCTGGGCTCGCCGCACGCCTAAGGTCGGCCAGCCCTCACGTAGATTAGATTGACCTGGAGCCCCCACTAGACAGGCTCCTCGCCTTCATGGCCACGGCCCTCGTCGCGCCGCCCGAGCTTAGATCGGACAGGCGCTCGTTCGCTCAAGGAGCCATCGTCGGGGTCACAAACCCGAAAACGGTCGTCTTCCTGGCCGCCATCCTCCCGTGTCCGGGCGCAAGGACTGACATGCCTGCTGCCAACGCCGTAGGGCCTGCGCTGACGGGCCCGATCGACCGCCTGCGAGCCTTGGGCGACCCGGACCTCACAGCCGCCCGGCTCGGGGAACGACCAACCGTTGTCGCTCAAACCTGCACGACAGTCTCCTAGCCTTGGCTCGTGAGCAGGCCGGTCGTCGTCCATGAATACCTTCGGAGGGCACGAGAGACGTCGATCGATGGCCTGGCCTGGCTCGATCGGCTGCCCAGCCTCATCGAGGAGGCATGCCGCGGCTGGGACATCGAGATCGCCGGGGAGCCGTACGAAGGGGGCGTATGTGGCTGGGTGGCACCGGTACGCGGCGCCAGCGGTGAAGCCGTGCTCAAGGTCAGCTGGCCGCATGCCGAAGCGGCGTCCGAGGCCGTGGCGCTGCGTTGGTGGGACGGCGCCGGCACGGTCCGGCTGCTCGCCGAACGCAGCGATGCCTGGACGATGCTGCTCGAGCGCTGCGAGCCGGGCACGCCGCTGCGAGACGTCGGACTGCCCAACGAGCGCGGGTTGGCGATCGGTGCCGAACTGTTAAATGCCCTATGGAGCAAAGGAGCCCCGCCCGTCGACGGTCCGCGCTTCGGCTCGATGGCGGAAGTCTGCGACGAGTGGGCGCAGGGCGCGGAGCGCCAGGCCGAGAGGTACCGCGCTGCGCTACGTGCGCTCGGGACCGACCCAGGCATCCTCACCCTGGGCGTCGAGCTGCTCCGCGGGCTCCCCCGTTCTTCGGACCGGCAGGTTGTGGTGCATGGTGACTTCAATCCGGGTAACCTGCTCGCCGCAAGTCGCGCTCCGTACCTCGCCATCGACCCAAAGCCCATGCTCGGCGACCCGGCCTATGACCCATGGTCGCTGGTCGCCCAGCTGGACTGGCCCTTCCGACTGCCCGACGCGGCGCGCGTCGTCCAGCAGCGCATCCGCCGGCTCGCGGAGCGGCTCGACCTCCTCCCGGAACGGATCGCCGCCTGGGGTGTCGCGCGCGACGTCCAGGGAGGCCTGTGGGCGGCGTCGGAGGGAGACGCTGCCCTCGGAGCGAAATGGATCCGCTCGGCGACAATCACCGCGCCGATGTTGAGCTGACGGCCACCGGGGCCTTTGGTGGGTGACCCGTGACCGCGCTCGAGTGAACAGTTTGGAGCAGTGTCTCGCGGTGCTTACTGATGCGCCGCCCGCGCCTCAAGAAGTACCCGCGCCTCAATAAGTAATTGACGCCAGGAGCTCCCCGTTGCCTACCTGCGGGTACGCAAGGACCGACCACCAGAGGGTACCTTTCCCCGTGGCGCCCTTGAACGCTCCGGTACCGCCCACAACCTTGAACGAGGCGGCCTCGATGAGCACATTGGGGTAGGTAGTGGGGCAGATCTTGTCCGAAGTGGTCGTCAACCAGAAAGAAGCCCCTTTGTCAGGGCCGCTCTGCTGGGTCAAGCCGTACTCCTCGTATTGGATGTCGCAACCATTCGACGCACTGAGGACCCGACCGACGGAGGACAGCTTGAAGGTCGTCACCCCGGAGTACGCGACACCATTGATCGTGAACAAAGTGTTGCTTGGCGACCCGCAGGAAAGGGGACAGGCGTAGCCGGCGGTCATTGTGACGTCCAGTTTGGCGGTCGCGGGCGACGCTGCTGCTGTTGGCACCGGCCCGAGCATGGGGCAGATGCTCGCCCCTGTTACACCGAGCACTGCGCCTAGAGCGGAAAGTGCAGTCTTTTGTGGCACTTTGCTGAACACAACTCCTCCTTTTCTTTTGGTGGTCCCCTGGTCTGGCTTGCACTGCCAGGACGTGGCTCCTTTGGGTGAGGTCGAGTATGCAAGCGGCCCCGGCCCAGAACATCCGACCAAAAGTCGCAAATCACTCACGGGTTGCTTGGCGCAAGCCCACGGGCCCCTCTGCCCTCCGGAGCGCCGGCGTTGGAGCCGCCTCTCGGCGGGGCCGACAGCCAGGTTGACGGGCTGGCGGCCGAGCCAGTTCGGCGCGGGCCGCTGGTAGCACCAGAGCTACTTGCCTGCAGTCGGGACCGACAAAGTCTCGTGGCGGGTGTGGTCCGCCGCCGCGGCCGCCAACTGGCGCCGGTTGGCCACCCCGAGCTTGGTGAACACCCGCGTCAGGTGGCTCTTCACGGTGACTGTGGACACGAACAGCCGCGCCGCGATCTCGGCGTTGCTCAACCGTTGGCCGACGAGCAGGGCCACCTCCCGCTCTGCGGGGGTGAGGCTGGCCCAGCCGACCGCTGGCCGGCCGCGGCGGCCGCGCCCGCGGCGGGCGTAGGCTACGGCGTCCGCCAGCCCCAAGGCACGGCCCTCAGACCAGGCGCGCTGGGACGCACCTGTCCCCAGTGCCGCCTCGATGCGGCTCACAACGGGGGCGAGGTCACGCTCGGCCGGCACGCCCCGGGTATAACCGATGGCCTCTCGTTGGGCCTCCGCCGCACCAAGGAGGCGCGCCGCCTCAAGAGCCCTCCCCAGATCGGACAAGGCCATGGCGCAAAGTTCCACGAGGTCGACCACGTCGGGCAGTGCGCCCGCCTGGAAGGCGGTGCCTACCCCGTCACAGGCCACGGCAAGCGACCTGAGCGGGTCGCCTTCGGACCGAGCCAGGCGGGCCGCGGCTCGCAGCAACGCTACCGCCGACGGGCGCCCAGCCGCCGGCCGCAGCCCTCCGCCGGCATTGAGATGGCCGCGGGCGGCGGACCGGTCCCCGCACCACAAAGCCACCTCGGCCAAGAGAGCATCACTCCAGGCGTCCCGGCGTCCCGTCAGGGAGGCGGCCACGGCAGCCGCCTCCGCGAGCACCTCGTACCCCTGGCGGAGGTTGCCAAGACGTACCTGAAGTTGGCCTTGCAGCGCCATGACGCCTGAAAGGTTTACCCGGTCGAACGCGGCTTCGGCGGCAGCACGAGCACGGTTTAGTGCCTCGGCCGCGCCAGGCTCGCCGCGGAACATGTAGACCTGGCCTCTTGTAATTTCGGCGGACATTGTGAACAAACGGTCCGATAGGTTGCTGCCGACCTGCGAGACTATCTCGGCCTCGTCTAATGCCCGGGTCATGTCCCCTGCTGCCACCGCCGCCCCTGCCGCCTGCGCCCGGGCGAATGTCGTGCCCCATAACCAACCGCGCTCGGCCGCACCCCGCATTGCGACATCGCATGCCGCCAGCGCTTCAGCTGGCCGGCCGGCGTTCCTTAGGGCGATCGCTTTGTAATTCAGCCCGCTGAGGTATACGGCACGGGCCTCGGCCGCGATGCTGCCGCCCGGTAAATCTCTTATGTCGTTGGCCTCCGTCCGCAGTGCAAGTGGGAGGAACTCGTCCACTGTCCGGGTGCACTCCTCCGGTTGGGCAAGGGTTTGGAAGCGGGCCAGGGACTCCAAACCACAAGCCACGAACCAGTCGTCCCCGACGGACCGTCCCAGGGCTGTCAGTGCCAACGCCAAGCTCAGGGAACGCTCCGGCTCCAAGTGCCACGCGTAGAGAGAGCCGAAATACATGACGCTGGCGCGGCTTAACGGGTCAAGCTCGGCGGCGAGGAACCGTTCGCACCTCGCTAAGGCTTCCGGCCGCAGCCTGGCCCCGTAAAACAACGCACCCAAGGCCGTCAAGACCTGGGCTCCGGCGTCGAACTGCTTGGACTCGACGCTCCAGTCAAGGGCGGCACGAAAGTTGTCCAGCTCAGTTTGGAAAACCCGGACTGCGAGGGCCATCTCGTCGGTGTACACGTTCGGCCCGAGCGCCCTGGCCAGGGAAAGGAAATGGTCGAGATGGCGATCGCGGGCTCTGGGCAGCTCCCCTGAGGCATCTAAAGCCGAGTACGAGTAAGCACGTATGGTCTCGTGTAGACGGAAGCGGTCGACCGTCGCCCGGGCTTGCACGAGCGACTTGTCCACCAGCGCAGCCAGTAAGTCTCGTACCCGTCCGGGCTCGATGTCGCCGCCGCAGCAAACGACCTCGGCGGCAGACAAGGTAAAACCCGACTCGAACACGGACAGCCGGCGGAGCACGCAGCGCTCGTCTTCCTGCAGAAGGCCCCAGCTCCATTCGATAGAAGTGAGCAGGGTCTTATGGCGTGACGGGCCGGAGCGTGCTTTTCCAACGAGCAGGCGGAACCGGTCCGAGAGACCCTCTGCGATGGCTTCGACACTCATCATCCGCGTGCGCGCGGCGCCAAGTTCCAGGGCCAGGGGGATGCCGTCCAAGCGTCGGCAGATGTCGGCGATAGCCAGAGAACCGCTCTCGTCAACGGTGAAATCGGCCCGCGCCCGGCGCGCTCGGTCAAGGAACAAGGCCCCGGCCTCGGAGGCCTGGAGCCAATCCATGTTCCCAAGGTTGGCTGGGCCCGGTAATTCGAGGCCTTCAATAGCCACAACCGTCTCGCCGTTAACTGAGAGGGGCTCACGTGACGTCGCCATGACCCGCGACCGAGGGCAGCCGTTCGCCAGTGCCTCTGCCAGCAGGGCGCATGCGTCGACTAGGTGCTCGCAGTTGTCGACTATCAGCAATAGCTCCCTCTTCACCAGCTGTTTTGCAATTATCTGTGCCGACGTCCCTTCGGGCGGCTGCGGGAGCCTGAGCGCCTGAGAGATTGCGGCCGGCACGAGCTCGGGGTCGGAGGTACCCGACAGGTCGACAAAGCACACCCCATCTTTGAACGAGGACCGAGCGCGTCGCCCGACCTCAAGGGCCAGGCGTGTGTTGCCGCAGCCACCAGGCCCGACGATCGTTAGGAGCCGGTCGTCGGTTAGGCGTTCGCACAGAGTGGCGATTGTGGCTTGGCGGCCTAT
>Ga0181517_10006370_pt1 | contig 10130 bp, 7 predicted proteins | sample PEATcosm2014_Bin_31_FD_119748 | JGI IMG/M metagenome (GOLD analysis project Ga0181517, IMG submission 119748) | Peatland microbial communities from MTU Mesocosm Facility, Houghton, MI, USA - PEATcosm2014_Bin01_30_metaG | ecosystem: Environmental > Terrestrial > Soil > Wetlands > Peat | place... | reverse complement strand
GGCATGGGCGCCGCCTGTACCACCGCTACCCCATTGTCCTAGCGTCGGTCGCCGGGGACGTGGTCTTCCATGTCCTGACGGCCCTCGGCCGAGAGCGCATCGGTGAAGCCTTCAGCCCCAGCCGGTACGTGTACATCGACGCCGTGTTCCTTCTCCCTGTCCTTGGGATAGCGCTCGGGAGCCAGTACCTGGTGGCCGCGACGAAAGTGGGACCGGGGCTACGCATCCTCGCGGTCGCCCTGGTCGTCGCCTGCACGGTGGGCAACGTCGACCAAGGGGTCGGATTCGCTCGGTCCCGCACCAGCTACGTGCTGATGCTCAAGGCCGAGATCGAAGGCAGCGCCCAGTTGCTGGCGGGCGGCCAGGCCGCCATCGCCGTCCACCCCATCAGCTGGTCTTCCGGGCTGACGCCGCAGGCCCTGCTCAGCCTCGAACGCCGCCGTTTGCTCCCCATGCTCCACTTGACAGACGCCCAGCGGGCAACGGACGAGACCATCTTGGACGTGACGGTCACCAGGCACCGCTTGGTGACCGGCAGGTTTGCCCCTTTAGTGTTCTCCGACGACGCGACTATCCAGACCACGGGCCGGGATTGCGTGACAGTGCGGGCCCGGGGGCGCGGTCGCCCTGCTCAATTGGTGCTTGGACTAGCCGGCACCGATCGGTCTGCCGCCGTCCACTTCAGCGGGACGGCGACGAAGATATCCGCTTTCCTAACGCCGGCGTCGCATGCCCAGTCCGGTGAGGTCCTAACTTCGCTCAACGTACCCGCCGGAGGAGCCTGGGTAAGCGACGCCGAACCGGGGGACAATTTAGGGTTGGACGTGCCCGCCGGCCGCGACACGTTTTGCGACTTGAGCTTGCTTTCCCGAGACACCCTAGCGACGGCCCAACATAGCGACGCAAACTAGCCAGGTCACGCCCGAGGTACTACTTTATCCGGCTACGGGCTCCGGTCGGACCGACGTGAGCGCGCCACGGGTCGGCATTCCCGGTCACCACCCCCTTCGGTACCGGCGCTGGCTGCCGTTGAGCGTCAGCCTCGCCGCCTTATCGCTCCCGGTCCTACCGGACGGCCTTGGCTACGACCCCTGGTCTTGGATGATATGGGGCCGTGAAATGGACCACGGGTCGCTGGTGACCGCCGGCGCAGCGTCCGCCTTCAAGCCGCTGCCTGCTTTTGTAGACGCGCTAATGGCGCCCTTTGGCTCAGCGGCTGGCGATCTCTGGCTGGCGTGCGCCCGGGCCGGTGTGGTGATCTCTGCCGTACTCGTCTACCACTTGGCCAAAGCGCTTGGCGGGCGGGCGGCCGCCGTGACAGCGACGGCCGGGTGGCTCTCCGCCAAGCAGGTTGCCGGGTACCTCACCCTGGAGGGTATGTCCGAGCCTCTATGCGCGGCCTTTGTCTTGTTGGCTGTCGACGCTCATCTCTGCCGGCACCGGCGCCTGGCCGTGGTGCTTGGTGCCGTGGCCGCCCTCGTTCGCATCGAGCTGTGGCCTTTCGTCGCCTGTTACGCGGCCGTTACCTTCTTCACCGAGCCTCGCCGCCCTAAGACGGTGCTCGTCCTGGTCGTTGCCGTGCTGGCCGTGGTGCCGGCGGCATGGTTCCTCCCCGACGCCGTCAGTTCAGGAGACCTGTTCCGTTCGGTGGTAAGGGCCACCCAAGAGAGCCAGGGCGGGCCCCTGCTTACGTCGCACCCGGGCCTCAGCACTGTCGCCGAGGGCGCCGGCATGTTTGTTTGGCCTTTGGTCGCCCTCTTCGTGGCTGACACGACGATAACCGTCGTCACATGGGTGCACAACGACTGGGTGTCGGGCGTAAACGTACAGCAACTTGCCACCGAGCTCCCCATAGCGGTGTCGAAGCTGGGAGGGCGTCACGCCGCCGTCACCTGCGGGACGATTGCCGCCGCGCCATTGCAAAACCCAGCCGTAGCCTGGGCCCTTGACGTCACGCTGGGCCACGTCGGCATTTCACCCTCGGGCCATGGCGTGGTCTTCGCCACCGATGGCCAACCCCCCGTCCATACCCACGGCTACCGGTCAGTTGGGACGGTGGGGCCGCCGTCGGCTCGCTGGGCCCTGCTGACAACGTGTGGCACGACATTTGCGGGCGCGGCCAGCGGCCATTAGAAGCCCACGGCAACCAGTCCGTCACGAACCCCTGACGCCTCCCCGCCCACCTCACCGTTCGGGGTTGCCGCCGGGCCGGGAGCGCTCATGCGGCCGCCGGGCCCGGAGCTTGGGCTCCGAGTGCCCGGTCAGGGCGGGGATGATCATCACCACCAGTACAGCAGTTGAGCCCCCGACCATAAGCCGAGCCAGCGGGGCGGGACCGGGGCGTACCAATAAGCTCACGGCGACCACAGCGACGGTGGCAACGCCGGGAGCAGCGGAGAAAAGCGATCGACGGGCGAGGTGAAAATAGGTCAGCAGGGCAACGGCGCCTAGGACAGTTCCTTCCACGCTCAGCAGGCCGACCAGCGCGGCCGTCCCCCCGTAGCGTGACCCGAACAAAACGTCAACGAAAATGTGCCGAGCGACAACCAGCACCGCCGTAGTGACCAGGCCCAGGCCGAGGACGCCGGCCAGGCCGATGCCAAGGAGCCGGCGCGCCCGCGCCCCGCGCCCTTGGTCACTGACAAAGCGAGGGAAGACGACGACGGTCACCGCCATGGGCATGAACAGGGCGATGCGGCCTATGGTAACGGCGGCGGCATAGTTGCCGGACTGGGCCGGGAAGATGTGGCGGGCCATGAGCGTGTCTACGGCCACCAGGGTGGAGTAGCCGGTCAGGGCCAAGACGGTCGAGGTGGTGGCCCGCATGGGCAGGACTAGTTCAGGTCGGCCCGACGGCCAGCTGTTACGCCAGAAAACCCACAGCACGACACCCAGGGTGACCAAGGCGTTGAGCACCGTGGCCAGCACCGGCCCGTCAATACTAGGGTCGAGCACCCCGGCCAGGGCGGTGAAGGCGACTCTGACCACGGCCCCGGCGATGAGCGAGACGGCAATGGGACGCCACCGCAAAGTCCCGATCAGGACGCCGTCGAAGAGAGAACTGCTCACTGAGGGGGCCAACCACAGAGCCAAAAGGATCACGGGCAGGACGGTACCCAACCCGAAAAAGCGCGCTGCCAACGGCGACATGGCGGCCACTAGCACAGTTGCGCACAGGCCCGAACCAATGAACAACGCACCGGCGCGGCGTACGGTCGGAGGGACGCCGCCCTGGGCTTGGAGCACAACCTCGCGCACTATGGCGGCCTGTACCGCATTGAGGGGTATGGCGGCAATGGACACGACGTTCAAAAGGGCGGCCACCGCCCCGTAGGCCGATGGGTGCAAGAGGTGGCCGACCAGGCCGAAGAAGGCGAAGTTGGCCACGTTGACCACTGTCGCGGCGGTGATGTACCACAGGTCGCCGGCACGCCGGAGCCGGGTCATACCCATGGCCAGCAGATCGCCGGCCCGTCGGTGGATGCCAGGCGCTCTGGTGGCCATGGCAGGCCCGGAGCCCTGGAGGTGCTGACCTGTTCGGGGCAGCTGGTTTGCGGTAGAGCCCTCGATCACCTGCTACAGGCGAACAACGTCCGGCCGAACTTCCCGCAGAAAACGCCCGTCCCATCGGTGTCCACGCCGATCGCCTCAACGCGGTTGAAGTCGGAGTTGGCCTTGATCCAGGACGCTATATAGGCAGGGGCCCACTCCGGCAAGGTCCAGCGGAACCACGACTCATGAGCCTGGCCGGTGTCAAGGAAAAGGACCCTGCCAGTCCTGGTCGCCAGCAGCCGCATGAGCTCTTTGGCGCTGGATGTACCCCGGCCCATCACAAAGTGGTGCAGGACACTGAAACAAGAAACTATATCGGCCGTCTGAGCCGGGTCGCTCAACAGAGCTACGCAATCGCCCACCGTGATCTGGGCGGCGTCGATCCCATAGACCAACGGGCCGAGCTCCAAGGCCAGGGGGTCCATCTCCAGACCTCTCGCAGCGAAGCCTCGCTTGCCCATCTCGGACACGAACCAGCCGTAACAGGAGCCGACGTCCAGGTAGCTCAGGTCCGCTCCCGCCGGCGCCATACCCGTCCGGTCGAGGTAAGAGATCATGAAACCGAGCCGGTCATGGCATTTGCGCATCAACGGCCAGTTCTGGACTTCCGGGAAGTCCACGGGCTGGTAGAGACGGCGGCTACCATCCAACCAGGACATATCGAGCAAGAGCTTTTGCAGGTACGTACTGGTCGACCCCGGGGCCACCACGACATCGAGTTCCTGAGCGCCCTTGTGCATCTCGATGGCCAATCGATGATGCCCGTCCAGTACCGAGTAATAGTCCGACCCGACTATGCGCCGGACGCGAGGCAGCGTGCCAAGCCGGCTGCGGCCCGGCCGGTACTTGACCGGGAGGCCCCGGTAGCGGTCAAGGTACTCCCTGGTCACCTGGACCAGGCCGGGGACGTCGTCAACGCCCCGGTAGTGGCCGGACAGGGTGGCGGCCAGGTGGATGCGCTGGAAGTAACCGCTAGCCCGGATATTGTCCTCGTCCAGGGCGGCCTCGCCCTTTTCGTCGTAGGAGCTGAGCAGCTCGTCGTAAAAGGAGTCCTCCAGACGGGTGGACGGGTCCAACAGCTTGCTCGAGCGCAGGGCGAAGTCAAACCCCGACATCCCGTTCCACCCCCCCAACAGCAGAGTGTGGCGAGGCACGACAGCCCGATGGCCTCCGCCAACTTTGTCGCGCAGCAGGAACTGGAGTTGGCGCAGGACCCGCACCCGGGAAAACCGGAAGCGGAACCTGTACCAGGGCCACAGCACCGCCATCACTAAGTCATTGCTCAGTAAGGACTGCTTGCGGAAGGGCCGCAGTGCCCGTCTCCAGTCGCGGCGGCGGTCGAGGGCGAAGCGGAACAGGCGCCGGTTCACCGCCGCCACCCCGGGGACCAGCGCCAGCTGCCGCACAAGGCGTTGCCATGTCGTACCGGCGATGCTGGCGGCAAACTGGTTATGTGGTACGTCCGGCGAGCGCTTGGGCACCGACCGGTCTTCGGCCATCACCCCGTCCTCGAGTGCCGGAGAGGGCGAGGTCACTGGGCTGGGCCGACTGCCCAACTGGACCTCATCAGTCTCTATCAAATCCATGGCCATAGTTAACTCATGTTACTCATGGATCAGCTGCGAGTTCAACATGCGGTGAACCCTGGATGAAGCGATGGCTATCTGCACCCCGTAGGACCAGGTCTTGGTGTAATTGAAGTGGGCGGAAAGGTCGTTGAGGCTCTGGGCGCCGATGGTCAACCATGGCCCGTCGTCGGAAAAGCTTCTGAGCCGGGCCGCTACCTACGCCAGGCCCCAGGTGGCATGATGAGTTCCTACAATGCCGATTGCTCATATTGACGTGCTGGTGACCGTGGCGCCCGCTGAGGCGCCCTACTGGCTCGTGGCCCGGTCCAAGCGCGTCGTCCATTTGGCAGACGCGACCATGCCGGCTGAAACCCTGGCTGAGCTGCGGGCCCGGATCCCGCGCCTGGTAGCAGTGTTCGGAAATGGCCAGGCGGCGGCCAGCGCGGCCGCCAAGGTCCATGAGGCCGGGTTCCCGCTCGTGGTTTTTACCGACGATGCCAGCGTCGCCGTGCCACTGGGTGTCGAGGTACGCCCAGCGACCGACCCGGGCCTGCCCATGGCGGTCGCCGACAGCGTGCTCGACCTGGTGGGCGAGACGCCGCTGCTGGCGCTGCACCGGACGGGGCGGGGCGTGGCCTGCCACCTTCTGGCCAAGCTGGAGTACCTGAACCCAGGTGGCAGCGTGAAGGACCGCCCGGCGCTGGCCATGGTCGCCGCCGCCGAGCGCGACGGCCACCTGTTGCCGGGCGGCACCATCGTCGAGCCCACGTCAGGCAATACCGGCGTGGGACTGGCCATGGTGGCGGCCCTGCGCGGTTACCGCTGTGTTTTTACGATGCCGGACAAGATCGCCGCCGAGAAGATGCAGCTGCTGCGCGCCTACGGGGCCGAAGTGATCGTGTGCCCGACGGCAGTGGCACCGGAACACCCTGATTCGTACTATTCGGTGGCCAACAGGGTCACGGCCTCGACACCGGGGGCCTTCCAGCCCAACCAGTACCACAACCCGGAAAACCCGGGTTCCCACTATCGGACCACAGGCCCGGAGATCTGGCGGCAGACGGCCCAGCGTGTCACCCACCTGGTAGCCAGCATCGGTACCGGCGGGACCATCAGCGGCGTGGGCCGGTACCTGAAGGACCAGAACCCCGCCGTCCAAGTGATCGGCGCCGATCCCGAGGGTTCGGTGTACTCCGGAGGTGGGGGCCGCCCTTACCTGGTAGAAGGCATAGGCGAAGACTTCTGGCCGACCACTTATGACCCGAGCGTGGTCGACCGCGTCGTCGCGGTGTCCGATGCCAATTCCTTCGCCACCGCACGACGAGTTACGCGTGAGGAGGGCCTGCACGTAGGCGGGTCGTGCGGGACAGCGATCTGGGCCGCCCTGGAAGTGGGACGCGAACTCGGACCAGACGACGTGGTCGTGGTCCTCCTGCCCGACTCCGGCCGCGGTTACCTCTCCAAGCTCTACAACGACGGCTGGATGGCCGACCACGGGTTCCTGCAGGCGGCGGGCCCGACCGTCGGGCGCGTACTTTCTCAAAAGAGCGGCACCATACCGCCACTGGTCCATATCCACCCGGACGAGACGGTGCGGTCCGCCATAGCCCTGCTGCGCGAGTTCGACGTGTCCCAGATGCCGGTCGTCAAGGCCGAGCCGCCGCTCGCCCTGGCCGAGGTCGTCGGGTCGGTAAGCGACCGCGCCCTGCTCGCACGAGCGTTGAGCGACCCGGCCTCGTTAGAGAGCCCGGTGTCAGCAGTCATGGGCCCACCGCTACCCACGATCGGCACCGGAGAGACGATCGACCAGGCAGCGGCGCGCCTGCAGGACAGCCCCGCCGTGCTCGCCCTCGACCAAGGCCATCCCACCGGTATCCTCACGCGGTCTGATTTGCTCGTCTACCTGGCCCGCCAGTGACCCCTCCCCCCACAGCCGATAACCCCGGGGGCCCGGGCGCCGGCCGCCACACCGGCGCTCTTGGCTTCGAGTCGTTGGCCGTCCACGCCGGTCAAGCGCCCGACCCGGGCACCGGCGCCGTGGTTACGCCTATATTCCAGACCTCGACCTTCGCCCAGTCCGCGGTGGGCCAACACCTCGGCTACGACTACGCCAGGACGGCCAACCCCACCCGCAGCGCGCTCGAGACGTGCCTGGCCGCTCTTGAGGGCGCGAGGTACGGGCTGGCCTTCGCCAGCGGGATGGCGGCGGCGGACGCCCTGTTCCGCCAGCTCCGGCCGGGGGACAGGGCCCTCATCCCCGACGACGCTTATGGCGGCACCTACCGGCTCGTGTCCAAGATCCACGCCCCGGCGGGCCTGGACTACCTCCCGGTGGCCACGCATGACCTCCAGGCCATCGCCGAGGCGTTTACTGACAACACGCGCATGGTGTGGGTCGAGACGCCTTCCAACCCCCTCCTGCGAGTGATCGATATCGCCGCCGTAGCCCAGCTGGTCCACGAGCACGGCGCTGTTCTCGTGGTCGACAACACGTTCGCTACTCCGTACTTGCAGCAGCCACTCGCTCTTGGCGCTGACGCCGTGGTCCACTCGACGACCAAGTACCTCGGCGGGCACAGCGACGTGGTGGGCGGGTTCGTCGCCACCTCCGACGAAGACCTGGCCTCGCGCCTTGCTTTCGTGCAGAACTCGGCCGGGGCCGTCCCTGGGCCGTTCGATTCGTTCTTGGTCCTGAGGGGGGTCAAAACCTTGGCGGTGCGTATGGACCGTCACTGCGCCAACGCCGCCGCGGTCGTCGAGCTGTTGCGTAGCCATCCGGCCGTCGACCAGGTCTATTACCCAGGTATCCCGACGCACCCGGGCCATGACATCGCCGCTCGCCAGATGCGGGGCTTCGGCGGCATGATCTCGTTCACCCTGCACGCTGGTGAAGCCGCCGCCCTCGCCGTGGCGGGGGCCACCCAGCTGTTCACTCTGGCTGAGTCGCTCGGGGCGGTGGAGTCGCTTATCGAGCACCCGCACCGCATGACCCACGCCTCCGTCGTGGGTTCCGCCTTGGCCGTTGACCCGGCCCTGCTCCGGCTCTCCGTCGGGATCGAGACCGTGGACGACCTGCTGAGCGACCTCAGCCAGGCGCTGGGGACCTTGGGCTGAGCCAACCCGCCCTTGACCAGGACCTAACAGAGGCGGTGCCGCTCCCATGACCAGCCCCGGTCGGCCGGTACGCCTTGGCCTTTTTCTGTTTGCGACCGGGTACCACCCGGCCGGTTGGCGCTTGCCAGAGGCTGAGGCCGCCGGCGCTACCAGCCCCGCTTTCTTGCACCGGATAGCCCAGACGGTCGAGAGGGCCAAGTTCGACTATTTCTTCCTAGGCGACGGGCTGGCCACCAGCGCCGACATGCAGTACCGGTACCCGTCGCAGATGGCCCGCCTCGAGCCGTTCACCATGATGGGCAGCATCGCCGCCGCCACCCGGAGGGTCGGCCTCGTCGTGACCGCCAACACCACCTATTCCGAGCCGTACAACGTGGCCCGCATGCTGGCCTCGCTCGACTACCTGAGCGCCGGGCGAATTGCTTGGAACGTCGTCACCGGGGCCGATGGGCGGGCGGCGGCGAACTTCGGCCGAGAGGAGCACTGGGCCACAGACCAGCGCTACGACAGGGCGGAAGAGTTCATAACGGTGGTACGCCAGCTCTGGGGCTCCTGGGAGGACGGCGCTCTACGGTGGGACAAATCGACCGGGGAGTTCGTCGCCGGGGACAAGGTCCACGCCATCGGCCACCAGGGCCAGTCCTTCTCCGTGTCCGGGCCGCTCAATGTCCCCCGGCCCCCGCAGGGATGGCCTCCACTGGTGCAGGCGGGCACGTCGGGACGCTCTCGCGACCTGGCCGCTCGGTTTGCCGACATCGTGTTCACCGCCCAGCCGACTGTCGGCCAAGCACAGGAGTTCAGGAGCGACATCCGGGCACGGGCTCGCGCTCTGGGCCGCGACCCGGACCAAATTGCCGTCATGCCCGGTCTGGTGCCCATCGTGGGCGAGACGCAAGCGGACGCCGAACGGCTTTACGACCGGATGAACGCCCTCGTCGTCGGCGACGACCGGAGCGCCCTATTTGGTGTGGCCGGCGCCAAGCTCGGCGAGCACCCGTTCGAAGGCCCGCTCCCGGCGGGCGATGGGTGGCCCGACCAAGGACATGCCCTGGCCGAGTACGTAGAACTGGCCGAGGCGTCGATCGGGCGACGGGTGACCAGCGTGCGGGAGCTGTGCGAGTTCTATACCGCCAGCGGGCGAGGGCACCGTCTGGTCGTCGGGGGCACCGCCCGCGTCGCCGACCTCATCCAGGAGTGGCATGGAACAGGCGCCGCCGACGGCTTCAACATCTGCCCGGCCTACCTACCCGGGGGGCTGGACCGCTTCGTCGAACTGGTGGTCCCCGAGCTGCAAAGGCGCGGCATCTTCCGCCGGGACTACGAGGGCCCCACCTTCCGGGCCATCCTGGGACTGCCCCGGCCTGACTAGAGCCGCAAACGCGACGAGATAACTCCCGTATCGAACCCGGCGAGGTGCAAGCCCCCGTGAAAACGGGCGTGCTCGATCTTGAGGCACCGGTCCATGACGACGTCGAGCCCGGCGTCGTAGGCCAGCTGGGCGGCGACCAGGTCCGACAGGCCGAGCTGGGCCCAAAAAGTCCGTGCCCCGCAAGCGATGGCGTCACGGGCGACGGCCTCCAACTCCTCGCTCCGGCGGACAACGTCAACGAGGTCGGGGGGTAGGGGGAGGGCGGCGAGGCTCGGGTAACAGGGGCGGGCCAAGATCTGGCTCTCCTTCGGGTTCACGAAAAAAATTTCGTAGTCGCAGCTGGAACTGACCAGGTAGGCGGCCACGAAGTAGCTAGGGCGGGCCGGGTTGGCCGAGGTACCCACGACGGCCACCCGCCGGGTGCGGCGCAGGAGGGCTAAGCGCTCGGTCGCCGTCGGAGGCGCCCACGGCTCTCGGTCGCTCACCGCTACGCCCCCTGGGTCGCACTGAGCGCCTGGTCCAGGTCC
>Ga0181517_10006369_pt1 | contig 10131 bp, 3 predicted proteins | sample PEATcosm2014_Bin_31_FD_119748 | JGI IMG/M metagenome (GOLD analysis project Ga0181517, IMG submission 119748) | Peatland microbial communities from MTU Mesocosm Facility, Houghton, MI, USA - PEATcosm2014_Bin01_30_metaG | ecosystem: Environmental > Terrestrial > Soil > Wetlands > Peat | place... | reverse complement strand
CACGACGGACTCGAAGGTAAACTCATGCCTGTCCATGCCGATTGTCACGCCGGTGTTGGTTGAATTTCCGCCACTGCTGATGGTCAGGCCGCTGCCCGTCAAGGTCGTATGCGCTTCCGTATTCAGGGTGGCCGTCGTGTGCCCCGTCAAATCCGCCAGCGCGGCGCCGCCGCTCTGGGTGCCATAGGTCGTAAAGTTGAAATAGGTCTGCAAGCTCTGGGCGACGGCGGCCGGGGCAAATGCCAGAATGACCGCAGCGAGCAGATTGATGGAAATTCTTTTCATCGGCGTATTAAATGGGTTGTGGTTGTGAAATTGATTTTGTTAACGGCACGGTGTGGTCTTGTTAAAAGATAACCCCACAAGCTATCTCTGCAATCGGAAGAACGTGGTGGCATTGGTCATGCTGACAGGCACTTGGTTGTTCCCGCCGATGACGGAGGGCGTGAGGTTGACCGGAGTCCAAACCGCTCCCGCACCCAGGCTGGAACTGGATACGAGCGTGAAACCCGAACCGGCCACCGGCCAGTTCAGCGTGAACAATCCGTTGCCTTGGGAAACGGCCAGCGAAACATTGGACGTGAGCAGGACATCCGGCCCGACCGTTTGCGCAGCCGTGATGTCTGCCGGCAGCAGTTGTCCGGCATAGATGCGAAACTCGTCAATCGCCCCATTCAGCCACGGGTCGCTGCTCCACGGCGAGCGCCCCAGTGCGGCGGCGCTCAAACTGACATTCGCCAACGACGTGGAAACGGCCTGGCTGGCTTCCAGCACGCCGTTGGTGTAGAGCAGCGCCACGCCGGCGGACGGATTATAGACGCAGACGACATGAACATATTGCCCGCCGAGTCCGGGGGTGGCCGTGATTTTCGGGCTGCCGCCGCTGCTGGCGAGTTCCAGAAAATTCCTGCCGTTGCTCTGGTCGTGCAGCACATAGCGCAGGTAGCCGCCGCCAACCCCGTCCTGCAACCCGTCATCAAACGAGAACAGTGCGACATTGTCCGGCGAAACAGCATTGGTCACCCAAGCTTCAATCGTCACGTTCGACAACCCGGCGAGCAGGTTGCCCGGCAGGCTGACGTAAGTCCCGCTGGTGCCGTTCAAGACCACATGACCGCTGCCGTCAAAGGCGGCGCTGCCTTTCAGCGTTCCATTGGCGCCGCCAATGGAATCGTGCGCGGTGGTGCCGCTGGTTTCGTTGAAACTGTATCGGTGAATCAACGCCGGCAGCGGTGAAGAAACAACCACGGCGGAGGCTGAAAAACTGACGTTGTCAAATTGCGCCTGACAGAGCGTGCCGTTGTTCACGCTGCACACGGCGAGGCCGACATAGACATTGGCATTCATGCTCACTGTGGTCGTTCCGGTCAGCACCCAGTTGATGCCGTCCAGCGCGACATAGGAGGTGAACGTGTCTCCACTGCGCACCAACCGCACCCAATACGGCGCGGCCAGGCCGGTGTTTCCGGTCACGCCGGTAGCCGAACTGCCGGTGCCACTGCGCTGTTGGAGCGCCGTGCCATTCGCGGGCGACATGAAATTGATGACATACTGTGAAGCCGGGTCCAGCGTTTCACGAATCATCACACCGGCCTTCGCCCAGCCGGCGGTGTTCTGCATGTTCGTCACGCGCGCTGTGATGGAACAATCACCGGTCAGTGATTGAAACACATAGCGAAAAGCGTCCGCCGAATTCCAAATGTCCGCGCCGGAACCTGCAATCGTAAAGACACCGTTGGTCAAACCAAAAGAACCCGTCGCCGCAACCGTGCCGACATCTTCCGTCAACCAGTTGGTCGAAGGCGCGGCGGACAGCGACGCGGCGGCTTCGGAAGATTTCACCGATTCACCGGCGGTGTCAACAGCGGTGAGGACGTAGAAATAAAGTGTGCCGGGCGAGACGTTGGTGTCATTGTAAGCCATCGCCGTGAGGTTCGTCGCCATCGGCGTGTAAGGGCCGCCCTGGGTCAGCGAGCGTTTCACGTTGAACGTCGCGGTGGTTGACGGGCAATACCACGACAAGTTGATTTGGCTGGTTCCCGGCAACGCGATGACATTCACCGGCGTGGCGCTGCCAATGGCCGTGGCCGGGCCGATCTTCAAACCAATCGCCGTGCCCGACGGCAAGCCGGGCATCGTCGCCGGCAACGTGACCACCAAGCCGGTTGAAGTCTGCGACCAGCTCAACACCGCCCCGCTGCCGAGCAATGAAACCGAAGTGATCGCCGCCTTCAGATTGCTTGAAGCGCTGGCGAGCGATGGAATGGTCAAGATCGTTCCGCCCGACGGAATGCCTTCGTAAAAGGCATAGAGCAGTCCGTTTGTGCCGACGGTGAAACGGAAGCTGCCGTCGGTGGGCGTCACCCAGGCGCGGCTGCCGTAAACGCCTTCGCCGTGAATCGTCATCCATTGGCCGACGCCTTGCAACATATTGGTTCCACCGCTGTCCAGCGAACCGTCCGGGCGGTTGGGAATGTTCACCATCATCGCGCCGTCGCGCGAAATCGCTTCGAGCAGGCGCCAGACAATCGTGCCGCCGTTGTCATAGGTGATGCCGGGATACCAGAACCAGTCGCCAATCGCCATTTCCGCAAACCAAGGCTGGACCTCGTCAATCGTTGTCGAGTAACCGCCTTCAAACGTGGTGCCGACATGGTCGCCGTTGTGAAATTTCACGACGGCCAGACGATCCAGGTTCGGCCCGTGCCGCTCCAGCGCGCGATTGTAAAAATGCGCGATGACGCGCTGCATCCCATCGCACTTGTAACCGCTGCCGCTCAGGTAGCCGCTGAACGGCTGCGTCGAATTGCCGTCGGTGTAGATGAAATCAGGATCGTAATTTTCCACCACATCCAAAATCCGCAGCGCCCATTGCGTCACATACCAGTTCGCGAAGCCGAGGTGATTCGTGAAGATGCCTTGCGTCAGGTTATACTGAAGTGAATCAATGCCCTCGTATTCGCGCAGATCGATGCCGTAGAGGCGGCGCGGGTCATAGTTTTGCCACCAGGTGCCCGTGCCGTTCGTCGCGGTGACGGCGTCGTAAGGAATGCCGGCCATCGGACCCGTGCTGTCGCTGCTAAAGGCCGGCTGATCCCACCACCAATTATATTCATGATGAAACGCCACGCCCATGCGCATGCCCAGGCTGCGGAGGGCATTGGTCCATTCCGCCATCGTGTCGCGCTTCGCCCCAAAATTCATCATGTTCCACGGATTGTATTTCGAGTTCCAGTTGTCGAAATTATCGTGATGCACGCCCTGCACGAGCACGAAGCGCGCGCCGGCGTTGTAGAAAAGCTGCGCCATGCCGGCGGGACTGTAGTTGGTGGGGCTCCACGCGTTGACGACGTCCTTGTAACCGTTGGTCGTCGGCCAGCCAAAGTTCGCGAGGTGGTTGCTGTAAGCGGTTGTTCCCTGCTGATACATCTTCCGGGCGGACCAGTCACCGCTGGCGAGATTGGCTTCCGGCCCATAGTGAAACCAGATGCCGAACTTCGCCTGCCGCAGCCACGCGGGCGTGCCGTTGCCGGGCACGTTCGCCGCGATGGAAGTCCACGTCGGCGCAAACGGCCCGTTGGTCTCGATGGCGAAGTCCATGTTCACCTCCGGGAAAGCCGCCGGGTCGCCCAGCGGCACGGTATTGGGCGTCAGCGGCGCGCTCACGGACGGCATCGCCGGCAAATCCGGCAGCGTATAGGCATTCGCAGAAACGACTGCGAGGGAAAACAGGACGCCTGCGGCGAGCGAAGTTGTCTGATGACCCGGCTTCATTTAATTAATTTGGTGATGGCCATCACCTTTGGCCGCCAAACTGTCCACCGGTTGCGAAAAGGCAATCTTGAAACACACGGACGTCTGGAACGGCATCTGTTTGGGACAGGTGATCACCAAGCCATCCGCCTGCTGCGTCCATGTCAATTTGTCGGCGCCGCCGAGCAGCGTGACCGACTGGATGGTTCCGGCGAGCAGTTTTGCGTCGGTGCCGAGCGAGGTGATTTTCAATTGCGTGCCCGGCGCGGGAACCGTCATGCAGTAGGCATAAAGACAGCCGTTCGTGCCCACGGTAAACCGGAAATCATCTGTCTTGAAAGCGCAGTTCGCCTGCCAGGAACCGAGTTTGCCGCCGGGCAGATGCTGCTGGCCTTCGCCGTATTTCACCCAGGCATGGCTGCCGTAAATGCCCTCGCCGTTGAGCCGCATCCATTCGCCCACCTGCTTGAGCATCCGCCGGCTGCCGTCGTCGAGCGAGCCGTCCGGCAGGAGCGAGATGCACACGGCCACATTGCCGTCGCGCGAAACTTCCTCCAGCAGATACCGCACGACCATGCCGGAGTCGTAAGTGAAACCGGGCCCATAAAACCAGTCGCCGACGGGGGTCTCGGCAATCCACGCCTGATCTGTCTTGATGCCGCCGGGAATGCCGCCTTCCTCGGTCGTCACCGTGCCGTTGGTCTTCTTGCGGAACTTCACGATGCTGAACGTGTCCACCTTGCCGCGCCGCGCCTGCGTGGTGTTGTAAAAATCGGCGATGACAGTTTGCATGGCGTCGGCCTTGATGCCCGTGCCCGTGCCGCTGCCGCTGAACGGCTGCTGGTCGGTGCCGTCGGTGTAAATGAAATCAGGGCTGTATTGGTCCACCACGTCCATCATGCGCAACGCCCATTGCGTGGCATACCATTTGGCGTAGTCGAGATGGTTGACGAAAATGCCGGCGGGCGGCGGACTCCACGGCGAATAAGCCGCTGCCGTCACGCCTTTGTATTCGCGGAGATTGATTCCGTAGAGCCGGCGCGGGTCGAGACCGTCCCACCATTTGCCCTTGCCGTCGGCCAGCGTCAAATTGGCGTCCTTGTCACCGCCGAAAGCCGTCTGCCACCACCACCAGGTGTATTCGTGGTGGAACGTCACGCCAAAACGCATTCCCTCGGCGCGGCAGGCCTTGGTCCATTCTCCAAGCAAATCGCGGTGCGGCCCGAGGTTGACGGCATTCCACGGCTGATAATGCGAGTTCCACAAATCGAAATTGTCGTGATGCACGCCTTGGATCATCAGAAACCGCGCGCCGGCGTCCTTGTAAATCTCCGTCAGCTTGGCGGGATCGAGTTTGACTGGGTTCCAGTCCCGCAGGACTTCCTTGTAGCCGGATTCGGACGGAGTCCCGTATTTCTTCAGGTGATTATTGTAGGCCGTGGTGCCGGGCACATACATCTTGCGGGCATACCAGTCACCGCTTTCACCAGATGCCTGCGGACCGAAATGCACCCAGATGCCAAACTTGGCCTGGCGCAACCAGTCCGGCGTGCCGGGATAATTTTTCTCGATGGACCCCCACGTCGGCTCGAACGGCCCCGGCGCGATGGGCAAACCCAATTTTATTTCCGGCGCGTTGGACAACGCCCCCATCGGCACACTGTCTGGCGGCAGCGGCTTGGATATCGCCGGCATCGGCGGCAGCGAAGGCAGCGTGTAGGCCGAGGCCGATACGGCTGCCACAACCAGCAAGACGCCAAGTTTGAATTTTAATGACATTTGACTCCCGAGTGGGTTCACGACTGGCTTTCGCAAAGCGATGCTTAAACCAGCTCAAGGATTGGCCGGGAACAGCCAATGTTGTTTCATGTAATTGTAATCAACGGTGCCTGAAGCCGGTTGCGAGGTAAAAACAGTCAGTGTGCCCTGCTGGGCGGCCGTCTTTCCGGTGGAAACTATCGTCGGATCCGTCCATGTGTGATGCTCGGCATGGCCATCCGCGAAACTTTCGGTGTTCACATTGCCGTGATACATGGCAATGATATCAACAAAGGAGATGCTGCCACCATTCCAATCTAATTCGAAGCAGCCAACATTATACCCGCGATCGTCGGATTGCTCCATAAATGTGAAAGTGTCGGAAGGCCTTTGGATCTGTGAATATTTCACATAATCCACAATCCCACCCTTGCCTTCGCCGCCCACATTGTCTGTCTTCGCGTAACTGTCGTAGGCCCACTTGACTGGAGTTTGGCCAATGGTGATAGGCAAATTAAATCGGACGTCTCCTGGGCAATGATACACCCCAACGCTGGGGGCATACTGGTAAAGCAGATTGTTGGTCTTCATGCAAGCCTGAATGGCATTCAAAGCCAGGGTTAAGTTAAACCAAGGAGTGCCGCCGGGGTATGGGTCCGGGTTGGGTGGCCCCCAATAACCATCCGCATCGTGGCCGGCGGCCGTTGCTCCCGCTTCCGACCATTGATACGGGCTGGTGGTGCAGGCGTTGACAATCCGGTCGTTGTTTTCGTTGGCATACATCGTGAATGCGAGGCCAAGCTGCTTCTCGTTGTTCAAACAGTTTGCCATCGTGGCCTTCAATTTCGCCTGCGCCAGCGCCGGCAGGAGCAGCGCCGCCAGAATGGCGATGATGGCGATGACCACCAGCAGTTCGATCAACGTGAAACCCGTCCGGCGGACGGCCTGTCTGCACATTCTGTTAATTTGCAAATTCATTTTTCTTTTTCTTAATTTCTTAATTGATTCCGGCCCGCAGCGAACAACAATGCTACGGGCCGGATCAAACCTAAACCACTGTCTTGCTTCCCGCCAGCCCCACGACCGGCGGAAAGCACAGGCACATCACGGATAGACCAGCCGGTAATACTCGTTCGTCACGCCGGTCTTGATGATTGGGATGCTCGTCGAGGTGATGTTCGTCGAGCCCGGCACCGTGCCCCAGTCGCTGATGTTGCTGCTCACGCCCTTGTTCAGGTTGTTCGTCTGCACCAGCAGGCGATAACCCAGGTGATCCGCCGGCCAGCTCAAGTTCAACGTCGTCCCGCTCACGCTGTTGGTCAAATGCGGCACCGTCTGGCTCGGCTGCAGCAGCACGTTCACCGTGTAGGTGTTCGTCTGCGACAAGTCCTGCGACACCACCGTCACCGCCACCGTGTTCGTCGGCGGATTCAACAGCAACGTCTTGCTCAAGCTCGCCACCCCGTTGGTCAACGATCCGGCCGGCACATTGTTGAACGTCAGCGTCATCGTCGCGTTCGTGTCCGCGCTGCTCGCCGTCACCTGTACCGGGTTGTTCGTGTAGGCGTTCGTCACCGAGTAGCTATACACGTTCGTCGCAAACCCGGGCAGCGCTCCCGCCGGCGGGTTCACCGCCAGCGACGCCAGATACGCGTTCGTCCCCAGCGGCGGCCCCTGCATCGTGACATCCACCACATAGGTGTTGGTCGCCGACAGATCTTGCGACACCACCTGCACCGCCACCACGTTCGTGTTCCCCACGCCCAAGGTCAGCGGCACGCTCGCGGTTTCGTTGGTCAGGATGCCCAAAGAGACGCCGTTCACAATCAAGGTGTTCGTCGCCGTCGGATCCGCGTTCGTCACCGTCACCGTCGGCGTCTGGCCGTAGCTGTTCGTCGCGTAGTAGAGATACCCGTTCGTCGTGAAGGCCGGCGCGAAGCCCAAGGCGGGGTTGAACACCAGCGATGTCAGCAGCGCGTTGCTGCTGACGGGCGGAGTCACGGCGAGCACCGAGATGGAACCGTCCACGGCAACACCATTTGACCAAGTGTAAACATCTCCGACGGAATTCGTCGCCGGCAGGGTGATCTGGGTAAAGCCGACGGCGGCGGCGGGGAACAACTGGAATGTGTCACCCACCAGCAGGTCCTGCCCGATGTTGGTGGCAACCAAGGTGCCGCCATAAGTGATGGAACCCGCCAACTGGTCGCAATTCGACGGCGTATTGGTCCGGTTCAGGTCCATCAGGAGCAGGCCGCCCAGCGTGGCGCTTGAAACCGTCAAGGTGCTGACCGCGACCCCGCCTCCCGGATTGATGGTGGCTCCAGCCGCGCTGGTGACGTTGCCGATAACCGTGCCGGCACCCGTCAAGGTTTCGCCGCTGCTCAACGGGAGCAAGCCGCTGCCTGCCGTCGCCACGTCCAAGGTGGCACCACCGGCGATGCTAATGAGGACGCTGTTGTTGATGGATCCGCTGGTGGCCAGATAGAGGGTGCCACCGTTAATCAACGTGCTGCCCGTGTAAGTGTTCACTCCTTCCAAATACTCGCTGCCGGTTCCGGTCTTGGTCAGGGCAACGGTTCCGGTGCCATTTTCAATCACGCCTTTGTAATCGCCAAGGCTGGCGTTCAGCCCGCCAACAGTGAGTGTGCCGGTGGTGCTGGCCGCGTTGTTGAGAATCACACCGCCGGAACCGGTCAGGTTGCCGATGGTTTCATTCCGGCCATTCATGTCCAACGTGCCGCTGTTAATGGTGACCGGGTTGCCGTCGTAGATCTGGTCGCCCGTCGTTCCGCCCAATTGCGCGAGGCCGCCCTCCACAAACAATGAGCTGGTTGCGCGCTGCCCCACCGCCCCGGTCTTGTCCAGAATCACCGTGCCCGCAGCGACGTGCATGCCCATGTATCCGTTGTCCACCGTGCCGGCCAGATCAATCGTCCCGGTGTTGAGGTTGGTCACATCAAACCCGCCGCCGCCGCTGGTAAAGGTGGCGAAAGTGATGTTGCCCGTGCCGCCGATGACGGTGAACGAGCCGTTGGCCGCAGTGATTTTGCCGGAAACCGTGGCGGCCGTGGCGCTGCTGTTGACGAGCGTCGCGCCGGTATTCAACGTCATATTCTCGCTTATCGTTTGTCCGTTCAAATCCAATGTTGCACCGTTATTGACGGTCGCGGCGGCCGTGCCGAGGGCGTTTGAATTCGCCACTTGCAATGTGCCGGCGTTGACGGTGGCGCCGCCGGAGAAGGTGTTGCTGCCGCCGAGCGTCAAGATGCCGGAACCATTCTTGGTCACGGTCAGGGTGCCGGCGGAGTTTTGAATGACCCCGTTGAACGTGGAGCTGGAGCCGCTGCTGCCGATGCTCAAGGTCGGCGTGCCGCCGGCCACCGTATCCACCGTGCCATTGCCAGACAAGCCGTTGATAATCTGGCTATGGGCGTTGATATCAAGCGTGCCGTTGAGCGTGACATCACCCTTTCCTGAACCGCCGGGAATACCGTCTATACCACCGAGTTTGACGGTGCCGTTGCTGATCACCGTGTTGCCGAGATAGTTATTGGTGTCGTTCAACACCAGCAGGCCCGTTCCCAGTTTTGTCAGGCTGGCGACACCGCCAATCGCACTGCCGGCAAAAGTATAGGTCGTGGTGTTGTTGCTGATGACCAGGCTGTTCGGGGAAACCATGGCCGTGACAAACACGTTGGTGGAAACCGCCGTGTCGTCAAACCAGGTGTTGTCGCCGTCGAGATAGGTGTTGGTCACGCCGCTGACGAGCCAGTTCGAAGTGCCGTTGATGTCCCAATTGGTGTTGACCGCACCGGTCCAGACATCAAACGACGGCATATAGGCCGTCACATTCAGGGCAATGGTGTTGCCACCATTGGTGACGAGGTTGGCAACCAGGCCGCGCGGCAAGGTTCCCAAGGCGAAACCGCCCGAACCACTGATGCCGGTGAAACTGATCAACGGATAAGTTTGTCCAATCGTGAAGCTGCCGCCGATGATGTTAACGGTGGTCTGTCCATTCAACGTGAGCGTGCCGGCTTTCACCGGCGCAATGGTCGTGCTGGTCAGGCCGGCAAAGCCATTGGTCACTGGGCCACCGCTGCTGCCCAGCGTGTAAGCAGACGGCGCAAGCTGGTTCGCGCCGGCAACCTCCAACGTCAGCGTCGCGCCGTCGTTGACCGCGATTCCGGTGGTGGCGTTGGTCTGGGATGTGTTCATCACCAACGTGCCGCCGGCGATGGTCGTAAGCCCGCTGTAGCTGTCCGCCCCGCCAAGCGTCAGCGATCCGCTGCCGATCTTGGTCAGTGCTGCGCCCATCCCGGCGTCCGACAGGCTGCCGTTGTAAACCGTGCTGCTGTTGTTGTTGCCGACGGCCAGGGCAACCGCACTGGTGCCGTTGGTCAACGTGATATTGGCCGTGCCTGACAGGCCGCCGAAGAGAAAAGCATTGGAGGTTACAACGCTGTCGAACAACAACTGGCCGGGACCAATGTTCAGCGTGCTGTTTTGCAGCGCCGAACCGTTGCCCAGCACCAGCGTATAGACGGCGTTGGTCCAAGCTGTGGTGCCGCTGTAAGTGTTCGCACCCCAGAATTCCTCCGCCTGGCCGCTAATTGT
>Ga0181517_10006367_pt1 | contig 10132 bp, 5 predicted proteins | sample PEATcosm2014_Bin_31_FD_119748 | JGI IMG/M metagenome (GOLD analysis project Ga0181517, IMG submission 119748) | Peatland microbial communities from MTU Mesocosm Facility, Houghton, MI, USA - PEATcosm2014_Bin01_30_metaG | ecosystem: Environmental > Terrestrial > Soil > Wetlands > Peat | place... | reverse complement strand
GTGATGCGATTCAACTTCCGTGGCGTCGGGCGCAGCCAGGGCCACTACGACGGCGGCATCGGCGAGATCGGCGACGCCGCCGCGGCGCTTGACTGGATGCAGGCGGTCAACCCGAACTCGGGCGGGTTGTGGATCGCCGGCTATTCCTTCGGTGCCTTCATCGGCATGCAACTGCTCATGCGCCGGCCCGAGATCTCGGGCTGGATCAGCATCGCCCCGCCGGCCAACCACTACGATTTCGGCTTCCTGGCGCCGTGTCCATGCGGCGGACTCATGCTGCACGGGGACAGCGACGACCTCGTGCCCGAACCCGCCGTGAAGAAACTGGTCGACAAGCTGAATACCCAGAAGGGCGTCAGCGTCGACTACCGCATCCTGGCCGGCGGCGACCATGTGTTCGCCAAGCACGCCGACATCATCGCCGAGCACGTCGAGGACTACGTCCGCAAGACCATGACGCGCCGCCTGATGGCGCTGGCCGCCGACTGACGGGCGGGGTCAGGGCTCGGCTATCCGCCCGCCTGGCAAGGGGCACGCCACTCCGGTGGTGCCAGGAAAACTGAGCGGCAATCCGCGCAGCACACGCACCGCCAGAAAGCCGAAGCACTGCGCTTCCAGCGCATCGCCATCCCAGCCGGCGGCCTCCACTGGCGCCACCGCGCCCAGCCGCTCACGCAGCGCGGTCATCAGGCTGGGGTTGTGCCGGCCGCCACCGCATACCAGCCAGCGCCGTGGCGCCTGCGGCAGCATGGCGCGCGCCACCGCTTCGGCGGTGAACGCCACCAAAGTCGCCGCGCCGTCCGCCGGCGATAGTCCGTCCAGGCCGCTCGCCGCCAGGGTCGCGCCGAAGCTCAGCCGGTCCAGCGACTTGGGTATCGGCCGGGCGAGATAGGGGTCGGCCAGCAGCCAAGCCAGCACGCCCGCGTCCACCCGCCCATGCGCCGATAGCTCGCCGTCCCGGTCGCAATCGTGGTTGCCGTGGCGGTGCGCCCAATCGTCCAGCGGCCCGTTGCCCGGCCCGGTATCGCAGGCCAGCACGGCGTCGTCCGCATCGATATAGGTGACGTTGGCCACGCCGCCGATGTTCAGCACCGCCACCGGCCGGGGCAACGGCCCTGCCAGGGCGGCGTGGTAGACCGGCGCCAACGGCGCCCCCTCGCCGCCGGCGGCGACGTCGGCGCTGCGGAAGTCCCAAGCCACGCGCACCCCGCTGCCGCGCGCCAGCAGCGCCGCGTCGCCGATCTGCCAGGTCAGCCGCTGTTCCGGCCGATGCAGGATGGTCTGGCCGTGGAAGCCGACGATATCGGCCGGCCGGCCGATCGCCCGCACCGCCTCGACGTGGCACACGGTCAACCGCGCCGCGACCTCCGCCACCCCCGGATCGTCGCGCGGCAAAGAGGGCGCGCGGTCCAGCAGAGCACGCAGGTCGGCACGCAGCGAGGCCTCGTACGGCAGCGTCAACGACGGGCCCAGCCGCCCCACCCGCACGCCGTCGGTCTCCAGCCACGCCGCGTCCACGCCGTCGAGCGAGGTGCCGCTCATCAGCCCGATGGCGCGCAGCATTTCCATCCGTTTTCCTCCTGTGCTAGCCCGTCTCACTCGCCGAGCAGTCCGGACCCATTATCATGCCCACAGCCGAATTCCTGCACGAAGCCACCGCGCGCGGCTTCATCCACCAATGCACCGACGCCGACGGCCTGCAAGCCGCGCTGCGGGCCGCGATCGTCCCGGGCTATATCGGCTTCGACTGCACCGCCGACAGCCTGCACGTCGGCAGCCTGGTGCAGATCATGCTGCTGCGCCTGCTGCAACGCCACGGCCACCAGCCCGTCGTGCTGATGGGCGGCGGCACCACGCGCATCGGCGATCCGTCGGGCAAGGACGAATCGCGGCAGATGCTGACCGACGAACAGATCGCCGCCAACGCGGCGGGCATCCACCGCTGCTTCGCTCCGTTCCTGACTTTCGGCGACGGCCCCACCGACGCCATCATACCGAACAACAACGACTGGCTCGGCGCGCTCGGCTACATCCCGCTGCTGCGCGACGTCGGCGTGCACTTCACGGTCAACCGCATGCTGACCTTCGATTCGGTGAGGTTGCGGCTGGACCGCGAGCAGCCGCTGACCTTCCTCGAATTCAACTACATGATTCTGCAGAGCTACGATTTCCGTGAGCTCTTCCGCCGCCACGGCGTGCTGCTGCAGATGGGCGGCGCGGACCAGTGGGGCAACATCGTCTCCGGCGCCGACCTGGTGCGGCGCACCGAAGGGGCCACGGTGTTCGGCCTGACCACGCCGCTGATCACCACCGCCTCGGGCGCCAAGATGGGCAAGACCGCCCAGGGCGCGGTGTGGCTCACCGCCGACCGACTGCCAGCGTTCGACTACTGGCAGTTCTGGCGCAATACCGAGGACGCCGATGTCGGCCGCTTCCTGCGCCTGTTTTCCGATCTGCCGCTCGACGAGATCGCCCGCCTGGAAGCTCTGGGCGGGGCGGAGATCAACGAGGCCAAGAAGGTGCTGGCGACCGAGGTGACCGCCTTGCTGCATGGCCGCCAGGCCGCCGAGACGGCCGCCGAGGCGGCGCGCCGCACCTTCGAGGAGGGCGCGGCCACCGTGGCGCTGCCACAGGTGAGCATCCCGGCCGGAGAAGGCGCCGGGGGCCTACCGGTGTTCCGCCTGTTTGTCCTCGCCGGGCTCGCCGCCAGCAATGCCGAGGCGCGCCGCCTGGTGCGCGGCGGCGGCGCGCGGCTCGAAGATGTGCCGGTCGCCGACGAGGGCCAGATGGTGACGGAAGCGGCGCTGCGGGCAGGAGTAAAACTGTCCGCCGGGCGCAAGCATCACCGGATGGTGCGGCTCACTCCGCCGTGACCGGGATGTTGAACGCCACGCACCAGTTCGCCAGCGGATAGGGCCGGCCGACCAGTTCCGCCACCTCGGCCGAGGCGCGGTGGCCGGTGAGCCGGTCGAACACGTAGTTGTCCTGCGCCTCGGTGGCATCGCTATCGTGCAGGGCGCCCAGCCCACCATGGCGGCGATCGGCGTAGCGCAGCGTTGCCGGGCCGCGCGGCGGGCGGCTCAGCGTCACCGCAACCGCATCGGGCCCAGTCAACGTCACCTCCTGCACCGGCACCCCTCCCTCGGCATCGGTCACGGTGAAGCCGCGGTCGGCCACGTCGATCGGCCGGTGCCCGGCGAACGGCCGCCCCCAGGCCAGCGGCGGGACCGGCACGGCGAAGCGTACCGGCACCTGACGCCCGCGCTGCACGGCGATGAGCGGGTACAGCGGCCGCCATGCCTCCCCCAGCGTCAGCACGCGGTGCATCACCTTGCCGAACTGCGCGCCCAGCCAGCGATAGCCGTTGGCATCCAGGTGCCCACCCTTGTCGGTGACGGGATAGACCGGGCTGGCCATGAAGCAGCCGGGCAGGCCGAGCGCCAGGTCGAGCTGCGCCATCGCCACGCCCAGCTCGTCGGAGGCGTAGGCGCCGCCGGTCTGGTAGGTGAACAGCGCCGGCGGATTGTCCTGCCCGGCGATGCCCCGGGCCAGTTCCGTCACCATGTCGTGGTAGAGCCGCACCAGCAGCGTCCGGTAGGCGGCGCGGTCCGCGGTGCCGCCGTTCAGCGCCCAGGCGTTGTTCTCGCCCTGCAGCAGCAGCAGCGCCAGCACCTGGTACTGCCCGCCGGCGGCGGCCGCCGCCTGTTTGCCCAGGCTCACGCAGTCGCGCAGCCGGTTGAACAGCTCCGGCCGCGCGCCCCGCGACAAGGCCTCCAGCGTGCGCCCGCCGACGCCGCAGGCACTGGCCAGCAGCCGGGCGGGAACCACCGCCGCGCCGCGCGCCGTCAGCAACGCGCTGCGATAAGCGCGGGTAGCCCCCTCCAGCACCGTCTCGCCCAGCGCCACGCTGTTCTCGGGCAATGCCGCGACCTGTTCCTCGCTCAGCAGCACGCCGGAGGGGTTGTCCTGCACCGTGCCGGCGAGCGGATGCAGCGACCGGTCGCCCACCGGTACAAACGCCGTTTCGCTCTCGCTGGCGGGCCGCACGCTGCGTCCCAGCATGAGCGAGTCGCCGCGCGGGGCCAGTGACAGCGCGGGCCAGCCCTCCCAGCCCGTGGACAGCGACTGGCCGTAGGCGATGACATGGTTCAGCCCCGGCATGGGTTGCGCCAGCCGTAAACCGTGCGGCGCCGCAGTCTGCATACTCAGGCACCCATCCGAGTCGCCAGGTCCTCGATGTCGGCGGCGATGACCGTCCAATCGCTGTCGGAGGCGAAATCCCGCACCTGGTGCGGACCGTACTCGGTCGGGCGCGGGAAGAATGCGGTCTTCAGCCCGCAGCGTCGCGCCGCGTGCAGGTCGCCGTTGTGCGCCGCGGCCATCATCACCGCGCCGGGCGCCAGCCCGAGCAGGCGCGCGGCTCCCAGGTAGGTTTCGGGATCGGGTTTGTAGTGGCCGAACAGCTCGGTGGCGCACACCATGTCCCAGGGCAGCCCGGCGTGCTTCGCCATGTTCACCAGCAGCGCCACGTTGCCGTTGGACAGCGGCGCGATGAGGACGCGCCGTTTCAGCCGGGTCAGCCCGGGCACCGCGTCGGGCCATGGACGCAGCCGGTGCCAGCCGCGGTTCAGGGTGTCCAGGTCCGCGTCGGTCAGCCCGGCGATGCCGAATTCCACCACCAGGCGCTCCAGGCTCGCCCGATGCAGGTCGTCCAGGATGGTCCAGGGCACTTCACCCCGGCGCACCCGGTCCATCGAGGGCGCGTAGGCGGCTCGCCAGGCATCCACCAGCCCGGCCCAGTCGGCGGCGATGCCACGGGTCGTACCGAACGCGGTCATCTCGTCGATCAGACTGCCGCGCCAGTCCACCACGGTGCCGAAGGTGTCGAACAGAATGGCCTGCACGTCCTGCATGGGGCAGCCCTTCATTCGTTTCATCCGCTATGAAATGCTTTTCTCAGCACCGTGCGTTACCGGCAAGCGTCAGTTCCGCGCGCCCTCCCCCGATGGCGCAGCGACACCGCCGCCGGACGGGGTATCGAAAATCCCGAACACCCCGCGCAGGAACCCCGGTGTCAGCGCCGCCAGCGGGTTCACCGCGACCGTTGGGTCGCTGAGTGCGCCGCGCATGGAGTAGGTAGCGGCGAATAGCCCGCCGCCCCGCTCCGGACTGAACAGCCGGCCGATCAGCGGAATGTTGCCCAGCAGCGTGTTGAAGAAATATGCCGGCACGATCGTGCCCTCGATGGCGACGGTGTCGCGGGCGAGGTCGATCTGCCCCTTCGCCGTCATTCCCAGCGAGGCGCTGAATGCCCGCACATCGGCCAGTTCCAGCACGTCGTGCGACAGCCGGAACGGAGCGATCAGGCGGTTGAACCCGAGCCCCGGGCCTTGCAACACCTCGACCAGCCCGTACAGCGTCATGGCTTGCAGCAGCTTGGCCAGCGCCGGGGTGTTGCGCATGCGGAAATCGGCGATCTCGGCGGTGCCTTGCAGCGGCCGGCGGGGTGCGCGGTCATCATAAGTACCGTGAATGGTCAGCCGACCGCCGCGCATGTCGTCCACCAGATTGAACGCATACAGCAGCCCGCCGGCATCATCCGTGCTCGCGGTCAGCGCACGGGTCGAGCGTCCGGGTGCGATTTCAATGTCGAAGGCGGAGCCGGCGCCGGTATGCCCGGTCAGCCGCCCCCGTTGGATGCTGTGTCCGTCGCTCTCTCCGGTGGCGGCAACCGTGGTCAGCACCCGGCCAGCCCCGCCCAGCACTACCCGGTCGAAGCGCGCCTCGACCCGCCAGGGCGGGCCGGGCTGTTCCTCCTCGTCGGCGCTCTGCTTAGCGCCCTTATCACCATGGCCGAATTCATCCGAAGCATCGATGCTGTGGCCCGCGAGCGTGGCCACCCAGGGGGCCCCGGACCGGTCGGGAAAGCGCAGATCGCCGCTGGCATCGGTTGCATCGCCGAGCCGGAGCCGGTCGAAATGGGCGCTTTGCGCGCTGCCGCCGGCGAAAGCGAGGCGCCCCGCTACGGCAATCCCTTCACCGTCGATGCGCACCCCGTCGATAGCGGTGATCTGGTCGTGGTCCAGGACGACGTGCATCTCCCCGCTTGCCGGCTGGCCGGCCGGTTTGCGGAAGTTCAGCCGCGGCAGCGCCAGCACGGCCTGACCGAGGTCGCCCCGCACCAGGACCTCACCGAGGCCGTCGCGGCGTGTCTGCTGCGTGACCCGCAGCGCCGCCGGACCGTCGAGTACGCCGGCGCTATCCAAGCCGGCGGCTGCCAGTTGGGATCCGGTCGCGGTGCCGGTCACACTCACCTTCTGGATCACCTGCGTGCCGCGGCCATCGCGGAAATCGAGCTCGGCCTGCACTTGCGCGGCAATGCCGGCCAGCAGCGCCGTGCCGGTCACCTTCATCCCGTCGTTGTTGGCCTCGAAGTCGAGCGTGCCGTCGTCGACGTCGCGTCCAGCCGCGATCGCGCCGAGATGCAGGCTGGTCGCCTTTCCCGTGGTCTGGATATGGATGTCGTCCACCGTCACCCTGTGGTCCAGGAACAGCCGGGTGATGGTCAGCTTTCCGGCCACGGTGCCCGTTGCATCGCGGATGTTCAGCGGGCGGCGATCGAGCAGCCGCAGGCGGGGATGCTTCAGCACGGTCAGCAGATCGGCCGCCGGACCGGCGAGGTCGGCGTCGATGGTCATGTACTGGTCATGCGCCGTCAGTCCGGTGATGAGCAAATGCCCGGACTGCACGGCGATGCCGCCCTGCGTCCCGCCGGCCTGCCGCCCGCTGGTCACCGCGATCTCCAGCGCGTCGGGCGAGGCGACGGTCAGTCGGGCGTTACCATGCTCCAGCGGCGGTACCGGGCGGAGCCAGTGCACGGTCAGGTCCTGCCCGTCGAGGCCGCCCGACACGCTGGTGACCGTGACATCCGACAGATCCTCGGGCGCCTTCAGGGCCAGCACGATGTGGCCGTTACGGGCGATGCCGTCGGTGATGTTTTCGGTGATCCAGGGGCGCAGGCCGGAATCGCCCAGCCCGGTCGGCCACAGCGCGGGAAGGTCGGCGAAGGCGACCTGGTCCAGATCGCCGGTGATGGTGGCCTCCAGGCGCCCGTCCGCGCGCGCCGCACGCACGCTGCCGCGCAGCACGGTCCGCGGACCATCCGGCCGGGGCGCCAGTTCCAGCCGTTGCACCGTCAGCACCGCGGCGGTGAGCGACCCTTCCACCTCGGCCAGCGCCCCCACCAGCGGCACGCTGCCGGTACCCAGCAACAAGCGCCCAGGGCCGACCCGCGCCTCAAGCTTCATTTGTGCCGGAATCAGATCCGCACCCACGGTGGCGGTGGCCGACAGCGCCACCGGTGCGTCCAGTATCCGCAAGGCCGCCAGTCCCGGGGCCAGCACCGCCAGGCGCGCCGGGGTGATCGGCGTCAGCTGCGCCTGCAGGGCGGCGCTGTCCCCGCCGGTGGGCAGGTTCGCGCTGGCAGTGATCTGCAGGCTCTCCTCGCCCAGCGCCAGCGTCAGTTCCCCCTCCGCCTCGGCCCCGCCCTGGCGGCCGCGGACGACGTCGAGCCCAACCTGGCTGGCGCGCCAGGTCGCACCGAGCTGGCGGTCATCCATGGTCAGGGCGGCGTCGCGGATGCGCAACCGGCTCAACTGGACCCAGGGCGATCGCCGCGCACTGCTGTCGGTTTCGGCCGGTCGCGCCAGTTCACCCAACAGCGTCGCCAGCACCCCGTGCGTGGCGGGCGGCGGCCCCGCAGCCTCCTCGGTCAGCCGGCCCAGATCGATGGCGACACGGCCGTCCTCGCCGCGCTGCCCGCGCAGCCTGACGCCATCCAGCTCCAGTGCCCGTGGCACGACGCGCCCCAGCATCAGCCAGCCGGCAGACAGCGACACCTCGGCCCGCGGCACCTCGGCGATGCGGGCGCCGCTGCCGTCGAGCAGCGCCACGCCGGTCAACCGGATGTCCAGCGGCCGATCGACGCCGCGCGTGAACCCCTCCCAGGCCAGCGCCGCGCTGCCGATCACCAGAACCGGCGGCGCGCCTTCGGTGTTAACCGCCGCCTCCAGCCGGCGCGTCAGCCAGTCGATCTCAAGCGGCCCCTGCGCCAGCCGCCAGGCCAGCGCGCCGCCGGCCACCGCCGCGGTGAGCGCCACCGCGAGGATCACGCGCAGCAGGCGGTGGACCGTGCGGCCACCGTGCCACGCGGCATGGCCGATCATGCGACGCACGACTTGACCAACCCTGCCGCTCACGACCAGCCTGCGATCGCATGACTGTGCCGCCTCCCGCGCCCCGATTCCGCCTGCCGATGGATTGGCCGGCCCCCGCCGACGCCGCCGCCGCCGGGCGGCTGGTGGAACGCTTCGCCGCGCTCGGACGCGCCGAGGCGCGGCTCGCCCGCGACCCGGCCGCCGGCGCCATGTTGCGCTGTCTGGGGGGCAACAGCCCCTACCTGGCCGACCTCGCCGTGCGCGAGGCGGCGGCGCTGCGTCTGTGCGCCCAGTTCGGGCCCAAGGTGCCGGTGCAACGCGCCATGGCGGCGATCGCCGCCTGCCCCGCGACGGCGCCGCGCGCGAAGCTGGCAAGCACGCTGCGCGCCGCCAAGCGCGTCATCGCCCTGGTCACCGCCATCGCCGACATCGGCGGCACATGGGACCTCATCCGCGTCACCGAAGCGCTGTCCGACCTCGCCGAGGCGGCCCTGCACGCCGCGGTCGCGCATCTGCTGCGCGCCGCCCACGACGGCGGCGACCTGCGCCTGCCCCACCCCGACGAACCGGAACGGGCCTGCGGGTTCACCGTCCTTGGCATGGGCAAGCTCGGCGCGCGCGAACTGAACTATTCCAGCGATATCGACCTCATCCTGCTGCACGATCCGGACTCGGGTGTTTACCACGGCGACGCCGCCGGCGCCTTCTACACTCGCATGGCGCGTGGCCTCGTGTCCCTGATGGAGGCGCACGACGCCGACGGCTATGTGTTCCGCACGGATCTGCGGTTGCGCCCGGACCCGGCGGCCACGCCACCCTGCATCGCCCTGCACGGGGCGATTACCTATTATGAGAGCATGGGGGAGAACTGGGAACGCGCGGCCATGCTGAAGGCGCGCCCGGTGGCCGGCGACCTCGCCCTCGGTGCCGGCTTCCTCGATGCCATCCGCCCGTTCGTCTGGCGCCGCCACCTCGACTTCGCCGCGCTGGCCGACATTCACGCCATGAAGCGGCGCATCGACGCCCACAAGGGTACCGGGCTTGGCACCGGAGAGGACGGGGTTGCCCGTATCGCCGGCCATAACGTCAAGCTCGGCCAGGGCGGCATCCGCGAGATCGAGTTCATGGCGCAGACCCTGCAACTGGTCTGGGGCGGCCGCGACCCGGCGCTGCGTACTCCGCGCACCCTGGACGCGCTGGCGCTGCTCGTCCGCGCCGGCCACCTGTCGCGCCGCACCGGGGGCGAACTCGGCGCCGCTTACCGCTTCCTGCGCCGCGTTGAGCACCGGCTGCAGATGGTGGCCGACCGGCAGACCCATTTGCTGCCGGAGACGCGGACCCAGATCGACGGCTTCGCCAGGTTCATGGGCCACGCCGACGCCGCCAGCTTCGCCGCCGTGCTACTGCGCCACATGACGCGGGTGCAGTCCCGCTACCTGGAGGTGTTCGAGGGCGTCCCCGACCCCTACGAAGACGGCGCGCCGCCGCCGCTGGACTTCAGCGGCACCGGCGATGCGCCCCCCGCCACGGCGGCCGCGCTCACCGCCATGGGCTACGCCGATACCGACCATGTCGTCGAGGCGGTGCGCGGCTGGTTGGCCGGCCGGGTGCGCGCGCTGCGCTCGCAACGGGCGCGGGACGTCCTGCACGCCGTGCTGCCCGGCCTGCTGGTCGCGCTCGCCCGCCAGGCCCAGCCCGACGCCACTTTCGCCCGTTTCGACGCCTTCCTCGGCCGGCTGCCGACCGGGGTGCAACTGCTGTCGCTGTTCCAGCGCAACCCGGCCCTGCTCGATTGCGTCGCCGGCGTGCTCGGCGCCGCGCCCTCGCTCGCCGACTATCTGGCGTGCACGCCGCAAGCGCTGGAGGGGATGCTGCGGCCGACCGAAGCGGACGACCTCGCCCGCACGCTGCGCACC